>Ga0233429_1000023_pt1 | contig 345977 bp, 346 predicted proteins | sample SI_118_April2016_3_FD_179879 | JGI IMG/M metagenome (GOLD analysis project Ga0233429, IMG submission 179879) | Seawater microbial communities from Saanich Inlet, British Columbia, Canada - SI_118_April2016_135_MG | ecosystem: Environmental > Aquatic > Marine > Inlet | place: Canada: British...
ACTTTTCTTAGACTTGGGTGCTAGCATCATGCCAAGCTGGCGACCCTCCATTTTTGCCTTCTGTTCAACAGTGGCAAATTCTTCTGTTTCACTTTCAATTCTATCCAGCATCTTCATACCTAGTTCGCGATGCTGAACTTCACGACCACGAAACCAAATAACTACTTTGACTTTGTCGCCGTTTTCAATAAATTTAACCAAGTTTCTAAACTTGATTTGGTAATCTGCTTCCTCAGTTCCAGGACGATACTTAATCATCTTGACGTGAGTCTTTTTCTGTTTCTTCTTAGCGTCGCTCTTTTGCTTCTTTAATTCATACTGATACTTTCCAAAATCCATCACACGGCATACCGGCGGAACTGCATTTGGAGAGACCTCTACTAAGTCTAAACCTGCGTTTATTGCTAATTCAAGAGCTTCATCAATACTTAGGACTCCAAGTTGTTCACCTTTGTCATTAATGACTCTGACTTTGGGTGAACTAATATAGTGATTAATCCTAATTGTTACCTTATTTGGTCTTTTAATAATTACTCCTGATTTATTAAATCTGTCAACGCCTCTAGAGACATCGAACCCAAGTCCTCTCCGCCCCTTTGACGAACAGATACTTGATTGTTTTCCTGCTCTCGGTCGCCAACCACTAAAATGTATGGGTAGCGTTGCATCGAGTGCTCGCGTATTTTAAAGCCTATCTTCTCATTTCGCAAGTCCGAAATGACTCTAAGTCCTTGTTTTTTTAGATTGTGTTCTAGATTCTTGCAATATTCCTCTTGTTTTTGAGAAATATTAAGAATAACCGCCTGAATTGGAGCAAGCCATGATGGAAAAGCTCCCTCGTAATGCTCAATCAAAATACCAGTAAAGCGCTCAATTGAGCCGACAATTACCCTGTGAAGCATGACGGGTGTTTGCTTGGAGCCATCCTCTGCAATGAACTGCGCCTCTAGTCGCTCAGGCATTGAGAAGTCAGCCTGTATTGTGCCGCACTGCCATTCACGGTCAAGGCAATCTTTCAGGACGAACTCTACCTTGGGTCCATAGAAGGCGCCCTCACCTTCTTGCAACTCCCAGTTGATACCCTTTGCGTCAAGAGCTTGAGCCAGTGAGGCTTCGGCCTGGTCCCAAATCTCATCTGAACCGACCCTTTTTTCAGGTCTGGTTGAGAGTTTAATGTCAATATTTTCAAAGCCGAAGTGCTTATAAACCTTAAACGTTAAATCGATAAAGGCGGAAACTTCGCTTTGAATTTGACCTGTCGTACAAAAAATATGCGCATCGTCTTGTACAAAGTTTCGAACTCGCATGATACCGTGAAGCGTACCCGAAGGCTCATTTCTGTGACAAGAGCCAAACTCTGCAATACGAAGCGGAAGGTCTCTGTAAGACTTAAGGCCGTGCTTATAGATCTGGACGTGGGCTGGACAGTTCATCGGCTTCACTGCGTAATCCCGGTTCTCGGAGTGCGTTGTAAACATCGCGTCACCAAACTTATCCCAGTGGCCCGACTTCTCCCAAAGCGTCCTATCAATCACCTCAGGCGTGTGAACCTCCTGGTAGCCATTGTCCTTGAAGACCTGACTCATGTAATGAACAATTGTCTGGTACAGTGTCCACCCTTTGGGATGCCAGAATACCATCCCTGGAGCCTCTTCTTGGGTGTGAAATAGGTTTTGAACTTTGCCTATCTTTCTGTGATCTCTCTTCTCAGCTTCCTCTAATCGATGAAGGTGAGCCGCCAGATCCTCTTTATTCTCCCAGGCCGTGCCGTAGACTCTTTGAAGCATCTCGTTGTTTGAGTCTCCTCGCCAATAGGCGCCTGCTAGCTTCATGAGCTTGAACGCTTTAAGTTTACTCGTTGAGGGAACATGTGGACCTCTACAAAGGTCAACAAAGTCTCCCTGCTTATAGAGCGAGAGAACCTCATTCGTCGGAATAGATTCGATTATTTCAGCCTTGTAGTGCTCGCCCATCGACTTGAAGAATTCGACCGCCTCTTCTCGCGTCATCTCCATTCTCTGTATCGGCAGGTTTTGCTTTACAATAGCGTTCATCTTTTTTTCGATCTTCGCTAAATCTTGCTCAGAAAAGCCATCCTTGTAGGCAAAGTCATAATAAAAACCGTTATCAATCACTGGGCCGATGGTAACCTGTGCTTTAGGATAGAGTTGCTGTGTGGCCTGAGCCAAAAGGTGCGCCGTTGAGTGACGTATCACCTCAAGTGCCTTTTCATCTTTACTAGTGATAATTGCAAGATCACTATCATTTTCAATCATAAAAGAAGTATCAACCAGATGACCATCAATTTCTCCAGCTATCGCAGCTTTAGCAAGACCAGAGCCTATAGATGAGGCGACCTCTGCAACAGTCAAAGATTGATCATAAGATTTAACTGAGCCATCAGGTAGTGTTACATTAGGCATAACTTCATGATTAAAAATAAAAAACTCATTTTACCTTGATAGAGCCTCTCTCTTTATCAAAATTAAGACTTTAAATATCTATTAAAAGGGACTTTAAAGGTATATTAGGCCGTTATGAAAATCAACCATCAATCCCCAGAATTTTTATCCTATTAATGACAATTGCCTCAGCAATTAGCTGGGCTGTGTGGCTGAACCTGCTTAACAACTCTTTGATAAAGACCCTGATATGTCAATCTTCTGGCTTGAGCGTTCATTGATATTAGACCCAGATGGAAGCAATAATACTTTATCAACCTATCTTCTAAGTCAACAATATGAAAAGAGGGGCGAGGAAGAATTATCTATTGATTATCTTAAAAAGTCTGCATCAATAGGATGGGTACAAGCAATGGAAGAGCTTGGACAGTTATATCTCATAGGTAATAGAGTCAAGCAAGATAAGAATCAAGGAAAGAAAATGGCTTAAAAAGGCTCACGAAAAAGGTAGTCAAATTGCTGAGACAATTTACTGAAAGTCCCTTCCTGTAGCTAAACAAAACTCTTGTAGATTGTAATTATTGTTCCTCTATAGATTCAATCATTAGCTGTAATGATTCATTTCCTCTAAAAAAGTTTACATTGAGCTTATATGCAACCCTAGCCTTTTTGGCATCAAGCCTTTCTTGAAAAAAAGCAATCCCTTCGAATACTGAACTTGTTCCAAGCAACTTTAAATTGCATTTGAGATGTTTTTCACCAACAATTCTTTGCTCCACAAATTCAAAGTCGCCATAAAAAATGGGCTCTTCAAATCCTTGCCCCCAGGGAGAGGCTTGACGTAGAAGTTCTGCATTCTTCAAGGTTATATCAGCTGAATCAAGTTGACCATCTGTTAGTAGTTCGATGATTGGTTTTTTTCCTTTAAGATGCTTTGTAATCGTTTCAGTAAATGTATCTTTAAACTGTTCAAAGTTATCTGGTTTAATGGTGAGACCTGCTGCCATAGCATGACCACCAAATTTTTCTATGAGATCTGGATTATCTCTATCAACAAGGTCTAGCAAGTCCTTGATATGTACGTCGGGAATGGAGCGAATAGAGCCCTTTAAAACATCCTCTGCTTCAGCAAAAACTGCGGATGGACACTGATAGGTTTCCTTAAGCTTCCCAGCTACAATGCCGACCACACCCTCATGCCAAGAATCATCATAAAGAACAATAGCGAACTCACTCTCGTCAATGGATTGTGTCTCAACAATAGAGAGCGCCTCATCCTGCATTCGAGTCTGCTCTTTACGCCTTTTAATATTGAATTCTTCAAGTGTTTGGGCATACCTTCTTGCATCGTTCATATCTTCCGATAAGAGACAACGAATACCCTGGGAAATATCACTCAGCCTTCCAGCCGCATTTATTCTTGGTGCTACTGTAAATCCGAGGTCAGAGGCCTGAAGCGACTCAACTGGCCTTTTTGTTAGCTCAAGGATTGCAAGGATGCCTTTTGAGCAATGTTTTTCACGAATACGCTTTATTCCTTCATTCACCAATATTCGATTGTTTTGATCCAGTTTTACAACATCTGCAACGGTTCCAAGTGCGACAAGATCAAGTAGCGTTCGAAGGTCTGGGTTTTGAATATTGTTCTTTTCAAAATAACCTTGCTTCGTGAGATAGGTCTTCAGGGATGAGAACAAATAAAAGCAGACCCCAACCCCAGCCAAATTCTTCGATGGAAAATCACAGCCTCTTAAATTTGGATTAATAATCGCGTTTGCATTGGGAAGTTCGATGGGCGGAAGGTGATGATCCGTAATAATGACATCAATATTAAGGGACCTTGCTAATTCTGCACCTTCATTACTCGATATGCCGTTATCAACTGTAATAATGAGGTCTGGCTCTTTGTCACGCTTTGCCTCCTTCACGATCTCAGGACTGAGACCATAGCTATGCTTAAAACGATTTGGAACTAAAAAATCAACATGTTTAGCGCCCATAAGTCTCAGCGCTTTAATGGCAACAGCGCTAGCTGTCGCCCCATCCGCATCAAAGTCTCCAACAATCAGGATTTGTTTGTCCTCCAAGAGACATTCCTCAAGAAGCTCTAGTGCAATATTGAGCTGGTCAAAGTTTGGTTTAAGAAGCCCAGGAAGCGCCATTGAGAGCTGCGACTCAGAGACGCCTCTAGCTGCATAGATTCTTTTAAGAATTAAGGGTATATCGTCAGAATATGACTCATACAGTGATTGATCAATCTCTCTAGTCAGCACTTCTTACAAGTCTTACAAAAGTGTCGATTGTTTTCTCACGCGCTTTTGAACCGCCATAGAAAAAAGGCACCTCAAAGGCGAGCTTAGGGTTATTTGTCACTGAAACAGAGGTCCAGTAAGTGTTCATCTGCGTGTTAGGGAAAAAGTCAGTATTAATGAGCGTATCACTCTCACCATAATAGTCAACAATCGTATTTAACTCATCGAGTGATGGAAGGCGCCAATCTGCATAGCCACATAAATTTGCTTTGTTTACATCAGCAGTGAAAGAGAGCGTATTGCAGCTCTTACCCCAGTAACAATTCTTACTAAAAGTTCCGTTATCTCTTCCACTCTCACCATCAAACCAAGTATAGGTATTAAGGCTATACTGAACCCCCTCTTCTGCACTCTTAACTTCCCAAAAAAGTGATTGTTTGTCATCCAAAACGCAGGACCAACTCTCAATATTTAAAGCTAAAATTTCACCAGAATTTGACACCTTATGCATTTCAGCAATCGCCGAAATATTCATCAAATAGAGTAGTGTTAATATAAGAAATTTCTTCATGAAGCTTGAGTAGGATTCATATATTTAATATTCTACCAGTTATGGTGATTCTCAAGGACACAGGAATTTTATTTACTAGTAGATTGTCTCTCAAATATGATGAAAGCAACACCCAAAAAGATAAAGCTGTCAGCTAAATTAAAGACTGGCCAGTAGAAACTATTGACATGAACATCAATGAAATCGACTACAAACCCATACTGCGCTCTATCTATTAAATTGCCTACAGCGCCAGAGAGAAGTAAAAACTGCCCTAATAACTTCTGACGATAAATAGAAGGCGTGCTTTGCGTCCAAAACACGATCCAGATTGAAACCAAGATAGAGACAATCAAAAGAAAATATTTTTGAATCATACCGCCACCTGCCAGAAAACTAAAAGCAGCGCCAGTATTTTGCAAGTAAGTCCAACTGAGGAAAGGGTTAACAATGATTGACTGGCCTAAATCAAACGAAGACATAAATATTTGCTTGGTCACTTGATCTATTAATACTAATCCAACAAATAATAGGTAGTAGCCTTTGTGCTTCATAAATATCATTAATAATAGTTATATTTGAGAGTCTGGGATTTGCTTTAAATAAGTATCAACATTTATTAAGTAAACAGCACCTATTTAGTCAATGTGTTTATAATTAAACTCTAACTGTATTATAAATATTATGGAGGTTTCATGGGTTTTTTAACAGGTAAAAAGGCACTCGTTGTTGGCGTTGCTTCAAACCGCTCAATTGCTTGGGGAATTGCTGAATCAATGGCAGCAAATGGCTGTGAACTTGCCTTTACCTATCAAACTGAGAAACTAAAAGGTCGCGTTGAAAAGTGCGCTGAAATCTGCAACTCATCTATTGTTATTCCGTGTGATGTCTCCAGTGATGAGCAAATTAATGAGGCCTTTGATGAACTTAAAAAATCCTGGGACAGCTTTGACATCTTAATTCACTCAGTTGCCTTTGCAGAAAGAGCTGAGCTCGATGGCAATTATCTTGAGGTCACAACGCGCGAAGGATTCCTTAAGGCTCATGAAATTAGCTCATACAGCTTTACAGCACTTGCAAAATCAGCCATGCCGATGCTTAATGAAAGCAGCGCTTTATTAACACTGAGTTACTTGGGCGCTCTGAGAGCAATCCCTAATTACAACGTTATGGGTATTGCAAAAGCCTCTCTTGAAGCCAATGTAAGATACATGGCTGCTGCAATGGGAGCAGAGAAAGGTATTCGCGTTAACGCAGTGTCAGCTGGCGCAATCAAAACGCTTGCAGCAAGCGGGATAAAAGGGTTTGGAAAATTACTTGATCATGCTGCTGAAAGCTCTGCACTTAAACGCAATGTAAGCATTGAAGAAGTCGGCAATGTGGCGGCATTTTTATGCTCAGACCTGGCATCTGGCGTCACGGGTGAAGTCACCTATGTTGATGCAGGTTATAACTTTTATGAGAAAGGCCCTGACCTTTAACCTCAGATATTAGAGAAGTTCAGTAAAAACTTTTATTTCTGCACCTTCTCTTAACTGCTTAATCAAGGAGACGAACATTTCATTGCTCTCCTGACTCAGATAAAGCGCTGAGATACCAGTATCTGCATCCTCTTCTGGAATTCTAACTCCACCTAAATCAATCACTAAAGACGTTGATCTGTCTGCACTTTGAGCGCTATACGCATGTCTTCCTTTTTCAGGCTTTGATAAAGTAAATGATTTAGAAGTAACATCAAATGGTAACTCACTCGCCCTTGAAATCCAATCTTCAGAAATCCACTCTAGGCTGTTCTCTGAGATTAAATTACTAGCTGTTTTCTCATCACCGCTTGAGAGAGCAGAAGCAATACTTTCAGCAATGTCTTTAATCACATCTTTTGCAGCAGCTGTCTTAAGAGTAAACTCAATTTGACCTTCAACCTCACTTAAATCCCTCTCACGCTGTGGCTGTAAATCAGATAAAGCCAAAACAACAAATTTTTCAGAATTAATCTCCATAACCTCAGAATTTTCACCCTCATCTATAACTGCAGGACTAAAAGCAGAAGCGACAAATTTTTCATCATATTGACTGCTACCATTAGCAAAATAGTCACTCGTTTGAAGCTCAAGCCCAAACTGATCTGCAACCATATCTAGAGACTCTTCATAGGATAGGTTAATGAACTCCTCAAGAGAACCAAAAAGCATTTTCTCTTTCGCATTTTTAATATAAAGTGCGGCCAATTGTTCCTCAACTTCATCAATAGCTTGCATCGTTTCAGATTCTATATCCGTAAGCTTAATGATATGAAAATAACCATACTCAGTTGAAACAATCTCACTGACATCACCAATACTCATAGCAAATACAGCCTCATCAAACTCTGCACCCATTAACTCTCTTTCAAAAAATCCAAGATCGCCGCCCTCTTCACTTGAAGAGCTGTCTTCTGAGTTGGCTGTAGCGAGCTCAGTAAAGTCAGCGCCCTGTTTGATCTGTTCTAATAAGTTATTAGCTAACTCTTCACTCTCAACTAGGATATGTTGTGCTCTTCTTCTCTCTGGGTTTGTATAAAGCTCAGCGTTTTCATCATAAAGATTTTGAAGATCATCATCACTCGGGCTTTCAGGCTCATCCATGGTATCTAATGTAAGCTCAACAAAATCGACCTTGACTTTTTGGCCTTCAATGAAGCTTGATTTATTTTCATTAAAGTAGTCTGAAATTTGATCCTTAGAAACACTGACTTGATCCACATAATTATTTGTATTAAGTGCAATATATGACACTTCTCTCTGCTGAGATGCAAGATCATTAAGCTGCTTAATTTGAGTCGATGACATGAAAGCAGAGCCGCTTAGGTTTCGTTTAATTTGATCGCGCGTCAATGCCTTTGATTGAGCTAACTCGTATCCAGCAGGCGTATAACTGTTTAGCCTTAACAGCTGCGCATAACGATCTTGTGAAAATTCACCATCAACTAAGAACGCTTGATTTAATTCAATAACCGATTTAACCTCATTATCTAGGGTGACAATATCTAATGAGTTAGCATAATTTTCAATAAGCTTCTCATTAATCATTGAATCTAAAAGTGTCTGTTTAATCGCATTATCAATCTCTTGAGTGTAGGCAGCACCCAATTGTTGTTGAAGGTTGCGCTGCTGCGTGTTTAATTCCTGGTAATAAATATTGATATCAATATCTTCTCCATCAACTATAGCAATAGAGTTATTTGCAGATCGACTGACGTAATCTTGAATTCCAAACAAAGCAAACGGGACTGTTATTAAACCGACTATGAGATACGCGACCCAGCCTTTTGATTTATTTCTTATTGCACTTAACATAATAATATTTACACCAGTATTGTTGATACTTTTGGGTATCAACCAATTTCAATTAACTCAAATTCAAATTTGAGATACCTATCAAGAGTTAAATATTAACGCTTGATTTAATTTTTTCTAGCTAAAGGGATCTTAAATCACTGCAGATCTTACCATTTGCTTTGTGAAGCATTATACAAGGCTATGTACTTCATCTATAAAAGTTTTTGTACCTTAAAACTTACCCATATTTTTTTGATAATTTATCTAAAAGATTGTTAATATCATTTAGATCCGTATTCCATGCTGTAACAAACCGAACGGCCTTTCCATCTAGCTCCTCTTCATTGATGTCATAACCAGAATTATTCAAATAATCAATGACATCCCGTGAAAGGTGAACAAAAACTTCATTAGACTCTGTCGGGTAGGCTAAATCAATATTTGAGAAGGCATTTAAGCCCTCACTTAAAATCTTTGCCATAGCGTTTGCATGACTAGCATTTCGAATCCATACATCATCTGAGACATAAGCATTTAACTGAGATGAAATGAAACGCATTTTTGATAGCAGCTGACCAGACCTTTTATGAAGAAACGGAAAATCTCCAACCATCTCAGGTTTAAAAAATATGATTGCTTCAGCAGCGAGACAGCCATTTTTGGTACCACCTAAAGTTAGAACATCGACACCCGACTTCCATGTCATCTCTGCTGGGCTAACATCAAGGGATACGAGTGCATTAGCAAAGCGCGCTCCGTCCATGTGAACGCTCATTTTATGATCATGAGCAACTTTTGATATTTCAAGTATCTCATCTAATTGATAAATAGTTCCTGTTTCACAAGATTGAGTGATACTCACAACCGAAGGCTGTGTGACGTGAACATTTCCAGACCCCCTTATACTATCACCAAGCTCTTTAGCCTGAATTCTTCCATTACTGCTTCTCATTGGATTGATTTTAGCACCGCCAGTAAATAGCTCTGGTGCTCCACACTCATCTGTATTAATATGAGATAACTCATGGCAATATATTCTTCCATAAACGGGCGCTAATGCCGATAAAGCTAGTGCATTTGAAGCTGTTCCAGAAACTGCTAAAAAAACCTCAACATCAGTCTCAAAAACTTCAGATAATTTTTCTTTCAATCTAGACGACCATTCATCGTCACCATATGATTCTGAAATACCAGAATTAGCCTCAATGACAGCATCCATAACCTCAGGGCATGCACTCGTCACATTATCTGATGCAAATAAAGCACTCATTTTCTCTCCTAATATAAAGGCAATAACTGACTATAAAGCTACACTGGAACCGCAACAACACCCAGAAAATCACCGTTGACCACTAATCCTGGAAAGTGTCTTCCAGTATAAATGCCATCAATCCCAGCGAAATATTCAACAGGGGCTTCTCCTGTTCTCTCTATATTGTGAACTTTAGCAACTAGTTGTCCTGCCTTAACATCATCGCCAAGATCTACGCAGTGCTCTACTACTCCTGAAGTTTCACTAAAGATGTAACATCGCTCATCAGGCATATCTAAGCTTAGGGTATCCGCTACTTCAAGCTCCCCTTGAGTAATACCTGCATGACGAAGAATATTACGGATTCCTTTCTTAGCAATTTCAACTGTATAAGCCGTTGTTGAGCCCCCACCACCAAGCTCTGTACTAATAAACACTTTCCCCATATTTTCTGCTGCAGTGTCATACATATTGACAGCATCTATCTCCAGAAGCATCACCGAATGAGGTGCGTTAAAAGCCTTCATTGCGTCAATGCATCTTGACTGTTGCTCTTTATCATCTAGAATATGAGCACAACAAAATGGTAAAAAATCTAATGTCTTTCCTCCAGAATGAAAGTCAACTACAAAATCAGCAAGTGGTAAAAGAACTCGATTAAAGTAATCAGCAATTTTCTCAGTAAAGGTCCCCTCTGGATTACCTGGGAATACTCGATTCATATTGCCGCCATCAATGGGTGAAGTTCTCTTTCCAGCTTGGAAGGCTGGATAATTCATTCCAGGAATAATAATAACTCTACCTTTAATATCTTCAGAATCTATTTTATTTGCCAAGTCAAATAGTGCCACAGGACCCTCGTACTCATCGCCGTGGTTTGCACCTGTAAAAAGAATTGTAGGGCCAGTCCCATTTTTAGCTACAGTAACTGGAATAACTATTGAGCCCCAGGCAGATTTATCATGAGAGTGCGGCAGCTTTAGAAAGCCATGTTGAACACCATCTTTTTCAAAATCGACTGTCGCGCTAATTGGTGAGTCTTTCATGCGTTTGTGAGGTTTGAGATAATAAAGCATAATTGTACTGAAACACCTTAATATTTTCAATCTTAAGAAATATGCTGAAGAAGTTCTTCGCCTAATTCAGCAAATGCAAGGATATTATTTAATTATTTCAAATATAATAAATTTAAATGAGTAGGACTAGAATTTTATCTATAGATGGAGGCGGCATTAAAGGCATTGTTCCTGCCGTAGTTTTGTTGCATCTCGAAAAACTTCTTCAAGATCTTTCTAATAATCCAAGCTCAAGGATTCATGATTATTTTGATCTATTTTCAGGCGCTAGCACTGGCGCCATAATCATCGCTGGCCTCCTATCCCCTGATAACCACAATCGTCCAAAATACAGCTCTGAAGAAATTCTTGATCTTTATTTAAATAATGGTCAAATTATTTTCAACTCTTCTCTTTTTCAAGAGATCAAATCTGTCTCAGGAATAGTAAACGTAAAATACGACCCTGAAGGCTTAGAATCTGTTTTAGAGAAGTACTTTGGAAAATCAGAACTGAAAGATCTCTTAAAACCTTCTCTAATTCCAGTTTATGATTTATCAAGAGGCAAAAACTATTTTTTTCGTCAACAAAAAGCACTAACAAGTCCGAGACACAATTACTATGTGAAAGATCTATTAAGAGGAGCCACTTCAGCATTAACTTTTTTCCCTCCATCTCAAATTTCTACTGTTAACGATCAAGAGCATCGCTGTTTTATAGATGGTGGAGTCTTTGCAAATAATCCAGCACTCTCAGCTTATGCTGAATTTCGTTATCATAACTCTAAGTTGCATGCAAAAGATACAATGATGCTTTCACTTGGTACAGGAAGAAAAACTACAAATCTAGATTGCAAAGTGACAGCAAATTGGGGAGCAGCTGAATGGCTCTATCAAGGCTCATACTTGACCTCTAATGCAGTATCCTCTGCTTCTGACTATCAACTGAATGCTGTTTATGGCAACCAATCCAATTATCTTAGACTCGATAGCACCTTTTACGACAACCAAAATAGCAGCATGGATAATACCGATAAAGATTATTTGGACTATCTCATTTCCCTGGGTGAGAGCATAGTAAGAGATAAGCGATCAGAAATTAATACCTTTGCGGAAGAGTTAATTTCAAATTCAAACTAGATAATATGGCGGAGCGGACGGGGGTCGAACCCGCGACCTCCTGCGTGACAGGCAGGCGTTCTAACCAACTGAACTACCGCTCCAAGTTTCTTGGTGGGCGCTACAAGACTTGAACTTGTGACCCTCGCCTTGTAAGGGCGATGCTCTCCCAACTGAGCTAAGCGCCCAAAAAAAATGCCCGAATCGAATCAGGAAACGGGCATATTATACTTCGAAAAAATCTGATTAGTTAACAGATTCCTTTAATAATTTTCCTGCTTTAAATGCAGGTGCATTTGATGCTGAAATTTGAATTGTGGCACCTGTTTGAGGGTTACGACCAGTACGCGCTGCACGCGCTCTAACTAAAAAACTTCCGAAACCAGTAATACCTACTGAATCACCCCTTGCCAATGCGCCTGAGATCGCACTTGTTGTTGCTTCTAAAGCACGAGCAGCATCCGCTTTAGAAAGACCTGAGTTGTCAGCAATTGCTGAAACTAAATCTGATTTATTCATTTGTTACTCCTTAATTTTGAAAAGAATTTATGCAGAACCTACAAAATATATTTGATAGGTTGTTTTTGATTATCCATTTATAAACCCTTATGTCAAGCGACATTCGGCAATAATAAAAAAATATAATTGAGATAAAAAGCCCTGAAAAAATATTATTTTATAATGTTTTTAAAAGAACTAAGAAATTTTGATTCCAGACTTCAGGGGTTATTTCTCCAATATGTTTATAAAGAATTAATCCCTCCTTGTTGATTAAAAAAGTTTCTGGAGTTGCATACACACCAAGCTCTATTCCAATTCTTCCTTCTGGGTCATAAATAATCTCATCAAAAGGGTTGCCCATAATTTCTAGATACTTTTGACCTTCATTTTTTTGATCCTTATAGTTAATGCCGATTAACTTCAAATTATCATTATTTGTAATATTCATAATCATTGGATGCTCCTTCCTGCAGGTAACACACCAAGACGCCCAAACATTCACAAGAGCCATCTGATTTTCCATTAAATCATTTAATTTTACATTTTCATTCGTGAAGAAATCTTTTCCCTCGATCTTTGGAATCATTTTTCCCACTAAGGGTGATGGGAGTTTATTAGGGTTTGAATTGAGACTTAGAAATAAAAAAATTCCAATGACAATAAATAAGAATAGTGGAATTATTTTTCTCATTATTCTTGACTTGAAGCCTCTAAAGCAGCAGCGACCTCAGGTGGCATATAATTTTCATCGTGCTTCGCTAAAACCTCCGAAGCAATAAAAGTATTTGTACAGATCAATCCTACACATTTATTTAACACTGTTCCTGAGGCAACAACGCCTTGACCCTCCCTAAAAAGATCTGGCAATATACCCTCATAGATCACTTTAATTGATTTAATGTTATCTGTAACCATAAAGGTAACTAGCATATCTTCCCTGACTAAACTGTCTGCCTCAACAAGACCACCCACCCTGAAGTTCTTGTTTGCTGGAGCTTTTCCGTCAACAATATCAGAAGGCGTATAAAAGTATAACAAGTTTTCACTAAAAGCTTTAATTCCTAAATAGCCTGCCAAGAAAACGCCAGACACTAAAAGCCCAACCAGTATCATTCTGTTTTGTCGTTTAGTCATTGATTAATTGAAAATTTATTCTTGAGTGACAGAACAGTCTTTGTGTGATTTCTCTTAGCATTGATGAAAAGAGCTATAACTGTTATAGCAGAAACGCCATATGCTAGCCAAACATAAAATGCATACTTCCCATAAGGTAGAAAAGAAAAATACTCAACCATAGTCATAATTCTACTCCACCTACTTCCTCTTTGACCCAGCGTGAATTTTGCTCACGAATCAGAACCTCTGTCCTTGCTTTAATAGATACAAGCAGCACATAAAGAAAAATTGACGCCAAAAACATTATCCCAAGTGCAATTTGCATATCTGAATCTTTCAAACCACCGGTCCCAACTGAATAACCTTGGTGAAGGGTATTCCACCACTTAACTGAGTAATGAATAATTGGCAAATTAATTAAACCAACGATAGCAAGTATAGAACTTGATTTTGCAGCAGTTCGTGGATTATCAAAGGCGCTATTTAGGGACATGTAAGCTAAGTATAAAAATAATAATATAAGCTCAGAGGTTAATCTCGCATCCCATACCCACCATGCTCCCCACATTGGCTTACCCCAAATTGCCCCAGTGGTCAAAGCTATAATTGTAAAGCTTGCACCAATCGGCGCTGAAACTTTTGCCACAACTTCAGCCATTTTAATTTGCCAAATGAGTCCAATACCCCCTGCAATTGCCATAATTGCATAAATCATCATCGACAAGATAGCGCTTGGCACATGGATGAATATTATTCTATACCCATCTCCTTGCTGGTAATCAGCGGGTGATATAACGAGAGACCAGTACAAGCCAATCAATAATAGACTGATAAAAGGCCAAAAAAACCACGGCGTAAGTCTAGAACAGGTCCCAAAAAAAACTTTAGGGGAAGCCTGCCTTTGGATCCATTTCCACATAAATAAATGCAGTTACAAAAAAAGAGATTTATTTTAATGATTTTTGAGCCACATTGTTTCGTAAATAGATCGGTTGAGGTAGCTCAAAATTGGCACTTTCACCCCGACTGAATGACTCTAATGCCAAATCTATTAAACTAGATGATTCCGGAAAAATTGAGAGATCGGTTTCAGTCACACTTGAGGCAGCACCAAGCATATCAGCATAGGCATCCCAGCCTGTACCCACACCAATGAAATTGGCATCAAGAGTGTCCACATCGCTAGGATTACAAATTCGTAATTTACTGATTTCCCCTTGATTGTAGACAGCCCAATAAACCTCTCCCATTCTTGCATCAAGGGCTACAGCTATTTTTTCAGATTTAAGAATTTGCGAAGCTCTATATCCAAGCAACTCAAGTGTCGAAAACCCCATCGTTGGAATATTACAGGACATTGATAGCCCTTGAACAACACCCACACACATTCTTACACCTGTAAATGCGCCAGGACCTTTAGTATAAATAATTGATTCAACATCCTTTAATTGTTTTCCTGCCTCATGAAAGGCCTCATCGCAGAGATTAAGAATATGGCCAGAACTTTTTTTAACACCAGTTAATACACGACTCACTCTAGACTCAGAAGTCATTAAAGTGACCGATGCAATTTCAGTACAGGTATCTATCGCAAGCAAATTCATCAATATATTTTTTTGTAGTTTTCATTCATCGTCAAAATCATCTTAACGCGCCTATCAAGTCTATCAGGATAGTTGATAGGATTATAGTAAGAGGGTCCTATAAGTAAGGCAACAAGTGTTGCCATCTCCTCTAAACTCAAATCTTTAATATCTTTGTTAAAGTAGAAATAACTCCCACTGCCAAAGCCATGGTAAGCCATATCTCCTTTTTGGGCTAAATATACCGTATTCATATACCTCTCAAGAATAAATTCTTTATCGTAAGATAACTCTAGAAGTATAGACATTAAAGCCTCTTCAGATTTTCTGGAAAAGGTTTTCTCTCGAGATAAAAGAGTATTTTTAATTAACTGCTGGGTAATTGTACTTGCACCTCTAAGCGCCTTATCATCAAATATATACCCATAAATAACTCTTGCAATCTCTTTAAAGTCAACACCATGGTGATGGAAATAGGATTGGTCTTCCACTAAAAGAAGCATATTAACAAACTCTCGTGGATAATCATCAAAAGAGTAGTTGAGCTGAGTGACATTTTTTGAGACTTTTATCTCAGCTGAAAACTGAGACTTGACTATGTTATTTAGATAGAGCAAATAAGCTGTAAAGATGAATATAACTATTAAAAATAGTCTCTTTATCCAAAATCTATAAATTGATTGCATTTTTTATATCTTTAATAGTTTGAGTATCAGTTATTTTGTTACCTTGTCTAAGAATAGAGCAAGAAGAGTGCAACCAAGCAAAGTCACAATCAGAGAGAATTTCAACTATATTTTGAAGGTTGATGCCTGAGCCTGGCATTATCTCAATTCTCCCAGATGCTCTTTTTTTCATGGCTTTCAAAACTGCCAAACCTTCGACGGCAGTCTGAAAGCCGCCAGATGATAAAATCGTATCAAAACCTAGATTAATTACAACCTCAACTGCTTCAATAGTATTTGGGATGGTGTCTACGGCTCGATGCAAAGTTTTCTTAAAACCATGACTATGACTAACTAATTCATCTAAAAATACTAGATCAAGTTCACCATTCTCAAGCGTTGCGCCAAATACAACTCCATCCAAATTATAATATCGAGCTTTATCGATATCATCAAACATTTGATTCAGGTCCTTAGGAGAATAAACGAAATTGCCTTTTTTGGGCCGAATCATTACTCTGCAAGGAATATTGGTTTCTGAAGCAAGCTTCATCAATTCGTCCGATGGCGTCAAACCGCCATACTCTAACGAACTGCAGAGTTCAATACGGTCTGCTTTTCCTTTTATACAGGCTTCAAGACCAAATATGCTATCGATACAGACTTCTAGCTTGGATGTCATAAATCAAAGTTTATATTAATGTTCATCATAATACGACAAGAAGAGCAATTAATTGATAAGTATAGAATAACTAGTATAAAATACCCACTTCCTTGCTTGACCAGCACTTGTTGGCAAGCTTTTTTTAATCCATAAGGAGATGTTAATGAGACATTATGAAATAACTCTCATTGTTCACCCTGATCAAAGTTCTCAGGTTACGACAATGATTGATAAGTACAAAGAGCTAATCACCTCAGGTAAAGGTATTGTTCACAGAGACGAGGACTGGGGTCGCAAACACCTAGCCTATCCAATCAACAAAATTTATAAAGCACATTACTTAATGATGAATATTGAGTGTGACAAAGAGACACTTGATAAATTAAACTATAACTTTCGCTTCAACGATGCCATTCTAAGGAATCTAATCATTTCTAAGTCAGAGGCTATCACTGAACCATCAATTATGGTTGCAGAAGCTGACAAAGATAAAGTTAAAGATCAAGGCAAGGACAAAGCCAAAGATCAAAACTCAGAAAAGAAATAGGAGACTGTAATGGCTAAAAAACAAGTTAACAAAAGACGTAAATTTCAAATCCCTATAAACCGTTTTTGTCGTTTTACAAAAGCAGGTGTTAAAGAGATCGACTACAAGGACGTCGAAACACTACTTAAAAACATTGATGAAAGTGGAAAAATCACACCATCAAGAATAACTGGTACTTCTGCAAAGTTTCAAAGACAATTGACGACTGCGATTAAAAGAGCTAGATTCTTGGCGCTAATCCCTTACACCGATAAACACAAAAAATAGGAGGCCTTATGCAAGTAATTTTATTAGAAAAAAATGAAAAACTAGGTAACCTTGGTGACATAGCAAACGTCAAGTCAGGCTATGCTCGTAATTACCTAATACCTCAAGGAAAAGCAAAACCTGCCAACAAAGCTAACATGGCTGTTTTTGAAACAATCCGTGCAGAACTTGAAGCAAAAGAAGTTGCTGCATTATCAGATGCTGAGGCAAAAGAATTAGCGATGAAGGATGTTGTTTGTACAATCTCTGCTAACGCCGGCGAAGAAGGAAAGCTTTATGGCTCTGTCAGCACTACAGAAATTGCAGCAAATCTTCTTGAGCAAGGCTTTGAAGTTGAAAAACGTGACATTAATATGCCTGAAGCAATCAGAAATACTGGTGAATATGAAGTTACAGTCTCTCTTTACGCAGAGGTTGTAGTACCCGTAAAAATTATTGTTATTGCTGCTACTGAAACAGAATAAGTTAATCCAATTCACTTAAGTGAGTTAAAATAAAAAGCCCTCTTTGAGGGCTTTTTATTTTTCTAAAATGTGGCAATGGATATTAACAACCCTAAAATACCGCCTAACTCTATAGACTCTGAGCAGTCTGTCCTTGGAGGCCTACTTCTACACAATGAATCTTGGGATAATGTTGTTAGCATTCTTAGCTCTGATGACTTCTATCAAACCTCTCACCGTATCATCTATGATGCAATCGTTACGCTTCTAGAACACGACAAGCCAGCGGACATTCTGACAGTCAAAGAACAGGTCATTAAAACTCATGACGAAGACTCAATAGGAGGCTTTGCCTACTTGGCTCAGATAGCTGAAAATACCCCTAGCGTTTCAAATATTGAGGCGTATGCTAAACATGTTCGTGAGCTCTCAATCTACAGACAGCTCATAAAAATTGGAAAGGAAATGGCTGACACTGCCTTTAATCCAAAGGATATTGAAGTTAATGACCTTCTTGATTTATCTGAAAGAAAAATCTTTGAAATTGCAGAGCAAGTCAGTCGCAATAAACAAGAAATCACCAATGTAAAAGATATCATCAAAGATGTAGTGAACCGCGTTCATGAGATGCAAGAATTAAAAGGATATAAGGGCGCTGAAACTGGATTTTCTGAATTTGACAAATTAACTTCAGGTCTTCAGGATGGAGACCTTATCATTATTGCTGGAAGACCTAGTATGGGTAAAACGGCTCTATCAATGAATATTGTTGAGCATGTAGCGATTCATAATTCTACACCTGTAGCCGTATTCAGTTTAGAAATGCCAACCGAGCAATTAGTCATTCGAATGATTTCATCATTTGGCAGAATTGACTCCAGTAAACTCCGTGACGGTGACATGTCAGAGATTGATTGGAATAGCTTCAATCACGCAGTCAGAGCCTTTGAAGAAAATACAATTCTAATTGATGAAACGCCTTCAATAACACCTACTGAAATCAGGGCAAAGTGTAGAAGACTTAAAAGAAGATACCCAGAACTAGGTCTAATCATGGTGGATTATTTACAACTCATGACAGTGCATGGTAAGTCTGAGAACCGTGTTCAAGAAATTTCAGAAATTTCTCGTTCTTTAAAGGCTCTTGCAAAAGAAATTAATGTCCCAGTAATAGCTTTATCACAGCTTAATCGTGGTGTTGAGTCTCGAGCTAAAACTGGAAAGGGAAGAATTCCTCAGATGGCTGATCTTAGAGAGTCTGGATCTATTGAGCAGGATGCTGACATTATTGGATTTATATATAGGGATGAAGTTTATCATGATGATGCGTACATTAATCCTGAAGAAGTAGGAAAGGCAGACCTAAGAATTGCTAAGCATAGAAACGGAGCCACTGGAAATATCAAGCTAGCGTTTGTGGGTCAATATTCAAGGTTTGAAGATTTAGCCTTTGATGACAGATTCCAGGGAGTCAATGATGAGCAAATGGATGCTTCATATATCAATAATATGTCAAATTTTGATCAGGGTGATTTTTAGAGTTTCAGAAAATTCAAACAGATTTATTATGAACCTTATCAGTCAATAATCTATGTGTTAATTTAATGATGAATGACCAGATCCAAACCAAACTCATATATAACCAAAAGAGGGTAACTTACAAGAATCTATTCGAGATTTTTGAACTTAATTTTATTAAAATCTCAAGACTTATTCCACTTCTTGCTTCTATTAATCAAGATACAATTGGAATAAAAAGCCCATCAAATGACCTCTTCCTAATCTGTCATGAAAAGTCTCCCTATACTGGAACATATACACTGACACACAAGATTAAATCTATGGATAAGGTTATCAATCGTCCTGATATTCGTTTTAAAATTTATTTTGATGCAAAGCTTTTAGAGGTTGTATCAATATGCAAAGAAACAAGAATAAATTCTAGTCACCCCTTAATCAACGATTGTAGTGATTTGTCCTTTCAACTTGAGCTAAACCTATTCATACTAAGATGGCTTGATTACTGTTTAAATAAGTACAACGGAGCAAAGTGGATAACAAAAAATTAAAATCTGAAGATACTAAATTAGTTATTGCAATATCATCGAGAGCATTATTTAATCTTGATCAATCTCACAAGATATTTAAAGAAGAGGGAATTGAAGCTTACGCCAAACACCAACAAGAAAACGAACAAGTCATTTTAGAGCCAGGTGTTGGCTTTACTCTTGTTAAGAAATTATTAAAACTTAATAGTAAAAAAACACCAGTTGATGTCATCCTCCTTTCCAGAAATAGTGCAGATACAGGTCTTAGAATATTTAACTCAATTGAGCATTATGGTCTTAATATTTCAAGGGCTGCATTCACCCGTGGCGAAAGCACACACCCCTTTGTAGGAGCTTTTGAAGCTGATTTATTTTTATCAAGTAACTACAATGATGTACAGAAAGCACTCAAATCAGGATACGCCGCAGCCTCCATCGTAGAATCTAAATCTAATAATAGTCACCCCTCTCAGTTAAGGATCGCTTTTGATGGTGATGCAGTCATCTTCTCTGACGAAGCTGAAAAAATATTTCAGGAGAAAGGTCTAGAAGCATTTCATGAAAACGAAATTTTATCTGAAAAAATTGAACTAAAAGCAGGTCCATTTAAGTCATTTTTAGTGTCTTTACAAAAAATTCAATCCACATTTCCTGAAGAAGATAACCCAATAAGAACAGCTCTGGTTACCGCAAGATCAGCTCCATCACACAAAAGAGTTATTCATACTATGCGCGAGTGGGGCATTCGGATTGACGAGTCATTCTTTTTAGGTGGCCTTGAAAAGGGAGTTTTTCTTAGACAATTTGCAGCAGACATATTTTTTGATGATCAGCAACAACATTGTGAATCTGCATCTCAATATGTCCCTACAGGGCATGTACCGAGCGGTATAAAGAATAGTTAAGTTTTTTTAGAACTTAGTTATTGCAAGGACTCAAGCCTAGATTTAATTGGTAAAATACTTTTAATTACTTATTTTAAGATTACGAATGTCAAAAAAAATTCAAGCTATTCGTGGTATGAATGACCTTCTTCCTGCAGATTCAAATATCTGGAGTTTTCTAGATAACACTATTAGTAATCTTCTTCTTTCGTATGGCTATAGATACTGCCGAACTCCAAATGTTGAGAGTACAGAAACTTTTTCAAGGGCCATTGGTGAAGTAACCGATATTGTTGAAAAAGAAATGTATACCTGGAAGGACAATAATGGAGACTCTCTTACCCTTAGGCCGGAAGGTACAGCAGGCGTTGTAAGAATGATGATTGAGCACAATCTACCAAGAGAGGGAATTCAAAAAGTTTTTTATAATGGCCCTATGTATAGGCATGAGAGACCTCAAAAGGGAAGGTACCGTCAATTCCACCAGGTTGGTGCTGAAGTTTTTGGAGCATCTGATGCGAAAATTGATGCTGAGTTAATCTCAATTACTCACTCTCTATGGAAGACATTAGGAATTGATGCTGAACTGGAAATCAACTCTCTCGGCTCTGCAGAAAGTCGAGCCTCATATAGGGAAACATTGACAGAATACTTTAATGACAATAAAGACCTACTAGATGAAGACAGTCTCAGGCGCCTAAAAACAAACCCACTTAGAATTTTAGATAGCAAAAACAAGGACCTAGAAAGTTTAATTTCTGGTGCTCCAAAAATGATTGATCATCTTGATGATGACTCAAGTCATCACTTTAATGCTTTAAAGAAATACTTAAAGAGCCTTAGTATTTCATTCAAGGTTAACCCAAAACTTGTTAGAGGGCTAGACTACTATAACCAAACTGTTTTCGAATGGATTTCAAATGACCTTGGCTCTCAAGGAACTATATGTGGTGGCGGAAGGTACGATGGGCTCGTAGAAAAAATGGGTGGCAACCCTACCCCAGCAATTGGTTTTGCTATGGGATTAGAGCGAATAGCGCTTCTCATTCAAGACAAGTCTGATCAATTAATTAGTAAAAGGTCTCATTTGTATTTTGCGTCAATTGGAGAAAGCGCCCACATAGAGTCCATGAATCTATCTAAAAAAATTCTTGAAACGCTCCCTTATATTACAATTACTAATGATATAAGCATTGGCACCCTAAAAAGTCAGATGAAAAAAGCGAATAAATCTGAAGCTGACTATGCCATGATTCTTGGTGAGAAAGAATTATCAGAGGGTCTGATTAGTATAAAGCCCTTAAAAGGTCAAGGAGTTCAGCAATCAATTAAACTTGAGGGTATCATTCACCATCTTCAGGAGATATTATGAAAAACTTTATAGAAATTAGCGATTCAGAAGAAGAGCAGGTCGACAAGATTAAAAAATGGTGGGATGCTAATGGCAAACAGATTATTGCAGGTGCAGTTATTGGTCTTGCAGGCGTCTTTGGTTGGAACTCATATGTTGATTATCAAGATAATCAGGCTTTAAATGCAAGAACGCTATACTTGAGCTATGCGTCAGACTCAGCCAATGTTGGCGCTTACGATAAACTGATTAAAGACCACCCTTCAAGCAGCTATGCAGACCAGGGCACCCTATTGATGGTTAAATATTTGTTTGATGCTGGTAATTATTCTCTAGCGCTAGATGCCATTAAGCCTCTGATGACAAGAGAAAATTCTGTTATTGCTTCGACAGCAATTTTACGAGCTGCATCACTTCACTTAGAACTTGGGCAGCATGAAGAAGCCTTATCTGTTCTTAATATAGAGAATGTTGAGGGTTTTTCAGGATTATTTTTTAACCTCACTGGAGATGTGTATCTAGATCTTGGAAATATAGAAGAAGCCAAAAAAAATTACGCTCTAGCGATTGAAAATATCACTGAAAACTCAAGCCTTACACAATTAATTCAGATCAAGCTAGACGATCTAAGTTAACAACGCTTCTGGTTACTGATTGTGAGCTACCCTATCATTTCTCTGGTTGGCAGGCCTAATGTAGGCAAGTCGACACTATTTAATCGCCTAAGTAATTCTAGGCAAGCCCTCGTCTCAGATTTTGAAGGACTAACTAGAGATCGTCAGTATGCAAATATAGAGTTAGAGAATGGCATTTATTGCTCTATTGTTGATACTGGTGGCCTAACTAATGAGGATTCAATCATAGATACGGGAATTCATAGTCAAGTTATACATGCACTCAACGAGTCTGATGTCATATACTTTATTGTCAGCAACAAAGATGGAGTCACCTCCTTAGATTTAGATATTTCGGCTCAATTAAGAAAGCTTAAGAAAAAAATTATCTTAGTTTGCAACAAAGCTGAAGGCCTAAATATAACTTCAGCATCAGAATTTTATGAGCTCGGATTGGGTGACCCCACACTTATTTCAGCAGAACATAACCAAGGCATTGCTGACCTTATAGAAAAAACAATCCCACTTCTACCTAAAACTGTTGAGTTTGAAAAACCTGAACTAGAAGGAATTGCAGTTGCAGTCCTAGGCAGGCCTAATGTTGGAAAATCAACCCTGATAAATCGAATTTTGGGAGAAGAAAGAGTCATGGCGGTAGATCTGCCTGGAACCACCAGAGATTCAATATTTATTCCTTTTAAGAGAGAAGGTCAGCAGTACACGCTAATTGATACAGCTGGTATAAGACGCAAAAGGAGTGTTAGTGAAAAAGTAGAAATTTTTAGTATTATTAAAACTAAAGATGCCATAAATGACTCGCATGTCGTTATTTTAGTACTTGATGCCCACGAAGGAGTCACCGAGCAAGATGCAACACTCTTAGGACTAATAGCTGACAAAGGAAGAGCCTTACTAATAGTAATAAATAAATGGGATGGCTTAGATGATTATCAAAAAAGTGAAGTCAAAAGAAAGCTTGATATTAAACTATCTTTTGTAAATTACGCTACAGTTCATTTCATTTCAGCACTCCATGGATCAGGTGTTGGTAAATTATTCTCACCTATTAAAAAATCCTATGAAAATGCAGGCAGAAGGTTTCCAACCTCACTTCTAAATCGAATATTAGAACAGGCTAACAACACACACCAACCTCCCCCAGTCGCTGGAAAAAGAATGAGACTAAAATTTGTGAACCAATCTGATGTTTTTCCTCCCACATTAATCTTTCATGGCAACCATGTTCAAAGCGTTCCAAATAGTTACGAGCGCTTTTTAAAGAATTTTTTTATTACAGCCCTTAAATTAACAAATACACCTATTAAAATTCAATATAAAAGTGGTGACAACCCATTTAAAGATAAAAAAAATATTTTATCTGCACGCCAAATTCAAAAGAAGAAACGACTCATGAAGTTTGTCAAAAAGAAATAAAATCTCAGTTCATAATTAAAAATATTTAAAATCTTTTTACTGAAAACTCATGAATTGGAATAGGTGGTTTTTTCCCTGTGATTATTGACTCGACAATTTCTGCTGTCACTGGAGCCAATGTAAGGCCAATGTGGCCGTGACCAAAAGCATAAACGATATCATTGCCTTTTCTAGAAGCTGAAATGACAGGTTTACTATCTGGTATTGATGGCCTAAACCCAAGCCATGACCTGCTTGATTTTCCTAAACTTGGAAAAAAATTTGATACGCCATTCTCAAGGTGGTTAATTCTATGCGTAGAGATCTTAGGACTCACTCCACCTAGCTCTACAGTTCCAACCACCCTTAACCTTCCCGACATTGGAGACATATAAAAACCCCCATCAGCAGAACAGCATGGTCTATTGAGGAGTGGCACATTCATATCATATTCGACATGGTATCCCCTCTCAACATCTAAAGGTATGTTGTCGCCGGATTGTTTTGCAAACTTCTTAGAAAAAGCACCAGCAGATACAACTAAATGCTTTGATAATATTGTTGATTTGTCGTCTAAAGTTAATTTGACACCATTATTCGTTCTTTCAATATTTTTTGCTGTCTGCCTAATAACTTGACATCCTTTTTCAATACAGGCATTTAACAATAGTTTCATCATTTTTCCAGGATCACTCATGTACGCACAGTCTGGAAAATATGCAGCACCGCCTTCAATTAGATTTATATTGGGCTCCAACTTGTTAAGCTCTGAAGGATTTAACATATGCGCATTTAAGCCTAAAGTTTTTCTATGATTAATATCTTTTAAACCAGCATCATAGATTGATTTTGACTTATAGATATAGATACTTCCATTGCTATTAAGAAGTGAACTGCCGTTTATTTGATTTGCCAGATCCTCCCAGCGAAGCCTTGCATTGACTAATATTTTAGCAATCGATTGTGCATTTTTTTCAGCTTGCTTTGGCATCGATTGATATAAAAATTTCATTAGCCAGGGAGCGAGCGAGAGAATTTCAGAGCGTTTAATTGCTATTGGGCTATTTTTTTTAAATAAAAGTGAAGGTAATCTTTTGATAACTTCTGGAGAGCCAACCGGAAGAACTGCATATTCTGCTATTGTGCCTGCATTCCCATAAGACGTTCCAGAACCTGGTTCCTCGGGATCAATAAGAACAACCTCCCTTCCTGAGTTGAGCATTCTTAGAGCAACAGAGAGACCAATAACTCCACCGCCCAAAACAACAATATCAGTTTTTTCCATCTAAAAAAATTCCAATATTAAATAAAAGACTAAAGAATTTAGGAAAGTATTAAATTGTGCGCTTCCTTTGCAGCATTGATAAAGCTTTCGAAGAGCGGGTGGCCATCTCTAGGCGTTGAGGTAAATTCAGGATGAAATTGGCATGCAACAAACCAAGGGTGTTCGGTAATTTCTACCATCTCAACAAGTGACCCGTCATTTGACCTGCCAGATATAGTCAGTCCAGCCGCTTCAATTTGTGATATTAACTTATCATTAACTTCATATCTATGGCGATGCCTTTCAGTTACTTTCTGAGATCCATAAATTTTTTGAGAATGGCTCCCTTGAACAAGTGTGCACTCTTGACCACCAAGCCTCATAGTGCCGCCCAAATCCGAATCAGTATCTCTCGTCTGAGTATTGCCATTTTCATCCTGCCACTCTGTAATAAGTCCGATAACTGGATAGGGCGTATTTTCATCAAACTCAGTACTATTTGCTCCTTTCATATCGGCTTTATGACGAGCATACTCAATGACAGCAACTTGAAGACCTAAACAAATTCCTAAAAACGGAATATTGTTCTCACGAGCAAATTGAACGGCCTTAATCTTGCCCTCAATTCCTCTTATGCCAAAACCACCTGGAACTAGGACAGCGCTCATTTTGCCCAAACTTGCAGCACCATTTTTTTCAACCTCTTCAGAGTCAAAATAATGGATATTAACTTTCGTTTGAGTATGAACACCAGCATGGATGAGTGCCTCTGAAAGGGATTTATAAGATTCGGTTAAATCCATATATTTACCTACCATTGCAATGTCAACGCTATGATTTGGTCTCTCTAACCTCGATACAACATTTTTCCATTCTGACAAATCTGCTTTAGCGCATTTAAGTCCTAATTTTGAAACAACGACATCGTCTAAACCTTGGTTATGAAGATCTTCAGGAACTTTGTAAATGGTGTCTTTGTCTAGCGAAATAAATACTGAATCTTCAGCAACATTTGTAAATAACGCTATCTTCTTACGGTCTGAATCTTCTAACTGATGTTCTGATCGACAGATGAGAATGTCTGGCTGTATTCCTATCCCTCTAAGCTCTTTGACTGAGTGCTGGGTTGGCTTTGTTTTTAGTTCACCCGCTACCTTAATGTAAGGAAGAAGCGTTAAATGAATGAATAAAGCATTTTCACGCCCTAACTCCAGGCTCATCTGCCTTATAGCCTCCATGAATGGCAAAGACTCTATGTCACCAGCTGTACCGCCAATTTCAACTAGGGCAATATCAGCTTCTTCAGCCCCCTGTTTCATTAATTTTTTTATCTCATCTGTAATGTGAGGAATAATTTGAACAGTTGCACCCAAATAGTCCCCTTTTCTTTCTCGTTCAATAACATTTTCATAAACTCTGCCAGCTGTAAAGTTATTCTTTTTGCCTAGCTTTGTTCTTACAAATCTCTCATAATGCCCTAAGTCTAGATCAGTTTCAGCACCATCATTGGTAACAAAAACCTCACCATGCTGGAATGGACTCATTGTTCCGGGGTCAACATTTATATAAGGGTCTAACTTGAGAAGAGTGACATTTAGGCCACGAGTTTCTAAGATTGATGCTAACGAAGCAGAGGCTATTCCCTTTCCTAGAGAGGAAACAACACCGCCAGTTATAAAGATGTATTTTGTCATGTAAAACTAACAAAGTTTGAAATAGCTATGATACACAAATTTGTGTAGAATATGGGCACATCCAAACAAACAAATGAAGATGGGTTATAGACAATTCGTAAAGAGGTTTTTTCCGTACCTCAAAAATCATTTAGGAAAATTAGCTTTCACTTCAATAATGATGGTTTTTGCGACTTTGTTAGAGACAGCTATACCTGAAATTACTGGCCAAATAGTTGATACATTATTTTCCGCTAATCGTGCTAATAATGCTGCATTTTCTTATTCTGTTATCTTATTTTCAGTCATTGCACTAAGTTCAATATTTGCACTAATCTCTATCAGTGCTAGCTCTTGGATCTCCAATAAAGTAATTATGGATTTGAGGGTCAATATGTTTACCAAATTACTTCGACTTCCAAAATCCTATTTTGATAAAAATACTACGGGAGAAACACTATCAAAACTTACTTTTGATGTTGAACAAATATCTGCTGCAGCGTCAACTATATGGCTTGAATTTATTAAATATTCCTTCACAGTAATAATTCTGACGGGTTACTTATTTTATAAAAGCTTTTTATTGAGTCTCAGCCTTTTAGTTCTCCTTCCACTCGTGTATTTGGCTGTAAGATTTTCTACCTCTAGAATTAGAAAAGGCTCTGCCAGAGTCCAAGAGTCAATGGGGAAAATGACTCATCTTTTAGATGAAAATATTTCTGGTAATGATCTAATCAAAATATATCAAGCGCAAAACAGTGAAAGTAATAAATTTTTTAGTATTATTAACACGATACGCCAGCAAAGGTTCAAAGTTGATATGGCTGGTGGTCTTAATACCTCCATTGTCAATGCACTTATAGGCTTATCTTTAGCTTGTGTTGTTTATTTCTCATCGACTTATTTGGCAATGAGTGCAGGAGACTTTTTAGCTTACTTTACAGCAATGGGTATGCTTGTTAAACCAGCAAAAACACTCATTAATATTAACAAACCTCTGCAGCAGGCAATAGTAGCTGGAAAAAGTGTATTTAGCCTGATCGATGAAGAACCAGAAAGTAATCCGAGTAATAAGTCAATTGATTCAATTTCTGGTGATATATGTTTTGATAATGTTAGTTTTTCTTATGACAACGAAAAGTCTTCATTAACTAACATTAATTTAACAATCAAAAAAGGAGAAACCGTTGCTCTAGTTGGCTCTACTGGTAGTGGCAAAACTACAATGGTTAATTTATTAACACGCTTTTATAATCCATCAAGCGGGAAAATATCAATCAATGGAAAAGATATTATTTCTTTTGAACTAGAGTCTTATAGATCTAATTTTTCATATGTGGATCAGAATGTACGTCTATTTAATGACACCGTTAGTGGAAATATTGCATTTGGTCAAAAAGAGACGATGTCAATGGATTTAATAATTGATGCAGCTAAAGTCTCTAATTCTATTGAGTTTATTGAAAAACTAGATAAGAAGTTTGACTCTGATATTGGTGAAGATGGTGTAATGCTATCTGGTGGACAACGTCAAAGACTGTCGATTGCGAGAGCTATTGCAAAAGATAGCCCTATACTGATTCTTGATGAAGCGACCTCCGCATTAGATTCAGCGACAGAAAAACTGGTTCAATCAGCTATTAATAAAATGCAACAAGATAGGACTACTATCATTATTGCGCACCGATTAAGTACGATTCAAAATGCTGATCGAATTATTGTTTTAAAAGATGGAGAAATCATTGAGCAAGGAACTCATTCGGAGCTTATAAAAACTTCAGGTGAGTATTTAAAGTTGAATCAACAACAAACGTAAGACTTTTTATTATTACTTCAGTCGCTCAATCGCTTTAGATGAATCAAGAACACTTCTGACTTTTTCAGAGGCTAGAGTCAATGTTTTTCCATCACCCAAATGCCAAAGAATTAGGCTTGCTGAGTAAACTAAGCCATCATAAAACATTCCTTTTTTTCCAGATAAAGCCTCAGATCCAAGGTCGGCAACATATTTCGCTAGCGAACTTTTTTTCGTTTCACCTTCAAAATTTTTTGGTATCTCTATAGCTCGAAATTCTTGCATAACTCCAATTTTCTTAGGATCTATATCAACTTTGTCTTTTTCAACGCCACCGTAATAAGAGTACATGAGTCCTTTTTGCCTAAGTGAAGGCACCACACCTCCCTCAACACCTCTAATTAAGAGACTACTTGAAAATCCAGAGTGCTTTGCAAGTGAGGCATAAATTGGAGGATAGGGTTTGTGAACATAACCTAAAACTGCATGAGTATTCTTGCCTCTAATTGGACCTATCAATGACTCAACTGTATTTAGAGCTGTCCTCTTGATAATTTTATTTCTAAGTGGAACAAGAGAATGAAGTTGTTTGCAATATTGACTCTGGTCAACATAAGACCAACCAATTGATTTATTTTCAATTCTGATTTTAGCTCTACTAGTACTTAAATTAACATCAAAATCTAAAGCCTGGTATATAAGTCGATGTGTCAGACCAAATTTTGGTGAAACTGAATTTAAACCATGAATCACTGATGGAATTCCTAGTTCAGCAAGAAGTGGTGGCAAAAATGAAGAAATTGGCACTGATCGGTTATAGCCACTATACGGGTCACCAAGATCAACTAGATTCTCAACAGAAGACTGCTGCTGCTTAGTTAATCCTACTAAGGCCATCAAAATGCCAATATTTTCGTCCATAGTTTCACGCTTCATTCTCATTGCAATCAAGAATATTGCACTTTGAACTTCGTCAATCTCATTACTTAAGATTGCTTCCATAGCCAGCTTTGACTCATCCAAGCTAATACTTTTACTAAGCTCTGGACCTGTTGCAATCCTTTGAATAATTGAATGCATTATCTCTTTAGAGTTCATTTTGCTTCTCTCATTTGGACAAAAATAAGTTCGTCTTTAACTTTAACTGGATAGGTTACTAACTCTGAAATCTCTTTTTCAGAACATCTGCCAGTGCTCAAGTTAAACTCATAACCATGAAGCGCGCACCTTACAAAACTTTTCTTTATGCATCCAAGGCTAAGATTAAATTCTTCATGAGGACAACGATTATCAAAACAATATATCTGACTATCAACATTAGTGATAACCAGACTTACACCTTCGATTGATATCTCCTTTATTAAACCTGGAAGTGGCGGAGACTCTAGGGTATTAAACCACATTAAATATTAAATCTAGAAGAGTGTCCAGATTCTATTACTATCGAGTTGCTCTCTGCATTGAGCAAGCTGAGACTTGTATGTATTTGACTTATTCTCAACTTTCTTTGCAATAGAGATCAGCCAATCTTTATTTTCATAACTTTTATTGTTGAATCCACCATGGCCTTCATGGTAAGCCAAGTATTGACGATATGCATCCGTTTTACTTATCTTAGATCTGAGGTTGGATTGATTCGCATACCAACCAACAAAATCTATTGCATCAGCAAAATTATCCCTCCTGGCATCTTTTTTTCCAGTTTTGAGCTGGTACCACTCCCATGTTGCTTTTTTAGCCTGAGTATATCCATAGGAATCGGTGGGTCTTGCACCTGGAATAAATCCAAAAATTTTATTACGCGGTGGCTTTGCTCTTGAAGCAAACCGAGACTCTTGATGAATAATGGCTAATTGCAAATACATCGGCACTTTCCATTTTTCCTCACTTAGTTTAGCAGCGCGATACCAACTAACCTTTTCATCTAGCAAATTACACACATTTGTAACTTCCCTAGCAGGCGTCGATAAACAGCCTGAAATTGTAACCGCAACAAGCAACCCTAATACTAAAAGTTTTTTCATTTAACCAAAAAACACAAAGTAAGCAACAATCAATTGAAAGACCAACAAAACTCCAAACATGGCTTTAATATCATTGTCAGTCAGTGGCTCTGACTCCTCAACCACCTTTTCTAATTTAACATCAACCGCAACTAGACCTTTGTTAGAGCTTTCAACTTTAAATTTAACTCTTGTATCACTTCTTAAACGAGACTTATTAAAAACATTTTTTTGATGAACAAAGTACTTTTCATCATCGTCCCCCGCAATAAATCCATATCCTTTTGTGCCAAATTGGGCCACTATGCCCGTCATTTTTTTTGCCATTACACTCTCACTTTTTGCAGCAAATACACTGCTTTTTCAACAAAATCTACACCAAGATTTTGAAACATTGGCTCATTTTCAATATCATTAATACAATAAAGCTCTCGACTATGAAAAGAACCTCTAAATAATTCATCGACCTCAGATCTGCTAACTGCAAAAGGTGGGTCAGACCTTTGATGTTGTGGATAATTCAAAGTTAACAATAAAATCCTAACATCGTAAGATATTATATCATTTAAATGTTTAACATATTTTTGTCTTAATTCTTCATCTAGTGCAATCAATGAAGCGCGGTCATAAACTGCCTTTACTTCCTGCAAATGATTAAATTCTAAATCAAAATAATTGCCGCAATAAATTCTAATTCCTTTACCCTCATAAAGTTTGAATCCATCCACTTTTGATATTGAATAAGACAAGTTATTTTCTAAAAAAAACTGTTCTGCAGCGATACTACTGATCTCCACGCCGATCACATTTATTTGTTTTTTAAGTAGAAATAACATATCCTTCGTTTTTCCACACAAGGGAACAAAAATAGTATCCCCGGGAGACAGGTCAAGGTTTTCAAGATACTTAATAAGCTGTCTATTGATTTGGTCGGCATGCCACCCTATTCTATTGTTTTCCCACCTGCTGATCCAATCAGTCATGCTAAATCCTTGTTATAATAAAACCAATCATTGAAACACTAAAATAAATGCATGATTTAAAAAAATCATTTTAAACCATAATATAATTTTTACTATTTAAATGCAATCCAATATCATTATTACTAAAACATTCGCGTCTATTTCTCTGTCATGACTCAAAGTATTGGTGATTGGTCCAAATACCTATCTAAGGAAAAAGAAAAAGATTACTTTATCTCACTTTACTCCTTTCTTAACTCTCGAATCAATAGTGAAATTTATCCGCCAAGAGGCAAATGGTTTAAAGCTTTTGAATATTCAAGTTTTAACTCTACAAAAGTTATTATTCTTGGTCAAGATCCATATCATGGGGATGGTCAGGCAGAGGGGTTGAGTTTTTCTGTTCCAAAGGGCGTAACTATTCCACCATCACTTAGAAATATATATAAGGAGCTTGACCAGGATGATGTTGACTTCACTGAACCAGTACATGGCCATCTAATAAATTGGGCAAAACAAGGCGTTTTACTTTTGAACAGTGTTCTAACAGTAGAAAAGAATTTTCCAGCATCTCATTCAAATCAAGGCTGGGAAGTTTTTACCGATCAAGTTATCCGCCTACTGAATGAAAACAAAAATAATTTAGTATTTTTACTTTGGGGCGCTTATGCAAACAAAAAATCTGAATTGATAGATACCAAAAAACACTTGATTCTCAGTGCTGCACACCCTTCTCCATTCTCTGCTCATAAAGGTTTCTTTGGTTGTAAACATTTTTCAAAAACCAATACCTTTCTTAAATCAACTAGTCAAGAATTGATTGATTGGAGACTGCCTATATGAAATTAATGATTGATGATGCTGTATGGGGTTTTAGTGAAATTTTTTCAGAATTTGGGGAGGTAATAACTCTACCTGGCCGGCAAATTCGTAATGAAAGCCTTCTGGATTGTGGTGCATTAATAGTTAGATCAAGAACAAAAGTCGATGAAGAGCTCCTTAGGGGCTCAAAAATTAAATTTGTTGGCTCAACAGTAGCCGGTCTTGATCACATTGATCAAATCTACCTCAATGAGAATAATATAGCCTTCTCATCTGCTCAAGGCTGCAATGCAAATGCTGTTGCAGAATATGTTATCAGTGCAATTTCAAATTTAGCGAATGACTTTGACTTCAAATTATTAGGTAAGACGCTTGGAATCATTGGAGTAGGCAATGTTGGAAAAAGGCTTGACTTTAAAGCTAAGCAGTTAGGAATCAAAACTCTTTTAAATGACCCACCTCGTGAAGCTAATGAAGGTAGTAACAATTTTGTTTCCCTTGAAAAAGCGCTTAGTGCTGACATTGTTACATTTCATACCCCCTTAAATTTCACAGGGGCTCATCCTACCTATAATCTTTTAAGCAGTCATAACTTCAATCATATTATTGAGGATGCAGTACTCGTCAATGCAGCTCGAGGAGGCATCATTAATGAAATGATCTGGCAAAGAACTCCAACAAAGGCAAACATAATTGATTGTTGGGAAAATGAACCCAATATTAATTCCAGCCTTCAAAAATCAGCCTACTGGGCAACACCTCATATTGCTGGGCATTCAATTGATGCTAAATTTATGGGTAGTTTTATGATCTATAAAGACCTTTGCAAATTCTCAAAACAACCTCTTAATCATCAAATTGAGAACCTTATCAATCCTGAATTAAAAGTAATCAAAGACGATAATCTGCATGACACTCTGAATTCAATTTACTCATTCAAGGATGATGATAAAGCGATTAAAGATATTTCTAATTTTGAAGATTACAGAAGAAATTATCCTGAGCGTTTTGAATGGAAACACTTTAATACTAACTTTAAATTACCAAAGAGCATCTAGTCTTATTGATTAATTATCGAGTCGTATTTGGCCAAAGGCACAAAAGAAAACCGCTTAATTTTTAAATTGTCTTTGGAACTCTGATCTAATAAATTGAGTGCAGTATTTAGTGCTTCTATTAAACCACTAGAGGAGCACAGCGGATGATCTTTATGAGTGACAAAAGGAGGCGCTGGAGAAATTATTGAGCGCCCTATAATTTTTAATTGATTAGCTATCTTCGGATTAGCCCTACTCAAATAAAAGAAGCTCATTGCATCAACACAAGCAATATCAGTTTCATGATCAATAATATTTTGAATGCTATTTTTATGAGACCCAGTAATGACTATTTTTTTGTAAAAGTTATTAAATGATCCAAGTTCTCTTCTGAACTCAATCTCGCTCCGAAATACATTGGCACCACTATGTGAATCATGACTGTTAACTGACGCAACCAGCCCCTTAGTTTCGTCAACTGAATTAATCTGGCTTGATTGAGAAACCATAAAGTAACTAAAGTAGTTTGGCCCCTCAAGCCCATCAAGATCAAAATGAGGCGTAAAAAGTGGTATTAATTTTTTTTTATAATGACTGACTAATGGCAATCCACAGATATGACTTATTCGAGTCTCGTTTGAGAGAATATTTTTTTTATCAACAGTATTTAAAAAGTGGACTGGGAGCGCCAGCTCTGGGTTTAATTTTCCAGCTAAAAGAAAAAGCTCTTGCCAAGCTTTTTCAAGCTCGAAATTGACTGAATACATCCCAATTCCTATAAATTCTCTTTTCATAACCTTATTAAAAAGCAGGATGCTTAGGCTCTGTAACTGGCTTAACTAGATACTTTTTAAACCACTTAAAATAACCTTTTTCTAAGAAAAAACCATTGGATTGGTTATATTTACCAGAATTAGAATTGTATTCTCTTGGGATTTGGTGCCAACTCATATCTGGATTTTTATGGTGAACAAAATGGTAGTTATTATTTAGAAACAAAATTCTCAATGGATAGCTGGTCTGCATTATTACTGAGCGATGATTTGGGTTAGAGTTTGGGCGATGCTCATAAAAACTTCTCAGCATTGTCAAGGAGTGTGCCAAGTATGCACAGACAATATAAGTAAAAAAATGAATATTAAAAAAGGACCAGATACAATACAAAAGAATGACCACAAAGACTTCATGAGAAAACCAACCCAAAAAATTAATGGAAAAGGGCTTTTTAAAACTCATCAAAAACTCTTTTTTAAGTGCAAAGAAATACCAAAGAGGACCTAGCATTAAGCGCCCTAACAAAGTCATATTGAATGCTGCAAATTTTTGACGATAACTGCTTAATGAATGCCAATCATCCTTACTAATAAAATAACTTTCTGGGTCAATATTTGGGATTGTTAAATTAATATCCTCGTGATGCTTGAGATGAGAGCTCTTGTATACAAAATAAGGCGACCACAGGGCTATTGATGGATACGCCAATAAATCATTAAAGCCTTGATGACTGGTTGGGTGACCATGAAGTATTTCATGTTGGACAGATCCATGGAACGTTAAGATAATAACTAGAAATAGATGGGCAAAAGGGATAATATAAAAATTACTCAATACTATCCACCAAAAAAAATAAACCAAAAAGATGGCAATCCATGTGGGCAATTCATTGGGAAAGTTTGTTTTAATATATTTCATTAAACCAAGAAATCCATATACTTTGCCAACATCAATAACGATGAGATAACTATTAGTACTCTAATCACTTTAGGATTGGCCTTTAGTAAGTAATGGGTCCCCAAAAATGACCCAATCAATTGCCCCGCCATCATAATCAGCCCCACAACAAAGGCGACGTGCCCAAAAGTAAAAAAAACAATAAAGCCCGCAATATTGGATGCAAAATTAAGCGGTTTAGCTAAAATAGTGGCTTGAATAATTTCTAGTTTTTTAATCATTACTCCGGTCATTACAAAGAACGAACCAGCCCCAGGACCAAACATTCCGTCATAAAAACCTACAGCTGGAACAGCATATGACTCAAACTTTTTATTAGGTTTAAAATTACTACTGATTGATTTTGGTTTGGGTGAAATAATGAAATAAATTGCAATAAAAACAAGGACAACTGGGATTACAAAAGAAAGAAACTGTGTATCAAAAAACTGAATGATAATTCCGCCCGCTACAGATCCTATAAATGATGCGAGCATCAAGTTTTTAACTGAATTCCAATTTATTTTTTTTTTCTTAAATAACAAATAAGTAGCTATACCAGTCCCCATACTGCCTTGAAACTTGTTAGTCCCAAGAACATAGATTGGAGGAATTCCGCTTAATAACAGCGCTGGAACAGCGAGTAATCCACCACCGCCCACCAGTGTGTCAAGAAAGCCTGCAACAGCTCCAACAAAAAATAAAAACGTTAGAATTTCAATTGAGAAGTTTGAGATATCCATAAAGATTAGCTATTTACAAGGGTTGGAAACCAATCCTCTCTGAGGCGCTCACCATCTTTCTGATTAATATCTGGGAAACTTGGTGAAGTTCTCCCTGGTCTTTGCTTATAAACAGCATCATCACCCAATAACCTAAAGGAGAGAGTTCGACTAATCTTATTAGTTAAATTTGCATTTGCCCCATGAACAGTCTTGAAATTAAATGCGATAGCGTCTCCTGGTTCAGTCCTCCATTCCTTCAATTCAAATTCATTAGTATCGGGTAGGTCCATAAATACGTCACTATCTTCATAAAAATTCTCATTATTAGACCAACTCGTTGGACGCACCTCTTTATTGAGTTTATGACTTCCTACTAATGACTTCAATGAAACACCTTTTTCTCGCGACTCTAGTGGAAGCCAAAAACTTATTGTTTGTTCACCTGAAACGCAGTAATAAGGCATATCTTGATGCCACGGTGTTGGAACGCCAGAATTTGTTTCTTTATAAAAAAAATGATCATGAAAGAGCTGCACTGATTCAGATTTCATTAAGCTTGATGCAATTGACGCCAAAGAGGAATTAAATACAAAATCTGAATACTCAGGAATATGCCTCCAATTACAAAAATCCTCTAGGAATTGCCCTTTATGTTTTTCCTGATGGTGAATCAATGCCCTTTTACTAGGGTTCTTAATATGTCTCTCTGCACCTTTGACAAGAGTATCAATCCACTCACTGAAAACACCCCTAAGAATAACAACTCCATCCTCATTAAAGCTTCGAATATCAGATTTATCAATTAGCGTTTTCATATTACTCAAGTTTGTAGATTTCTTAAATACTGGTTAAATTCTAAATAGCCTATGATTATCCCTAAAGTCTAAATCTGAGAGGATAAATTTAAATCTACATTCTTTGTAGGAATAAAGACAAACAACTGTATTATTAACATAATTTTTTTGCGACTATCAATGAAACTTCTTCGTGAGACATTTACTGTTAAAAAAATACCCAGGACGTCCTGGAGTTCAGAGGATTCATACAACTTAAAGCCAAAACCAATCACCTTTATTCTTCTAGTTTTTGGGTTATTTTTGTTTGGACTAGGTGAAAGTCTTTTAATTACAAGTGGTGCTGGAGTAGGTCCCTACACAGTCTTAGCGCAAGGCGTGTCAAACCTCACTGATTGGTCACTAGGTTTTTCTACCTTTGTTATTAGTATATTTGTCTTACTATTATGGATACCTCTTAAACAAAAACCCGGGATGGGAACAATATTAAATGCATTTATTATTGCACTGACCATTGAATTTTCAGTCTTTTATCTGCCTTATCCTCAAATATACTCTTTACAGGTTCTTCAAGTTGTAATAGGTGTTTTAATAATTGGTCTAGGAAGCGGTTTTTATTTGATTTGTAACTTGGGAGCCGGGCCGAGAGACGGCTTAATGATTGGACTTCAAAAAGTAACCAACATGAAAATATACTCAATACGAACAACAATTGAAATCAGTGTTGTTGTTATTGGGTCCATTTGTCTACTAAATAATTTAGATAAACTTTTGGGCGAGGTTGTTGGCCTTGGAACAATAATATTTGCATTGGGAATTGGACCATCCGTCGCATTGGGAATATCTCTAGTTGGCAGGTTATCAAAAAAATAGTGTCTAAGTTACGTAGTTTCTTTTTTTAAATCTATCTGAATCCCACTCTCTAGATTCCATGATAGTTTTCAAATTCATTATTGCTTCCCAAATATCTTCGAACCTCATATAAAGAGGTGAAATTCCAAACCTCAAGATGTTGGGCTCACGGTAATCACCGATAACACCTCTTGAAATTAATGACTGCATAATTGGATAAGCATTTTCATGCTTAAATGAAATCTGACTACCTCTAAGATTGGCCTCAGTTGGAGAAAATAATTCGAATCCAAAATCGCCACATTCTTGTTGAATCAACTCAATAAATAACTCCGACAGTTGAATGCTTTTTTCTCGAACTTGGTCCATCGATATTCCATCAAAAACATCGAGGCCACTCTCTACTGCCTTATAAGAAAGAATTGGTGGAGTTCCACATATATATTTATTGATATTATTTGCTGGAAAGTATTTTCTATCAAATGCAAACGGATCGCTATGCCCAAGCCAACCTGACAATGGTTGAGATACTATTTCAATTAAATCACTATTAACATACAAAAAACCCGGCGCTCCTGGACCACCATTTAGATGTTTATAGGTGCAGCCAACTGCAAAATCTACACCAATATTATGTAAATCCATTGGAATCACGCCAACGCTATGACTTAAATCCCAAACAACGAGCGCTCCTTTTTTATGGGCATAATCAGTAATGGTTTTCATGTCACTAATTCGTCCTGTTTTATAGTTGATGTGCGAAAGCATTACAACTGCTACAGATGAGTCAATGTATTTTTCAATATCAATGTCATCATCCTCAATTAATAAACACTCATACTGATTATTTGACATTGCATTTACTCCCTCAAGAATGTAGAGGTCAGATGGAAAGTTTGTTGACTCACTTATAATTTTTTTTCTTTTGTCATTCAGTCTTAATGCAGAAGTTAATACTTTAAATAAATTTACCGAAGTGCTATCAACAACAATAACTTCGCCAGATTTAGCGCCAAGAAGTGGGGCAATTTTATCGCCCAATCTTTGAGGCAAATTAATCCAATCGGCTTTATTCCAACTATTGATTAAATCTCTCCCCCATTCGTCATTAATAGTTTTATTAAGATTCTCGATGGTTTTGGTTGGCACTGGGCCTAATGAGTTTCCATCAAAATATATTGTGTTTTTTGGAAGATAGAACTCTTCTCTATATCTAGAGAGAGGGTCTTGATTATCCAGACTCTTTAAATCTTCAAGTTTAAGTTTTTTCATATAGACTTAATTGATTACATTCACTATAAAATTATAATCCATATAAAAAAAATCAAAGCTCATTCAAATGACTTCAAAAGCGATAAAATCAAATGATGGATAAAATTGTTGTTCAAACTGAGGATTTTGACTTAACTACTGAAGTTGAGCTAATCAAATCAAATGGCCCAAACGTGGGTGCAGTTGTCAGCTTTATTGGGACCGTTCGAGATTTAGCAAGCGAATCTCTTGTCTCTTTAAATTTAGAACATTATCCAGGGATGACAGAAAAATCACTTGAATCAATCGCCAACAAGGCAAGGGGGAAATGGGAACTTGAATCTATAACGATTATTCATCGCGTTGGAACTCTTAGCATTGGTGATCAAATTGTTTTAGTTATTACATCAAGTAAACATCGACAAGAAGCTTTTGATTCATGTAACTACATTATGGATTACTTAAAAACCGATGCTCCATTCTGGAAAAAAGAGGTTTCTGATAAGGAAGAACAATGGGTTGGCAAAAGAGATCGTGATGAAAAGCAAAAAAATCGCTGGAAGAGTTAAAAATCTAAATCTTCTGGTTTATTAAGGTTAGTTAAAACCTCCAAACGATCAGAAACATCAACCCTTTCTAAATTCTGCTGGCGATACCAATGAGCCATCTTTCGGCCTCCTTCATCAAGAAAATGCTCTAGACTTGAACTAAGATTTGTCTTCATCATAGCAAATGTTGCGTGCATTATTGAACCATCATGCGCCACACAGATATCGGCATTTTTTTGTCCCATTTTATTAATTAAACCATCAATCAGCTCTGCATCAACTAATGGACTATCGCATGGGAGCACTAAAAGATAGTCAGTTGAACAAACCTTTAACGCCTTTGAAATACCCGCTAAAGGCCCTTGAAAGTCCTTTAAATCATCGACAATGACCTTCCCATAAATAGAATATTGCTTTGTATTCCTATTAGCACTAATAAAGACATGATTAACATTTCTTTTAACTATTTCATGAACATGTGCAATTAGAGGAAGACCATCAAACTCAACAAGTCCTTTATCTATTCCACCCATCCTAGAGGCCCTTCCACCAGCTAAGATAACAACTGAGATGTCATTTTTTGATATTTTTTTCACTTATTATCTGTTCTTTTTTCAAGTTATTTGTAATTAGAAAAATTACTTGCAATTGTATAATACACCAATAAAAAAAATAACGCTGTAACGAAATGAATAATAAGGTGGGTCAATCAAGTTCTGTAATGTTTAATGATTCATTGATAAGTGCTGACGATGCCTTATCGCTTCTGATTGATGCTGCTCTTTCTTCAAGTCAAACCGAAACTGTTTCATTAGATCATTCTGTTGGAAGGATTTTGGCCAAAGATATCCACTCAACAATCAACGTTCCAGGTTTTGATAATAGTGCAATGGATGGCTATACTATTGCGCTTAATGATGATCATTTGTCCAAAACAAACCTTACCTTTGATGTTGTAGATAGGATTGCTGCTGGATCAACAGGCAACAAACTTGAAAAAGGCCATGCAGCTAGGATATTCACAGGCGCTCCAATTCCTGAGGGTGCAAATACAGTCATTATGCAAGAAGAATGTCTTCCTTCAGAAGACGGGTCTCAAATTTTGGTTAAGAGGGCAATTCAACTTAATGAAAATATTCGTCCAACTGGAAATGACATATGTCAGAATGATGTGATTTTAAGCTCTGGAAAGAAGATAGAGCCTCAGGATGTTTCTCTTGCGGCATCTGTTGGGGTTGCTGAAATAATTGTTTATAAAAAAATTAAAGTGGGTGTTTTCTTTACAGGTGATGAATTAATAGAGCCTGGAAACCCTTTATTGCCTGGACAAATTTATAACTCAAATCGCTATGCACTTGTAGCTTTATTGAAAAGAATAGGTTGTGACGTTGTGAATCTGGGAAATATCAAAGATAAACTAGAGTCGACTTGCACTGCACTTGAGTCCCTATCAAGCCAGTGTGATTTAATTATGACTACTGGTGGTGTCTCTGTAGGTGAAGAGGACCATGTTAAGCCAGCTGTTGAAAAGCTGGGTGAGATTAACCTATGGAAAATTAGAATGAAGCCCGGAAAACCTCTTGCATATGGCAAAGTAAAGCAAACTCCATTCATAGGTCTTCCAGGTAACCCAGTATCAAGCTTTGTAACATTTTGTATTTTTGCTTTGCCGTTTATTAAGAAAATGCAAGGAAACAAACAGTACATATCTAAAATCTACAAAGTGAAGGCAAACTTTGATTGCAGTCGCGCTAAGCCAAGACGTGAATATGCTCGTGTTCGCATTGACTATTCTGATGAAACGCCATTAGCAAACCTTTATCCTAAACAAGGATCAGATGTAATGAGTTCGGTTGTCTGGGCTGATGGAATTATTGAGATACCTGAAAATACTACTTTTGATAATGGTACTATTCTCAACTATTATCCATTAAGTGAATTAATTCAATGAGTAAGCTAACACACATCAATGTAAATGGCGATGCAGAAATGGTTGATGTTTCTGAAAAAGATATTACTGCGCGCGAAGCGAAAGCTAGCTCAAGGATTGTAATGCAGCCTGAAACTCTTGAATTAATTATTTCAGGTTCTCATAAAAAAGGAGATGTTTTATCTGTTGCTAAAATAGCTGGAATTCAAGCTGCAAAAAAATGCTCTGAACTGATACCACTTTGTCATCCATTAATGCTCTCAAAAGTTAGTGTTGAACTTACTCCTAATATCAAAGATAATTCTGTCGATATTATTGCTGTAGCTAAACTTAATGGCAAAACAGGAGTTGAGATGGAAGCACTGACTGCAGCAAGTATAGCTGCGCTGACAATCTATGACATGTGTAAAGCAGTCGATCGCTTTATGACAATTGATCATGTCCAGCTTCTTGAAAAGAAAGGTGGAAAATCAGGGCATTGGGTTCTTTAGTTATGAATCAAATCATCGATCCCTTTAATAGGCATATTACATATCTCAGAGTATCTGTGACAGATCACTGCAACTATCGATGTCACTATTGCAGAGATGAAGACCATCAAACGCATACAAAAAAATCTCAAGTCCTTACTTTTGAAGAAATCGCAAAAATTGTTCGCTTGTTTGCTGAGCTAGGCGTAACCAAAGTAAGGCTGACAGGAGGCGAACCACTTCTTCGAAAAGATATTCTTGATTTAACAAAGATGCTTGGAGAAATACCTGGACTCGGTGACATACCGTTGTCAACGAACGCTCACCTCCTAGCTGGATTAGCCTCAAAGCTAAAAAATAATGGTATCAACAGAGCCAATATTTCTATTGACTCTCTTAAGCCGCTTCGATTCAAAGAGATTACTAGGGATGGTGATTTAGAGAGAGTAATTAAAGGGATAGATGCTGCAATTGCTGTTGGCATTAAGCCAATAAAAATAAATATGGTTGTGATGAAGGGTATCAATGATGATGAAATTGAGTCAATGATTGAATTTGCAATCAATCGAGGCTTAGATTTAAGATTTATTGAAACAATGCCTATTGGACTGGCCGGTATAGAGGCTGTAGATAGACATTACAGCGAAGAAGATATACTCTCGAGAGTAAGTGCTAGTTATGGTGACAAATTATTGTCCATCAAATCAAAGCAAACTGATGGCCCTGCAAAAGCATTTAAGATTCAGGGAACGGATACGAGCATTGGAACCATTTCAGCTGTTTCTAATAATTTTTGTAGAAGTTGTAACCGTGTCAGACTAACTGCTCAAGGGGAGTTAATTTTATGTCTTGGCCAAAAAGACTCGGTATCTTTAAGAGACGCACTAAGGTCTGGAATGAGTGACTCTAAAATGAAGCAGTTAATTCTTGATGCAATCACTAAAAAACCTGAAAAGCATTTTTTTGATTCGGTGATTGACAATATTAGTAGTCGTCAGATGGTGGAGTTAGGCGGATGAAAATTCTTTACTTTGCCTCTCTCAAAGAGAATTTAAAAACATCACAAGATGATATTAACTTTGATTGCCCAGTCACAATCCTATCAATCAAAAAAGAATTAATAGATAGATATGGAGATCAGTATTTTCCTAAAAATATTTTATGTTCAGTGAATCATGAAATGGCCTCTGAAAACACCGTTGTTAAAGAGCAAGATGAAGTCGCTTTCTTTCCACCTGTTACTGGGGGATAAAATTAATGATGTCTACACCAAAAATAAAAATTGGCTTTCTAACGATTTCAGATAGAGCTGCGCGAGGCATTTATGAGGATATTAGCGGTCCTGCAATGCAAGAATGGATTTCAAAAGCAGTTCAAAGCCCCTATGAAGTTGTTTCTAGAGTGATTGAAGATGAACAACCTCAGATTGAGGAAACACTTATTGAAATGAGTGACGAACTAAGCTGTAATTTAATTCTTACCACTGGTGGAACTGGGCCAACAACGCGAGATGTTACTCCAGAAGCTACGGAAGCTGTATGTGAGAGAATTTTTGATGGCTTTGCAGAACAAATGAGAACAGTATCACTTCGAACGGTCCCTACTGCAATTCTTTCACGCCAAATAGCTGGAACTAGAGGAAACAGTTTAATCATTAATCTTCCAGGAAAGCCGGTAGCCATTGCGGTATGTCTTGGGGCTGTTTTTTTGGCTGTCCCTAAATGCTTGGAGCTTCTGGATGACTCGATAATTAAGATCGACAAGTCTTTTGTTTCTCAAGTATTTGAGTAGTCTTACTAATATCTGATGTCTAATGTAAGAAATTCATCACTTGACTTAATGAGAGGTGTAGCCATCATTATGATGGTTGCTTTTCATTTTATTTATGATCTCAACTCTTTTGGCTTTACCCAGATTCCTTTATTTACGCATTGGTCTGGAATCGCTTGGCGCTGCCTGATTGTTTTTCTTTTTTTGAGCGCTGTTGGAATAAGCTTAGTCTTTGCTCATAGCAAAGGCATTCAATACAAAAAATTCCTCAGACGACTCCTATACCTTGGAATAGCCGCCCTACTTGTCTCAATTGGGACCTACATTATGTTTCCTGATGGATGGGTTTATTTTGGTATCCTTCATTTGATTTGGGCTTCAACTTTAATTGCTTTAGCATTTATAAACCATCCCAAAACTTCACTCTTGATTGCCTTATTAATCCTTATAGGCTTTATATTCGATCAACCTAATCTAGGATTTCTTTCAAATATTTTCGAATCATATTTGCCGATTGGAAGTGTCGATTACTACCCTTTATTCCCATGGATGTCCTTTATTTTTATTGGAATATTTCTAGGCCATAATCCTTATTATCAAAAAGTATTTACTTTTCGGTCAAGCTGGATTGAAATGATGGGACGACATGCACTAATAATTTATCTTACTCACCAGATAGTCTTATTTGGTCTAGTTGCTGCAGCTTACTACTTGTTAAACTAACAAGCTTAGGTTTTTTTTCTTTTTAATTTGAATAGATTTGGTCAGCTTTGATGAAGCTGATACTGGCTTTTGATTTGCATAGTCTTCATGATTTTTTGCTACCAAATCTAAATCATACAAATAATTCACCATTACACCCCAAGAGTCATCCAAAGCTGACTGATTATCGTTAGCCTTAGTATGTATATCGAAAAGATATGCACCATTACCAAGATGAAAATGTGCAACAGAGTTTAACGCATCCCCTTTAATATTCTTTGCTTGACTTAAGTAATAATAAGTTAACCTGCGTAAAGACGCTATTCCTGGAGAAGAATTTCCAACACAAGTTTGAACATCTTTGATAATTTGTTCTGGGATTCCATTAGTGTCAGATAAGTTTATTTTTTCAGCCCATTTTCTTAGACCTGGAACAGGTGATAGGGTCACAAACTGAGTAATTTGATTATATTCAAGTTGGATTTCAGACACCACTTGCTTAATTAAGAAGCTTCCAAATGAAACCCCCTTTAAAGCCATTTGGCAGTTTGAGATGGAATAAAAAACAGCAGTATTTGCGCTATGTGGCTCTATAGGATTGACAGATGTATCCAATATTGGCATTATTGAATCAGGCACTTCATTCATTAATGCGACTTCAATAAAGATTAGTGGTTCATCTGGAAGTGCGGGATGGAAAAAAGCATACAATCTCCTGTCAGGAGCAGCCACCCTATTTTGAAGGTCCTCCCAATCAGAAATATCATGAACAGCTTCATACTCCATTACCTTTTCAAGGACTTTTGCACTTGTAGACCAATCAATCTTCTCTAATCTCAAAAAGCCTCGATTAAACCATGACTTAAATAAGTGCAAAAAATCAAAGTCAAGAGACCTTAATTCAGGCAAGTCCTTGATACAGTTTAATAGTGACTCTCTCATCTTTAATAATGCTGGAGTACCATCTGGTATCTGGTTGAGCCGCCTAAGAAGCTCTTGACTCTTAGGCTCAATTATCTTGTATAAGTCTCTAAGTTGTGCCTCATCATCAAAATTTAGATCACTAATTGCAGTCTTAAGTGCAGAACGATCGACACTGAATTGTTCAAGCAATTGAAGGAAAAAAGATTTTTTTTGCTCAGTAGAAAGTCTTTCAAAATCCATGAGAACTATTTTTGCTAAAGAGAACAGTGTTGATTCACCATTCCTGCTTATCAGTTGGTGACAAAGATTAATAATATTCTCTGGAGTAGGTTTTTTTTGGTTTGATTGACTTCTGCCAATACGTTGAATAATTGAATTTAAAAAGTTCTTATGTTGCTTCATCGACAATCCCATTAATTTTGAAGACATTGTATAGTAGTACTTTGAATTATTCAATTTGAACTGGAGCTAAAAAACATGAATTACAATACAATTACTATAGGCAGCTCTAGACTGGACCAATTCTTAGCTTTAATTACTTAAATTTGAAGGGCTAATTTATTTATTTTGTAAGAGATAAGAACAATTGTGGCAATTCTTTTGGTAAAGATTCAATTCTATCAATTACCGAGTAATTAGAACCGAATACATCAGAAATATAGTTATCAGCTTTATTATCCAAACTAATGCAATAGGGGTACATACCTTTTTTTCGACATTCTTGAATTGCTTTATGTGTATCTTTGATTAACATATTTGGGTCTTTTATATCAATATCAAATGGTTCACCATCTGTCAAAATTAACATTAATTTTTTATCGCTTTTTTGTAAATCAAGGTAATGTGCTCCATGACGAATTGCTGCACCCATTCGTGTGGAATATTCAGCCTTTAAATTCGCCAACCTCGCCTTAACAGAATCATTCCAATGTTCAGAATAGCTTTTTATGTGGTAATACATAACTTGGTCACGAGTATTTGAATTAAAACCAGCAATTGCAAAATTATCGCCCAATTGCTCGACTGACCATGCAAGCAAAGATACAGCCTCTTGTGAAAGTTCAAGAATTGTCTGATTTGTAGCCTCCACAATATCATTCAGAGATTCTGATAAATCCAACAAAAGAAGCACTGAAACACTTCGAGAATCATGCTCAAAGTCATTATTAATTCTACTATCAGGTTGAGACCGATTCTTAAGTTCAATAACACTTCGAAGAGCAATGTCTAAATCAAGCTCAGAGCCATCTTCCTGAAACCGAAGTCGTTTTTTATTTTGTGGTTTCAATAGATCCAAAACTCGCTTTAATTGCTTCACTATGTCGCCATTTTTCTCTAGCAGTTGATCAATAAAAATAGAATCAGAGTTTGAATACAGTCTCTCATAGACAGATGTCCAATCAGGCTTGTAGGATTCGTACTTATAATCCCATTCGTCATAATAATGAGGCGGAATAACTGTTTCACGTTTTTGCTCTTCCTTGTCTTCTTTATTTTTAAATTTATTTGGAAAAATATCATCTCCTTCATCATCTTTCTCAATAAAAATCCACATAATTCTATTATCATCTCGATAACTAATTTCAGTATCTGTAAAAAATACATCTGGAAGTGAATCAGTTGCATTTCGAGTGTTAGCTAAAAAATCTAACCCCAAAGATAAACTATCTTCAGTAGTTGATTTTCCAACACTCATCAGAGCATTAAATTTATCTACAAATTTTATTATTTCCAAGTTTTTATATTTATGATTTTCATCTATCAGCGCACGACTTAACATTGCAGCGCGATGTCGAATACAAGACTGAGTGTCCTGAACACAATCATCTTCTCCAATCTCTGGAATTAATTCTTTCCATATCGATTTAAAGCCGGGATACTTTTGAGAGCATAAATACTCAACTCGTGCATCCTCAAAAACTTCGACAAATAATCTTTGATGAGGACTCAGATTATCTGCAAAAATTGCAGTTGTAAATTGATTATGTGCCATCAAGTGAGCTACTAAAGCAAAATACCGATTTGTACCGTCAATTTTTTTTGTTTCGGGATAAATATCAGGCAACCTAATGATTTCATCTTCCAAATATGGATGAAAATGCTCAAGTTTTTCAAAGTCAGGAGAATAGGGTGCATACATGAACTCAGTCCCCCACAACTCGAGTTGGAATAAATTAATTTGTCTCTCAATATCTACGAACAAAACTCCCTTTCTCTGTCTTTGGAATACTGCACGTGAGTCCGATGTTAATAGTGAAAAAAAAGCTTCTTGCTGCTCAGGATGGCTTTTATAATATCTTAATCCATAATTAATCCACTCATATATTCCTTCATAATCAAGATGTGAAAGTATTAACCCAAGTTTAGATAAAAAAGCTCTAAATGATGGAGAACTATGAGTTACATGAATTCCGTGAACGGAATAGGTAGTTTTTTTTAGTTGGTATTCAATCAGCTTTAAAAACTCTTCAAGCTCATCTTCTTTTACATAATTAATAACTTCTATCAAACTAAATAGAAAATCAACCAATAACTCTTTATTTGGACTCCTAGTAATAGTTTTATAGGAAAAGTCAGTGATTTTCTGAATTGAATTCTTTCCAAAATATGAGCCTACCCAATGCATAACATTGGAAAAGGCAATTGAAATACTATCACCTTGTCCAATCTTAGAAAAAAATTCAATTCCATCATAATATTCATCTAAAGACTCTTCAGACAGTATTGAACGTGCAGAGCTTATATGTTTGGAAAATTCTTCATGAACTGAGTCAAATGCACATCTTAATTCACGCTCATAAGTGGGCTCATTCATAACAGTCTATGCTGTACTTATCCAAAAATCGCTTCAATTGAAGCGTTCATAGCATCTCTTACTTCGCTATCATCTGTTATTGGCTTTATTAAAGCTATTTGACAAGCGTCTTTAATATCAACTCCACTATTTATAAGAATACCAGCATAATTGAGAAGCCTAGTCGAAGCACCTTCATCAAGGCCATGTCCTACAAGTTTACGTGTAGTGTTTGCAAATTGAACTAGCTTTTCAGCTATTTTAGAATCTACCCCAGATTCTTTACTTACAATGATTGTCTCAATCTCAGGATTTGCAAAATTAAAATCAAAGGCAATAAAGCGCTGCTTGGTTGATTGTTTAAGGTCTTTCATTAGTGATTGATAGCCAGGATTATAAGAAATAACTAGCTGGAAGTCTTTATGAGCTTTTAATAGCTCACCTTTTTTATCAATCATTAATTCGCGACGATGGTCAGTCAATGAATGAATTACAACCATCGTATCTTGTCGAGCCTCCACAATTTCATCAAGGTAACAAATTGCCCCATAACGAGCAGCAATAGTTAATGGTCCATCAACCCATCTTGTTCCATCAGAATCAAGCAAGAATCGACCAATTAAATCTGAAGCAGTTATATCTTCATTGCAAGATACCGTAATTATGGGCTTATTTAGATTAAAAGCCATATGCTCAATAAACCTTGATTTACCGCACCCAGTTGGTCCTTTTATCATGACTGGTAAGCGTGAACTATATGCAGCCTTATAAAGCTCAACTTCATTAAACTGCTCTGCATAATAAGGATTCTTGGCAACCTTAAACTGATCTATTTCAGACTTAGCCATAATATTCTCCAAAAAATCTATTAAATAAATACTTACGTTATTTTAATATTAATGAATACATATTAGTAATCACATTAATCTTGCAATAATAAAAAATAAAAAATGTAATATAAGCAAACTAAAATTAATTGAGAGCAAGCATTATTATCATAATGATAGTAAATTAATAATCTTAACAAGCTAGTTATACAAGTATTACTGTATCGTAATTATTGATATCTAAGAAGTTATTTACTTATGAACACCTAGCTTATCTCTCCATCCAGGATATAGATTATCTGCATCGCCGGGGAACGACTCAAATGCTCTTGCAAATTCTTTGTGATCTTTTGCAAACTCAATTGGATCCGAACCAGACTTCCAGCATTCATAAGCTTGACGAAGTGAAGTTGCACCTGCTGCAGGAGAATCAATATGGCCATATGAGCCACCACCAGATGTATTAATTACATTTCCATGACCTAAATTTTCAAAAAAACCTGGAAGACGAAGAGCGTTCATACCTCCAGAAATTATTGGAGTGGTTGGTTTCATACCAAACCATTCTTGATGATAGAAAGGACCATCAGCACTATCACGCTCAATCATATATGCAATGTTTCTATCATCCGCACCACCTTCCATTTTTCCATATCCCATAGTACCAACATGAATTCCAGAAGCGCCCATCAAACGGGACAGTTTTGCAAGCACAAATGCTGTATAACCCCTAACAGAAGATGGTGAAGTGACTGCACCATGACCTGCTCTGTGGTAATGAAGATACTGATCTGGATAGTTACGTCTTGCTGAGGTAACCATACCAGGCCCTCCAACATAGCCATCCACTAGAAAAGCAACATGATGAGCATTTTCAGCAAATGTTTCAAGAATATAATCCGCTCTAGCGCACATTTCATGGTGATCATCTGCAGTGATATTAGCTGAGAATATTTTTGCCTCTCCCGTTTCATCTTGTGCACGTCTCATTGCATCAGCAACTAAAGGTGTAACATCTTTAATTCTTGCATACACTTGATTTCCTTGTGGCTCATCATTTTTAATAAAATCTCCTCCCAACCAAAACTGGTATGCTGCTTTTGCAAATGGTTCAGGTCGAAGTCCTAATTTAGGTTTAATGATGGTTCCTGCAATGTAGCCTCCTTCTGTTCTAGAACGGCCCAACAGATTCCATAAATCCGTAATATCTTTTGAAGGTCCATCAAAAATATCAAGCATTGATTTTGGAACCCAAAAATCTTGCATCTGAGCACATTTAACATCGCCCATACCCTGGTTATTTCCAATAGCAAGAGTCAGAAATGAAACAACCATTGCGCGACCGTCAATTATGTTTCGATCAAAAAGATCGATTGGGTAAGCAAGTTTCATGATGCCTTTAGTTTCATCAATTTCGTAAACCATCGCATCTAAATCTTTAGTAAAGTCATCGGTTGTGGAAACTTCCACATTTGTTCCAGTAGATGATTCGGCAGCAAAATGAGCCGCAGTAGACAAATAACCATAGCCTTCAGCTGGTGTCATAGTATAGGTAACCAATATATGTTTACCCTCTGCCATTAATGTGTCTTCGTCTAATGATAAATCAGCATATCTATTTGATTGATCCATTCTTTACTCCTAATTAATAAAAATGAAGTTGATTATAATGAAGTATTAAAATAATGTAAAATAATATTTATTTATAAAATCATTAGTTTTACTTATGATTAATTATACTCTTAAACAGCTCTATAGCTTTGAGTCAGTCATCAGACTTGGAGGCTTTACTAGCGCTAGTAAAGAACTCCATATCACTCAGCCCGCTGTTTATATGCAAGTTCAGCAACTCCAAGAAAGTATTGGTGCAAAATTATTTGATATTAATGGCAAAAAAATTAGCCCTACTTTTGTGGGCAAAAAGATATATAAAACAGCAATTGAGACAATAAATACTCTTGAAAATTCAAAACTTGAAATTGATGAAATTTTAAATCCTGACTCTGGACATCTACAAATAGCTGTTGCAACAACTGCTAACTCTTTTATTAGTGCCCTACTTGCAAAATTCAAAAATGATTTTCCGAAGATGACTTTTTACATCGATGTAACCAATAGGCAATCACTCCTTGATAATCTTAAAAATAATAATGCTGATCTTGTCATTATGGGTGAACCTCCAAAAGATACACCCTTAACCTCACAAGCATTTATGCAGAATCCATTGATTGCAATCGCACACCCTGGTAACGAGTTACTTAACAAAAAAAATATAACAATTAAAGATTTATCACAAGAAATTCTGCTTACCAGAGAGGTCGGCTCAGGAACAAGAATTACAATTGAAAGGTTTACAGGACTTAATTTTAATTCTGATATTCAGATTAATTCGAATGAAGCGATTGTTGAAGCTGTTCAAGCAGGCTTAGGAATTGGATTTGTATCGATGCATTCTGTCAACCTTCAGCTTAAAAATGAAATCATTAGACAACTTGATGTAGAGCCATTTCCTATCCTGAGACAGTGGCATATTGTTCACAATGCTGAAGCTGATTTATCTCCAATTGCCAGAAGGTTTAAGCAGTATGTTATTGACAATACAAAGAACGAAAAATATCTATAATAATTAACTTCGGTATTCTGCATTAATCTTAACATAGTCATATGATAGATCGGTTGTCCAAACACTCTCACTCGTATCTGAAGCCCCTAAATTCACTCTTATAACAATTTCATATTTTTGCATTTCAGCACTGCCTAAAGCCTCAGTGTAATCACTACTCTTTTCTCCAGAATTAATAATCTGAACATCATTAATAAAAATGTCAATATTTTCAATGGAAATACCATTAACTTTGGCTCGACCTGCTGCAGCTAGAATCCTTCCCCAATTAGCATCGCTGGCAAAAAGTGCTGTTTTAACTAGTGGCGAATGTGCAACTGTATAGGCAACCTCTAAACAATCTTCAGATGATTCAAGTCCCTCAATTTTAATCTCGACAAACTTTGTTGCCCCCTCTCCATCTTTAACAATCATCTGCGCTAACTCTTTTGAAACCAGATTGAGAGCTTTTTGAAACTCATCCTTGCATTGACTTAGCTGAACGCCAGATTGATTGGTTGCACTCAAAGAGCAAGCATCATTTGTCGAAGTATCACCATCCACTGTGATTCGATTAAAAGACTGATTAACTGCTACAGTTAAGCATTTTTGCAGCTCCTCTTTTGACGCACCAATATCACTAACAATAAAACTGAGCATTGTAGCCATATCAGGCCTGATCATTCCAGAACCTTTTGCAATACCTGAAAGATTAACAGTTTTTCCGCCAATATTAATAGAAGTGGAATATGACTTTTCAACTAAGTCAGTCGTTAAAATTCCTCTTGCAACTTTACTCATACCTTCCTTGGAAAGCGAACTAACAAGTAAATTGACGTTAGATTTAAAAGCTTCTAAAGGAAGAAATTCACCTATGACGCCTGTTGAAAATGGCAAAACTTGTTCAGGCATAACTTGAAGTTCACTGGCTAGATATTCACAAGTTTTATAAGTATCCTCTATACCCTTATGTCCAGTTCCCGCATTCGCATTGCCGCTGTTAATTAATAGCGCTTCAACATTAGAATTTAAGTGATTTTTTGCAACTATAATCGGAGCAGCACAAAAAATATTTTGTGTAAAAACAGCAGCAGTACTCGAACCCTTACTGAGTGATATTAATGACAAATCTAAAAAGTCATTCTTCTTTATCCCAGAGGCAATTGAGGAGTACTTAACTCCTTTCACTTCAAGTAAATCAATACTCATACTAATAATATAGAGGAATAATTAAAGAAATTATTTTACCTAATTCAATAAAAGACTAATCTGTTTTAAAAAATTAGGACATATAGCCTCAATATTTATCAGTATCAAGCTTATTAAACAAGAGCATTATAATTGCTCCAAAAAATACCATCATTAAAGCTGGGATTGCTGCCCTTTCATAAAGCCCCTCAGAGCTTAATTCAAAAACCCGAATTGCAAGAGTGTCCCATCCAAAAGGTCTCAGTAAATAGGTTGCTGGAAGCTCTTTCATAACATCAACTGCAACCAGTAAACCGCCTGCCAATATTCCTGGCATCATCATAGGAAAATATACTTCTTTTATTAAGCGAAACCTTGAAGCACCTAGCAATCTAGCACTTTGCTCAAATACTGGTTTAATTTGCTCACTTGAAGCACTTGTGGAATTATAGGCAATAGCCATAAACCTTGAAATATAGGCAAAAAGTAATAAGACAACAGAGCCAAACAAAATATGATTAATCGATGAACCGCCAAAATAGATGCTAATTAATGAGATATTTTGTACACCATATAGCAACCCAACTGCCATTACTGAGCCTGGTAAGGCGTATCCAAGCGTTGAAAATCTTATTAGCCATTGCAGGGTTTTACTGTTTGCTTTGCGTTTACTAGGCAAAGCAAGTATTGTAGCAACTGTAACAGTTAACATTGTTGCGCAAATTGTCAAAGTACCTGTAGAAACAAAATAATCAAAATAGCGCATACTCCATTCGATTGAATAAACTTCTAAGGACCAAATTAAAATTTGAAGCAAAGGCATTGCAAATGAGAGCATAAATATTCCGAATACAAACATAAATATAATCCAGCCAATTAAACCTTTTGCATAGTAAGCCTTTATATGAGAGACATCAGATGAGTAATACTTAGCTTTTCCTCTGGCTCTTCTTTCAAAATATATTAGAAAAAATGATACAAGCACAAGCAAAGAGGCCAGTTGAGCAGCAACTTCAATCGAACGAAAGTCTCCCCATGCTGAATATATTGCGGTTGTAAAAGTAGAATAGTTAAATAAAGAAACTACTCCGAAGTCTGCTAATGTTTCCATCAAAGTAACCAATAATCCAGCAGCTATTGCTGGTCTTGCAAGTGGAACAGAAATCTTCCAAAAGACTCTTAAAGGCCTAGCACCCAACATCTTTCCAGCTTCAATCATTTGTATTTTTTGACGTTTAAAGGATGCTCTAGCCATCATATAAACATATGGATAAAAAACCAAAATGAATGTCAATATAATGGCCCAGTAACCCGATCGTATGTCAAACCCAGGAATTCCTAGATATTCCCTTAGCCAGACTTGTGCGTACCCAGAATAATCAAATACTCCAAGATAAACAAAAGCCAATACATATGCCGGAATACCAAATGGAAGAAAAAGAGCCCACTCTAGCCATGATCTGCCTGGAAATTCAACCATAACTACTAAATAAGCAAGCACAGTTCCTAAAACGCTAACACCAATACCAACCCCTATAAGCAAAATAAGAGTTGAAGAGACAAGTTCAGGAAGAAGTGTTTGAGCAAAGTGAAACCAGAGATCAGTTCCAGGTAAGAGCCATGAAGAACCAACTACAAAAATTGGAAAAGCGACTGAAAAAGCTAGTAGACCAATCCAAAAGTTTGATTTGATGAATGCCTCTTTCATAAATTAAAAGATTGGAAAAAAGTATTTCATTTTAATTGAAATTGTCCAGGACTTAATTAAAAGCCCTGGATAAAGTTAGTGCATTATTTTTTATTTATAACCTAATCTTTGCATTAATTTGACTGCATCAGCTTGTAATTCACCTGCAACAGAAAGATTCATTTTGTCCTGCTTAAAGCTTCCCCATGATGAGACAATTTCATCAGAATCAATGTTTTGATTTGCTGGATATTCTTTATTTAAAGCTCCATAGATTACTTGCGCCTCTGCTGATGATAACCACTCTAATAATTGCGTTGCACCAAGAGGGTTTGGGGCATGCTTTGTTATTCCAGCACCTGAAACATTCACATGCACCCCTGTTGTATCTTGATTCGCCCAGAAAAGCTTAAGGGGGGCATTAGGGGTTTTTTCAATTAATCGCCCAAAATAGTAAGTATTTACAAGACCAACATCACACTGTCCCGCGAGAATAGCATCCATTACATGAGAGTCCTTTGCATTAGGAACAGCAGCCAAATTGTTTACCCAGCCACTAATAATTTCAGACGCTTTTTCATTACCTTGGTTATGAACAATTGATGCAACTAATGATTTTGTATAGATTTTCTTACTTGTTCTCAAACAAAGTCTATTATCCCATTTGCTAGATGCAAGGTCTCCATATGTAGATAAATCAGATGGTTCAACTCTTTCTGTACTGTAGACGATCGTTCTTGCCCTAACTGACAATCCAGTCCATAGCCCATCTGGATCTCTTAAGTATGAAGGAATATTGCTCTTAATTGTTTCAGTACTGACACTTTGAAAAATATCTTGCGTCCCAGCGTACCAAAGATCGCCTGCATCAACAGTCATAAACATGTCTGCAGGCGTATTTTCACCCTCTAACTTCATTCTTTCAACTAGATCACTGCCACTGCCAGTCAAATAATTAACTTCTATGCCAGTCTGCTTTGTAAATTGTTCAAAAAGAGGTTTGATTAAGTGCTCTTTTCTTGAGCTATAAACGGTAACTTCATCAGTTGCCGCCTGGATTTGAGTAACTGTTCCCATTAAAAGTATTGAAACTGTTATAGATAGAACGAGTGATCGTTTTGCATTCATTGCCTATTTCCTTAGTAAAGTTAATTTATTTTAAGTACTAATGATAATCATTAGCATTTGCGAATGATACACAATATCAAACAATAAGCAACTGTTTTTTTTCAATTTTCCCAATTTTATCTGCAAATACTTCAGCTTCGGCTTCGTCATGCGTCACAAGAATAGAGGTGACTCCTGCTTTTTTTAATATTTCTCTAACCTCTATAACTAACTGAGTACGATGCGACTTGTCCAAACTAGAAAAAGGTTCGTCAAGCAATAAAAGCTTAGGTGACGTTGCGAGAGACCGAGCAAGTGAAACTCTCTGTTGTTCACCACCAGAAAGTTGGTGTGGATATTTTTTTCCAATTCCTTCGAGGTTCATCAACTCAAGAAGTGATTCAATTTTCTTATTTATTTCTTCTCTTGATAAATGATTGATTCCAAAACTAATATTTTGATGGACAGTCATATGAGGAAATAGCGCATAATCTTGAAACACCATTCCTATCTCTCTCAATTCAGGCTTTACCGTATGAATACCACTTCTGCTCAAGTCCTTGCCATCCAGATCAACCTTACCATCTTTTGCATTCTCAAGGCCAGCAATAAATCTGAGTGCAGAGCTTTTACCACTTCCACTATCACCCAGTAACGCAAATATATTTCCGCTTTCTAAATTTAAATTAAAATCTTTTAAGACTTGATTTTCATCAAATGAGATTGATAGGTTTTCTACACTTAGCACTTTTAAATACAAATAATAATGATTCTCATTATTATATAAGAGTCAAATTTAATATGTAGGTTTTTGGAGTGAACAGTTTGCCTTACTGGATAATTGGTAATTCCTCTGCTGCTCTTATACTGAGCCACTCAGGCCCGTCTTCAGTGATGACAATATTCTCCTCATGGACCATCTCCTTTCCTGGAAGAAACGCCATACCTGGCTCTAGAGTTAAAACAACTCCTGGTTCAAGGATAGTATTATCAGTTGCAGTATTGGAGGGCCATTCTGTGAGCTGCATGCCTAGTCCATGACCAAGTCTACCAACAGTATTTCCAAGTGCGCCTCCTTTTTGAAGAACATCATTCATTGCATTAAATATACCTGAAGTGGTGTTGCCTACTTGAGCGGCATTGAAGCCAGCCTCGGTTGCCTCATAAGTTACTCTATACGCTTTTTTAGCTGCTTCACTAATTGATCCAAAGGCATAGTTCCTATCAAAATCACAATAGTAACTATCAAAAACTGAACCGGTATCAATAATAAACAGATCGCCCTCTTCTATAATTTTATCTGTTGGCCCCATAATAATAGAACCATAGCCTTCTTGTCCTGAGCCAGAGACTATATAGGGCGAATCATCTACGCCCAATGTCAGTAGATGCTGTTTAAAGCGCCTGCAATTTTCTTGTTCACTATCACCTACTCGAAGAAAATCTTCTAAATCAATAAAGCCTTGGGAAGTAATCTGGCAAATATGCCTAATTTTGGCAATCTCTGCCTCTGATTTAACAAAACGAACTTTTCGCATTATTGTGTTAGCATCTTTGATTTCAATACCTTTAAGATTGCTAATTAAAAACTCGTAATCCTCAAGAGGCATTCTCAAAGTGCTTTCAAGGGTTTTTGGTACACCAAGCGATTTATGATTCACCATTAATGATTTAATCGATGCCAAGAGAAGACTAATTCCATCATCCTTTGGATTTGGAGACATCCATGTCTGAATATCATCAATCCATGTTCCCTTCATGCCAGACTCACCAATTGTTGGAATTATTGCCTTTGGCTTGCCAGAGCTAGGTATTAAAACATACCAAGGCCTTGTTGGACTCTGAAAAAATTGTGATTTAAAGCCGGTATAGTATTCAATATCAACTTGGGTAGTCAGTAATATGGCATCCATTTTTGATTCAAACATAAGCTCTTGAATCTTGGAAAGTCGGTTTTCGTATTCCGTAACTTTAAAGCCTCTTTTAGGAATATTCATTTTCTCTCCATTGATATTAAAGAGCACTCAATACTTGTTCAGACGACCTACCAACTAATTGCTCATACATTTTCTCATCAGTGTCACCCTCAGTCCCAAAAAATAGTATTTTTGAATTTTCATTAATCATTAGCTTAGATTTGAGGTCACTGTCATTGCAAGCAATAAGAAAACCGGCCAAACCAGTTACAGCAGATTCACCCGCAACGATAGGGATTTGTCTATTGGCTAACAGCTGCATTGTTTTTGGAATTGATTCATCTGTAATAGTCATAAAATGTGAAGTATAGCTTTCCAGTATAGACCAAGCCAAAACTGAAACCTCTCCACAAGCAAGACCAGCCATAATGGTATCTAAATCACCATGAATCGCAGTTGGCTCTCCATTTACAGCACTTTTAAATAAACAGTCTGCATTGACTGGCTCAACGACTATGAATAGGGGTGGACATTCAAGACTCTCCACCAAAAAAGAGACCACCGCTGCTGGAAACCCTCCAACACCTCCCTGAAGAAATACATGGGTTGGAATATCATCCATTTGTTTTAGAGTCTCATCGACCATCACAGTGTAGCCCTGCATCACGTCTTTTGGTATATCTGTGTAACCTTCATAAGAAGTATCAGAAACGACCGTATAGTTATTAGATTCAGCAACTTCAGCTGCGACTCGCACTGAGTCATCATAGTTCCCTTTGATACGGTTAACCACAGCACCATATTTAGCTATCGCTTTTTCTCTTCCCTCGCTCACATTTCTGTGAATATAAATCTCACAATTACATCCAAACTGCTGCGCTCCCCATGCAACTGATCTTCCGTGATTCCCATCCGTTGCACAGCACACTGTAAACTTTGATGTTTCATCTTTATAGATTCCAGAAATTAGGTCTGATGAATTTGCATCAATGCCGAGCTCTTTAAGTTTTTTGATCAAAAGGTTAGCAACGGCATATGCGCCACCAAGAGCCTTAAAACTTTTAAGAGAAAAGCGTGGATTCTCATCTTTATATAAAATCGAAGTAACACCAGTATCCTTTGCCATGTCAGAAAAAGAATGTAATGGGGTTGGCTTGTAATTATCCCAAGATGTGATTTCTTTGTTTGCCTTCCTGAAACCCTCTAAGCTTAAGATATGTTGATGCTTATATTCAAAACTCTTTGCACCTGGGTTTTTAAAATGCGAGAATGATAATAAAAAGTCTCTGTAACTATTTACCATAATGTTTTCTAATCTTATAGAAGCTCGGATTGTACCTTATACCTTAGAAATGTTGTTTTGTTTTAATTGTCTTTTTTCGATTGTTATTGAGGCTGCTGCAACTAATATTACACCGACGCCTTGAATGAAAGTTATTGCATCCAAATAGGCAATAAAGCCAAAGATTAAAACAAGCAAAGGCTCAGTATATCCAATGTTTGCTGTTCGCACTGGACCATACTTTCTTACAGAGATATGATAGAAGAACATGCCTGTTGCAAAAAAAGCTCCTGATATAAGTGAAAGTATTAATGCTTTGTTATCTGGCCAATAAAAACCAGTTTCATTTAAAAATAAATACAGAAAACCTAACGCAGGAATGAGCGTTGTATATTTGACAATCTCCCAATTCCTTAAGTTGCTCATTCTGGGGGTAATAATCAAAATTAAAGAGTATGAAATAGCTGAAAACAGAGCTAAAACTATCCCAATAGCCATTGTATAAAAGCCCTCTTCACTCTGGGATATAGCAGCAATTCCAATGATCGCCACTAAAAACATAACTATTGTTGAGACATCGAGTCTTCTTCGGTTTGTCAGTGATACAATCAGATAGGTAATCAAAGGATAAGTAAATAGAACAACACTTGCTAAGCCCACTGACATGTATTTAACTGCTTCAACATATAACCAGGATTGAACACCAAATAGCAAAGAAAGTATGAATACCCAGAGACCTAACCTTTGTTGTTTAATTTTATTGATGGAAAATAAACTTTTAGTTATAAATAATGACGTAAAAAAAGTTGTCCCAAAACGAATAAATAAAAATAAAAATGCACTAACTTCGAAAGTATAAATTAGAGGAATCATGCTTACGTTTAGCGCATAAAACAAGGAAGATAAAAGTGCAAAGCGAATTACAAACATTTGGCCTTTAAACAACAATAATTTAGAAATTTAATTTTATAAGATATATTTAAAGCAAATTTAGTTCATTTCACTTCAAATTAAGGTTTTTTTTCCACTTTTTAAGCACTTTAGGATATCATTGCCGCTTCATTTTATTTAAAGGAGAAAAAATGAATTTTGATCAAAATTTAATAGCGCCTGGACTTGGTGTTTTAGGCTTGTTTATCGTAGTAGTTATCTATCAATGGATAACAAAACAAGATGGTGGCAACGGCGCCGTTAAAAAAATTGGTGAGCAAATTCATATTGGCGCAATTGTTTTTATGAAGCGTGAATATAAAATGCTTAGTATCTTTGCATTAGTTCTTTTAGTTCTTCTTTATGTTTTTCTTGGTGCAGCCAGTGCCTTATGCTTCCTTGTTGGAGCTGTAACCTCTGCAACTGCAGGATATATAGGTATGAATACAGCGACTATTGCTAACGTTAGGACTGCACAGGCAGCTCATGATAACGGAAGTGCCTCTGCTTTAACTGTGGCATTCTTTGGTGGCTCGGTTATGGGTTTATCTGTTGCCGCTCTAGGGCTTTTAGGGCTGGGCGGTTTGTATTACTTTTTTGGAGCGGAGCACTCTGAAGCACTTCATGGGTTTGCGATGGGCGGCTCAGTTGTAGCATTATTCTCTCGTGTTGGTGGTGGAATCTTTACTAAGAGTGCTGATGTTGGCGCTGATCTTGTTGGAAAACTAGAAGCTGGCATCCCTGAGGATGACCCTCGTAACCCTGCAGTTATTGCTGACAATGTGGGTGACAACGTTGGTGATATCGCGGGCATGGGTTCAGATATTTTTGAGTCATACTGTGGTTCAATGATTGCTACAATTGCAATTGCATCAACTCTTTCAGCTATGGGACTAGACATGTTGGGTGGAAATAGGAGTGAGTTAATGTTCTTGCCTCTTGCCTTAGCATCGCTTGGACTAGTTTGCTCAGTGATTGGAATCATATTTGTTAAACTTTCTTCCAATAAATCTCCTGAATCAGCCCTGAGAATGGGAACTATCGGTTCAGCTTTATTATTCATCGTTACTTCGTTCTTTCTAATCAACTCTTTAGAAGTTTCAAATAATATTTGGGCAGCTGTCTTGATGGGAAGTATTGGTGGAATTATCATTGGACTTGTAACTGAGTACTACACCGCTGGAAAACCAATCAGAGATATTGCAGAATCAGGAAAGACTGGAGCTGCAACAGTTATGATTAAAGGATTAGCTGTTGGTATGCAGTCAGTAGTCATTCCAGTCCTAATGATTTGTGTCATTATTTATGTTTCTAATCTTTTTGTTGGACTATATGGAGTAGGTATTGCGGCTATTGGAATGCTTGCAACTGTTGGCATGACTATGGCAATTGATGCTTATGGACCAATCGCAGACAATGCTGGTGGTATTGCTGAAATGGCTGGCCTTGGTGAAGATACTCGTAAAATTACTGATTCGCTTGATGAGCTTGGTAATACGACTGCAGCCATTGGAAAAGGTTTTGCAATTGGTGCTGCCGCCCTTGCAGCCCTTGCAATTATCACAGCATATACTGAAACTGTTAGTTCAAACAAAGCTGACTTTTTGCTTCAACTGAATAGTGCCGAAGTGTTAATTGGTTTATTTATTGGTGGAACCATTCCATTTTTAATTGCCTCTCTTACAATGACTGCAGTTGGTGATGCTGCTTTTGAAATGATTGAAGAGGTGAGAAGGCAGTTTAAAGAAATTAAAGGTCTGCTTGAAGGTAAAGCTGAGCCTGATACTGCTAAATGTGTTGATATTGCTACGACTGCTGCACTTAAAAAAATGATTCTACCAGGTGTAATAGCTGTTGCAGCTCCAGTTTTAGTTGGTTTCTTAATTAGCCCAGAGGCACTTGGCGGTATGCTTGGTGGCGCTCTTCTTGGTTGTGTTCTAATGGCTCTTATGATGGCTAATGCTGGTGGCGCTTGGGATAACGCTAAAAAGCACGTTGAAAAAGGTAACTTTGGCGGCAAAGGCACTGAAGTTCACACAGCAACAGTTGTTGGTGATACGGTTGGTGATCCGTTCAAGGACACTTCTGGCCCATCAATGAACATCCTTATCAATGTGATGGCAATTGTTAGTTTAGTTATTGCGCCGTTACTATAAGAAATAATTTCAGCCTCACTCAATGTGGGGCTGATAATCCCTCTTTATTGTCTCCAGAATGCTTTGTGAAAAATGGCAATAATTGTTAAAACTTCAAGTCTTCCAACAAGCATTGAAAAACTTAAAATCCACTTAGCAGTCTCGCCGAGCGAACCATAGTTTTGTGCAACTTCACCTAATCCTGGACCAAGGTTATTCATTGTCGCAGCAGTTGCTGAATAGGCTGTAACCTGATCTAAGCCAGCGAACATGAGCAACATCAAAATAAGAAAAAAAGTAATTGCATAAAGTGAGAAGAAGCCAAGCACAGAAACTAGAGCCTTTTCATTAATACTTGCGCCATTTAATTTGACACTTACCTGAGCATTCGGGCGAATAAACTTATGTATCTCTTTCATTCCTAGTCTGAACATTACCAGGATTCGAATAACTTTGATCCCTCCACCAGTTGAGCCAACACAGGCGCCAATAAAGCTCATCATGATAAGAAAAACAGGAATGGCTGCTGGCCAACTACTATAGTTTTGGGAGGTAAATCCAGTCGTAGTAGCTATAGAAATTGTATGAAATAAACTATGTCTTATAGTTTCAATTGAAGAACTATACTCAGAGTTTATGCCGAGAGCAATAATAACAATAACTGATGAAACAACAAGCACCATTGCATAGGTCTTGAATTCAGAGTCTTTAATATAATCTATTAATGACTTATTGTTCCAAGCGAGAAAGTGCAACGAGAAGTTTATGCCTGCTAAAAACATAAAAAACATGGCAACCATTTCTATTGAAATCGAATTAAAGTAACCAATAGAGGCATCATGAGTTGAAAATCCACCAATAGCGACAGTGGAAAAACTATGACTAACAGCATCAAAAATACTCATGCCTGACACAAAGTATCCGAGTGCACACAAAACTGTCAATGAAACATAAATTTTCCAAAGTGCAATTGCTGTATTTTTAAGCTTGGGTGTGAGCCTATCTTTTGCGATACCACTTGATTCTGCATGATAGAGTTCCATTCCACCAACGCCTAGTAAAGGCAATACTGCAATTGCTAAAACAATAATTCCCATTCCACCAAGCCACTGAAGTTGTTGTCTATAAAACAAAATACTTTTAGGCAAATCATCCAGTTGACTCAATACAGTTGCTCCTGTTGTTGTTAGTCCAGACATGGATTCAAAAAATGCCTCAGAAAAGGAAAGATTACTAATAGAGTCAGTGATTAAAAATGGAAGAGTTCCAAAGAGAGATAACACAATCCAAAAGCACACTACGATTAAAACGCCCTCTCTAAGCCTAAAATCTTTTTTGGTGTCTTTGAAAGGCCACCAAAGAATCAAACCACCCAAAACGGTTAAAACGAATGACAACAGGAAAGAAAAATACTCACCTTCAGAATAAATTAAATCGACAATGATTGGGGGTACTTGTGCAAAGCTAAAGACCATTAGAAGAAGACCAATAGTTTTAGCAACGATACTTAACTGCATTTAGTTTTCACCTATAAAGTATACACACTGAAAATTACTGCTCATTCTCTAAGAAGAGAGTCTCAACCTCATGAATCTTTCGAACATCCATTAACACCATTAATATATGGTCTCCTGATTCAATAACTAATTTTTTTGAGCCCATTAGGAGTTCATTATCTCTGACCACAGCACCGACAACAACACCTTCTGGCAGTGGTAAATCTTTAATTTTCACTCCTATAACTTCTGAAGTTTTTTCGTCACCATGAACTACAATTTCAATTGCCTCTGACTTGCCATGCTGCAGTGAATGAACCTTCATGCAGTCACCCTTTCTTAGGTGAGATAAGATACCACTAACTGTAATTTGGTCTGGCGATACAATAATATCTACATCTCCACTTTGTTCTGCAAGAGCAGCATAAACATCTCTTTTAACTAGAGCAATCGTTTTGTGAGCGCCAAGACGCTTTGCAAGAATCGAGACTATTACATTAACCTCATCTGAGTCAGTCAATGCTAAAAATAAATCGGTATTTTCAATGCCCTCTTCTTTAAGCAAATCTTCATCTGACGCGTTTCCTTGCAGGACAAGAGTGTTATTTAGTTTTTCGCTTAAATATTTAGCTCTCTCTTCTCCAAGCTCAATGATTCTTATATTATGAGTCTCTTCAAGAAGCTTAGCAACATTGAGTCCAATACTACCCCCACCAGCAATAAATATTTTTTGATAGGTATTTTCTGCTCTTCTGAACTCCTTGAGAGCTCTCGAAATATGATTTTTTTTCGCAAGAAAGTAAACCTGATCACCTTCTCTAATGACAGTATCACTTTGAGCAAGAATTGCCCTTTCATTTCTAAAAAGACTAACGATACGTATTTTGACATCAGGCATATGCTCGTGGAGTTCTTTAATGGGTCTATTGACAATCGGCGTACCAATAAAGGCACGCGTTTCTACCAATTGAACTAAGCCATTCTCAAAGTCAAAAACCTGGGAAGCTCCAGGCTCTTCAACAATGCCTTGAATGTAATCTGTAATTAGATTTTCAGGTGTAATTAAGAAATCAATTGGCAAAGCATCATTAGTAAATATTTCAGGCCTCAGAAGATACTCAGTGGTTCTGATCCTTGCAATTTTTTTCTTAACGTTGTAGAGAGTGTGTGCCATTCTACAAGCAACCATGTTTCTCTCATCAGAATTCATTACAGCAATGACCACATCCATTGATTTGATACCCGCCTTTTCAAGAATGCTCGGGTATGCGCCATAACCTTTAACAGTTTTAATATCCAAGTGTCTTTGCAAAGGAGTCAACATTTCTTCCTTTTGATCAATGATTGTAATATCATTATCGTCGTCTAAACAAAGATATCTAGCAAGCGTTGAGCCAACTTGGCCAGCACCAAGTATTAATATTTTCATTTTTTATCAATTCCTAAATCTTTAAGCTTTCTGTAGAGCGTTGTTCTCTCTAAACCAGCAATTTCAGCAACTATAGCAATATTATTATCATTTGATGACAGATGATGAAGCAGGTACTGACTTTCAAAAATATTTCTCGCCTCTTTTAGTTTTAAAGAGTAGTCGATCCCGCTAACATGCTGAACAGCTCGCACTGAATCTTTACGCGTCATGATATTTCTCAAGATTGGTAAGAAGTCATGAAGTGGTTTTTTTAAAAAGTCAACTGCACCTAATTTCATTGCTCTAACTATATCACTGGGCTCTGCATGACCTGACATCATAACTACAGGGATATTAAATCCCTCAGAATACCATTCAGACAACAATGAAATTCCATCTTGTCCTGGCATCCAAACATCCATTAGAATTAAATCAAAATCATTCGCTGCAAGGATTGCTTTGGCTTCAGTAGCACTTCTTGCTAGCATTGTTGAATAACTAACATCTTCAAGGATATCTTTTATGATTTCGGTATTATCCTTCTCATCATCGATGATCAGTATTTTTCCGAATGTAGAATCCACTTTCATTTCGCCCCCTTTAGATTCTTAATTATACTTAATTCAATGGTTACTCTAGCACCATGAGGTTTTACATTACTTGCAAATATCTGACCATCATGCTGCTCTATAATATTTTGCACTATTGCAAGACCCAACCCACCACTCTTTTCCTTTGTGGTTATATAAGGCTCAAAAACTTGGTCAATGATATTTTTTGGAAAACCTTTACCATCATCTGTAATTGTTAATTGAACTAAACCTTCTTTTTCCTTAAAAGCTGATTTAATATTAATATTTAATTTTGTTTTTTCTTCCTTGGCTTCCATGGCATTTTTAATGAGGTTAATTAGAACTCTTGAGAAAGCATCTTGATCTAGCTGAAGCTTTGGCAAGTCTCCACTTAAATCAAGATTTAATCTAACTCCATCATGATTATCATAAAGAGAGACTGATTTATTGATAAGGGTATTTAATGAAGTTAGAGTCTTTTGAATTTCTGGCGTATTAGCGTAATTTGCAAAAGCGCTAACCATTGAGTCCATTGATGCAACTTGGTCAATAATAGTTTGCGTCGTTTTATCAATAATAGCAGAATCTGTTTTTTCAAGCTTTACTAAAAAGAGATTTCTAAGTCTTTGTGCTGACAGAAGAATAGGAGTCAATGGGTTTTTAATTTCATGGGCCATTCGAACTGCAACCTCTCCCCAAGCAGCCTTCTTTTGAGCCCTATTGAGTTTTGAAATATCATTAATGATAATGACATAACCCAGTGATCTATTTTCTACATCAAGAACGGAGCCCTGACAGTATAGAAGTCGAACTCTATCACTCAGAGTTAACTCAATCTCATGACTCCACTCCATGGAGTCAATCTTAATCTGATTTTGTATGAAGGAAAAAAGCGGGCTCAGATTAGGGTATGCATCGACAATAGCATCGTAAGATTGTCCATTAAATATTGACTCATCATCAATCTGAAGCATCTTCCCAATAACTGGATTAATAAGCTGTATCTTCTTATCTTTATTAAGCGCAATCACTCCGAAAGAATATTTAAGAATTGTTTCAAGATAAAGGTTATGAGTATCAAGCCCTTCCCTATAGAGTTTTATTCGCTTACTCATTTCATTAAAATGACCTATTAAATCATGCATATCCTTGTGCTTAGGATCTTGCTCAATTTCAACATCATAATTACCCGAAGAAATCTCTCTTGTGGCAATCGACAAGTTATGCATTGGCTTCATAAGCTGATCAATCATCCTTAGAACAATTAAAAGTGCACTTAGCACTGACAATAAAATTGTCGAGGTAAAGTCAATCATAAAACGAGTTTTGATAATAGACGAGTTCAAAGATAACTCCGCCTCTTTTGCTGCATCACGAAAACGTGTCATTCTTGAAGTTAAGCTGTCAATATTGATGTCTGGAGTAAAATGAGCAATTAAAGTAAACTCATCCGTTGAAGCTGTATAGCCATCCTTCGAACAGTTTGTCTCTGTGCGCTTGCTAGAAGCAGCAAGATTCATTTGACTATCATAAAGTTTTAATTCACAAGCCCAAAAATCACTTGTTAAAAGACTTAAAACAGCCTGCATTTTTTCAGTAGAGGCCCTAGGGGCGTCAAAATAGTTAACTAATTTTCCAATATTTCGTATTCGATCTTCATAATACTTAATTGCCACATTATTAGTATTACGATAAAGCTCATCAACCTCACCACCGACTTTCAAATTGAACTCATCAAACTGATTTTCTGCAATTTGAAGATTATCTCTAATTGATCCAAATGAAAAAAGATAAAAAGAGAGAACTGGCAGCAAAACAAGAACTGGCACAATCTTAATAAAAGACCAGGTAAATCTAGAGCCTATGACGCCCTCTTGCGTATTTTGTTTTAGTTTTCTCATTGAGAGCGCAATATAATAGATTGCCACCAAACTCATCGATACGTTAAATCCAACCAGAAGTAAATACCAACTCTCAATCAGCTCAGCATTTAACCCAAGATAAAACATCCCGAAGAATGAAATTAAGAAAACGCTGATCCAAAATAAAGCGCGGGGAGCTTCTCTTAAAGAAAAAGCCTGATTAAGCAACATAAATTTTGTTAACCAATTAATAAAGTCATTTGATTATCTCATAAATGAAATATTACTATCGTAACTTGTTGATAAAATACAACAACACAATAAATACAATTGTATTGATAATAAACAACAAACAACTAGAAAAATATGTAGAAGCTATTAAGGGTGATACTATCCTTGGAATAGACACTGAATTTAGGCGTATTGACTCCTATTTTCCTGAGTTGTGTTTAATTCAGATTGCTTCGAAATATCAATTAGAATGCATAGATGTTCTTTCAATAAGTAATCTGCAACCGCTATTTGATAAGCTATATGATGGCAAAACATTATGGGTTATTCATTCTGCAAGGCAAGATATTGAAGCGCTATACTATTTATCAGATAGGATTCCAAGCCTACTCTTCGACACACAAATTGGGGCATCGTTCCTAAATTATCCGCTACAAGTTTCTTATCAGAGCCTTACAGAGAAACTTCAAAATATACTTTTGGATAAACAATATACTCGCTTTGATTGGAGAATACGCCCTCTTCCTAATGACGTATTGCAATATGCATTGGACGATGTAAAGTACTTATTGCCAAATTATAACAATCTAACTAAAGAACTAAAAAACAAAGGAAAACTTGATTGGGCTGAAGAAGAAGTAGAGTTATTATTAAATAAGGATACTTTTAAGCCAAACTTTAGAATGATTTTAAAAAAAACGAAAGGCATCTCAAAGATTTCGCATCAGAACCAAGAAAATGCATTTCGATTAATTCTTTGGCGCGAATCAACAGCACAACAGAAAAACAAACCTCGAAGATGGATTATGTCTGACGAAGCATTGATAGCATACGCTGATGGCACAAGGAAACTTTCAAACGATCAAAATATACTTTTTGAGAAGTTTATAAGAAATACCAAATTAAAAGTTAGGCCTAAAGAGGTACTAGTTGTTCAAAAACCTCTTTCAGAGACTGAAAAACTATTAAAAAATCAGCTAAAAGATGAAATTAATCACCTGTCTCTCAAATATGCCATTCCTTCTGAACTTATATGCTCTTCAAAAAACCTTGTGAAGTTTATGAGGGGAGATAATACTTTATCGATCAATAGGGGCTGGCGCTCAAAAATATTTAAAATATAGTTTATGTTATATTGAACTCAATAATATTATCAAAACAAATACCTTTAAAATTATTTCAGGAGACCTTAAGGGAAGAAAATTTTTTTTTCCAGACTCAGATGGATTGCGTCCTACTTCAGGAAAAACAAGAGAAACGCTCTTTAATTGGCTTCAGTTTGATATTACTGGAAAAACTGTCCTTGATCCTTTTTCCGGGAGTGGCGCCTTAAGTCTTGAGGCAATTTCAAGAGGTGCAAAAAAAACAATCTTAATAGAAAAAAATACTAAAGTATTCAAGAGCCTTAAATCAAATCTTAAAATCATAGACTCAACTAAATTTGAACTCATCAACGAGGATTCGCTTGAATACCTTAATAAACTAGAACACAATGCTTTTGATTATGTCTTTCTAGATCCGCCATTCAAGCAGCAAATATTGCCCTTGATACTTACTTTGCTCTCTGAAAGAAAACTTATTAATTCAAATAGTAAAATTTATATTGAATCAGAATTCATGTTAACAGAAGAATTCTTAAATAATATTTGTGGATATGAATGTAAAATTGTAAAAGAAAAAAAGTCAGGCAATGTTTATTTTTGTTTGATAAGTTTAGGAGTCTTATGAAAAACATTGCTATTTATCCTGGATCCTTTGATCCCATTACTAATGGTCATATTGATCTAATAAAAAGAGCCTCTAAACTATTTGATGAAGTTATTATCGCAATAACTCAAAATGCTAATAAATCAAGTTTTTTATCAATCGAACAAAGAATAAACGCTGCTGAAACCTCTATTAGTTCTCTCAAAAATACTAAAGTACTTAGTTTTAACTCACTTCTTGTTGACTTCGCAAGTGAGCACAATGCTCAAATAATTATCAGAGGTTTAAGGGCTGTTTCTGATTTCGAATATGAGTTTCAGTTAAGCGGAATGAATAAGCGTCTTAATCCTGAAATTGAAACTCTCTTTATGACCCCCTCTGAAGAATTCGCTAATATTTCCTCATCTTTAGTACGTGAAATTCTCTCTTTAGGTGGTGATGTAAGCCAATTTGTTCCAAGTCAAGTTAAAAAAATACTTTTAGATATAGTTCAAAAATAATTTCAAATACACCTTGAAATAAGATTTTGTATCCCTAAATAGGGTTTATACAAAAAATACAAGGAGTAAAAGAAATGTCAAAAATGATAGGTATTGATTTAGGAACAACAAATTCATGCGTTTCAGTTATGGATAGTGGTGTTGCTAAAATCATAGAAAACTCTGAAGGAAACAGAACTACACCTTCAATTATTGCATACCCCAAAGATTCTGAAGAGATCTTGGTGGGACAACCTGCAAAGAGACAGGCTGTAACTAATCCTGAAAATACACTTTATGCTATTAAGCGTTTAATTGGCCGTCGATTTGATGAAGAAGCCGTTCAAAAAGATATTGATCTAGTCCCATATAAGATTATTAAAGCTAAGAATGGCGATGCATGGGTTGAAGTAAAGGGTAAAAAAATGGCAGCACCCGAAATATCTGCTCGAGTCATTCAAAAAATGAAGCAAACCGCAGAAGATTATTTAGGTAGCGAAGTAACTGAGGCTGTTATTACTGTACCCGCTTATTTCAATGATTCTCAGCGCCAAGCTACGAAAGATGCAGGGAAAATTGCAGGCTTAACAGTTAAAAGAATTATCAATGAGCCAACTGCTGCTGCACTAGCCTATGGTGTTGATAAAACAACGGGTGATAAAAAGGTTGCAGTTTATGATTTAGGTGGTGGAACATTCGATGTTTCAATCATTGAAATGGAAGATATTGATGGTGAAAAACACTTTGAAGTTCTATCTACAAACGGAGATACATTCCTTGGTGGTGAAGACTTTGATCAAAGAATTATTAATTTTCTAGTTGATGAGTTCAAAAAAGAACAAGGCCTTGATTTAGCAAAAGATGCTATGGCTCTTCAAAGATTAAAAGAGGCTGCTGAAAAAGCAAAAATAGAGCTTTCTTCTTCTGAACAAACAGAGGTTAGTCTGCCTTATGTTACTGCAGATGCTTCTGGCCCTAAACACCTCAACATCAAAATAACAAGATCGAAACTTGAGTCATTAGTTGCAGATCTACTTAAACGCTCGATTGATCCATGCAAAACAGCCCTTAAAGATGCAGGCTTATCAAGTGGTGATGTTGACGAAATCATTCTTGTAGGCGGACAAACAAGAATGCCTAAAGTTCAGCAAATGGTTAAAGATTTCTTTGGTAAAGAACCTAAGAAAGACTTAAATCCAGATGAAGCTGTCGCCATGGGCGCTGCAATTCAAGCCGGCGTATTAGGTGGTGACGTTAAAGATGTTCTGCTTCTTGATGTAACTCCACTATCTCTTGGAATCGAGACAATGGGTGGTGTTATGACGAAATTGATTGAAAAAAATACAACAATTCCAACTAATCAGTCTCAAGTATTTTCGACAGCTGCAGATAATCAGTCTGCTGTAACTGTTCATGTCCTCCAAGGAGAGCGCGAAGTAGCAACTGCAAATAAGTCCCTGGGACAGTTTAACCTAGAAGGAATAGCTCCAGCGCCTAAAGGTCAACCTCAAATTGAAGTAACCCTTGATCTGGACTCAGATGGTATTTTGAATGTATCTGCCAAGGATAAAAATACTGGCAAAGAACAATCCATCACAATCAAATCCTCAAGTGGTCTCTCTGATGAGGAGGTTGATAAAATGATTAAAGATGCTGAGGCCCATGCTGATGAAGATAAAAAGTTTCAAGAGCTGGTTTCATCTAGAAATATGGCTGACTCACTTGTTCATTCTACAAAACAGTCTCTCGAGGAGCTCAAAGATGAAATTTCTGATGATGAAAAAACTTCAATTGAAGGCGCTCTAAGTGAACTAGAGGAAAGTATCAAAGGTGATGACAAAGACGCCATCGATGCTAAAGTGCAAAATCTAAGTGAAAAAGCGCAAGTTCTGGCTCAAAAAGCGCAAGAAAAGGCTGGCGCAGATGGTAGTACTGAAGCCAGTTCAGATGCTGATGAAGATGTCGTTGATGCTGACTTCGAAGAAGTTAAAGAAGAAAAGTAAGTAGCTTTATTTGTTGATCTAAAATAGCCTCTCGTGTCTAGTACATGAGGGGTTTAATATTTTAAGGGAAATATGTCAGAAAGAGATTATTACGAAGTTCTAGGTGTCGATAAAGGCGCAGATGAGGCCAAGATTAAAAAGGCTTATAAACGCCTCGCTATGAAATATCATCCTGATAGAAATGCAGATGATAAAGCGGGTGCTGAGAAGAAATTTAAAGAAGTCCGTAAAGCCTATGACGTTATCTCAAATCCTCAAAAGAGATCTGCCTACGATCAATTTGGTCATGCGGGAGTCGATCAAGGAGGGCAGGGCTTTGGTGGTGGAAATCCATTCGGTGGATCTGGAGGCTTTGGTGATATTTTTGGTGATATTTTTGGTGGTGGCAATTCAAAACCAGATAACAGGGGCTCAGACCTACGCTATGATCTAGAAATTGATTTAAAACAAGCTGCTGATGGAGACACTGTAAAAATAAGAGTCCCTAAAAATGATACCTGTGACACCTGCTCAGGAAGTGGTGCAAAACCAGGTACTTCGGTTAAAACATGTGGAAATTGTCGAGGAACTGGTCAAACGACTATGCAGCAAGGTTTTTTTGCTGTTCAGCGCCCTTGTAATCAGTGTAGTGGCTCTGGTGAAAAAATCGAATCTCCATGTGGCAGCTGTCGTGGGCAAGGTGTCGTTAGAAACCAAAAAACTCTATCTGTGAAAATACCTGCAGGCGTAGATACTGGAAATCGAATAAGGCTCAGTGGCGAGGGTGAGGCAGGCTTGCGAAGCGGTCCTCATGGCGATCTGTATGTTCAAATTCATATTAAAGAACACCCTATATTCCAGCGTGAAGGTAATGATTTGTATTGCGAGGTTCCAATTGACTTTGCAACCTCAGCTATAGGTGGGTCGATTGAAGTTCCCACGCTCAAAGGTAAACTCAAGATTAACGTTCCAGCAGGGACACAAACCTCTAAACTTTTCAGACTAAGAGGTAAAGGTATGCCAGCAATGAGGCATAGTGGTTCTGGTGATTTACTATGCCAAGTCAAAGTTGAAACTCCTGTAAATTTAAACTCTAAGCAAAAGAAGTTATTAAAAGATTTTTCAAACTCTTGCGAGGCTAAGCATCACCCAGAATCTGACTCATTTTTTGGTAAAATGAAATCTTTCTTTGAGTAATTCTGAAACAATTTGTAACAAAGAATCAATTGCTCAACTATAAAATTTCTTTTTTTATAACTTAACAATCTCAAAATGAAGATTCAAAAAATTAATGCGCGAGAAGTTTTAGATTCAAGAGGAAACCCTACTGTTGAAGCCGATGTTACCTTAAATAATGGTATTGTTGGACGAGCCATTGTTCCTTCAGGTGCTTCGACAGGACAAAGAGAAGCCCTAGAGCTGAGAGATGGCGACCAAAATCGTTATCTTGGCAAAGGGGTTCTTAAGTCAGTTAATTTTGTAAATACTGAAATTAATTTAGCTCTAGAAGGAATGAAAGTATCAAACCAGGCAATGATTGATCAAACAATGATTGATTTAGATGGAACGGAAACAAAATCCAGACTTGGTGCAAACTCCATATTAGCAGTCTCTCTGGCCTGCGCTAAGGCAAATGCCAAGTTCCAAAACAAATCGTTATTTCGTTCATTTAATTTTTCTGATTCCTTTCAATTACCTGTTCCGATGATGAACATTATTAACGGTGGTGAGCACGCCAATAACAGCGTTGATATTCAAGAGTTCATGATCATCCCAGCGGGTGCGCCTAGCTTCAAGGAGGCCCTTAGGTATGGCACTGAGGTTTTTCACCACTTAAAAGCTGTCCTTGAAAAAAAAGGACTTAATACTGCTGTTGGTGATGAGGGTGGCTTTGCACCTGATCTGAAGTCCAATGAAGAAGCGTTAGAGGTAATTATTGAAGCAATTAATAGTGCTGGATATACCCCAGGAAAAGATATTTTCATTGGAATTGATGCTGCAAGTTCAGAGTTTTATAGTGATGGAACTTACAACTTAACATCGGAAGGGTTAAAGTTGACAAATTCTGAATTTGTTGACTATCTTGCGTCATGGGTTAAGAAATACCCAATCATCTCAATTGAAGATGGTATGGATGAAAATGATTGGGAAGGCTGGGAAATGCTGACTCATAAATTATCAAATACCGTTCAACTGGTTGGCGATGATCTTTTTGTAACTAATAGCCAAATTCTCGCAAAGGGAGTTGAAAACAATATCGCAAACTCGATACTTATCAAAGTGAATCAAATTGGCACACTTAGCGAAACCTTTGATGCAATGAAGATGGCACTTGATGCAAATTACACATGTGTGATGTCACATAGAAGCGGTGAAACTGAAGATACAACAATTGCTGACCTTGCAGTCGCTACAAGTTGTGGTCAAATCAAAACAGGATCCTTGTCTCGCTCAGATAGATTAGCAAAATATAATCGCCTTCTGAGAATTGAAGAAGAGTTGGGTAGTGAAGCAGTTTATCCTGGCCTAAATGCTTTTCACAATATACGATAATTGACACGTACCCTTGTTTTAGTCCTTTATGTTAATTTAAGGTTAAAATAAAACTTCATTAACTATTTTTGGATGACTGATTGGAATCGCTGTCGACTTTTTGGCTAAGCTTTATACTGTTTATTCTTATTATTGCTTCGGCATTTTTTTCTGCCTCAGAAACTTCGATGATGGCACTCAATCGCTATCGACTTAAGGCTCTTAGTACAAAGAATAATGTTCAAGCCAAAAGAGTAGAAAAACTCCTAAACAAAATTGACTATCTGATTGGAGGTATATTACTTGGTAATAACTTCGTTAATATACTTGCAGCAAGTATTGCAACCCTTCTGTCAATAAAATTATGGGGAGAAGGCTCAGTAATCATTGCCTCATTAGCTCTAACTTTAGTCATTTTAATATTTGCAGAAAACACTCCAAAGACTTTTGCAGCAAAAAATCCTGAAAAGATTGCATTACCTGCCTCTTGGTTACTAGAGATACTAATAAAAATTTTCAAACCTCTTATTTATCTAATATCAGTCATCTCTAAATTTATTCTACGGCTACTTGGCCTTAAAAATGTTAGCAAGAATATCTTAAATTCTGAAGAGCTTAGAATGGCCGTCAAAGATTCAAAATCGCAAATGTCCAAAAATTATCAGAATATGCTTCTTAATATTATTGATCTTGAAAAAGTAAAAGTTGAGGATATTATGATTCCACATCATGAGCTAGTCAGTGCTGATGCCAATAATGAAGAAGAATTACTTGAGCAATTCAAACGAATTCAACACAACCGTCTTCTTCTATTTGAGGAATCAGAAAACAACATTATTGGAACAATTCATATGAGGGATATTCTCAACATTTATGCCAAAGAAGAAATAAATATTAACAAAATTAAAGAATTAATTAGAGAGCCTTATTTTATTCCTGAGGGTACTCCTTTATCTCAGCAACTTGAGCACTTTAAAAAACAAAAAAGAAGGCTTGGAATTGTTGTTGATGAATATGGAGAGGTCAAAGGAATGGTTGTTTTGGATGACATTCTAGAAGAAATAGTTGGCCAATTTACATCATCACAGGGCGAAACTTTAGAAGAAATTAAGACTCAGGATGATGGAAGCTACTTGGTTGACCCAAGAGTAAGCATTAGAGAGCTCAACTCAGAGCTCAATGTCAAGCTCCCTTTTGACAGTGCAAAAACCCTAAATGGATTAATTTTAGAACAACTCCAAAGCTTTCCTCAGCACAACGTATCCCTTAAGATTGACCCTCTAATCATTGAAATTATTCAGGTTAGTAAACAGGGTATTAAACTAGTTAAAATCACTAAAATAAATTAGGTATTATCTAAATTTATAATCAGTAGTTTCAAATAAAGGACAATTAATGTTTAAATTTTTCACTCAAAAAAAATGGTTTCTTTGGGCCTATCTAGGTTCAACAGTTATCCTTACCTCGTTATGGCTTTCAGTTCAAATTGATGTTCAAATCAATGAGTGGTTTGGCGGCTTCTACGATATGATTCAAAAAGCTCTAGGAACGCCAAATGCAGTAACAATGGAAGAGTATATTGGAGGACTTTGGAGCTTTGCAAAACTTGCTGCAATGTGGATTGTGTTAGGCCTTGCAACTTCATTTTTGACTTCTCATTTCTTGTTTAGATGGAGAGCATCAATGGTTGAGTTCTATCATAGCGTATATGATAAAGCTCGCACGATTGAGGGCGCATCACAACGTGTTCAGGAAGATACCATTAGGTTTTCCAGAATCATGGAAGGATTGGGCACTAGCCTTATTGAATCTGTCATGGTACTTATTGAATATTTTCCATTATTAATGGGACTATCAGTCGGCATTCCGATTATGTGGTTTGGTGATTGGGAGTATGGCCTAGTAACTGGAGCTTTAATTTGGGCAGTTGGTGGAACACTACTGATGATTGGATTAGCATGGGTATTAAGATTAGTTGGCATAGAGTATGACCTTCAAAAAAGAGAGGCTGCGTATCGAAAAGTTCTTGTAATTGCAGAAGATGACGGAACCGTGAGACCAAAAACTCTCAATGAGCTCTTTGAGGGTGTAAGGTTAATTCATTACAAGAGCTATTTATTTTATTTGTACTTTAATATTGGTAGACTGGCTTATCTTCAAATAAACGTATTAGTTGCATACATTGTTCTTGCTCCTGCTATAGTTGCAGGAGTCATGACTTTAGGTGTTATGCAGCAAATCATTAGGGCATTTGGACGAGTAGAGGGTTCACTTCAATATTTATTTAATGCATGGCCTACAATTATCGAATTGGCCAGTGTTTATAAACGTTTAAAAGAGTTTGAGGGTCAGATTGAATCAATGACTGAGGTCGAAACAGAATAGTTATTGAGCAATTGATTGTCCCATCTTAAGCGCTTGACCTTCCTTAAGACTTAATTTAGGAAATTTATTTGGCATAAGAATGATTACAGTTGATCCCATATTAAAGCGACCTAGCTCATTCCCTTTTTCAAGTCGAATTTTTTGATCCTTGTAATCATAATTTTTTACTGATTTAGAGTATGGAGGTGTTATCAGTCCTTCCCACGAAGTCTGCATTGAACCAACAAAAATCGCGCCAACCAATACAAAGGCCATTTCACCAAACTCAGTGTTGAAGAAACATACAAGCCTTTCATTACGCGCAAAAACTTCATCGATACCATCAACCGTTCTCTGGTTCACTGAAAACAGGTCTCCTGGAATGTATTTCATCGAAACCAAATCACCGTTACAGGGCATATGAATACGATGGTAATCCTTTGGTGATAAATATATTGTCGCAAAACTCCTAAGGTAATCTTTATCGACAGATTTATCATCGAGCAAAGCTGAAACTGAGTATTTTCTACCTTTAGCTTGAACAATCTCCGACTCTTTAATGTTTCCAGCCTGTGAAACAACTCCGTCTACTGGCGAAATCACTGGCGAGCTAGAAATGGGTCTTGAACTTTTCTTGAGAGATCTTGTAAAAAAATCATTAAAGTGATCATACTCTTTAACGTTTTCTCTCTCGGCTTCACTCAGATTAACTTCATAAGTAGCAATAAACCAATTAGTAAAACTATTTTTTAGCCATGGAGTCTTAATTCTTGCAAATCGAAACATTAACCTCGATAAGAGATGCTGAGGCAAGAGGTATTGAAGGAAAATCATTAATCAAGCTTATCAATAATAAAACTAACTGCCTCCTTAAAGTCAATTTCAACTTTATCTGGATGCATCCTAGATTTATATTCTATTTTCCCGTTGTCGGCATGAGTATCACTGATCACGAGGCGATGAGGAATACCAAGAAGTTCAGAGTCAGCAAACATAATTCCAGGTCTTTCCTTACGATCATCGATTAACACATCAATATTTTGATCTATGCAGTCCATATAAAGCTGATCTGCAAGTGCTTTAACGCGAGATGATTTATTGTAATTGATAGGCACAATAACAAGTTCAAATGGGGCAATAGCTTGAGGAAAAATAATCCCTCTATCATCATTATTTTGTTCAATACTCGCTGCGATAATTCGCGTTACACCAATACCATAGCAACCCATATTCATATTGACTGCCCTTCCATCTTCACCGATTACGTTAGCGTTCATAGAGTCTGAGTATTTCGTGCCAAGCTGAAAAATATGCCCAACTTCGATGCCTCTTTTAATTTCTATCTTGCCCTTTCCATCAGGTGATGGGTCTCCAGCAACAACATTACGTATATCTGAGGCAATAATCTTTATTGAGTCTCTTTGCCAGTTGACTCCAATATAATGCTCATCGTCTTTATTTGCACCACACACAAAGTCTGATAAATGGGCCGCTGCATAATCAACAAAGATTGGAATATCCAGATTTACAACTCCAATAGACCCAAAAGAACAGCCTAATTGCTTAAGAACCTTGGTCTCTTCGGCCATCTGCAGAGGGTTTTTAATACCATCCAATTTGGCTGCTTTCACTTCATTCAGTTCGTGATCGCCTCGCAAAACAAGGGCAATAAGATTGTCATCAGTTCCTTCCACAATCAGCGTTTTTATTGAGTTTTTTGAGCTAATTTTTAACAAATTACAGACATCATCAATTGTTTTGACTCCGGGTGTATGAGCAATCTCTAATTCTTGTTTGGGGGCATTAGGTGAAGCTAGAGGAAGAGTTTCAGCCCTTTCAATGTTGGCAGCATAATCAGAACCGTCAGAAAAACAAATAGCATCCTCACCTGACTCAGCAAGAACATGGAATTCATGAGAACTGTCACCACCAATAGCACCAGAATCAGCTAAAACGGGTCTGTAGTCCAAACCTAATCTGTCAAAAATATTACAATAAGTCTGGTGCATAACTTGGTATGTCTCACCTAGTGATTTTTCATCTATATGAAAGGAGTAAGCATCTTTCATAATAAATTCTCTTGAACGCATGACTCCAAAACGAGGTCTTATTTCATCTCTGAATTTTGTTTGAATCTGATAAAAGTTGATAGGTAGCTGCTTATAGCTTCTTAGATACTGTTTCGCTATATTTGTGATCACTTCCTCATGTGTTGGACCCATACAGAAGTCTCTTTCATGTCTGTCCTTAAAACGAAGCAACTCAGGGCCATATTCCTCCCACCTCTTTGATTCTTGCCATAGCTCAGCTGGCTGCGCAACTGACATCAATAATTCTAATGCCTTTGATTTATTCATCTCTTCTCTAATTATTTTTTCAACTTTCTGAATAATCTTTAGTCCAATTGGAAGGTAAGAGTAGAGTCCAGATGCTAATTTAGATATTAGACCGGCTCTTATCATTAATTGGTGAGATATGATTTGGGCATCGTTTGGTGCCTCCTTCACTGTAGAGATAAAAAAATCACTGCTTTTCATATAAAATGAGTTTATATCAATAAATAATTCGATTTTACCTAATGCCTGATTTTCAAACTTTATTAATTTATATTATTCCATTGGTTTTTGCAATCACACTTCATGAGGCAGCACATGGCTGGGTTGCCAGTAAATTGGGTGATCATACTGCAAGAATGATGGGGCGAGTTACCCTAGATCCAACTAAACACATCGATCCTATAGGTACCATTGCTATTCCACTCGTACTTCTACTTTCATCCTCTGGTTTTATCTTTGGATGGGCTAAACCGGTCCCTATTAATTTTAATGCGCTAAGGTCTGGAAAATCTGGAATGATTTGGGTCGCATTGGCTGGGCCAGGTGCTAATTTAGTAATGGCTATTGGTTGGCTACTATTAATGATCATTGCAATCAATATGAAAATACCAGTTTTAATTGAGATGGGTCGTATTGGAATACTTGTGAATTGTGTTCTTGCTGTATTCAATCTCTTGCCTATTCCCCCATTGGATGGCTCTAGAGTGATTAGCGCCTTGTTACCTAATCGACTCTCATATCAGTACAACCAATTAGAGCAGTATGGTCTTTATATACTCCTCGGCCTAATGTTTTTAGGTGGTTTTAACTATCTCGTAAGGCCTATGGTTGAATTTCTTTTAAGCTGGTTTCAGTATGCACTTGTTATTTTAGGATGAGCAACTTAACTCAAGATTTTGAGCCCATTCTGGTGTTTTACTATCGTAAGACTCATGCCCTTCATGCTCTTCAAAGGGATCTCTAAGGAGCTTAAAGAGGACATCAATCTCATCATATTCACTGTGATCTTCTGCCTTCCTTATCGCAACTTCAGCTAAATAATTTCTTAAAATATATTTTGGATTAACCCCATTCATTAAAGTGCGCCTTTGATTTAGACCTTCTGTTTCCTTTTTTAGGCGTTTTCGGTAGTCTTTAAACCAAGGTTCAAATGCTTCACCTAACGAGTTTTCATCATCATTTGAGAGTAGTCTGATCGATTGGTGGTAATCTTTTTTGTGCAAATAAAGAAGCTCTAAAAAATTATTAATTAAAGTGTCATCTCCCTCATCTTGAAGAACAAAACCAAATTTATTTCTCATTAGCAAGGAATATTCTTTGACCAAAGTTTTTTCATACATCGATAGCGCTTCTTTTAACTGGTCTTCTTTTATCAAATTTTTCAGAGAATCTGCAAGTCGGTGTAAGTTCCATAATGCAACAGATGGCTGCCTCTCAAAGGAATATCGACCCTGTGTATCTGAATGATTACAAATGAAGTTTGGATCATAGGTTTCCATAAAACTATAGGGGCCATAGTCAATCGTCAGACCCAAAATAGACATGTTATCTGTATTCATAACGCCGTGAGAAAATCCCTGGGCTTGCCACCTTGCAATCATTATTGCGGTTGATTGAATAACCTCACGAAGCAAACTCAAGTAATCACCTTGCTTAACTTCTGGCATGTAATGCTGTATTACAAAATTAGCTAATTTATTAACATTTTCATTTTGCCCCAGAGACGAAAAATATTCAAAGTGTCCAAATCGAATATGACTCTCAGCCACTCGCGTTACAACGGCAGCATTTTCAACGTGTTCTCTATATACTTCTGAGCTACTAGTAACAATAGCTAGGGCTTTTGTAGTAGGAATATTTAGACCCTGCATCGCAATAGAACATAAATATTCACGGATACTTGACCTTAGAACTGCACGACCATCTGCACCACGAGAAAATGGCGAAGTTCCAGCACCTTTTAATGATAATTCATTATCCTCTAATTCCCCAATCAAGCATGAGCGTCCATCTCCAAGCTGAGGTACAAAGTAGCCAAACTGGTGGCCAGCATAAACAGTTGATACTGGACGCTCTTGAGCTAACTGCTTGTCTCCAGAGCAAATCTCTAATAACTCTTTATCGGTTATATTAAAGTTTAAATCTTGTTTTAATCTTTGATTTACATGGATTAAAGAGGGATTTTCGAGTCTTTGGGTTTGGATATGTGCAAAGAAATCAGTACCTAAATCCTTGAATTTAAGAGAGTTTTTCATTTAATATCTGGTTAACCTGTTTAGGGTTTGCTTTTCCTTGTGTAGCCTTCATCACTAGGCCAACAAAAAAACCTAAAAGCTTCGAATTACCATCTTTAAACTGCTTAACTTGATCGAGATTGTTAGAAATTATATCGTCAATGATCGACTCTAAAGCACTGGAGTCAGTCATTTGCTTAAGACCTTGCTTCTCAATAATTTCATCAACGCTTCCATTACCTTTCCACATCAGCTTAAAAACATCTTTAGCAATTTTTCCAGAGATTGTGTTGTCAGTAATCCTTGAGATTAACACAAATAACTCATTTGAAGATATCGGTGAATCATTAATTTCGACTTGGTTTTTGTTTAGAGCCGCAGAGAGCTCACCCATGACCCAGTTAGCAGAAAGCTTAGCATCTGCACCTTTATTGATCATTGTGTCAAAATAGTCTGCGACCTCTTTTTGAGAGGTTAAGATTTCGGCATCATATGAGCTCAAACCTAATTGCTCAACAAACCTCAATTTCTTTTCAGCGGGTAATTCAGGAAGAGACTTTTTAATCTCCAAAAGAAGTTCATCCGATATAGCTACAGGTAGTAAATCAGGGTCTGGAAAGTACCTATAGTCATTTGCTTCTTCTTTAGAACGCATTGACCGAGTTTCATTCTTAATTGAATCATAGAGCCTTGTTTCTTGAACTACTGAACCTCCTTCTTCCAAGATGTCAATCTGTCTTTCTACTTCAAGATTGATAGCTTTTTCTAAAAATTTAAAAGAATTTATATTTTTAAGTTCTGCTCGGGTCCCAAGCTTATCGCCGTGTTTGCGGACTGAGACATTGGCATCGCATCGAAAAGAGCCTTCCTGCATATTGCCATCACAAATATCGATGTATTGAACCAAGGCGTGTATTTTTTTAGCATAAGCTACCGCTTCCTTTGCACTACTCATATCAGGCTCTGATACAATCTCTAGTAAGGGAGTGCCAGCGCGATTTAAGTCGATTGCCGTATAGTCATCATACATATCATGGATGGATTTACCCGCATCCTCCTCAAGATGGGCACGCGTGATCCCAACCATTTTGCTTTCACCATCCTCTAGTGAAATATCTATAACTCCATTTCCAACGATTGGAATTTCAAATTGTGAAATTTGATACCCCTTCGGAAGATCTGGATAAAAATAATTCTTACGTGCAAAAATAGAGTTTTTGTTTATCGTTGCATTGACAGATAAACCAAATCTGAGCGCCATTTTAACGGTCTCCTGATTAAGAACCGGAAGAACACCAGGGTAACCAAGATCAACGGCACAGGCTTGCGTGTTAGCTGTTGCACCAAAGGCTGTAGATGCACCAGAAAAAATTTTTGATTTAGTTTTTAACTGTGAGTGTATTTCAAGTCCAATTACTGTTTCCCAGGTCATAAATAGCTCCTCATTAATCAACTGGAGATGAATTATGCCAGTCAGTATTTAACTGAAACTGGTGCGCAACATTTAGTAATAATTCTTCAGACCAATGGTTGCCTATCAACTGAAGCCCAACAGGTAGATTATCTGAAAATCCAGCAGGAATACTCATACCTGGAAGCCCTGCTAAATTAACTGAAAGGGTATAAATATCTGCCAGATACATAGATACAGAATCTTTAATAGAACCTAACTCGAAGGCTGAAGTAGGTGAAACAGGACCCATAACGACATCAACCTCATTAAAAGCCTTTTTAAAATCCTCACTTATGAGTTGTCGGACTTTTTGAGCTTTAAGGTAATAAGCATCATAATATCCAGCAGAGAGTGCATATGTACCAATCATAATTCTTCTTTTAACCTCATCTCCAAAACCTTCAGAACGTGACCTCGTGTATAAATCATTTAAGTCTTTAGGGTCTTCACATCGGTAACCATATCTAACTCCATCAAACCTTGAAAGATTAGAAGAACACTCGCAAGGAGCAACTATATAGTAAGCTGGAATTGCATTCATTGAATTTGGCAATGACACTTCAATAATCTTAGCCCCCATAGCTTCATAGTCTTTAATGGCCTGCATGATTACCTTTTCAACTCCCTTGTCCAAGCCCTCAGAAAAGTATTCTGTTGGTAGTCCAATCTTCAGTCCTTTTAATGACTTTGATAAATTTTTGGTATAGTCAGGTACTGATTTATTGGCACTTGTAGAGTCTTTTGCATCAAACCCAGCCATTGCATTTAAAATAATTGCAGAATCTTCTGCCGTTCGCGTCATTGGGCCTGCCTGGTCTAAGCTTGAAGCATAGGCAATCATTCCATAACGAGAAATTCTGCCGTAGGTCGGTTTAAGGCCTGTAATACCGCATAAACTTGCCGGTTGGCGGATGCTACCACCTGTATCGGTTCCTGTGGCAAAGGGTGAAATGCGAGCTGCGACAGCTGCTGCGGAGCCACCTGAAGAGCCGCCAGGCACTCTAGTAATATCCCATGGATTTTTTACAGACCCATAGTATGAATTTTCATTTGATGACCCCATTGCGAATTCATCCATATTGGTTTTACCAAGCATAACCATATTTTCAGAATTTAGCTTCTCGCTTAGGGTTGCATCATAAGGAGAAATAAATGAATCAAGCATTTTTGAGCCAGAACTTGTTTTTATGCCCTTTGTACAAAATATATCTTTATGTGCATAAGGAATGCCAGTCAGCTTTGTCGCATTCCCTTTGGCCAAAATTGAGTCCGCTACTTTAGCTTGATTGATTGCATGCTCTTTGGTGACTGATATAAATGCGTTTAACTCAGAATCGTTAATCCGGTCTAAATAGTGTTGAGTAAGCTCCAAAGAAGAAAAGTCCTTGTTTTTAAGCCCATTAATTTGCTCAGCGATAGTTAAATTATGAATCATTATTCAATTACCGTTGGAACCAGGAAATGGTTATTTCCTGTTTTTGGGGCAATCTCTTGAAATTCTTTAGCTAAATCTTTTTCAGTAACCTTATCATCCCTCAAGCGTTGAGTCATTTCTAAAGGATGTGCCATTGGTTCTGCGTCTCCAGTATCTATCTCTCCAAGCTTATCCATTAGGACAAGAATATTATTGATCTCTTTAGTAGTCTGCTCTAGCTCAGAGTCCTCAATACTCAATCTCGCTAAATAAGCAATCTCTTTAACTTTATTTTTATCTAGTGACATGTTTAAGTTAAGTTAGTGACAAAATTTGAAACGACCTTATTAAAGTTTTCTTGTGAATAAGAGCCCGTGATGAATGAATCTCCAATACTTCTAAGAAGAACCAAACGTATATTACCATCAATGGATTTCTTGTCTAAAGACATCGCTTCAATTAAAGTTTCACTTCCCACGCCATTGTTAATTGAGGTTGGCAGATTTGCTTTTGATAGTAGGCTTTGAATTCGGCTTGTATCATCTGAAGATAGATCTCCTTCAAGCATTGATAACATTGATGCCATACACATCCCTATAGAGACAGCCTCACCATGCAAGTATGTTCCATAACCAAAAGTATTTTCAATTCCGTGCCCAAAGGTGTGGCCTAGATTCAACAGCGCTCTCTTTCCTTTCTCGAATTCGTCTAAAGCAACAATGCGGGCCTTATCTTCGCAGGAGCGGAAAATCATATCAATGATTATGTCTTTATCTCGACTCATAATAGAATTAATATTCTCTTCTATAATTGAGAGGAAATCAGCATTACCAAGTAGTCCATATTTGATGACTTCAGCCATCCCAGCAGAAAACTCTCGATCATTCAAAGTTTCAAGTGTATTCACATCAATGATGACTGCTTTTGGCTGAAAAAAAGCACCAATCATATTTTTTCCTAATTCATGGTTAACACCAGTTTTACCGCCAACACTTGAGTCTACCTGTGACAATAGTGTTGTTGGAATCTGAACAAAGTTAATACCTCTTAGGTATGAAGCTGCTGCAAAACCAGTAATATCACCAACCACTCCGCCGCCAAGTGCAATAAGGGTTGAACTTCTGTCAAACTTTGACTTCAGTAAAGCATCAAAAATAGTGTTGACAGTTTCTAAGGTTTTGTATTGCTCTCCATCAGGTAATACGAAAGTCTCGACGTTGTATCCATTAAGTTGCCTCTTAACTTGGTCTAAGTAGAGGGGCGCTACCGTTGTATTTGAAACAATCATTACCTGTTGACCATAAATGTAATCGCTGATAAAGGATTTTTGGGACAACAAATCTTTTCCAATAAATATCGGATAGGACTTAGGTCCTAGTTCAACATTAAGAATTTTTGACTGGTCTTTCATTAAGCAAACACCCTACTTTCTCCTTCACCAGTAACATTTTCAATGCATCTGTCACAGAGGTCATTATGCATCTTATTTTGACCAATTTCTGGTCTATGATGCCAGCATCGGACACACTTCTGATGTTCACTTTTTGTAACTTTGATAGCGAGTGAACTATTAATATCTGTTGCATCAGTAGGCTTGTTTGATAATTGATTTACCCGAGCTTCAGATGTTATAAAGACAAATCTTAACTCGTCCTTAAGGTCCAATAATTGTTGGTAATTATCATCGTTACAGTAAATTTCAACTTCGGCATCAAGTGATGAGCCTATGATCTTATTTTGCCTCATCTCTTCAAGCTCTTTTCTAAGGTGAGCATTAATGTCTCTCGCAGTTTCTATCACTTGATTGTCAAAATTACCCTTTAAACCTTCATACCATGTTTGAAGGAAAACGCTTTCATTGCTTGCTCCTGGCAAGAATTGCCATATTTCCTCTGAGGTAAATGTAAGGACGGGCGATAGCCATCTTACCATCGCATGAGAGATATGAAATAATGCACTTTGTGCAGAGCGTCTTGCCAATGAATTAGTCTGGGTTGTATATTGCCTATCTTTAATAATATCTAGATAAAAGCCACCTAAATCATTCGTACAAAAATTGAGAACAGCTTTCATAACAAAATGAAAATTATAATTTTCATATTCACTAATAACTTGCTGCTGCAAATCATGTGTTTTTGAGACGATCCAGCGATCTAGAACGAGCATACTATCAGCCTCAACTACATCTTTCTCTGGATCAAAGCCCTGCATATTTGCAAGCATAAAACGCATCGTATTCCTGATTCTTCTGTAGCTATCTGCACTTCGATTAAGAATTTCGTCAGAAACTGTCATTTCACCAGAGTAATCAGTACTTCCAATCCATAGTCTCAATATATCTGCGCCTAACGAGTTTACGACTTTTTGAGGAGGGATTACATTACCGAGAGACTTACTCATCTTGTGTCCATTTTGATCTACCGTAAAACCATGGGTTAGAACCTGTTTGTATGGCGCTCTTTCATTTATCGCACAAGAGGTTAAAAGAGATGATTGAAACCACCCACGATGCTGGTCCGAGCCTTCAAGGTACATATCAGCAACGTCACTCAAATAATCACTTGCTTTTAAAACGGCATAATGACTAACACCAGAGTCAAACCAAACATCTAAAGTATCAGTCGTTTTCTCATAATCTTTCGCTTCTGAGCCTAAAACATCTTCTACCTTGAGTTTAAACCATGCCTCTATTCCCTCTTGCTCAATTTTTTTAGCAACCACCTCAAATAAGGACTCCGTATCTGGGTGTAACTCTCCCGAATTTTTATTTATGAACAAGGTGATAGGAGTACCCCAATATCTTTGTCTTGAAATACACCAGTCTGGTCTATTGCCAACCATTAACTCAATACGCTTTTGTCCCCAATCTGGAATCCACTTAACATTAAGTATTTCATTATTTACCTTGTCTCTCAAGTTTTTTTGTGTCATTGAGACAAACCATTGCGGCGTTGCACGGAATATGACAGGCGTTTTATGTCTCCAGCAATGCGGATAAGAGTGAGTGATAGGTTCATGCTTAACCAGCGTCCCTTGATTTTCCAACAACTCAATAATTGTGCTATTCGCTTTAAAAATAAACTCTCCAGCGACACCTTTAGTTGATTCTATAAATACACCCTTTCCATCAACTGGACAGTCAAGAGGGAGGTTATACTGCAAACCTACCACATAATCATCCTGTCCATGCGCTGGGGCTGTATGAACAGCGCCAGTTCCTGTTTCAGTGGTAACATGCTCTCCAAGAATGACTGGCACCTGTTTGTCATAAAATGGATGCTGGAGCATAATTCCCTCTAATTCGGAACCCTTATAAACTTTACTTGTTTTTTTAAAGTCTTTTATTCCATATCTCTCAAGGACAGACTCTAATAAATCTTCGGACAAAATATAGAAAACATTGCCAACATCAACCAGGGCATAATCAAGATCAGGGTGAAGTGATACAGCCTCATTGGCTGGCAGAGTCCAAGGTGTTGTAGTCCAGATAACAAGTGATACAGGTTTATCTTTTCCAAAGAAATCACCAATGACATTAAATGCAACATCGACAGTATCAGAGCCCTTATCTTTGTACTCAACCTCAGCTTCTGCTAGAGCAGAAGAGCACTCTGTACACCAATGAACAGGCTTAAAGCCTTTAGTTAGATGGCCATTTTTTACAATTTTTCCAAGTGAGCGAACAATATCAGCCTCATATTTAAAGTTTTTAGTTAAATAAGGGTTATCCCAATCACCAAAAATTCCTAATCGCTTGAAATCAACTTTTTGTTTTTCGATTTGTTTATCGGCATACTCTCTACATGCCGCTCTAAACTCATCAGCAGAAATTTTATGCCCGACCTTTCCCTTCTTTTTTTCAACCATGTGCTCAATTGGAAGACCATGACAGTCCCACCCAGGAACGTAAGGTGCGTCATAACCAGACAAGGTTTTACTTTTAACAATTACGTCTTTAAGTATTTTGTTAACAGCATGCCCAATATGAATATCTCCATTTGCATAAGGAGGCCCATCATGCAAAACAAATAAGGGCTTTCCCTTAAATTTTTGACGAATCTGTTGGTTAATATCTTTGTCTTGCCAGTCTTTAAGAAAAGACCCTTCTCGATTTGCCAAGTTGGCCTTCATTGGAAAATCAGTAGCAGGCAAGTTTAAAGTATTTTTATAATCAGACATTCTGGCTTGTATTATTTCTATCTAAAAACGCCATTATACTTGACACATAAGGTATAACAAGATTGATAATCTCTTAATAAATGTAAATTAATACTTGTAAAAAGTAGCTCCTTAAATCTACAAATTAACTGACTTAAGTAGCGCTTGTACTTGCTTTGGTTTGAGATATTCTGATTGGTTTGCACGCAAATTTTCTGGTAGGCGAATATCACTAAATCTTGTTCTGATAAGCCGAGAAACTTTAAAGTCTAATGCCTCCCATAACCTTCTAACTTCTCTTTTTCTTCCCTCTCTAACAACCACATGATACCAACGGTTAGCACCCTCCCCGCCTCCAAGAGTAACCCTATGAAACTTTGCGAAGCCGTCATCTAACTCAATGCCAGATGTGAGCTGCTTAATGTGCTCATCTTCGACCTTACCTAAAACACGAACTGCATACTCGCGATCTATTTCTGAGCTTGGATGCATTAATTTATTAGCTAAATCTCCATTATTGGTAAAGAGAAGGAGTCCTGAAGTATTCAAATCTAAACGACCTACCATAACCCATCGAGTATTCTCAGGCAGGAAGTCAAAAACACTTTTCCGCCCCTCTTCGTCCTTATTTGAGCAGATTACACCGGCCTGCTTATTGAGAATTAATACTTTAGTTTCTTCCTCTGAGTATCGCTTGAGATCTATTAACCTGCCGTCAATGGTTACTTTGTCTGTTAAAAGGGCTTTATCACCGAGCTTTGCCTCTTGATTGTTTATTGAGATTCTACCTTGCTCAATCAATCTTTCTGCCCAGCGTCTTGAACCATACCCTGCATTAGCAATAAGTTTTTGTAATCTTTCAGGCATGATTTTTATCTTTATTTAGTAGGTTATACCCATGGCATCGCGAACTTCGTCCATAGTTGCCCTTGCTACTAATCGCGCTCGTTCAGACCCTTCAAAGATTATTTCCTGAATAAGGTTGGGATTTGACTCATACTTAGTGATTTCTTCTTGAATAGGCTCTAATTCGGAGTTAATAGAGTCAACAATTGGTTTCTTACACTCTATGCAACCTATTTTGGCTTTTGTACAACCTTCCTTAGCCCAACTCAGTGTTTCATCGGAGGAGTATATTTGATGCATTTGCCAGACAGGGCATTTATTTGGGTCGCCAACATCTGTCAACTTGATGCGTGCTGGATCTGTTGGCATTCTGTTAACCTTTTGTTTTACTGACTCAGGCTCCTCTCTCAAGGAAATCGTATTATTGTATGACTTAGACATTTTTTGACCATCAAGACCTGGCATTTTTGAAGCTTTCGTTAAAAGCGACTCTGGCTCATTAAGAATTATTTTTCCCAGACCCTCTATGAATCCAAGGAGTCTCTCTCTATCACCTAATGTGATATTTTGCTGCTCTCCAAGGAGCGCTTTTGCCTTGACTAGCGATTCATTATCACCAGTCTCTTGATAGGCCTTTCTAAGCTCCCTGTATAGTTTAGATTGCTTTTTTCCCATTTTGCTAATCGCGAGCTCAGCCTTCTCTTCAAAGTCAGATTCTCGGCCATAGACATAATTAAATCGCCTTGCAACCTCTCTTGTAAACTCGACATGCGCGACCTGATCCTCACCGACAGGAACAAGTCCTGCTTTATAAATTAGTATGTCAGCACTTTGGAGAAGTGGGTAGCCTAAAAATCCGTAGGTTGACAAGTCCTTAGATTTCATTTTTTCTTGCTGGTCCTTAAACGATGGGACTCGTTCTAACCAGCTGAGAGGAGTTGTCATTGATAATAGCAAATGAAGTTCAGCGTGCTCAGGCACTTTAGACTGAACAAATAGGGTCGCGGTATTCGGGTTTAGGCCAGTCGCAAGCCAGTCAATTACCATATCTGAGACATTTTTTTCTAGATCAATCCTATCAGAATAGTGGGTTGTAAATGCATGCCAATCAGCAACAAAGTAATAAGAGTCATACTCGTTTTGAAGCCTAGCCCAATTTTTAAGGACGCCATGATAATGACCAAGATGAAGTTGACCCGTTGGACGCATTCCTGACAGTACGCGATGATCTTTCATTTCATTTATTTAACGGTTAAATATTAGTTTGTATTATCCCACAGATTGACTGTAGCTTTCCAAGCCATCAAGAACCAAATTATCAAAGATTTCTATCGGTTCAGATAGCTCATTTTTTATTTCTTTTGCCATTCCGCCACAAACAGAAACAACCCCATCAGGGTAAATCGATCGAAAACTTTCAATTTGATGATTTATTGCACTAATCATCATTTCTTGTGTTCCAAATTTCCAGGCATCGTCTGTATTATTTGCTAAAGTACTCAAACCAAGTGTTAAATCAATTGTTTTAAACTTCTCAAAGCTCCCTCTAAGAGCTCTAATACCCGGCATTATTAGGCCGCCTTGATGCATTCCATTTTTATCTATAACATCAAAGGTAATAGCAGTGCCAATATCAATTACTAAAAGCGGCATATGGGGGAAATGTTTTATCGCGCCCAACATGGCGGCAAATCGATCGCTACCAATCATGGAAGGATCGTCATATGAAAGTGTAAGACTTCCAAACGTCTTTTGGGATTTGATAACTTTGATTAGTTCAAATTGAGAGGAAATATCACTAACAAGGTCCGAATGCGCAACAGCGCTCACCCATACAACGTCTGACTGGTTGAGCAATGGTATTTTGAAATTTTCTATAACCTCTGAAAAAACTTTTGAATCACTCGTACGCCATTTAATCGCAGAGTTTCCGATATCAATAAATAGGTTAGATTGGGACATCAAAAAGCGCCGAATTAATCCATAGATGAACCAAAATACTTGCTGCATAACCCAAAGCAATCGCCCAAATCCATTTCAGGTGGGACACAAAGGTGTAGTAACCTTTTGACTGACCCATTAATGCAACACCGGCCGCAGAACCTATCGATAAAAGGCTTCCACCAACTCCAGCAGTCAATGTGACCAATAGCCATTGTCCTAGTGACATATCAGGTGTCATTGTTAGTACAGCAAACATCACTGGTATGTTGTCCACAATGGCAGATAAAATTCCCACTAATACATTAGCATAGGTAGCGCCTAGCTGAACATACATTGCTTCCGATACAAGAGCTAGATAACCCATAAAGCCGAGACCACCAACACTCACTATGACGCCAAAAAAGAACAACAAAGTATCCCACTCCGCTCTTGAGACCTTCCTAAAGATATCAAATTTTTCTGAAAACGGATTATCCGAACTGTAATTACGCTTAAGGAAATAACTAACAATCATTAAATAACTTAGTCCTGTCATCATACCCATCGCTGGAGGAAGGTGGAGGAAGTTATGAAAGCTCACTGCAGTTGCAATCGTTAGTAAAAATAGGAACGTTATTAAAATACCACCTTGTTTAATGTCGACCATTTCATCAATTGCCTGAGGCTTTTCATTCTTAATCGCAAAGTGCATAATCGCAGCAGGAATAAGGAAGTTGACGAGTGATGGAAGAAACAAGCTAAAGAACTGTTGAAAATCAACAAGGCCTTTCTGCCAGACCATAAGCGTCGTAATGTCTCCAAATGGACTGAATGCGCCACCCGCATTTGCAGCAACAACGATATTAACAAAAGCTATCGAAATAAAGCGTGCATTACCTGCTCCAACTGCTAACACAACCGCACCCATAACAAGCGCAGTGGTTAAATTATCTGCGATAGGTGACATAAAGAATGCTATAAATCCAGTCAGCCAGAAAAGCTGCCTGTAACTAAAGCCTTTTGATATAAGCCAAACCTTTAATTTTTCAAAGACAAGACGTTCACGCATTGCCTCAATATAGGTCATTGCCACTAATAGGAATAGGAATAGCTCTGCATATTCCAAGAAATTATGTCTTAAAGCAGCTTCTGCTGCATGAGGAATCCCTTTAGAAGCATAAACCCAACCAATAATCCCCCATATGACTCCAGCAACCAGGATAACTGGCTTAGATTTGCGAAAATGAGTAAATTCTTCTAGCATAACAAAGGCGTATGCAATGACAAACAAAATAACAGCTAAATAACCAGCCCAATGATTTGTTAAATCAAGAGCGGAAGTATCAGAAGTTGCAAAACTTATGCTTGGAATTAATCCAATCAATATTGGTAAGATTTTATTCATTATTTATTCTTTTTAGTATGGGGCCATGATTATTATTAAGTGTTATCTGCTCATCTTTAAGTTCTTCATCTAGTGTAGCTAAGCAATAAAATAACGAATCATATTTTACCTTAGTCACAACCATCCCGGTACCTTTATATCGACTACCTCTAGCTAAAGCAGCCTCTGAAGTGGCACAATATATAGAATCACCTATACTCACTTCGTGATCAGAAATAAAGGAAAATAATCTTCTCTTTGCAGACCCTAAATAATGAAGCCTAGCTACAACTTCTTGCCCTGGATAACACCCTTTTGAAAAATTCACACCCGCTTCATCAATATCAAGGTTGAGCATTTGAGGAACAAGCTTTTCACTGGTTTGATTATAAATCTCAGGGAGGCAAGAATCAAAACACGTCTTATTCCAAATTAATTCATTCTCAGATAACCCCTCAACCTTAGTCTTTGAGTCTTCAATCAACAATCCAAGACTATCATTAATCCTAAATGACTCTGTTGTGGATTCGTTGATTAATCCAATTTGTTTATAAACATTTGTGACATCTTCAATAATAACATCTGACATGATGACAAACATTTTTAAACGAGCCTCAATTTTTTCAAGTAAATCAGCCGGAAAAGACAAAAATAGAGCTTCATCCATGCGGATAACCCAAAAAAGCGCAATAATCTTACCTTGATGTTGGCAATAGGCATTTATTTGTACTTTTGTATGATTTAATTTTCTAATGTCATTGGTGAATTGATTCTGAATAAATTCATCAGAGTCTTTGCCAGAAACCTTTAAAAGAGATCTATTTTTAAGAATTATTTTCATTATTTACAAATAAGAACCAATATTCACATTATTTTAATCAAATTAATAGACATTTTTAATTTACATTGGACGAAAAAAACCCAGAGCAAGCTCTGGGTTTTAACACTAACTTATTTTAAGTTAACTGTTTATTCTAAACAAATTTAGAATGCAACAGAAGCCTTAAGAGTAAGTGAGCTGTCAAACGTGTTGTACGTAGCAGCTAGAGTTGCGCCTGATGTCAGGTCACGAGATATAGCAACTGTTGTGTAAGCATCCTTTTGTGTAGTTGGGTGCTTAAGAACAGAAGCCGCAGCCGCAGCAGCGCGTTCTGCTGTATGTGAAACTGTAACAGTGTTTCCAGTTACACCAAATACTGCAGATATTGACTTATCACTACCAAGAGTTACCGCTGTTCCAGCAACTGTTGTACCGATAGACCAATCAGTAGCACCACCATCATTAGTCAATGAGATGTCCATACCAGCAATGCTAGCAGAACCTACAGTCTTATCAGAACCAGCTTGGATAGTATGAGTTAAAGTAACACCTGAGAATGTACCTGAAACAGTTACATCGCCAGAGTCATCTAAACCAATAGTAGCATCTCCAACAGGAGCGTCTAGGCTTACAGTAATACTTCTGTTGTCACCACTGTCAGCTATGTTGCCACCAGTAGTAGAGTTAGTAGCTGCATCATTTTCATCATACATATCAGCAGTAATAGTAACTGGACCGATTGTAGTAGAAAGAGATGAACCAGTTACACCTACTGTTCTAGTTGTGCCACCGTCAATATCCATTGACTGAGTGTATGTTGTGCCACCAGCAGTACCAGTAACGGTAATGTCACCATCAAACGAAGTAGACGAAGCTCCAGAACCGTTATCATCATATGATACAGAAGCTGATCCACTTAACGCGATTGCACCCATAGCAGAGCCAGAAGCTATAGCTGTAGTTGCAAATAAAGCGATTAGTTTTTTCATTTTATTCTCCATTTAGAATATTTAATTGTTGGTTTCCCAACTCCCTTTTGTTACTTTTGCAAATAACAATGGGTACATAATAGCCACTTTTATGTGCAAAGTCAACAATTTATTGAAAAAATAATACAGATAGTGGTTTTTTTTCAACAATTTAACTTTTATTCTTCAATAAACCCGATATAAAAGGATTTATTTATATATTATTTTTGTGATTAAATATATTTTTCAGTCTATATCTGTACCAATTGTGCTATTTTTTGAAATTATTTAAGCATTTGTTGAAATTTCACCAAAACCTATTATATTTCAAAAAAAAACCGGAACAAGTCCGGTTTTTATTGACAAACATATTTTGAATTAGAACAAGTAACCGCCATGGCCAGCACCAATCATACAAAGAAGCATCGGAACTGATAAAACTACATTTGTTCTAGAAGCCATAGCAGCGGTAAACTTAGCTTTAGCAATTTCATCTGCGCTTGCTTCTACGATTCCAAGCACTTTTTTCTGGTTAGGCCAAATTAGTACCCATACATTGAACAGCATAATAGTTCCCATCCAAGCACCTAAACTCATCATTGGTCCTGCTGACGCATTAAAAAGAAAAGTTTTCATAAAGCCATATTGTGGAGACATAGATAAAGCCCATGCGCCAGTCAGCCATGTGGCTGCTGCAGCCATACGAAACCAGAGTAGCGCTCTAGGAGCAACATACTTTCCAATTGCCGCTGGCCCAGGACCGCCCTCATCCGCTAGAGCATCGGCCATTGCTGGAACTTGAACAAAATTAAAATAGTATAGGAGGCCAATCCATGTAATCCCAAAAAGAGCATGAAACCAAATGCTAAAGTTACGCATCTGGAAAACTGAACTTTCAGGTGAAACAAACCAAGCTACAAGTATTGCAAGTATAAAACCGCTAATAATAGTACCTTTGACAGAAGTTAATGGGTTCATAATATTAATTAATTAAAAAGATTATATTATAGATAATTCAAAATTACATTAAATGTATTTTTGTATTTATAATCAAACTTTATTTAAAAAAAACCACATGAAATGAAACTATATCTAAATAAATTTTTATCTGCAGTCATATTAATGAGCATATTTTTAATCTCTCCAATACACGGTGCAGATGTTCCTGATCAAATTGATTATCAGGGCAGCATATTGATTAAAAATGGACAGGGTAGTCGAATTATTTTCTTTATGAAGGTCTATGAAGGAAGCTTGTATCTTGAATCGAAAAGCTCAAATAATGAAGAAATAATTAAAGCTGATAGTCCAATGGCCATTCGCATCGACATAACCTCTACCATGGTAACAGCTGACGCAATGAAAAAGGCATTGAAAGAGGGCCTTGAAAAATCAACTGGAAATAATACTGATTCAATAGGTAAAGAAATAGACCAGCTATCCTCTTCCTTTAGCAGTTCAGTTAGTTCTGGAGATTATTATGAATTTATATATTTACCTGAAGTTGGTACTCATGTTTTAAAAAATCATGAATTGGAGGAATTAATTGAAGGGATTGAATTTAAAAAAGCTTTCTTTGGAATATTTCTTTCTGATAACCCAATTCAAAAAAACTTAAAGAAAGCAATGCTTGGAGACTAAACAATTATGTCAAATCACCCTACTTCTTTTGCTGACTGGCAAAACTATCCATCAACATTAGACCCTATCCATATTGCTTGGCTTAAAAACGCAAAAAAATCTAAAACTGCCTTTGCAGTTGCAGATATTGAAGGAGTAGAAATATCTCATAAAAAGTTTTTAACGGGTGTTCTTCTATTTTCAAGAAAAATAGAAGCTTATAGCCCTGAACAAAACATTGGGCTCTTATTGCCAAGTAGTGGTGGCGGAGCGATTGCATCAATGGCAATTCTTTCCCTTGGAAAGACACTCGTTAATTTAAATTTCACAGCTGGAAAAAAGGCACTGGAATCTGCTGCAAAGCAAGCTGAAGTTAAGCATATTTACACCTCTAAAAAGTTTTTAGACAAGATGCTGGAGAGAGGTATGGACCTTGAATCTTATTTTCCTAAATCAAAACTTCTCATGCTGGAAGACATAAAAGATGAAATTTCAACTTTATCTCGTATCGGCACCCTTTTAAAAGCAATCTTACTTCCAGCCAGCTTTATTCAAAAAAGTTACTTTAAAGAAGTCTCAATGAACGATACTGCTGCGATATTATTTTCAAGTGGCAGCGAAGGATCTCCAAAAGGTGTTGAGCTGTCTCATAGCAACATAGCGGCCAATGCAAAGCAAGCAGCTATTGAGCTTAGTGCTGCTGATAGTGACGTTATTATGTCAACACTTCCAACCTTTCATGCTTTTGGATTTGCGATTACAACCCTTATGCCTCTCTCCGAAGGTATTCCAATTGTTTGTCATGCGGACCCAAAAGATGTCACAACAATAGCATCCGGTGTACAAAAATACTCAGGCACGATTCTTGTCGGAACCCCAACCTTTCTTCGTATGTACACTATCAGTAAAAAAGTAAGTTCAGAATCAATGCAGTCATTAAGGCTTGTTGTCGCTGGAGCTGAGAAGTTAAGACCAGAGGTCAGGGATGGCTTTGAGGCAAAGTTTAAGATGTCTGTTTATGAGGGTTATGGAACTACCGAAACTTCTCCAGGGGCCTCAGTGAATTTGCCAGATATTAAATCACCTTTTAAATTAAGAAACCGCCCTGGAACTGTTGGAAAAGCTTTCAGTGGAACAGAATTTAGAATCGTTGACCCGGACTCTCTTGATCCTATCCCAACTGGAGAAGACGGATTAATCCTAATTGGCGGGCCACAAATTATGAAAGGCTACCTTAAAATGCCAGAAAAGACTGCAGAAGTGATTGAGCTAATTGATGGATATCGGTGGTACCGAACAGGAGACAAAGGGCATCTTGATAAAGATGGCTTTCTAACCATTGTTGATCGTTACTCCAGGTTTGCAAAGATTGGTGGAGAGATGATCAGTTTAACGACAGTTGAAGAAGAAATATTAGATGCCTGCAAAATTAAGGATTTAGAAATTGCTGCAACCTGCTTGCCAGATCAACGTAAAGGTGAAAAAATTGTACTTTTATCAACAAATAATCTTGATAAAAATGAGCTCATAAAGATTCTTTCAAAGGCAAAAATAAACCCTCTTTATCATCCAGCCTCAGTTTTGGTAGTTGATGAAATACCGAAACTTGGAAGTGGGAAAACTGACTTTGGAGCAACTAAAAAAATTGCCCTAGTGAATGACCAACGTTAAGACTTATGCCTGAGTTGCCTGAGGTTGAAACTACTCGTCGAGGTTTAGAGCCACTAATTACTGGTAAAAAAATAATATCAGTACATGTTTATAAAAAAAAACTTCGATGGGAGATACCCACTCACCTTCAATGCTCATTGAAGAACCAGACCATAATAAAAATCTCAAGACGTGGCAAATACTTATTGATTGAACTTAAACATGGCAAATTAGTGATGCATCTTGGAATGTCAGGCTCTATAAGTGTTGTGTCCTCATATGAACCAATAAAAAAACATGAACATTTTGAACTTATATTGAATAACTCAACTAGCCTAAGATTCAATGATCCACGTCGATTTGGCTCGATCCTTTGGCAAGAGAATGGGGAACAACTCAAAGTATTAAGAAATCTTGGTCCAGAACCGCTTAGTTATGAATTTGACAATAATTCACTTTACAACTCATCGATTGGCAAATCAAAAAATATTAAAACCTTTATTATGGATAGTAGTATTGTTGTTGGTGTAGGAAACATTTATGCCTCTGAAAGTTTATTTCTTGCTGGCATCTCACCCAAAAGAATATCAGGAAATACCTCCAAAAAAAGATACGTTCTTTTGACTAAATCAATAAAAAATGTGTTGTCAGATGCGATTAATAATGGCGGAACAACTCTGAATGATTTTTCCAATGTTGATGGCAGCCCTGGGTATTTTTCTCAAGTGCTAAATGTTTACGGTCGCGATAATATGCCTTGCATTAGATGCAATGTTAAAATAAAGAGAATTATTCAAAATCAACGTGCAACATATTACTGCCCCAAATGTCAACATTAGAAGACTCTAAAGCGCTGTTTCAGAATAGTTGTTCCACAAACTCTGAGCCATATGCACTTCAGAACATTGGCGATATGATGTCACCTGAATTTAGTGAAAATTGCATTATTATTGTTGACCCTTCTATACCAATACACAATGCAGCTTACGTAATTGTTGACTTTAATAATGAGCTTTATTTTCGACAATATTTTGAGGTGAGTGATAGAAAGTTCTTAAAGTGCCTCAATTCTTCGTATGATGAAATTGAATTAGATAATTTTTTTGAAGTTCGCGGCTGCATTGTTCAGCAAAAACAAAGAAAAAAAAAGTCACTGCATTATTACCTCCCTAACGAATTTAGCGGGGAAATTGAATTCAGTCTCGCTGGCAAAGAAATAAGAAAAAAGAAAGATTAGCCTTATTCCATCCAGATTAGATGTGCCATCCTGCCAGAATCTACACCGTCCCTTCGATACGAAAAAAAACAATCCTCCTCTTTATAGGTGCATCTATCGCCACCAGATATTAAACTTACTTCATAGCTTTTTAATATTATCTTGGCAGCATCATACAGATCAAGGTAGTGTTTACTATCATTGAATGAAAAAGACCTTTCAAAATCATTATCTTTAGACAAATATAAAGCCTTAATTTCTTCTCCAACTTCAAAAGAATACTTTGAAATTGCAGGACCTAAATGAACCACTAAATCATCTCCTGCACTATCAAATGAATCAATTAGGTTTTCAATTACTCCAGAAACAAGTCCTCTCCATCCAGCATGAGCAATACCAACCATTGAGCCATCTTTTTTACTCACAAAAACCGGCAAACAGTCAGCAGTCAAAATACCACAAACAACCCTTGAATCAGAAGTAAAACTTGCATCAGCTTCAAAAATTGACTGAACTTTAGAAGCATCTACGCAAATGGAAGAGTGTGTTTGATTTATCCAGACCGGTTCAGACGGTAAATCATAATAATCTCTTAATATTGAACGATTAGCTAATACACTGTCTGGCTTATCATTAACATGGAGTGCTAAATTAAAGTTTTTAAAATTTTCTGAACTACTTCCACCCTTTATAAATCTTTCCGTTGATAAAAATTTTACATTTTGTGGAAATAAGTTCATGTGCTTGAAATATAAACTAGAGATTTAATAATGGTTGTTATATTCAGTTAATTGTAAGCTCTTTCTAACATTACCAATTAATAATTCAAGATTAGAGAATAATATAAATAATCAATAATAATTTAGACCTTGTCAAATTCAGATAATACATCTAAAAGCCTCATCATGTCATTTGGGAGCGGCGCTTTCCAAGTTAACAGCTCTCCCGACCGAGGATGGCTTAAAGTTAGTTTTTTCGAATGAAGCGCTTGCCTTCTAAAATTCAAAAGTTCTTTTTTTAAACCCTCACTTGCTTTTTTTGGATAACGCAACTTGCCACCATAAATTGAGTCTCCCACTAGAGAGTGCCCAATATGAGATAAATGAACACGAATCTGATGAGTCCGCCCAGTCTCAAGAATTGCCTTAACGTGGGTATGACTTTTAAATCGATCAATCACGCGATAATGAGTTATTGCCTCTTTACCATTTCTTGTTACTGCTTGTTTAACTCTGTCTTTAGGGTCTCTTCCCAAAGGCTCATTAATGGTACCACCTGAAATCATGTGGCCATAAACAATCGCAGAATACTCTCTGGATACAGAATGAGTTTGAAGCTGCCCAACTAAAAATTTTTGCGACTTCTGATTTTTTGCAACTACCATTAACCCTGAGGTATTTTTATCTAATCGATGGACTATTCCGGCCCTATCAAGAGCCTCAAGACTTGAATCATAATTTAATAGAGCATTTGCTAAGGTGCCACTCCAATTCCCAGATCCAGGATGCGTTACAATCCCAGATTGCTTATTGAGTACTATTATATCTTCATCTTCATAAATAACATTTATTGGAATATCTTCAGCTAACCAAACAGTATTTTGATTTTGATTTATTGTTAAAAAAACAATTTCATCACCGTTAACCTTGTCTTTCGGTTTAAATATTTTTCCATATATAAGAGCTTTACCAGATTTTATCCATGAAGTTATCTTTGACCTAGAGAATTCAGGCAGCATTGTAGCCAATGCAACATCAAGCCTTTCGCCTTCCATTCTCTTGGGGATTATTATTTGTATGTTTTGCATATCAATTAATCATTAGTTCATTTAGATGAGCTTGATGAAGCAAATGAATCATCAATTCGTCCAAGTTTTTTTAGAACAACTCCAAGATTATTATGTGCATCGGCATAATCTGATTTAATGGAAATGGCACTCTCAAAAGAGTTAATAGCTTCATCAAGTTGCCCAAATTCATATAATGCAACCCCGAGGTTATTGTGTGCATCAGCCAAACTAGAGTCAATACTCAATGCCTTTTCGTATGATTCAATCGCTTTTTCAAATTGTTTAAGTTCAAAAAATATTAACCCAATATTATTATGAGAATCGGCATAATCTGGGTTATGGTTAAGCGCATTATTGTATGAATCAAGAGCATCTGTTAATTTACCCATTTCTTTATATACATTTCCAAGATTATTATGAAGAGAAGGATAATCTGGATTAATTACCAATGCCTTTCTATATGAATCAATTGCCTTATCTAGCTCGCCAAATTCTTTTAATACATTACCTAAATTATTATGCGCATCTGAAGAATTTGGATTCAATGATATAGCTTTTTCATAGCTTTTAACTGCATCTTCAAATCGATCAAGCTCTGTATAGCCGAGACCAAGAATATTATATGCTTCTCCAAAGTCAGGTTTAATTCTTACAGCCTCTTCCAAGTGTTTTATTAAGTTATTTAATTCACCAATTTCTTGGAAAACAAGTGCAAGACTAAAATGTGATTCAACATACATTGGGTTAATATTAAGAGCTTGTTGATAAGAATCAACCGCGTAATCAAGCTCGCCAAGCTCTCTGTAAACATTACCTAAGTTGTTATGACACTCTGCATAATCTGGATCAAGCTCTATAGAGGCTTTATAACTAATTACAGAAGCATCTAATTTACCTAGCTCCTGAAGGGCGCCTCCCAGGTTATAGTGTGCTTTTGCATAACTAGGCTTATAAGAGATAGCTTTATTATAATAATCAACAGCTGAGTTCAATTGGCCCAAGCCTTCATAGCATGCGCCTGCAATATTATGAAGTATTGGATCTTCGGGAAAACTATTAAAAAGATGCTGAACAGAATCTAACGCATCTTGAAATTTCCCGCTAGAGAAGAGAGCAATGATGGGGTTAATTTGTGAATTTTCTATCTTTTTTGAATTCATTTCTCTTAATCTTTATAATAATTTAGACCCTTAATTAATGGCTGCAAATGACTTTCATATTTTTTCCAAACTTCCGAGCTGCCTTGATACATCTTTTCCCTAACTTGCATTGAGCTAGTTGTTTTAACAGCCGTCTTGTTAGAATGAAAATTTAGACAATTCTCATCCCAATCCAATTCACAGTAATTCAAAATCTCTCTAGTATTTTCAACTTGATTAGAAGTAAGATCTTCGTAATTAACATCATAGATTCTATCTGGAAATAATTTTTTCCAAAAATCCATGAGATCAAGATATAAGTCATAATAGGTAGCTATATCCTCTTGATTGAATGAGTAACCGTTACCTCTAAATTCGTATTTATAAATTGACCAGCATGTAGCCATAGGGTCCCTATTCATATGAATGACTTTTGCATCTTTGAAGGCAGTTAATATAAATCCAATATATCTAAAGTTCAATGGCATTTTATCAATAATAATTTTTTCTTTTGATCCTGAAATTGGGAGGGCATTTATATACTTTTCGCCTATAGATAACAACTCATTTTCACTAAATCCTTTCTTATCCTCACTTTTATATTTCTTTAATAGTGGAGTGACAAGCTTATTCAAATTGTTTAATTCACCAACTCCACACACGTCTTTATGGCTATCAATAATTTGATGTACTAACGAAGTACCACTTCTGGGCATACCTAAAATAAAAATAAGCCGAATAGAGTTTGAGTTTGATGCCTTATAGCTCTCTACAGAAGGCATATAGTTGAATGTTTCTTTTATTCTAGCAAATAGTTTTTGATCCTTCTCTATAGAATAATTTAATTCTTTCTTTCTTAAACTATTTGCCTCATTTAAGAATTTAAATTGTTCATCTAAACTACCAATATCTTCGTAGGCTTTTGCTAAGGCAAAATTGAATCCAATACGATCAACTATGCTAAGGTCGTTTTTTTCAAGTATTAGCTCCATCTGCTTAATTTGTGGATCATTTTTTTTGAAATTTTTAACTCTGCTTAATTGGTAATATGCATGCCCCCATTTAACATTTAAAGATAAAGATTTTTCTATATTCTCAATAAAATCTTTCTTATTTCCAAGACTCTTAAACACTAAAGCAAGGTTGAAATAGGCCTTAGCATAACTCGGATTATATTTGATTGCCTTATGAAAATTTTCAATGGCTTTATCAACCATGCCATACTCATTTAATGCATTTCCAAGATTATTGTATGCTTCAGCAAAATCATGTTTGTAAGCAACAGCCCACTCTAAACTTTCAATCGCTTTAGCAAAATCACCAAGCCCAAAGAAAAGGTGTCCAAGATTATTATGAGCATCGTAATAACCAGGCAATATCTTAATTGCTTTTTTATAACTCTCAACTGCCTCTTTTTCTTGATCTACACTCTGAAGCGCAACTCCTAAATTAAAATAACCTTCAGCATAATTTGGATTAAGCTTAACAGCAATTTTAAACATTTTTATTGAATTTTCTAATTGACCTAACTCTTTAAAGCATGCCCCAATTAGATTAAATAATATAGGTTGATTAGGATACTTATTGTTTAATATCTTTACTTGTTTTATAGCCTCATTTATCTGTCCTTTTAGGTAAATCCCATATACAGATTCAAGCTCCTTTCTGGGTATTAAAGTTTGCTTATTTTTCATTAATAATTTCCAAAATAAAGATACAAAATTGCCTTAGGATAAAGGAATATTTTAGTATACTTTATGTTTTAGAAATACAATTAAATACCCTAATAAAATGTCACTTAAGACTGAACGCCTTTTAATTCGGGCTAAAAAGCTAATCAAAAAAGGAGGTATGCAAGAAGCTCGAGAAATATATACTAATATTCTCAACACCTTCCCTAATAACGCAGAGGCAAAAAAAGGTATTTTTCTGATTAATCATGAGGCTGATTTAACCCCTTCACAAGCACAACTTGATGAGGTTATGAAATTTTATTCTAAACGCCAGTTTGAAGAAACACTCTCTATTTTGAGTTCATTAATAAATGATTATCCTAATGAATCACTATTATTTAATATTTGTGGCGCTTGCCTTAATGAACTAAATAAAAATGAATCTGCAATTACTAACTTTAACAAAGCTATTGAACTTCGACCGAATTATGCTGAAGCCTTCTATAACCTTGGCGTTGTCTATCAGAAAATAAAGAATAATGATAAAGCATTGGATTGCTATGAGAATGCATTAGTTATTCAACATGCTTACCCTACAGCGCATAACAATTTAGGGATGATATACCTGGAAAAGGATGAGACTAATTCTGCAATCAAAAGCTTCGAATGGGCAATAGCTTACAGTCCAAATTACTCTCAAGCACATAATAACCTCGGCTCAGCTTTTCAAAAAATAAATCAGTTTAAAAGTGCCAAGGTGCAATTTGAGAAAGCATTAACCATCAATCCAAATGATGCCCAAGCACTTGAGAACTTGGGCATATTGTGTGAAATCATTAATCTTCCTATCGAAGCAATAAAAAATTATGAAAAGGCGATTAAAGTTAACCCATATTTAACTGCGCCTTATCTTAATCTCAGCTATTTAAAGAAAATTAGTGCGAAAGACCCACTTATTGTGCAAATGGAATCACTTTACTCGAAAATTGGTTTGAATTCTGCTGATAAAGCGGCCCTTTGCTTTGCTCTAGCTAAAATTCATGAAAATTTAAATAACAAGGATAAATTTTTTAGGTATTTAGATGAAGGCAATGAGTTAAAAAAGAGTTTACTAAATTATGATATAGATACTAGTGAGAATTTTCATTCGTCAGTTATTAAACTATTTAAAACACCGCAATCTGTTATAAACAAAAAACAAGATAACTCTTCAACCATTAGGCCTATTTTTATTCTTGGTATGCCTCGATCTGGAACAAGTTTGGTTGAACAAATCATTTCTAGCCATCACGCTGTATACGGTGCAGGCGAATTACATACTTTAAGAAAAATTATTGATCCTATTTTGTTTAAACACTTAAAAGCAGGTAAGGAAACACTTCAAAAAAAGGAACTATTATCAATCCGTGAACAATATCTTGAAACACTTTCTAACTTTAAAACCTCAGAGAAAATAATTACTGACAAAATGCCAGTAAACTTTAGACTGATTGGTTTCATTCTTTCAGCGATACCCGAGGCTAAGATTATTCACTTGAAGAGAGATGCTAGAGCTACATGCTGGTCAAACTACAAACATTACTTTAGTGAAGGAAATGGCTTTGCCTTTAATCAAGAAGATTTAGCTAAATTTTATGCCCTCTATTCTGAAATGATGGGCTTTTGGCACAAATTATTTCCCAATAGAATATATGATATAAGTTACGAAGAATTAACAAATAATCAAAAAAAAGAAACTCAAAAACTTTTAAATTACTGTGATCTAGATTGGGATGAAGACTGTTTAAATTTTCATAAAAATACTCGAGGAGTTGTCACTGCAAGCTCTTCACAGGTTAGACAAAAAATGTATCAAGGAAGTTCTGATGTATGGAAAAAATATGAGCCTTATTTAAAGCCCTTAATTGATGGCCTCAAATCTTACTAAATAAACTATTAATGAAACATTCTTGATATATTTCATATCAAGAATGGTCTTCATGGTTAAATCAGAATTCAACTTTTTTTGAAATAATTTGATTTATAATTTAATTTTTTAAACACTTCAAAATTTATGAGATTTGATTTCGTTCCCTTCTTCAACCCTGGTGAAAATATTCCCTGGAATCGTGTCGTTAAAATGATGCGTGAGCAAACGCAACTTGCAGAGCAGGCGAACTTCACAACAGTATGGCTTACAGAGCATCACTTTGCTCACAACGGCTATCTCAATGCACCGCCCAACCCAATCATGATGTCGCTTGACTTAGCGTCTCACTCAGAAAAAATAAGGGTTGGACAGGCACCCATTGTTCTTCCTGACTGGCACCCTCTCCGGGTTGCAGAGGATGTTGCTCTTCTTGATAATATGACTGAAGGAAGGGTTGATTTTGGGGTAGCAAAAGGCATCAATGAAAGGGCAACACTTCAGTTTAATAAAGAGGCTGATCGCCGAGATAATGAAAAGAGCTACAGACTATTTATGGAGTCCCTTGAAGTTATTTTAATGGCTTGGACTGAGGATCCTTTTACTCACAAGGGAGAATTTTATGAGTTTCCAGTTCCTGGCTGGAAAGAGACGAATCGATTCTTAATGCCTCTTGAGAAAGAGTATCACTCCGAAGATGGTGAGTACACGGGCATGTATGTCCATCCTAGGCCATATCAAGATCCGCATCCACCAGTATGGCTGATGTCAAACTCCCCTCATACCTATAAACTGGCTGCTGAGAGAGGCTTTAAAGTGATTGGCATGTCGAGCCCGCCAGGCAAACTTTTGAGCTGCTGGGATGCATACGCTAATGCAGAATCACATGACGGGACAGTTCACCAAAGAGGAGATGGGGTTGGTGTATGCGCTGTTATCTACGTCGCTGAGACAATGGAGCAAGCGGATAAAGATGTCAGAGCCGCCATTAATGGTTACTATGAGTACCTTAGCGGTGCAAGGCCTGAGGGGAGCTGGACTCGTAAAGCCTACCTTGACGATGACGCAAACCCGACAAATGAAGACCTGAACGGTGAATGGTTTGATTTCCTTATGAAGTATGAACTAATCTGGGTTGGAGATGCTGACTATGTAGCCGAGAAGATTCAAAAACATAATGAGTCAATAGGCCTCAAACACATCATGCTTCTTCAGCAGTTTCCGGGCTTTGACTATCAAAAGATACTCAAGAGCATGACCCTTTTTTCTGAGAGAGTGATGCCTCGATTTAATCCAGATGGTGCTTAAGAACTAGGAGAGTAAAGTCATGTTAGAGGTATGGGGTAGGAAAAATGCGAATCAGGTGATCCAAATTCTTTGGACGCTATCTGAGCTTGGTGTTGAGTACAAAAGATACTCCATTGGCACTCAGACTGGCGACCTTGAAACTGAGGAATACAGATCGCTTAATCCAAACTCAAAAATACCCACCATTCGAGATAACGGCTTTGTAATGTGGGAGTCTCATGCCGTCATACGCTACCTTGCAAGGCAATATGGTTTAGGTACGCTTTACCCTGAAGACCCTCAAAAAGCCGCAATATCTGACCAATGGATGACCTGGTCAACGGATAGCTTTATGGGAACTTTTTTTCCAGTCTTTTGGCAGCTTGTGAGGACCGAAGAGCAAGACAGGGATTACGTAAAAATTGCTGAAATGGCGAAGCAGAGTGCTGAAATCCTTAAAGTCCTTGATGATCACTTAGTAGGCAATAACTTTGTTGCTGGAGATGACTTCACTTTTGGAGACATTCCACTAGGCGTTTTAATTCATAAGTACTTTGTTCTTAATATCAAAAGGCCCTCACTTCCAAGCATTGAAGCCTGGTATGAGAGACTCAAAGAGCGTCCAGCTTTCAGAGAGCACGCAATGCAGCCCTTTGGCAACTCTCCATCAGAATTCTTTGCTCTGCAAACTAAAGGCGAACAAAGCTCATAACTGTTAAGTATTAAAGGAATAAAGATGGAAAGAACAATACCAATTGACCCAATTCTCGAAAAAGGATACAACGTCAGACTTCTAGTTGATGATTTCGATGGTCTCATTGAAAAATGGTCCAAAAGAAGTGAAAAATTTAGAGCGACTGTCGATTCATCTCTTGACTGTCAGTACGGAAGTGGTGAGAAAGATAAACTTGATATCTTTAGATGCGGAAAACCCAATGCACCATTGTTCATTTTTGTGCATGGTGGTTATTGGCAAAGGGGTGACAAATCAGTTTACAGCTTTGTAGCGGAGTCCTTTGTTAGCTCAGGTATCGATGTTGCACTGATAGGCTATCAGTTGTGTCCTGGTGCTAGTATGACTAACATTGTTGATAAAATTCGTGAGGCAATCATTTGGATCTGGAATAACGCGGATAATCACTCCATATCAAAGAACCGCATCAATGTGTCTGGTCACTCTGCTGGAGGTCACATTACAGGCATGGTTCTAGCAACTGACTGGAAAGAAATTTCTAATGAACTGCCTTCAGATATGGTTAAAACTGGAATCCCGATCAGTGGACTTTACCAGTTAGACCCAATTAGAGAAACAACGATAGCAGATGCGCTTGGATTGGACGATGAGGAAAGTAAAGCCCTAAGCCCTCACTTCTTTAAACCTAAAACTGACGCTCCAATCCTTGTTGCCTTGGGCGCAGGTGAGACCCCTGAGTTTCACTGGCAAACAGATAACTTTGTAGAAAAATGGAAAGAATATAGTGCGCCACTTGATTATTTTGCTGAGCCTGTTGTAGATCACTTTGGTGTTGTAGAAAGACTTGCAAACAAAGAGTCACAAATTTTTAACAAGGTTAATGACTGGCTTTTGTAATTTATTTAAGCCTTTTTCAAAAGTTTAGCCATTGTTATACCCATATCTGATGGAGTAGGTGCAACCATGATGCCAGCTTCTTCAAGTATTTCAACTTTTTCAGCAGCGCTTTCTCCACTCGAACTAACAATTGCTCCTGCATGACCCATTAATCTCCCTGGAGGCGCAGTCAATCCAGCTATATAGGCAGCCATAGGCTTATTCATATTTTTTTGAAAATAATCTGCAGCCTCTGCTTCTTGAGGGCCACCAATTTCACCAATAATCAAAACTGCTTCGGTTTCATCATCACTCTCAAAATGCTTAAGAATTTCAAGAAAAGAGCTTCCATTAATTGGGTCTCCACCAATTCCAACCGCAGTACTAATTCCAATTCCTAGTTCCTTCATTTGGGAGGCAGCTTCATAACCTAAGGTGCCAGATCTTCCAATCAATCCAACACTACCTTTCATGTAAATATGGCCAGGCATAATTCCCATCATTGCCTTTCCAGGGGAGATGGTTCCTGCGCAGTTAGGTCCGGTTAAAACCATTCGCTCTTCTGGTTGGGCACTATTGATATAGCGCTTTACACGAATCATATCATGCGTTGGAATGCCGTCTGTAATGCTAACACAATATTTAATACCCGACTCAGCAGCCTCCATAATCCCATCGCCTGCATAGGCTGGAGGAACAAAAACAATACTGGCCTCTGCTCCAGTCTCCTTAACAGCTTCATGAACAGTGTTAAATACTGGCTTTCCAAGATGCGTTGTGCCTCCTTTACCAGGCGTTACGCCAGCAACCACGTTGGTTCCATAATCGATCATTTCTTTGGCATGAAAAGAGCCTATTCGTCCAGTAATACCTTGAACCAGTACTGGGGTTTTTTCATCAATAAAAATACTCATAATTTCAACCTTTATTTATTACTTTTCCAAGCATCAACCACCTTATAGGCTGCATCAGCCAGAGTGTCTGCTGTAATAACTTTTTTGCCGCTGTCCCTTAGAATTTTTTGACCCTTTTTGACATTTGTGCCTGAAAGACGAACCACCAAAGGGATATCAACTTCTCTCTTATTCAATAAATCAACAATGCCTTGGGCTACCCAGTCACAGCGATTTATTCCTGCGAAGATATTAATCAATATAGCCTCAACATTTTTATCTGATAAGACTAACTCTATCGAAGTAGCAACCCTTTCAGATGAAGCGCCGCCACCTATATCAAGGAAATTGGCTGGCTCACCACCAGCATGCTGAATCATGTCCATAGTGGCCATTGCTAAGCCAGCTCCATTGATAATACAGCCGATGTTTCCATCCAGCCCGATATAGCTTAGGTCATGCTCTGCAGCATTTGTCTCTCGCGGGTCTTCTTGCGTTTTATCACGGAACTCAAAAATCTCTGGGCGACGGTAAAGCGCATTAGAATCAAAAGTCATTTTTGCATCAATGGCTAATATTCGATTATCTGAGGTTAAGACCAATGGATTAATTTCCAGCAAGTTGGCGTCAGTATCGCGAAAAGCGCGATAGCACTTCATCACTGCTCGACTTGCAGCACCAACAACCTCGTTGGGAAGATCCAAAGTAAATGCCAGCTGCCTTGACTGAAAAGGCTGCATCCCAACAGCAGGATCAATTACTATCTTGGTAATCTTTTCGGGAGTCTCCTCGGCAACCTTTTCAATATCCATTCCTCCCTCAGTTGAAGCGATGAGTGTCACTTTCTGAGAAGCACGGTCAAGAATAATGCTAAAGTAAAGCTCTTTAGTAATGTCGCTTGCCTCTTCTACATAGATACTCGAGACCATCTTTCCTTGGGGGCCTGTCTGATTTGTAACTAGGTTATTTCCGAGTAGCTGGTCACAAAATTCTGAGATTTCATTATGACTCTTACACAACTTAACGCCGCCCGCCTTTCCTCGAGCCCCTGAATGAAGCTGTGCTTTAACAATCCATTGATTACCTCCCAACTCGTTAGACTGATAAATGGCTTCTGTAGCAGAGTGAGCAACGCCTCCTCTTGGAATTGGAACGCCATAGTTAGCTAATAATTTTTTGGCTTGGTATTCATGAATATTCATTATGACACCTATTTCTTTCCATTAATTGCGTTATCAGTATTGACAACATTTTCAGCCATCTTCGCAGATGCGGCATCGATCATACGTCCATTAAGTTGGGCCGCACCCCTGCCCGCTTTGGCAGCTTCTTCAAGCGCAATAAGAATTTGCTTTGCATGAAGTACTTCTGATGCAGGCGGAGTATAAACCTCATTAGCTAGCTCAATCTGTGATGGATGAATTGCCCATTTACCCTCAAACCCAAGAGCTGCTCCTCTGCGTGCTGCATCTTTGTATGATTCTGGGTCATTAAAGTCTCCAAAAGGTCCATCAATTGCACGCAATCCATAGGCACGACAAGCCACTAACATTTGGGACAGTCCAGCATGCCATTGATCTCCAGGATAATCTGGATTTAAGCCGCCAATAACTGTAGTTCTTGCCCTACAGCTTGCAGCATAATCAGCAACGCCAAAATGCATCGCTTCAAGCCTTTCATCTCGACCCTGCTTTGCAATATCCATTACATTGGCCATACCTAGTGTGGTTTCTATGAGAACTTCTATTCCAATTTTATTTTTTAGGCCTTTTGCCGTTTCAATTTGATTAAGCATTGCTGATAACATATACACATCAGATGCGGTTCCAGCTTTTGGAAGTAAGATAGTGTCAAGCCTACTACCAGCCTGCTCCACGACCTCCACTACATCACGATACATATAATGAGTGTCGATACTGTTGATTCGCACTGAAATCGTTTTTCCGTTATCTTTCCAGTCTAAATCGTTAATAGCATCGATGACATTTTGACGTGCTGGTAATTTATCATCTGGAGCCACAGCATCCTCCAAGTCTAAAAAAACATAATCAGCATCGCTGTTTAAAGCCTTCTCAAACATATTAGGATTCGATCCAGGAACAGCTAACTCACTGCGTTGAAGTCTCTGCTTTACAGGTTCATAAATAATATGACTCATAACACCCCTTTAAAAGATAATTTTCTAACTGCTAACTATAACAACAAAGTAGCTGAGTAGATTGAGTAATTATCACAGAAGATATAGGTCAATTAACTCTGAAATTTAATTCATTTTGATATTTTGATTGATTAACTCTCAGGTGGCGTCCCGTAGGAGATTTGAACTACCTGTTTCCAGGATGAAATCCTGGCGTCCTAGGCCACTAGACGAACGGGACATAAAAATTTTAGAGGACTTTAAGATGAAAAAGTAAGTTAAATTTAACTTACTTTTTCAAAAAAAAATGGCATCCGGTAGGGGAATCGAACCCCTCTTGCCAGGATGAAAACCTGGAGTCCTAACCGATAGACGAACCGGACAAAATCATTTTTGCTATGGTGGAGCTAGGCGGGATCGAACCGCCGACCTCAACACTGCCAGTGTTGCGCTCTCCCAGCTGAGCTATAGCCCCAAAAAACCGGGTTGTTAGCAAAACCGTAGATTATAATCTGTATCTCATTTCAGTCAAGTCAAAATTGGTAAAATAGTAGTATTATGGAAAAAATATATAACAGCAATAATTACTCAATCGAGGTGCTTTATCATATCGGCGCCTATGAAAATTCAATACATTTTATTTTTGATGAAGCAACTAAAACATGCGCTATTGTCGACCCTGCATGGGAACCTGATTTATTTCTAAAAAAAATTAAGGACAAAGGCTACACGCTTACAGACATCTGGATAACACACTGGCATGGTGATCACACGAATGCAGTAGACGACATTGCTAATAAAACTGGAGCAAAAATTACAGCTGGGGTTAATGAGGTTCCGTACCTCAATATTGAAAATCCAGTTCATACGGTTAATGATGGCGACACCATTAAGCTTGGTGATATTGAAATAAAAATTATTGAAACGCCTGGTCATACTGCGGGTGGGGTTTGCTATCTTCTTGATGAGCACCTTATAGCTGGGGATACCTTGTTTGTGTATGGCGTTGGAATCTGTAGCCTTGCCGGATCAAATCCAGTCACATTGTTCCACTCGTTAAAAAAGTTAATGGCTCAGGTGCCTGATGATATTCATTTGTTGTGCGGACATAACTACGGCTCAGAAATCACAACGACGATTGCTGAACAAAAAAAAGCCAACCCTTTCTTGTTGATTGAAGATGAAGACACATTTGTCCGTTATAGAATGTATGTTCATGACTCTACGAGAACATACCCAATGTCTCCAATGACACTAGATGAGGTTAATGCCCTACTATGATAGGGATTTATGGCGGCTCCTTCGATCCCGTTCATTTAGGGCATCTTAAAACAGCAACCTCAATTAAAAACGAACTCGCTATTGAACGCTTGTTCCTTCTGCCGTGCTATGAGCCTGTACATAAAAGCGCTCTTAAATATTCCTCAGACCAAAGACTTAAAATGTTAAGCCTTGCAATTGAAGAGTTTGATGAACTTGAAATTGATTCAAGAGAAATCCTTCGTGGTGGTAGCTCTTATATGATTGATACCCTAAAAGAATTAGTAGATATACACAAAGAAGAGTCAATCTGCCTTATTATTGGTATGGATAGCTTTGTTAACTTTAAAACATGGAAACAATGGGATGAGTTTTCAGATCTTGTTCATATGATTATCCTGCCAAGAAATGGAGACCAGCCTAGTGATAAGAGTCTTGATACTTTTAAGGTGACAGATAATATTGAGCATTTAAAATCCAAACCAAACGGTCTTTTATATTTCTCTCATTCAAAGCTTATAGATATCTCGTCTAGCGACATTAGAGGTAAAATTGACAGCAATCAAAATCTTGATAACTTATTACCCTCCTGCGTGATAAATTTATTACAAAAAATATGAAGCTTGCTGAACAAATTATAGTTGTTGAAAATGTTATTGATGATTTGAAAGGGGAAGATATTGTAACTCTCAATATTATGAAGCAGAGTGACGATATGGAGGCCATTGTTATTGCAACTGGACGATCTGTTCAGCATGTCAGGAGTATAGCCAACAATGTGAGTATCGAAGCCAAAAGACTTAATATGCCGGTCCTCGGAACTGAGGGCACTGAGTTTAGTGAATGGGCGCTTGTTGATCTTGGAGAAGTAGTAGTTCATGTTATGACTGAAAAAACTAGAGATTTTTATAAACTAGAAAAATTGTGGTCTATCGATAAAGATGAAGATTAATCTGATTGCTGTAGGAAAAAAAATGCCTGACTGGATCTCTCATGGCATTGAACATTATAAGAAGCAACTCCCTAAAAACTATAATTTCACAATTACCGCTCTCGAATCGCAAAGCCGAAAATCAATTAGCGCTGATAATACTAAAGACCTAGAAGAAAAATTAATCTTAGATGCTGCTTCTGGATCAACTCTTTTGATAGCATTTGACGAGTTAGGCAAACAACAAACAAGCAAAGAGTTATCTAAGTCAATTCAAAAGTGGCAGCTTGATGGTGAGAGTGTCGCAATGATTATCGGAGGTGCAGACGGCCTTTCGTTAAAACTTAAGCAAAAATGTAATTTGACTTGGAGTCTTTCAGACCTTACCTTGACACATTCTATGGCTCGATTGCTCATAGTAGAGCAACTTTACCGAGGCCATAGCTTACTCAACAATCACCCATACCATAGGAGCTAGAGAATTAACTCAAAGGATTGAATTGATATTCTCTGGTGGCCTTCCAATAGCAACACCTTTATCTGTTCTAACAATGGGACGCTCAATTAAAATGGGGGACTCTAACATTGCTTTTATTAAGTGATCTTCACTGAGTGACTTGTCAGAAAGGCCAAGCTCTTTGTATTTTGGCTCTCCTCTTCTCATTAAATCTCGAGCACTGATTCCTAAATCTTTTAAGATAGCCTTAAGTTCTGACTCACTTGGAGGGTTATCAAGGTAATTAACAACCTCAAAGTCAACATCGTTTTGTTCTAAAATGGCAACTGTTGCTCTTGATTTAGAGCAGCGCGTATTGTGATAAATCTTAGCACTCATAAATTTAACTCATGAAAAAACTTCTTATTATACTCCTGCTAATATCACCCATTCATACTAGCCAGGCACTCAGTTTTAACTCAATAGTTGACTGGGTAAAACCTTTGATGCCGTGGTACGAGCAAGAGCCTGAATTAACATTTAAGTTGACTGACATCAAGGGGGATGTATTTACAGAAAAAAACACACAAGGGAAATACCTAGTGGTTAATTTTTGGGCTACTTGGTGCACTCCCTGCTTAAAAGAGATCCCTGCATTTGTTAAATTCTATAATGAAAATTCTAATCATGTGGAGATATTGGGCTTAGATTTTGAACCAGTCAACATAGAGATTATTAATGAGTTTATCGAACGCTTCAATATCAATTATCCAATAATCCTATATGATCACCAGAATGACTCTGAATACTCAAATTTTGGTGAGATTGTCGGAATGCCTACAACCCAAATATATAGCCCAGAGGGAGAGCTACTACAAACATTTATGGGAGAGGTCACTATAGAAGATTTAGATAAATTTATATCACCAATCTCTTAGACTCGCCGCCCTCATCCCTAACCAATTTAGGCAATAAATAGCCTGGGACAATATTCTGCAGAGTTGTATAAATTTTATTAGCCTGATTATCTGAAATTAAGAAACGCTCTGCACCAGTCACCTTATCAAGTAGGTGAATATAGTATGGCAATATAGATGCCTCAAAAAGCTTATAGGATAATTCAGCTAAAGCCTTAGCATCATCATTCACATCCTTCAAAAATACCGATTGATTAAGTAAGGTAAGGTTTCTTAAAGCTTTAATATTATTTACAAATTCATCGGACACTTCCTGAGCATGATTGATATGAAAAACAATCACAACTTTTAGTATAGTTTGATTAAGGGTTGCTACCAGCTCCTCAGTAATTCTTGAGGGAATGACTACAGCAGTTCTAGTATGAATCCTTAGCGTTTTAATGTGTCGAATACTTTCAATTTTTTTTAATATTTTGCTAATTTTTTTATCACTCAATGTAAGCGGATCACCGCCACTCAATATAGCCTCATTGACTTCTGTTCTTTTTGACAAATAATTTTCGATACCAGCCCAATTTATTAAAACATCATTATCATCATAATCAAAGTTCTGCCTGAAGCAATACTGGCAATGAATAGCACAAACACTGCTCGAAATTAATAGAACTCGAGATGGATATTTATGAATCAAGCCTTTCACAGGGGAAAACTCTTCGTCGTATACTGGCGAATCAATAAAACCTTTAGTGCCTTGAGTTTCTTCGGGAAGAATTTGCAATAAAAGAGGATCTAGAGGGTTAGATTTATCTATTCTTTTAGCAAATTCGATTGGAACTTTGATTGGAAAACTGCCATCTTGAAATCGATCATTATTAAAGTAATCATTACAATCATTCGCATTTTTTAAAGAACTTCTAACGCTCTCATTCCAAGTTTTATTCATCTGAATGTACTATTAACTAGCTTATCTACTATTAAATAATCAGTCATCATTATAATGACTCAATTACTGATTATAATTTATCTATACTGACTCACTTGAGCGCGATATTTACTTAAAGTCAGAACTTTAATGAGCCCCTATTTTTACTCAACTACGTATTATGATCTCACCACCTATTGCTGACGGATTAAATGAAAAACAGCAACAGTCGGTGGTCCTGAATGAAGACATTAATGCCTTAATACTTGCTGGTGCTGGAAGCGGAAAAACAAGAGTTTTAACTCACAGAATTCATTACCTGGTCTCTGAAAAGAACCATCATGTTGATGATATCCTCGCAGTGACCTTTACGAATAAGGCTGCTAATGAAATGAAAGAAAGGTTGACTGACCTGCTGAGACAACCCATTGGCAGAATGTGGGTTGGTACTTTTCACTCTCTCGCGCATAGGCTTCTCAGAACTCATGCAGTGGAGGCAAATCTGACACCCACCTTTCAAATTCTTGATGCCCAAGACCAGTTTCGAATTGTTAAGCGCCTAATGAAAGAAAACAGCATTGATGAAACAAAGTTTCCAATAAAAAAGGTTCAGTGGTTTATTAATCAACAAAAAGATGAAGGTATACTCCCTCAAAATATTGATGCAGGCTATAACTTTTTTGTAAAGCAGAGTGCTAAGGTTTTTGATCTCTATGAAAAACATTGTCAAGTCAATGACTTGGTTGATTTTGCAGGCTTACTTGTTAAAAGCTATGAACTCTTAAAAAATAATCAGAATCTATTAGATTATTACCAAAATAAGTTTCGTCATATCTTAGTTGATGAGTTCCAAGACACCAATCGAATCCAATATCAATTTATACAAATACTTCATACTCAAAATAATCATGTTTTCTGTGTTGGTGATGATGACCAATCCATTTATGGCTGGAGAGGCGCAAGAGTTGAAAACATTCAAAAAATAGAAAACGACTTCAAACCCATAAAAGTTATCAAGCTTGAGCAAAATTATCGCTCAACTGGAAACATTCTTAGTGCTTCCAATGCCTTAATTGCAAATAATCAAAACAGACTCGAAAAGTCTTTATGGACTGAGTCAGGAGATGGCGATCTCATCAATGTTTTTAATGCCCGAACAGAAACTGAGGAAGCGCAATATGTAGTAAGTGAAATCGAGAATCAATTTAATCAAGGGAAAAATCTCAGTGAATGCGCCATACTCTATCGGTCAAATGCTCAGTCTCGTGTCTTTGAAGAATCCCTAATTAAAAGAAATATTAGTTACAGGATCTATGGTGGTCTTAGATTTTTTGAGCGTGCTGAAATCAAAGACGCTATGGGTTATGTTCGTCTTACAGAAAATACCTCTGACAATATTGCCTTTGAGAGGATTGTCAACTTTCCAACGCGAGGTATCGGTCTATCTACTATAGAAAAAATTAGGTCTCATGCAGTTGAAAGCCATACTGATCTCTTTCAGTCATCTATTGCTATTATTGAAAGCCTTCCTGCAAGAGCAAGGAATGCTTTACAGGGATTTATTAATCTGATTGAAGCGATTATTGATAGCACCAAAAATCTAACACTTAGTGAAAAAGTTGACTCGATCCTTCTTCAATCTGGATTAATGGCTCACTACGCCAATGACAAGACTGATAAGGCTGGGAGTAAACGTGAAAATCTAGATGAGTTGGTTACTGCGGCAAAACAATATGTTCATGAGGATGATAGCGAATTGAACGAAACTCAGGGATTTATTGCGCTGGCAACGCTTGACTCTAGCGGTGAGTCGAATCAAGCTAGTCAAGAAAGTGTTCAGTTAATGACAGTTCATTCTGCAAAAGGATTAGAATTCCCCATTGTCTTTTTAGTTGGCTTAGAGGAGGACTTATTCCCGTCAAGACAGAGCAAGGATGAACTTCACCTGCTTGACGAAGAAAGGCGTCTTTGTTATGTCGGTATGACCAGAGCAATGCAATCACTTACTCTTAGCTATGCAAGTAGACGTTTTTTGCATGGTCAGTCTTTTTATTCACTTAATTCACGATTTTTGGATGAAATCCCTAATAGTTTTCTAAATTATATTAAGAATCCAAATAGCGACTATCTAACAACTGCGAATGAGGATGTTAAAAATCCCCCGAAAAAAATGGTATCCAGCTCAAGCAGCTCCATCTATTCTATAGGTCAAGTAGTGAATCATGCTAAATTTGGCCTTGGCACAATCCTGAATTACGAGGGCAGCGGTGATTCTATGAGACTGCAAATCAAATTTCAAAAAGTGGGAACAAAGTGGCTTATAAGCTCTTACGCCAAGCTAGAGGTTGTTTAGCCTTGAGACCAAGGCATACCGTCATTACGCCATCCATTAAGATTACCTCGATGGTTATTCTCATCCAAGTCACCCTCAAAACCACTCGCGACATGAGAGACACAAGTAAATCCATTACTTTGAAGACACTTTAAAGCCTCATTCGATCTGAATCCACTCCTACAAATGAGAATCAGTTCTGCACCTAAAATGTCATCGCGATCACTAAGGTGCTTATTAACTGCTTCGCAAAAAGCTGTGGGATCAGCAATTAAATCTGGCTCATCAAACCAAGGAATTAAAATAGAATCTTCTGGGTAGCCAACATACTTATATTCAGCACTTGTTCTGACATCAATCAAAATAGCTTCTGGATTATTATTTAGTCTATCAATAGCCATTTTTGGAAGTAAGTTTCTTTTGTATTCCATTCTATTTCCTTATAAAGTAGTTCTTGATTAATGATACTCTATGCTTTATTTTTTTTACGAGTAAAAAGTGCTATTGACTCGACATGTGCTGTTTGGGGAAACATATCCATAACACCTGCACTCTCTAATGAAAAACCTAAATCAATCAGCCTTGAGGTGTCTCTTGCTAGTGTAGCCGGATTACATGAAACATAAACCAATCGTTCAACATTTAGTTTAGGGAGAAGCTCTACAATCTCGATTGCCCCTGTTCTGGCTGGGTCTATCAAGGCTTTATTATATTTTTGCCCTCTAAACCATTCGAAACCAGACACATCCTCAAATAGATTAGCCTTATAGAAGGATGCATTTGAGATGTCATTTGACTCAGCATTTGCCTTTGCCCGCTCTACCAAACCTCGATCTCCTTCAATACCAACCACTTTATTGACATACTTTGAAATAGGGAGTGTGAAGTTGCCAAGACCACAAAAAAGATCAATGACATTATCTTGGTCATCCAGCTCCAACAGGTCAATCGCTAAATTAATCATTTTTTTATTGAGCTCAAAGTTGACTTGAGTAAAGTCGTTTGGCAAAAATGACATCTCAATACTATGGTCTGGAATAGAGTAAGAAAGCTGAACAGGTTTTGTTAGCGGCTTTATAGTCTCGAGCCCCCCACTCTGTATGTACCAAGTTATCTGAAGTTTTTTTGCATAGTCAATGAGGATCTCTTCATCTTCATCGCTCAGTGTCTGAAGGTGTCTTAATATCAGAATGGTGTCTTTATCTGCAATGGCAACTTCAATTTGAGGAATGTACTCTTTAATGCTAAGTCTCTCTATACACTCTGAGAGTAATTCTAGGTTATCACCCAAAGAAGGATGTAAAACTTCACAGCGGCTCATCACAGTCACAAATGAAGATTTTCTCTCCCTAAAGCCAACAAGAACCTTCTCCTTTTTTGCAACATAGCGAACGCCAAGTCGAGCTTTACGTCGGTAGCCCCACCCTCCTATCTGCATTGGCTTCAACCATTCTTTTGGATCTACCTTGGCTTGCCCCGCAAAGGCGCTTTGAAGCCAGTCCTGTTTTGCGTTAATTTGATTTTCGTTTGAAAGGTGCTGAAATGAGCAGCCCCCACATACTCCATAGACTGAGCACTTTGGCTCAATCCTGTCAGAAGAAGGCTCAAGTATTTCTGTTACATCTGCCTCCTCATACTTTGCTCGAGACAGCGTCCTGGATGCAATAACTCTCTCCCCAGGCAGAGCCCCTCTAGTAAATATAACCTTATTATCAATATGGGAGATACCTCTACCTTCATGAGATAAAGACTCAATCTCAAGTTCATAGACCTTGCTTTTTAGTCTTCTTCTAGACATCAAGAAGTTCCACCCAATGCTTAACTGGGATAGAGCTTCCTTTTTGAAGGTGCATTAAGCAGCCAATATTGCTGGTTACAATCATTTTCGGTTCCGAGGCATTTAGATTATCAATTTTATTTGATCTGAGCTGGTTGGCTATTTTAGTCTCAAAAACTGAATACGTGCCGGCAGAACCACAACAAATATGTGAATCTTTGATTTGCTTTTTAATGTACCCAAACTCTGAAAGGATTGACTCAACTAGGCCACCTAATTTTTGGCCATGCTGCATCGTGCACGGCTCGTGATAGGCAATGTTTAGCTCTTTCAGTTTTAGACTGCTCAAATCTTGATTCACAAGGAATTCAGCAATATCTTTTGTCTTTGAAGAAACTTGAAGTGCTTTCTTGTAATACGGATCAGAACTATCAAAGAGATTAGGGTAATCCTTAATCATTACCCCACATCCACTTGCACTGGATATGATTACCTCAACGCCAGAGTCAAGCTTTAAAATCCAATTGTCGATGTTTCGTTTAACTTTTTTCATTGCATCACTAGAGGCAGCTAAATGCTGATCAAGGGCGCCGCAGCATTCACTCTGTGAGGACTCTAGCACCTCAATATTTAATTTAGCCAATATATTTTTTATGCTGTGATTGATATTTGGTGCTAAAGAGGGCTGAACACAACCCCCCATCAAAAGCACTGAAGAATTGATTGTTTCTGGCTTAATGGCTTTAGAGCTAATCTTTGAGTGACGAAGAAAGTAACCGGCTGGCTTAAAAAGTAATGGCGTTGAGAGTGTTTTACGAACAATGTATCGATACAAACTCTGAAGTTTTCCTCTCTTGGGCTCCATCATTTCTCGCCCAATTTCGAGCAACTGGCCATACTCAACACCGGAAGGACAAGTTGTCTCACAAGATCTACAAGTAAGACATCGATCCATATGACTCAGAGATTTTTGACTAAACTGATTCTGCTCTAACGCGGATTTAATAAGGTAAATTCTGCCCCTAGGAGAATCTAATTCATCCCCTAATATCCCATAGGTTGGACAAGTTGCTAAACAGAAACCGCAATGAACGCACGACTCAATTATTTGGCTCGCTTTGTCTTGAGTTGATTCTGAATCTGCGCTGTTTGCTATGTTTATATGCACTAAATGAAAACTCCATAAGGGTCAAACACACTCTTAAGCTTTTTTTCAATTTCACTCTTTATGGGTGATTCAGTCTTTTTCTTTAATTGCTTTTGTTCCAATCGATTAAAAACTTGTTCTGGGAGAACCTTAAAGCTGACCTCGGTAATGACAGCAAGCTTACCCAATGAGCCAACCAAAAGCCTTGAGACGTCATAACCCGCCACATTTTTCATCACCTGACCGCCAAAATTTAAAAGGTCTCCCTTGCCATTAATAATTTGAATCCCGAGCACACTGTCGGACAGTTCCGCCCCTGATGTTGAGTAAATTGACCCAATAGACTGGTCAGAGTCATCAACAAAGAATGAGAACGCTTGATTATTTTTTGCTAAAACTTGTTTGGCTTCTTTGATCGATGTTCCTGCTTTGAGTGTAATGACGAGCTCCTCCGGGAAGTATTCAACCACGCCTGAATATGAAGACATGTTCAACAACTCATCATCAGAATCATCACCTGAACTAGTAATTCTCAGCTGAGTGGCATTTCTTATTTTTTTTTGAAGCTCTGAAATGGAACTCATAATCAAAATCGCTCCAACTCTGGATGAGGTAAATTGCCATGATGGACATGCATTTTTCCTAGTTCAGCGCACCTATGAAGTGTTGGAACCGCTTTGCCAGGATTAAGGAGTGAATGTGGATCAAAAGCTGTTTTAATTTGATGGAAAACATCTAACTCTGCTTCACTGTACTGATAACACATTGCATCCAACTTTTCGACGCCAACACCGTGCTCTCCAGTTATGCTTCCCCCGGCTTCAACACAAAACTTAAGTATTTTGTTTCCAAGCTCTTCTGTTTTCTCTAACTCACCTGGAATTCCTGCATCATACAATATTAATGGATGGAGGTTACCATCCCCAGCATGGAATACGTTGGCCACCCTCAGGTTATATTGTCTTGAGAGTTGATTAATCTCCTCAAGAACATCCCCTAAATGCCTTTTAGGAATAGTTCCGTCCATACAGTAGTAATCGGGAGACAGCCTACCAACTGCTGGGAACGCTGACTTTCTTCCTTTCCAAAATAACAGCCTCTCTTCTTCACTTTGTGAGACCCTGATAGAAGTCGCCTTTGAAAGTAGATTATTAACCTCACTAACATCATTATTCACAAGGTCAATAGAGCCATCTAATTCACATAAAAGAAGTGCTTTTGCATCTAAAGGATAACCTGGTTTTGCGAAATCTTCTGCGGCTTTTATTGCAAACGCGTCCATCATCTCGAGACCTGCTGGAATAACGCCGTTTTTAATAATATCAGCGACCGCATCTGCACAGTCTCTGACACTATCAAATCCGGCCATTACTAGTTTAGCAAGTTCGGGCTTTGGAGTAAGCTTTACTGTTACTTCAGTAATGACGCCCAATAGCCCCTCTGAGCCAGTCATGAGCGCCAACAAACCTAAACCGTCGTCTTCCCGAGAGAGTACTAACTCATCTCCATCAATCGTTAACATTTTGAGAGACTCTATATTTTGAACTGTAAGTCCGTACTTAAGGCAGTGGACTCCGCCTGCATTTTCAGCAACATTTCCCCCAATAGTGCATGCGATTTGAGACGAGGGATCTGGAGCATAATATAATCCATACTCCTCAGCCGCCTCACTAATTGCTAGATTTCTAACACCAGGCTGAACAACTGCTGACCGCGCCTCTGGATTAATAGAAACAACCTTAGTTAATTTTGAGAGGCCTAGAACAACGCTATCTTTAAGCGGCATAGCGCCACCTGAAAGCCCGGTTCCTGCGCCTCTAGTTACGACGGGTGTGTTATGTTTACGGCAAATCTCTAATACCTTTTTAATTTGACTGACTTCACTTGGCAAAACAACAGCCAACGGCTCTTGTTTATATACACTTAGACCATCGCACTCAAAAGGACGTGTATTTTCAGAACCACTAATCACTGTGTTTTTTGGTAACGACTTCGTTAACTGAGAAATTATTGACACATCCTGCCTTCAGTTGTAATGAATATTCATATCATAATGAGAAGAAACATATTAATTTAAAATTAAATTCAAGCAATTATGAATTTAATTATTAATAATTTTTTTAATATCGTAGATAATTATCAAATCTTAAAAAATTATAACGTATATTAACTTAAGACAAATTGGTAAATTGGTATTACCAATTATTAAATTAATCTAAAAAATAAAACAATGAAATCATTTTCTCCACCAAGTAGATTATTGATGGGCCCAGGCCCTTCTGACGTTCATCCAAGAATTTTAAACGCCATGGCTAGGCAAACGATTGGACATCTAGATCCTGCATTCATCGAGATGATGGACGAGACTAAGCAGATGCTTCAGTATGCATTCATCACTGAAAATGAGTTGACTATGCCTATTTCTGCTCCCGGCTCTGCCGGCATGGAGGCTTGCTTTGCTAATCTTGTTGAGCCTGGTGACAAGGTTATTGTTTGTATCAATGGTGTTTTTGGAACTCGCATGAAGGAAAATGTCGTTCGTGTTGGTGGTCAAGCCATAATTGTTAATGATGACTGGGGCAAGCCAGTTGACCCCAAAAAAGTTGAGCAGAGTCTAATTGATAATCCCGACACTAAAATTGTTGCTTTCGTTCATGCAGAGACTTCGACAGGGGCCTTGTCAGATGCAAAGTTTATTTGTGAATTAGCAAACAATCATGGATGCATCACCATTGTTGACGCGGTGACCTCATTAGCTGGCTCAGAGTTGAGGGTTGATGATTGGGGGATTGATGCTATTTATTCGGGCTCACAAAAATGCCTATCTGCAATGCCTGGCTTGTCCCCTGTTAGCTTTAGTGAGAGAGCCATTCATAAACTCACTCATCGAAGTACTGCGGTTACCAGTTGGTTTTTAGATCTTAACTTGGTCATGGGTTACTGGGGAAAAGGCGCAAAGAGAGCCTACCACCACACAGCGCCTGTCAACACCTTGTATGGACTCCATGAATCCCTTGTCATGCTGACTGAAGAAGGGCTTGAGAATTCTTGGGCGCGACATCAAGAAAATCACATTTTGCTAAGAGATGGTCTAAGTAAGCTTGGAATCCATTACCTAGTTGACGAGTCAAGCAGACTGCCTCAGCTCAATAGTGTATTTATACCAGAGGGTATAAACGAAGCAGAAGTTCGCTCTACTTTACTGAATGATTACGGTATAGAAATTGGAGCAGGTCTTGGCGACTTAGCTGGGAAGATATGGAGAATTGGTCTAATGGGTCACACTTCAAGGAAAGAAAACATAGAGCTTTGCTTATCAGCTCTTCAAAAAGCTTTATAGACGCTCTTAAATTAGTCTTTAATTTTTGCCAATAACTCTTCTTCAGTCTCGACCCTGTCAGGGTCAGGAAGGCAGCAATCCACAGGGCAAACTTCAACGCACTGTGGGGTATCAAAATGTCCTACGCACTCTGTACAAAGGTCACCATCAATTTCGTAAATTTCTTCACCCATATAGATGGCTTCGTTCGGACACTCTGGAACACAAACATCACAATTAATGCATTCATCTGTAATAAGTAGAGACATACAACACCCTCAATTTAAGTATTTCGATTGTCATAACAATAGGGTTATGATTTAGCATTTTTAACAGACATATTTTAACGTAACAGCGCTAAAATAATGAAGATTTTGGGTATCATTAATCATTTTCTTTTTAGGGTTATTATGAGAAAACTTTTAGTTATCTTTTCATTGCTATTTTCAACTTTTTCACTGGCAAATCTTGATGATGGAATATTCGCTCACCTAACAACTAGCAAAGGTGAAATCACTGTTGAACTAGCCTATAAAAAAGCGCCACTCACTGTAACAAACTTTATCGCACTGTCCGAGGGAACCAAGGCAAGCAACAAAGAGCTTGGCACCCCTTTTTATGATGGGTTAACTTTTCATAGGGTTATTGATGCATTTATGATTCAGGGTGGAGACCCTAAGGGTAATGGAACTGGTGGTCCAGGATACATGTTTGCTGATGAATTTACAGATCTTATTCATGACAGGCCTGGCGTTCTATCCATGGCGAACTCGGGCCCAAATACTAACGGGTCTCAATTTTTTATTACTCATGTCCCAACGCCTTGGCTTGATGGAAAGCATAGTGTATTCGGCTCTGTTGTTGAGGGAATGGATGTTGTTAATTCAATAAAGCAAGGCGACATTTTAGAAAAAGTAAGGATCGAAAGGGTTGGTGAAGGTGCTAATCAATTTGTTGCCAATGAAGATTCATTTAATGCCTTGATCTCAAAAGCTAATGAAAAAATAATAGCAAGCTTAAAGCTTCGTCAAGAGGACTTTGAATCGTATGTATCTTCTACTTATCCTAATGCTAAAGAAAATGACTTAGGCTACTTCACAACAGTTAACAAAGATGGGGATGGTGTTTTTCCAAAGAATGGACAAATTGTATCTGTTGATATTGCACTCAAAGCGAACAGTGGAGAAATTATGCGTTCGGCTGGCAGCCCTATTCCGTTTATTCTTGGTAGTGGTGAAATCATTAGCATTATTGATGAGAATACCCAAGAGATGACGATTGGAGAAGAACGAACTGTCATTGCAACCTATGAGTCTGTCTTTGGAGATGCTCCAAGCGGCAATATTCCTCAAGATGCTTTTATAATTTTTAATCTCATACTTGTAGCTGCTGAGGACAATTAATTATGTTTCTTGAACTTTTAAGCTTTCTTTCCTCACTAGATACTGGCTTCAATGTTTTAAGCTACTTAACAGTGCGGGCAGTTTTCGCAATGATGACGGCTCTTCTTATAACGCTGTTTTTGGGTAAATGGATCATAGCAAAACTTCAGCAGTATCAAATCGGACAAGTCATTCGTGATGATGGACCCGAAACGCATCTAGAGAAAGAAGGCACACCGACGATGGGTGGGGTTTTGATCCTTTTTGCTTTTTTTACTAGTGTTATCATTTGGGGAGATTGGCGAAACTCTTTTCTTTGGATTGTTATTTTTACTGCGTTTCTTTTTGGTTTGGTTGGTTTTATTGATGACTATTTAAAGATTAAGAAGCAGAATTCAGATGGACTAAGCCAAAGACAAAAGCTTTTAGCTCAAACTGCAGCAACCCTGTTCATATGCATCTGGCTATTGAGTCTGAACTCTAAGGTAATTGGCACTGAGCTTTTGATTCCGTTCATTAAGGATCTAATTATTCCGCTCAATGCGATAGTTTTTTTACTGATAGGCTGGTTTGCTATTGTTGGAGGCTCTAACTCTGTTAACCTCACAGATGGACTTGATGGCTTGGCAATTATGCCTGTAATAATTATTAGTGGTGCCCTTGCAGTCTTTGCCTATATTGGTGGTAACTATAATTTTTCTGCCTATCTCAATATGCCGTTCATGCCTGGAATAGGTGAAGCGTTTGTCCTGTGCGCAGCTCTTATAGGCTCTGGCTTTGGCTTTCTTTGGTTTAACACTTACCCAGCTGAAATCTTTATGGGTGATACAGGCTCTCTATCTCTTGGCGCTATCCTTGCTGTCATTGCAATTATTGTCCATCAAGAAATTCTGTTGATACTTATGGGCGGAATATTTGTAGCAGAAACGCTCTCAGTCATCATCCAGATTGGCTACTTTAAGAGAACTAAAGAACGATTTTTTTTGATGGCTCCTATACACCACCACTTTGAAAAAAAGGGGCTTAAGGAGCCCAAGATCATTGTACGCTTCTGGATTGTTACATTGATTCTTGTGCTAATTAGTTTGGCAAGCATTAAGATAAGATAACCAATTAATCATTGAACTGTAAAATAGACCTCCATGAGCATTAAATCAGACAAATGGATCCAAAAAATGTCTCTTGAAGAAGAGATGATTAAGCCATTTGAGCCCAAACAAATTCGAAGAGCGAATAATCAAAAAATTATCTCTTATGGCACCTCTAGCTATGGCTATGATGTCAGGTGCTCAACAGAATTTAAAATCTTTACAAACATCAATCACAACATTGTTGACCCGAAAAATTTTAATGAGCAGAGCTTTGTTGAGGTTAACTCAGATGAATGCATTATTCCTCCAAACTCTTTTGCACTAGCAAGCACGGTTGAGTACTTCAAAATACCTCGCTCAACCCTTGTCATTTGTCTTGGAAAGTCAACCTATGCTCGATGCGGAATCATTGTCAATGTCACTCCACTTGAGCCTGAGTGGGAGGGTCACGTAACACTTGAATTTTCAAATACCACCCCCCTTCCAGCAAAAATATATGCCAATGAGGGTGTTGCCCAGATGCTCTTTTTTGAGTCTGATGAAATGTGTGAAACGTCATACAAAGACAGAAACGGTAAATATCAGGGTCAGACCGGTGTTACCCTTCCGAAAGCTTAAAGGCAATGTCCGAAGTCTTTAAACGTCGCACCTTTGCGATCATTTCCCACCCTGACGCTGGCAAGACCACTGTCACTGAAAAACTCTTGCTTTATGGCGGTGCAATTAAGACTGCTGGAAGCGTCAAAGCAAGAAAAGCAGACACACATGCCACTAGTGACTGGATGGAAATGGAGAAAGAAAGAGGAATCTCTGTTACCTCATCAGTCATGCAGTTTCCCTATGATAATCATGTTATAAATCTTTTAGACACTCCTGGACATGAAGATTTTTCTGAGGACACATACAGAACACTAACTGCTGTTGACTCTGCATTAATGGTCATTGATGTGGCCAAGGGTGTTGAGCAAAGAACCATTAAATTAATGGAGGTTTGTAGACTCAGGGATACACCAATATTAACCTTTATCAATAAGCTTGATCGAGAAGGAAAGAAACCTATTGAGCTGCTCGATGAGGTCGAATCAGTTTTGAATATCGAATGTTCACCAATCACCTGGCCAATTGGAATGGGTAAAGGCTTTAAGGGTGTTTATCACTTACTTGAAAACAAAGTTTATCTTTTTGAGAGTGGCAAGAATACGAGTATTGGTGACAATACTTTAATTGATGGCATTGACAACGCCAAACTCGATAAGGTGTTAGGAATAGAGTTAGCACAAGAGGCTCGTGACGAGATAGAGCTTATTACAGGAACAACAAACCCTTTTAATATTGATGATTTTCTTGATGGCAAGCAGACACCAGTTTTTTTTGGATCAGCTATTAATAATTTTGGCATTGAAAACCTACTAGATGGCTTTATTCAATATGCCCCAACTCCACAAGGCAGAGAGAGCGACGTTCGAAACGTACTTCCCGAAGAAAATAAATTGACTGGATTTGTTTTTAAAATTCAAGCAAACATGGATCCTAAGCATCATGATCGTCTTGCCTTTATGCGCATTGTTAGTGGAGAGTATCAAAAAGGGATGAAGGTTCTGCAAGTTTCAAATGGCAAACAAATTAAAATTGCCAATGCTGTAACGTTTATGTCCAGAGAGAGAAGCTCGACAGATTTAGCCTATGCAGGTGATGTTATAGGTATCCATAACCATGGCGGAATTGGAATTGGAGATACGTTTACGCAGGGTGAGAAAATTAACTTCCAAGGTATACCCAACTTTGCACCTGAGCTCTTTAGAAGAGCGCAACTAAAAGACCCTCTCAAAGCTAAAGCCCTTCAAAAAGGCCTTGATCAGCTCTCAGAAGAAGGTGCTACGCAAGTCTTTAGGCCAGTCTCAAATAGTTCTCAAATATTGGGCGCTGTGGGGATACTACAGTTTGACGTTGTTGCGCACCGACTTAAATACGAGTATGGTGTTGATTGTCAGTTTGAGACAATCAATGTTGCAACAGCGAGGTGGGTCACAGGATCTGAAAAGAACATAGAGCAACTCAAAATAAAAGCGGGGAATAACATCGCTATTGATAGCGCGGGAATGCTGACCTACCTTGCACCAAGCATGGTCAATCTTCAACTAACCATTGAACGTCACCCAAACTTAACTTTTAGCGCTACAAGAGAGCATTAACCAATAACTGACTCTAAAGGTTGAACTACTTCTGCAATATCCTTCTTCTTAAGGTATCCAATATCTGATCCATTCGAGTCTTGGACAATACAACAGTCTGCATTTTGTCTGAGCATCTCACACAATACTGAATCAACTGAATCCATTTCATTAACTTTGATATTTGTAGAACCTTTTTCTGGCTTTTGATCGGTCATCACTGAATTTGCATGGAGCACATGAGAGCGATTAACTTTCTTAACAAAGTCTCTTACATAATCATCAGCTGGCTCCATCAAGATGTCTTGCGATGTTCCATGTTGGACCAACTCACCGCCATTAAGAATGGCAATTCTATCACCAATTTTAAGAGCTTCATCTAAGTCATGAGTAATAAAGATGATCGTTTTGTGAAGCTCTTTTTGAAGCTCCAAAAGTAGGTCCTGCATATCACTTCGAATCAATGGATCAAGTGCACTAAAGGCTTCGTCCATCATGAGTATCTCAGTATCACAAGTCAATGCCCTTGCCAGACCGACACGTTGCTGCATACCCCCTGACAGCTGAGAGGGATAACGATCCTCATATCCAGTTAATCCCACTCGATCAATCCATTTCTTAGCTCTTGTTGTAGCCTCATCAGACTTAACGCCTTGAAGATGAACACCAAGACATACATTGTCCATAATCGTTTTGTGAGGAAGGAGTGCAAAGCTCTGAAATACCATTGCAGTTTTTTGCTGTCTAAACTGCCTAAGCTTTTCCATAGGCATCTGAATAACATCCTCACCACCAATCATTATTGAGCCAGCAGTTGGCTCGATAAGTCTATTAATATGTCTAATCAACGTGGACTTACCCGAGCCAGATAGGCCCATGATCACCTCAATATTTTTATTAGCTAATTCAAGGTTAATATTACTTAAGCCAAGAACATGCTTATGCTCCTTTAAAAGGTCATCTTTTGACATGCCATTATCGACATGCTTAAGAACTGACTGCGCTCTTGGCCCAAAGATTTTGGTAAGATTTGAAATCTTAACTTTAATATCCTGCGTCATAGTACATCTCCTGAGCGGTGTTTTTGTATTCTGGTTCCAAATGCCTGTGAAACCCTGTCAAATATTACAGCCAAGGCAACAATTGCCAAGCCATTAAGTAATCCCATTGATAAGAATTGGTTTTGAACAGCCTGAAGTACAGGCAATCCAAGACCGGCAACGCCAATCATGGAAGCGATAACAACCATTGCAAGAGCCATCATAATTGTCTGGTTGATTCCAGCAAAAATATTAGGAAGTGCTAGTGGCATTTGCACCATAAAGAGTCGCTGCCTGTATGTAGCTCCAAAGGCATCAGCAGCCTCCATTGCTTCTTTATCAACTAATCGAATTCCTAAATTTGTTAACCTAACAATTGGTGGCATAGCATATATACAGACCGCAATAAGTCCTGGAACCTTTCCAATTCCAAGCATCATGACAACTGGAATTAAATATACGAAAGACGGTATAGTCTGCATGACATCTAAAACTGGAGTAATCAAGGATTGCGCCCTGTTCGATCGAGACATCCAAATTCCAAGAGGAATGCCAAGCGCCAAACATAATATCGTTGCAGCAGAGATCATTGTGACTGTTGAAACCATAGGCTCCCACATATCAAGAAAACCGATAGCAAAAAAAGCGGCCATTACACCTATTGAAACTTTTATACTCCTTGATCCCAACCAAGCTAGTGCACCAGCAACTGCCAAGAAAATTGGCCAAGGGGTTGAAAGCAGTAACTTTTCAATAACAATTAAGAACGTTAAAAGAGGATCAAAAAATGCTTCAATATTGTTTCCAAACTCTCTAGTAAAGTCTTTGAATGCAGCATCAACACAGTTTCTAGAACTCATCATCACGTCACCAGGTATGGAAATGACGTTATTCACAAATATACTGAAATCGGAGGTGTTTACAGAGTCAACAACTCTTGTATTTAATGATGCAAAATATTCAACTTGAGAAGTAGGATCAACAGATCTGACTGCACTCATATTACTTTCAATATTGTTTGACAAGCCTGAAATATTAGCTGCCAGAGCCTCTGGATCGGTAGACCTTATTGAGATGTATTGTCTGTCAAGTCGCTCTACCGTTTTATCAAAACTCGATACTGCTCTGACCTTGATATCACCATAATTGCCTGCATCATATCGTCCAGCAAGTTCGATCACCTTTGCACTGAGCTCATTGGCTTTATTAGTAAGAGGAATAAGTACGTTTTCAACAGTTGATACATCCGTTCTTATTGCTGCTTCCTTGACTGCTCTTACGAGAGCCTCAGGCTCATTAACCAATGGCATTAAGTCAGTGATAATCTCATGGCTATCAGCCATTTCTTCAACTCTAGCATGTGTAGCGATGCTCACAGTATCAAGGTTGTAGACCATATCACGAGCACCCGGATAATTCTTATAGATTGATGCAGATGCGTTGACTTGCTCTCTGATCTCAGAGAGTCGCTCCAAGTGTGACTGAACTGAAGAGTTTGAGTTCAGATAGTCAATATTTGCTCTCAAAGAATTGATGCCGTCATTAAGCAGAGAAATCTGAGAGCCCATCTCGCTCATAAATGCGTCACTATACTGCTCCGCTTTATCTGAATAATTACTTGCAAGTTTCTGAATATTGTCAGTTAAAGTTAAGGATTCAGAACTATTACTGATATATCTAGCATTTTCTTCAATCTCTTTAAAAAGAGATTCTATCTGAGGGAATAGATCAACTACGACATCTGGCGATGAAGTTAAATCAATCTGATTGTTTAATTCTGCTATTGAGCTCTCATAACTATCAAGAAGTGAACTTTCATTAGAGTTATATAAGCCAGAAAGCTCTTGTGTTTTTGACTCAAGAGTTTGAGACAAGATTTGAACCTTCTCAAGGAGCTCAGCTGAACTATTAACTTCGGTCAATGGGTTTGACTCATTGGAGAGCTCTTTTAATGTTTTGGCTTTAACTTCAGCCCTCTCAGCGAGCTTAGAAAAACTATCCGTTACCTTTACTAACTCAGAATAATCAGTTGCACTTTGAGCTTGAGCATTCAGGTCATCAGCCCTCTTGGTCATCGCCTGTATAAAATTCAAATCTTTATTGAGTATCCTTAGATCTGCAATTTCAGATGCAGGAGGTATACACTCAATGATGCTTTGTTGAGGAATTGGCCTAACTGCTGCCATAATGAGCTCCTTTAATTATTATATTTATTCTAACACTTTCAATTTAAAAGTTATTGGCAGTTACTATAATAACTTTTAAATTGATTTAAATAATAAAAAAATTGCCCGCAATTATCTAAACTACGGGCAATTTTTATTTTATATAGTAAGTATTAACTTACTGAACTTTCATTTATAGAGAAGCTTCTACAGCAGCAGCAACATCTGCGCTAACCCATGGCTTCCAAACATCTCCATGAGAAGACAAGAATTCAACAGAAGCGTCTGCTCCAGTTCCACCAGTGTCTTCCATCCAAACTAGCATTTCGTTCATGACAGTACCTGGCCATGTTCGAGCAGCAAAGTAATCCATAGCTCCCTTAGGACCGTTGTAGTACATGTTGTCACTAAGAAGCGTGTTAACACGTGAGTTAATCCATGCTGAAGGTTCAGGATCTGAACAGTTATCGCCACCTAGTGCAATACATCCAACCCAGTTATCATCACCAGCATAAGGAACTCCGAAGTCAACAGCTCTTAGGTCATACTTTCCAACTAGTGAAGTTGGGTTCCAGTAGTAACCGAACCAGTTTTCACCTTGTTCAGATGCTTTTGCAATTGAACCGTCAAGACCTGCAGCTGAGCCAGGATCAATCAAGTTCCAACCCAAGGCTTCCATATCGAACGCTTTGTAAAGGCTTTGATTTGATAGTTGACATCCCCAACCAGCAGGACAACCATGAAAGGCGCCTCTTGAAGGGTCTTCTTTGTCTGGGAATAAGTCAGGACGTGCAAGAATTGCTTGCGCTGTAGTAAGTTCTGGGTGAGCATCAAGCGTGTGAGGTAAAACCCACCAACCTTCTCCAAGTCCACTCATTGGCGCAATATTACCAATATGTAAACGTCCAGCACCAACAGCACTATCAACTAGATCTGCCATCGCATTTGCCCAAATCTCAGGCGCAACGTCAGGTTGTCCAGTTTCATTCATTGAAGTGAATGTAGGCATTGTTGAACCAGCAACTAGCTCAACCTCACAGCCCATTGCTTCCAACATAGCTTTATCAACATTTGCCATCAATGAAGCTGAAGCCCAGTTCATATCTGCAATCGTTATTTTTCCACATTTAGCGGCATTCGCTGAAGTGCTGAGCAATAAAGCTGCAGCTACCGCACCAAATACCTTTGTAGTGAATTTAATATTCATATAAATTTCTCCTAAAGGATTGTTGTATTTTCAGAGTGAACAATTTCATACTCTGAGACGATTATAGCAATAGAAAAGGAATTTATTAGTTTTTTTATAAAAAAAAATTCGTGCTCTACATGAGTATCTCTATGGCTACATAAAAAAGGCTTTAAAACTCTATTTTTATAATAAATACTATTTAAATTAAATTAGTATATTTATAACTATATCAGTTTAATTTAATCTTCAGAATTCTCAACAACCTCTTCACTTTCATCTTCATCGTCCTCGGTTTCTGCAATTTTAGCTACCGAAACGAGCGCTTCATCATCGGCAATGTTGATCAAGGTAACACCTTGAGTATTTCGGCCAATGATTGATACATCCAACGCTCTAGCTCTCACGAGTGTCCCTTTATCTGAAATTAGCATCATTTCATCTTCATCTGTAACCTGAATGGCGCCAACAACTTGTCCATTTCTTTCTGATGTTTTAATTGAAATAACACCCGAACCGCCCCTAGCCTGCGCACGATACTCGTCGAGTTGCGTTCTCTTACCATACCCTTTCTCAGTTGCAGTAAGAATTGGATCATCGGACTCAGCAACAATTAGAGAGACAACTTTATCTTTGTCAGCTAGTCTTATTCCCCTAACACCGATTGCAGTTCTTCCAACCGAGCGAACATCAGACTCTCTGAATCGAATCGATTTACCGGCTGATGAGAATAGAAGAATGTCATGCTCTCCGGCAGTAATTTCAACGCCTACCAACTTATCATCATCTCTTAATTCGATTGCAATAATGCCGCCTTTTCTTGGTCTTGAGAAATTTGTAAGTGAAGTTTTTTTACAGGTACCAGAGCTCGTCACCATAAATACAAACTGGTCATCAGTGAACTCCTTGACTGGGAGAATTGCATTGATTGACTCGTCCTTCTCCAAAGGTAGCAAATTAATAATTGGCTTTCCTCTTGCAATTCTTGAAGCCATTGGCAATTCATAGACCTTAAGCCAATGAACTTTACCAGCTGAAGAAAAACAAAGAACAGTATCATGAGAATTAGCAACAAATAATTGATCTACAAAATCCTCATCCTTCATCTTGGTAGCTGCCTTACCCTTTCCACCTCTTCTTTGTGCATGGTAATCACTGAGTGACTGGGCTTTTACATAGCCGCCATGAGATAGAGTAACCACCCTATCCTCTTGAGCAATCAAATCTTCTAGTGTCAAATCAATCTTGTTCTCTATAATCTCAGTCATTCTAGCATTACCAAAATTATCACGAATTTCAACAATTTCATCCCTAATGACTTGCATTAAAAGGTCTGGCGTCTGAAGAATATCCAGTAAGTTTTTGATTTGCTCTAGCAACTCATTAAATTCATTGAAAATTTTGTCTTTTTCAAGGCCCGTCAATCGGTGAAGTTTTAAATCAAGAATAGCTTGTGCTTGTTTCTCTGATAATTGATAATCACCATTCTTTTGAAGGCCTAGTGCAGCCTCAAGATCTTGAGGCTTAAACTGCGCCATATCTCTATCTCCAATAAGCTCTTGGATTACAGACCCTTGCCATGTTCTTGCTACTAAGCCTTCTTTTGCCTCACTCGGATTTGGTGCGGCTTTGATGAGTTCAATAATTTGATCAATATTGAAAAGCGCTACCGACAAACCTTCCAATAGATGTGCTCTATCTTTTGCCTTGTTGAGTTCAAAAATTGAGCGCCTTGTAACCACCTCTCTTCTGTGAGCAATAAAGGCATTAAGAACTGACTTGAGGTTCATTAGTTTTGGCATGCCATGGTCAATCGCAACCATGTTGATGCCAAAAACAGTTTGCATTTCAGTAAGCTTATAGAGATTGTTAAGCATTACCTCAGGAACTTCGCCGCGACGAAGCTCTATCACCATTCTCATTCCATCTTTATCAGACTCATCCCTGAGTCCAGTGATGCCATCAATCTTCTTATCTTTGACTAGTTCTGCGATTTTGCCAATAAGCCTTGCTTTGTTAACTTGATAAGGCAGCTCAGTAACAACAATACTGAGCTTGTCCTCACCTTCAACATGAGACCTTGAACGTAAGTAAATCTTTCCTTTGCCAGTTTCATAAGCTTCTCGGATGCCGGTTGCGCCATTAATGATCCCAGCAGTCGGAAAATCTGGGCCTGGAAGAATCTCTAGTAGTTCATCAACAGATATATCTTCGTTATCAATAACTCTTAGGCATGCTTCGGAAACCTCGGATAAGTTATGAGTAGGAATATTTGTGGCCATGCCAACAGCAATACCTGATGAGCCGTTAATTAATAAATTTGGAACGCGAGTTGGAAGAACTCCAGGCTCACTTTCAGAGCCGTCGTAATTATCAATAAAATCGACGGTCTCTTTATCTAAGTCTCTCAGAAGCTCGTGAGAGAGCTTAGTCATTCTTATCTCAGTATATCTCATGGCAGCAGCGCGATCACCATCTACCGAGCCAAAGTTACCTTGACCATCGACAAGTATGTTTCTCATAGCAAATGGCTGAGCCATCCTTACAATCGTATCGTAGACTGCAGTGTCTCCGTGAGGGTGATATTTACCAATAACATCACCAACAATTCGAGCAGATTTTTTATAGGACTTATTGTAATCATTTCCAAGAACATCCATAGCATACAAAACACGTCGATGAACAGGCTTCAAGCCATCTCTAACGTCTGGCAGGGCCCTTCCAACAATAACACTCATTGCATACTCTAGATAAGAGTCACGCATTTCATCTTCTATTGATATAATCGGGAATTTTTGCTCAAGAATTTCTTTAGAATCGATATCGTCAGACATAGAATAAACCTATATAAATAAGTAGATTTAATTGTACCCTAGATGACGTAAAAACACACCAATAAATTGGCTATTATTAATAGAAAAAATTGTTTGAAAAGAATAACTAAGAGTTGCGCTTATTGACTGATTTTGCTAGATCTCTTAAAAGGTCCTCTGTATCGCTCCAACCAATGCAGCTATCAGTAATACTTACGCCATATTCCAGAGAAGATAGAGGCCCAACCTTCTGATTTCCCTCATTAATATGGGACTCAATCATAACTCCAAAGACAGATTCAGAGCCATTTTCAATTTGAGAAGCGATATTAGCGCCGACCTTCAATTGGTTCTTAAACTGCTTTTCAGAATTAGCATGGGAGAAGTCTACCATCACCTTAGATACTAGCCCTTTACTTCTTAGTTTTTCACAGGTGTTTTCAACATGCTCTTTTGAGTAATTAGGTCCATCTTTTCCACCTCTTAAAATAATATGAGCAGTATCATTACCTAATGATGTAAAGTGACTAATGCCGCCATCTTTATTGACTGATAAAAGATGGTGAGGACTGTTGGCCGATTGAATGGCATCAATTGCAATATTAAGAGAGCCTCCGGTACCATTTTTAAAGCCCACAGGACAAGATAATGCTGAGGCAAGTTCTCTATGTGACTGACTTTCAGTCGTTCTAGCACCAATAGCACCCCAAGAGATTAAATCTGAAAGGTACTGAGGCGTCAATACATCCAAATATTCAACACCAACCGGCATATTAATCTCACCCAAATCAACTAGTAGCTTTCTAGCAGTTTCAAGACCTTTATCAATGTCAAAACTTTCATCAAGATAAGGATCATTAATTAACCCCTTCCAGCCAACTGTTGTTCTTGGTTTTTCAAAATAAACTCGCATGACGATGAATAAATCCTCAGATAACTCTTCTTTCATCTTTAAAAGATTGCGAGCATATTCCATTGCAGCTTTGGTATCGTGAATTGAGCAAGGCCCTACGAGAACCATAAGTCGATTATCGTTTCCATAAAGTATATTTTTAATGGTGTTTCTTGCACTTACAACACCAGATGCAGCTTTCTCAGATATTGGAAGCTTTTCAATAAGAGTATTAGGAGACACCATGGGTGCACTTGAAATAATTCTTACATTGTCTGTGTTATGAAGCATCACTTATTTTTGGTTTGTTATTAATGCATACGCTGAATGATTATGAATGGATTCAAAATTTTCAGACTCTAGGCAGTAATAGTTAACTTTCTTATTAGAATTTAAATCTACTGCAATATCTCTTACTATGTCTTCTACAAATGCTGGATTTTCGTATGCTCTTTCAGTGACAACTTTTTCATCATCGCGCTTTAAAATAGCATAGAGCTCACTAGAAGCTTTCTGCTCAGCCAGATCTATTAAATCCTCTAAATAAATAGTTTCGCCGTCTGTAGCTTTTGCTTCAATCGTAATATGAGATCTTTGGTTGTGCGCCCCATATTTCGAAATACTCTTAGAACAAGGACATAAGCTGGTCACTGGAACAACTACTTTAAGTATAAGGCCTGTCTGACCATTAACAACACTTCCAGTCAATGTTACCTGATAATCGAGCAAGCTTTGAACACCAGAAGATGGTGCTTTTTTGTTTCGAAAGAAGGGAAAATCTACAATGACACGCGCATCAGTAGAATCGAGTTTATCAGCGACTGTTTGAACAAGGTCCATAAAACTCTCAACACCAAAACTACATTCCCCATCGTTTAAGATTTCAATAAAACGCGACATGTGCGTTCCCTTAACATTTTCTGGAAGCCTAACTGTCATAGTAAAATTAGCAACAGAAGGATGAGATTCATTGTCTCGGTTCACAAAATTGATTGGGTGCAAAATATCCTTTATTCCAACTTGGTTAATAACAATATTTCGGATATCTTTTGTATTTTGAGTATCAGGCAGCAATGTATTCTTCATAATTTAATAAATAGAATATAAATTAGTTTTAAAAACTTCTAAAATGAACATTAGAACAGAAAAATTTTCTTGAGAAAGACCCTAAATATTTGAAGGAGCAATGTCTAAGACAATTTTTAGTGCAAACATATTCGGAAAAATTGTTAAAAACGGCATTATACCTGCATAAATCTTACTATACCACCTACAATTATTGTGAGAATTAGCTTAATAAAAGAAGAAAATGAGAGTACTTTGATTTAGCCTAGTCTATTACGTCAACTCCAAGCGCTTTTCCATGGACCCCAGGAATCGTCAACCCTTTTCTTGCACGATGACTCGTAAAATTAACCAAGTCTTTAAAAGAGTAATGTTTGTGTTTCTTTCCATTTCCGTACTCTACTCTTAGTTTTTGATTATCTTTGATGGCGCAGATTCCAATTAGAAACTCTTCTCGAGCAATGAAGTCGTCCGTTTTAATCTGGATAAGTTTATTGCCCTTTCCTTTAGAGAGTTGTGGAAGTTCGGACACTGGAAAAATTAGCAATCTTGCCCTGTTGGTAATGACTGCAACATAGTCAGTCTCAAGATTCTGAACTTTTGTAAGTCTCATTGTTTTCGCCTGTTTAGAGAGGGTTATTGCATGTTTTCCAGATTTTGTCTTAGACTGTAAATTACCAAGAGTCGATATGAATCCATATCCTGCATCAGATGAGAGAATAACTAACTGCTCATCATCTCCCATAACAACATCAATAAACTCAGCTCCGATTGGAGGCGTTAATCTTCCAGTTAGCGGTTCGCCCTGACCTCTAGCACTTGGAAGAGAGTTAGCAAGCAGTGTGTAAGACCTACCTGAAGAGTCTATAAAGAAGGCCATTTTATTGCTTCTACCTTTTGCATCTTTTAAGAATGCGTCACCAGACTTATAGTTTAATGCCGAAGAATCAATCTCATGGCCCTTAGCAGCCTTAATCCATCCCTTTTCACTAAGAACAACAGTAACATTCTCAGCAGGCATCATATCTTGATCACTGAATGCCTGTGCAGACAATACATCTGAAACAATTTGACAACGCCTCTTGTCACCAAACTCTTCAAGAATGACACGTAACTCTTTTTTGATATATGTTTTTAATCTTGTTTCACTTGAAAGAAGAAGCTCAATTGATTTACGCTCCTTTTCAAGCTCTTCTGCCTCACTCTTTATTTTTACCTCTTCAAGTTTAGCTAGATGGCGTAGCTTTAATTCTAAGATTGCTTCAGCCTGAATTTCACTAATTTTGAATTTTTCAATTAAAACAGGTTTTGGTTTTTCTTCACTCCTAATAATAACAATCACCTCATCAATATTAAGATAGGCAACTAACAATCCTTCTAAGATATGAAGTCGATCTAAAATTTTGTTTAGTCTGGAATTAAGCCTATTAACAACGACCTGCATCCTGAATTGAAGCCACTCCTTAAGTAAAGGAATTAGAGGTTTAACTTGAGGTTTTCCATCTAAACCAATGACGTTCATGTTGACCCGGTAATTTTTCTCTAGGTCTGTTGTAGCAAAAAGATGGAGCATTAATTGGTCACAATCAACTCTGTTCGATCTTGGAACTATAACTATTCGAGTTGGATTTTCATGGTCTGACTCGTCCCTTAGGTCGTCTACCAGAGGGAGTTTTTTATTTCTCATCTGAGTAGCTATTTGAGCAATTACTTTTGCGCCTGAGGTCTGATAGGGTAAGGCTTCAATTACTATCTCACCATCCTCTTTGATATAGCTTGCTCTCATTTTGACTGAACCATAGCCCGTTTCATACATTTGATAGAGCTCCTCTTTCGAGCTTACTATAAAAGCATTTGTTGGGTAGTCTGGTGCTGGAAGAATTTTTAATAAGGCCTCCAAATCAGTTGAAGGCTTTTCTAGAAGCTGAATACAGGCACTTATTGCCTCTATTAGGTTGTGTGGAGGCATATCAGTGGCCATACCAACAGCAATTCCAGAAGTGCCATTGAGCAATAAATTTGGAACCTGAGCGGGCAGTTGTTGAGGCTCTTTGATTGTGCCATCAAAATTATCCGTCCAACTAACAGTGCCTTGATTGATTTCACTCAGAAGCAAGTCTGCATACGGGGATAACTTTGATTCAGTATAGCGCATCGCTGCAAAAGATTTAGGGTCATCTGGTGCGCCCCAATTACCTTGCCCATCAATAAATGGATAACGGTAAGAGAATGGTTGTGCCATGAGAACCATTGCCTCATAACAAGCACTATCACCATGTGGATGGAATTTACCTAAAACATCACCAACCGTTCTAGCAGATTTTTTGAACTTGGCAGTTGACTTAAGACCAAGTTCGCTCATCGCATAGATGATTCTTCTTTGAACCGGTTTTAGGCCATCGCCAACAAAAGGAAGGGCGCGGTCAAGAATGACATACATTGAGTAATCAAGGTAAGCGCGCTCACTGTATTCCCCAACGCTTTGTTGCTCAATGCCGTTTTGGCTCATTACTTCCCTAAAAAAATAAAATCAGAATTCAAAAAAATATTTGAATGGTTGATATTTTAATTCAACTCATCATCCAGTAATCATTAATTCATAGCCTCTATGAACAAATTATCCAGGGGGCCAAGTCATTTGGCGACCAGCTAAACAATGCAGGTGAATATGCGATACCGTTTGTCCACCATCACTATTACAATTCATAACTAATCTGTAGCCATTTTCTGAGAATTCATGCTCTTTAGCAATATTAGACGCAGTGATACTTAGTCTTCCCATTAAGGCCTCATCAGTTGTATCGTTAGCAGTAGAAATATGCTCTTTGGGTACTACTAAAAAATGCTCAGGGGCCTGTGCATTAACATCTTTAAAGGCCAAAACACTGTCATCCTCATAGAGTATTTCAGCAGGAATATTTCCTTTGATGATTGAGCAAAAAATACAATTTTCCATAATCTGATTTTATATCTTTCAAAAAAATAATATGAACCAATTCTATCAAAACTTATAATTAATCTAAATTTTAACTCAGGAAATATTAATATTCTGCTCAAGCCAAGCGTTCTTCCCTGAGAGTAATCATAAAGTAATGTTTATCTGCGGAATTGGCTAAGGGTTTAACCAAGGTCACCAAGACTGGATTTTAGTGAAGCATGTAAAATTGTTGAATGATCCTACCAATACTTAGGGTAGCTCTTGTCTTTTGATCTATTGTTATAAAAAAGGGCAACAATAACTATTAAGATTGAGCCAACAAGGGATGGCATCCATAGGTAATCCCAGTTGGCGCCCAATATAAAAACAATGAACGGATTAGAGCCAGCTGGTGGATGTGAAATTCTTAAATATTGCATAAAAAAAACTGCAAAAGCCAATGCTAATGCCATACTCCACCACTCTGAACCCACCAAGTGAAAAAATATAAGCCCAATCAAAGTCGTAACAAAATGCCCAAAAATAACATTTCTTGGCTGTGCAAATGGTGAATCTGGAAGCACAAAAAGAACAAATATTGAGGCACCAAACGACCCCATAATAATAGGCTGTTTTGTCAAATAAGCCAATACTCCAATCACACTTGCTGCAAAAAATGCTCCAAGAGATATTATAAGTAACTCTTTGACGGGCAGCCTTGGTGGTATCGAAGCCGGAGAGCCCTTTAGTATAGCTAAATAAGACATATTGCACCCTAAAAATAAAAAGTGCGATTATATACCAAAGCCTGTTTTAAATCGAACTACGTTCTCGATTCTAAGTTTTTGATGTGAAATATTTTTGCAAAAAGAGACCGATACTGATAAGAAGAATACCAACAATAGTTGAGAATAATATTGTCTCACCTAGAATAAAATGCAAAATAACGAGGGAAAGAAACGGAGTAATAAAAACTAAACTAGCAATTCTAGAGACCGTTATTGAAATTTTTAAAGCTGACTGCCATAAAACCAAGCTAACCCCCATTTCAAAACAACCCACATAGATTGATCCAATTAAACCCTTAAATGAAGGAATTACAAATGAATTACTTAAGAATACAAAAATCAAAATAAAGGGAAAGCTAAACATAAAGATAAGAAACAAACTTACTAAGCTATCATTAGAATTTTTTGTATTAAAAAGCCAAAATAATGACCAAATAACGGTACTAATTAACATTAGAAGAACCCCAAAAGGATTCTCAAAATGCATTGAAAATACATCACCATTTGTTGCTATTACTACAACGCCAAAATAACAAAAAATGATGGACAAAAAGGATTTAATGTCAATAGTTTGCTTTAGAATCGGTATAGAGAGAATAACGAGCATTATAGGCCAGCTGAAATTGATAACCATTGCCTCTTGGGCGGGCAAGGCATCGTAACCCTTAAATAATATAATGTAATATAGACAAGGATTTAATAAACCAAGAAGCGCACATTTTGTTAAATCATTTCGTGAAAAATCTCTAATTAAATGAAATTTACCCTGAAAAATAACAACAATAAATAATACACATATTGAAAATAATGTTGAATATAAAACTAGTTGAATTGGCTCTAAGTGCTCTAAAGAAAGTTTAAAAGCAGTTGCAACAGTTGACCAGAAAAAAATAGCAATACCAGCAAAACAATAAGCTTTATTTTGATTATTTAAATTTGAAAACATTCTGACTAATTAACTTGATAAAGGCAGAGTTGGCATGTTACACCCTCCTTGACATTATAATCTGCAGTCTTATGAACGACTGGGTGCCAAAAGTCAGAACTTTCAAGATCATCAATTATTGTCTTATAAGGCGAAGCTTCCCATTCTTGTTTTCTAACTGTAAAACAGATATATCCGCCTTCTTTTGTTACCCTCACCATTTCTATGAGCGCTTTAGGACCTACATGACCACAGGTAAAGGTTCCTGCACATACAATAGCATCAAATAAATTATCCTCATAGTCTAGATTTTTTGTTAAGTCTACTATCCTTAATGATTGATATATTTGTTTTTGTGTTGCTTCATTCAACATTTCCTGTGAAAAATCAACGCCCTCTATATTGTTATAGTTGTTCTGACTTAGTATTTCTCCAACAAGCCCTGTTCCGCAGCCAGCATCAAGAATCTTTGCTTTTTTATTTTTTAGCTTTGAGAGCAGTAGACTAGAAGTAATTAAATGACCAACATACCCTGCCAGCTCAACCACATCATGGTCATAATCTGATGCCCAATCTTTATAAATACCTTCTAGCTCTTGCGAATCAGCAGCATGCAATGTTTGATAAATTATTGAGATCATGCTCCTTGTATTTTTCATACTATTTGATTACTCATGAAAATTATTAATATTGGATTATTTATGCTTAATTAGGTCATAACTATAAATTATAAGCCCTGCCCAAACACCCACAAATCCTATTAATTGGTTTGAATTGACTGGCTCATTTTGTAATACATAACCAACAAGAAATTGGATTGTTGGAGTAATTAAAAACAAAATTCCAACCGTCGTCAAAGGAAGTAACTTTGTTCCGGCTGTGAATAAAGCTAATGGCACAACTGTTACAGCACCTGCTAAAAATAAAAGAATATCTGTAGAGATATTTACATTCAAAAATGCAACATCGTAGTTTGCATAAAACCACAATGAGAATATTAATAGAAATGGAAGTAATATCAATGTTTCAATATAGAGCCCAGGCACTGCAGATGATGCCATCGCTTTTCTAGCAATACCATAAGCTGAAAAAGTAAATCCCACTACGAAACCTAGCCATGGAAATGAGTCTCCACTAAACACATAATAAAAAGCGCCAACTGTAGCAAAAAATACAGCCAATTGTTTTAATCTTGAAATCCTCTCATGGAAGAAAATATAACCACCTATCATATTGATGACTGGTGATAGAAAATATCCCATAGAAGCCTCTACCACTCGACCTAAGTTAACTGCATAAATATACCCTCCCCAGTTAATTGTTATCAGAATAGCAGTTATAAGCAGTAAGACTAATTCCTTTTTAGAGGATAAAGACTCCTTAAAATTTGATTTCCATGAGGTTTTAAAGTGAACTAGAAAAAATAAAACTGGAACTGCCCATAACATTCTATGAATGAGAACTTCAGAGGGATTAACGTGGTTCAGAAGTGCCCAGTAAATGGGGAAGCAACCCCATATTAGGTAGCCTGAAAGAACCAGCAGAATGCCTTTACTCATAGGGCTTAAGCAAAAAAGAAAAAAGGCTTATTGTAGACTAAATAGTCCGTATGAAATTTTAATGTTTGTAGTAATCTTTTTCAAAACTTGTATTGCTTAGAGTATCGCCCTCACTCGTTTTATCATTTATTTCATTCAAGTTTTCATTGATTCGAAATAGAATGACAACCATTTCACAGGCTACTCTTGAAGCTAGAGAACCACCTACAACCCAGACTAACCCTCTCCAAAAATCGCCTTCAAGAAAAATGTCTCCTAGACCTTTGGTGATAAAAGCAAATAAAAGTATCCAATAGAAAAGTGTAATAAGTTTGGGAGTAACCATTTCATCCAGATAAAACATGTAATGGTTGTCCAGCTTCTCAATGGTTTGTTTAAAAGCTTTTTTGATACTTTCCAAGATTTCATTATTATTCATTTAACTCACCTATATTTTCTTGTAACTACCTCTATTATAATGTCAATGAATTCAAAAGTCCTGTATTCCTGATTTAGTAAATTAAGCTATTAATTTTGTTAAAAAAAAGCCCATCCTAAGATGGGCTTTTCATAACTATTTGAAGCTTATTATTTATGGATCTTTACGCTTGTAAAGGCACCACCGATAACTTCACTTTCTGAGTATGAACCATTTGCAGTTCCGCCAGCATCTAGTTCAACACCAGTAGCTCCTACATAATCAACAGGCATACCACCTGAAATCATTTTTAAGCACTCTGCAAGCTTACCAGCATGACATTCAGTACCTGGTGCGTTAGCTACATTCATTACCTGAGCTTGAATAGCAGCTCTATCAGTTGAGCGTGCAGCCTGCGAAGCCAAAATAATTAAAGCCATAGCATCATAAGATTCAGCTGAGAAAACACCTGTACCATCTACACCACCAGCTTCAGCTACTGTTACCCAGTTTGCGCCAAGTGCCGCATCTGGAGAAGGCATAGTACCCCATGAGCCATCTGCAACAGCTCCTGAAGTTAAATCACTGATCATACCGTCACCAAAGACGTAGTCAGAAAATGCACCTGTATCTTCTGAAGCAGCAATGATTCCTCTACCACCAGTATTTGCATAACCCAATACAGCTAAAGTAGCAGAACCACCTGCAGATAATGCAGCAACATCAGCAGAGTAGTCAGCCTTATCGTCATCATGTCCTGCCGAAACAGTAACTGTTCCACCTGCAGCTTCATAAGCAGTTATGAATGCATCTGCTAAACCCTTACCATAGTCACTGTTTGAAAACGTTACCGCCATATCAGTTTGACCTCTAGCAATTGCAATACTTGCAAGTACTGGGCCTTGTCTAGCATCTGAAGGCGCTGTTCTAAAGAACCACCCACCATCTTCTAAAGTAGTTAAAGCAGGTGAAGTAGCTGATGGTGAAATTGAAACGATACCATTAGGTACTAATACATTAGTAATTACCGCGCCAGTATTACCTGAGCAGTTAGGACCCATAATAGCCATAACATTATCATCATTCACCATTTTTTCTGCTTGAGCAATTGCAACCGCCGCATCAATACATACCGAGTCGCCCTGAACGACATTTATCGTTCCATTAAGATAGGCGCCTGAAGCATTCGTCTCAGTTACTGCAAGATTTGCACCACCTGACATTGGGCCAATCATTGATTCAAGAGGGCCTGTAAATCCTTGAAGTTCTCCTACATTGACCGTTGCACCATAAGACGCTGTTGCCATCGTTGCTGACAGTACTACGCCAGCTGTTGTCTTTAAATAACTTTTCATTTTTTCTCCTTATATAAAAAAAAGATTCCCTTGGCTTAATATTAAAATTAAGACGCATTTCCTAAGGGATTCACCAGTAATGATAAACAGTTTCCTGTAGTTTGTGTTAAAAATATCTGAAAAAAACTTAATGAAAAACCAGCCCAGAAGCCATTTAAGGCGAAATTAAAGCTCTTTATTTTTCTCAGGAAGTATACCACCAGGTGAAAATCTCATTATCAAAAGCAATATAGTCCCCATAAAGACAAGCCTTAGGTAGTGAACTCTATCCTCAATAAATTCTAGAAATACCCCTCCTTCCTGAATATTATTTCCTAACATTTCTACAACCCAAAGCCCCATTGGGCCCGCCTGAATCCAAATAAACCAGATTATAAATGCACCCAAAACAGAACCCAAATTATTACCTGACCCTCCAAGAATAACCATAACCCATATCAAGAAAGTAAATCTCAGAGGTTGATATGCAGTAGGAATAAAGATTCCATCATAAGTCACCAATAAAGCACCTGCTACACCAACTATTGCTGAGCCAATAACAAAAATTTGAAGATGTTGGCGCTTGATATTTTTTCCCATTGCCGAAGCAGCTACTTCATTATCCCGAATCGCCCTTACTTTCCTACCCCAAGGCGAATTTAAGGCAAGATTTGAAAGAATAATAAAAGCACCTAAAATGGCAATGAATAGGCTCGAATAGCATAGTTTAACAAAAACGACAGCAGCTTCTCGAACGTAAATTCCTAACTGGTCAATTTGTTCTGATTGAGTAAGCAACTGAAGTTCTGATTTGTGAAGCCAGGCGATTATATTTTGAAACCATTCAGATTGTTGCATATCAACTTCATACGGCACAGGCCTTGGAAGGCCATAAACATTTTTCAGACCACGAACAAACCAGTCTTCATTCTTAATTACATAGAGAATAATTTCAGAAATTCCCAAAGTTGCAATGGCAAGATAATCCGTCCTTAAACCCAGAGTAATCTTACCGATCCACCATGCTGCACCAGCTGCAGCCAGTCCACCCACTATCCATGAAAAGGCTACGGGAAGTCCAAAACCACCCAGATAGCCTGTAATTGCAGGATCAACCTTTTCAATCAAATCAGCGGCCTCAGAGAAGTAATATCTGGTTATTAGGTAGCCGATTACTACTACTACAGCAGTAAGCCATTTATTAACCCCTCTCCTATTAAGCAATACTCCAGTAATAACAGTTACAGCGCCAATGATCAAAGAAAGAAACATCTTCATACCGCCTGCATCTATTGCTTCAGTCACAGGCTGCTGTGCTATTAACACGACGCTGACACCGCCCAGGGCAGCAAACCCCATAATTCCAACATTAAATAAGCCCGCATAGCCCCATTGAATATTGACACCTAGAGCCATAATAGCTGATATTAAAGACATATTAAAAATACCAAGTGCAAGCGCCCATGATTGATTCATGCCTACAAATAAAAGGATAAGACCCATTATTGTAAAACTAGCAATAACTTTGTTAGCCTCCCAAATAGCTTTAATATTATTCATCAACGATCACCTTACCTTTAAACAGCCCTGTTGGTTTTATCAAAAGAACAATAATCAAAATAACAAAGGATATTGCATATTTATATTCTGTACCAATAAGTTGAACCAATGAATTAGGATGCATCGATACAGGTAACAAATAAATTAAAAACTTTTTGTACGCATAAGTAAGAAATATCTCAGAAAATGCGACCAAAAAGGCCCCCGCAATTGCGCCAATAGGTGAGCCAATACCACCGACAATAACTGAGGCAAAAATTGGCAGGAGTAACAAATGATACTGCTGAGGTGCAAAACCTTTATCTAGTCCATACAATGTTCCAGCAATTGTTGTAAAAAGAGCAACTAATAACCAAGTTATTCTCACAACTTTATCTGGATCAATTCCAGATAGAAGAGCCAGCTCTTTGTTGTCTGAATAAGCACGCATAGCTTTACCAGTCTTAGTTTTTTGTAAAAAGTAAAATAGAAAAGCAACAAGCAATATAGCCAAAGTGATGGTTAAAAATTGAGATGTTTTAAGTGCAATACCCTGCTGAAGTCCAGTAAATGCTTTAAACTCCCTAACAGAAAATATAAATCTCTCTCCATCCCCAAAGCGTTGCGCAGAAGCACCTAGAAAAAACCTGACGATACCTCCTGTAATAAACATAACACCTATTGATGCTGTAATACCCACAATACTCTGCTTAATCTTTATTCCGCGATAGTGCCTGTAAACCAATCTATCCATTAAGAGTAAATAAATTGACATACCTACCAAGGCCAATGGAATCGCCAAAATAGCTGTAGGGAAACCCGTTATAGTCCAACCTTTGCTAATCATGTAGCCGCTAATTAGAATAACAAGCATCGTTCCAAAAGCCATACTGTCTCCCTGAGCAAAATTGGAAAACCTTAGGATTGAATAGACTAAAGTTACTGCCAAAGCCCCTAAGGCCAGTTGAGAGCCATAAGACAAAGCAGGAAGAATAACAAAGTTTGTCAGTAAAGCGAATGCGTTAATTATATCAATCGAGTCTGACATCTAACCTCCCAGAAACTTCTTACGAACTTCAGGGTCGTTAATAAGCTCTTTTCCAGTTCCTGTATGCTCATTTCGACCTGAAACTAAAACGAATCCCTTGTCTGCAATATTTAGCGCCTGCTGTGCATTTTGCTCAACCATTAAAACTGCCATTCCAGCATTTCTAACATCTAATATATTTGAGAAAATTTCATCCATCACTATTGGTGAAACTCCGGCTGTAGGCTCATCTAGAAGCATAACTGAGGGTCTTGTCATCATAGCCCTTCCAAAAGCAACCTGTTGCCTTTGGCCACCAGATAATTCTTCGGCTAATTGTTTACGCTTTTCATAAAGTATAGGAAACAATTCATACACCTCTTCAATAGTTTTACTAATATCGTCTTCCCTAATGAAACCACCCATTTGAAGATTTTCTTCGACTGTCATAGATGGAAAAACATTTTTTGTTTGAGGAACAAATGCCAAACCTTGGGCTATTCTGTCTTGAGTTGAAAGCATTGAAATATCTTTGCCATCTAATGTGACTGAACCTTCAGTTGCATCTAGCATTCCCAAAAGAACTCTCATAACAGTTGATTTACCTGCTCCATTCGGACCAACAATGACTGCCAACTCACCCTTTTCGACCTCAACAGAGCACTCGTGAAGAATTGGAACAACGCCGTAAGAAGCAACCAGATTTTTACCTTCAAGATAAGCCATTAATTAGTCGCCTCTGTTTTAATCCCTTTTCCCAGATAGGCTTCAATTACCGCATCACTACTTTTAATTTCATCAGGCGTTCCGCTTGTCAAAATTTGACCTTCTGCAAGAACAACGACTGGGTCGCAAAGTCTAGAAATAAAATCCATATCGTGCTCTATCATACAAAATGTATAACCTCTTTCTTCGTTAAGTCTGATGATTGCATCACCGATTTGCTTAAGGAGGGTTCTATTAACGCCCGCACCAACTTCATCAAGAAGAACCACTTTGGCGTCAACCATCATTGTTCGAGCTAACTCCAATAATTTTTTTTGACCACCCGATAGATTTCCTGCGCTTTCATTCTTAAGGTGACTAATGCTAAGGAAATCAACGACTTCTTCTGCTTTGGCTTGAAGCGTTTTTTCTTCCTCAAATATTTGCTTACGCTTTAACCAAGTATTCATCAAATTTTCGCCGAGTTGATTAGCTGGCACCATCATCAAGTTCTCAAGAACACTCAGTGTTGGGAATTCATGAGCAATCTGAAATGTTCTCAGCAAACCTTTGTGAAAAAGCTGGTGTGAGGTAAGTTCTGTGACGTCTTCGCCATCAAGAACAATTTCGCCTTCAGTTGGCTGATAGAGTCCAGCTATTAGGTTAAACATTGTTGTTTTTCCAGCGCCGTTCGGTCCAACTAGACCAGTAATCGAGCCTCTATCAATATGCAAATCAACACCATCAACTGCCTTGATACCGCCAAAATGTTTTGATAAGTTTTTAACTGTAATCATTATAAGTCAGGAAATTAATGCCTTGGCCTCCCTTTGATGAACTGGCCACTAAAAATTGCCAGATTATCCTTGAATTATTAAAGGAATTGTAGGCCATTAAGGTAAAACTTTATTAAAAGGCTTCACGACAACACTTGAGTATACACCTGCAGCGACATAGGGATCGGCATCCGCCCATTCACGCGCCTGCTGGAGATCGTCAAAAGATGCAACAATTAATGACCCTGAAAAGCCAGCATCGCCTGGTTCTGAGACATCAATCGCTGGATGAGGGCCTGCCAAAATGAGTCGACCTTCATCTTTTAATTGGTTAAGCCTTGCGACGTGATCTGACCTGGCTCCCATTCGCTTACTTAAACTGTTTTCAATATCTTGAGCAATAATGGCATACAACATGATTGATCCTTATAGGTCTAGAACGTCTTGCATTGAATACAAGCCACTTGGTTTATCGAAAAGCCAGTTAGCTGCCCTGACTGCGCCATTTGCATAAATCATTCGAGAAGACGCTTTGTGTGTTATTTCAACCCTCTCACCGTCCATAAAAAATGCAACAGTATGCTCACCAACCACATCGCCACCTCTGATAGATGAAAAGCCAATCGTATTTAAATCTCTGGGCTCCTCTATACCTTCACGGCCATAGATTGCACAATCAGATAAATTTCTGCCAAGCGCATTTGCCACCACCTCTCCCATTTTAAGGGCAGTTCCTGAGGGCGAATCAACCTTGAAGCGATGATGAGCCTCAATGATCTCAATACTTGAATCTGGGCCAATCACTTTTGCAGAAGTTTCTAGTATTTTCAAAGTTAGATTGACGCCAACACTCATGTTAGGGGCAAAAACAATGGGGATTTCTTTGGACGCTTGATGAATGAGCTCTAGTTCATTATCACTAAAGCCAGTTGTTCCGATGACCATTGCTTTTCCAGAGCTTTTACAGGTAGAAATAGCATTTAGGGATGCCTCTGGCCTTGAAAAATCAATCAGGACATCAAAATTATCTAATGCATCTTCCAAACTATCTCCTTTATCAAGGCCAGCTCCAAACTCTGCTTTTGAATTTGAATTTACTGCCTCAATAAGGGTTTGACCCATTTTTCCTTTTGATCCGTTTATGGCAATTCTAGTCATTGATAGAATCCTCTAGTAAGTTATTTTTTTTGGTCACTGAATCAATCTCCTTGAGCGTTTCAAGAAGAGTAAACATTAAGTTCATTGGCATTGAATTTTGACCATCACTCTTGGCTATGGTTGGATTCGGATGCGTTTCCATAAACACTCCTGAAACGCCAACGGCTACAGCAGCCCTTGCCAAAACGGGGACCATTTCTCTTTGGCCACCCGACGATTTACCCTGTCCTCCAGGCTGCTGAACAGAGTGCGTTGCATCAAAAACAATCGGACAGCCCGTTGAACGCATACTGGATAGACCCCTCATATCTGAAACTAAAGTGTTGTAACCAAAAGAAGTGCCTCTATCACACACCATGATTTGTTGATTTCCAGAGACTTTAGCTTTGTCTACAACATTTCCCATATCCCAAGGCGCTTGAAATTGCCCTTTCTTAATGTTTACAGGCAGTCCTTGGCTACACACATTTTGGATAAAATTAGTTTGTCTGACTAGAAAAGCGGGCGTCTGCAGAACATCAACTACAGAACTGACTTCATCTAAGGGAGTGTCTTCGTGGACATCTGTCAAAACTGGTACGCCCACCTCTGACTTAACTTTTTCAAGTATCCTTAGCCCTTCCCCAATCCCAAGGCCTCGAAAACTATCTGCACTGGTTCGATTCGCTTTATCAAAAGATGACTTGTAAATAAAGTTAATGTCAAGCTCGTTACACACCTTTTTAAGATAACTTGCGGTCTCAATTGCAAGCTGCTCCGACTCGATAACACAGGGCCCAGCAATCAAAAAAAATGGATGCTCAATTCCAGCATGAAAATCTAGTAAATTCATGAACTTCGCTCATTACTTAAATATATACGTAAATTATATTCGTTTAAAATAAGCATAGTTATAAATTCCTTTCAACCATGGCACAAAAAACACCCGACATTTTAAAAAAAATAGTTTCTAGAAAGCATGAAGAAATTGCAGAAGCTATCAATAGAGTCCCTCTTGAGAGAATGGTTGAGTTGGCGAATAATAATGACAAGCCGCGTGGTTTTTATAAAGCCCTTAACAACAAAGTTGGTCAAAGACAAAGCGGTATTATTGCTGAAATCAAAAAAGCATCTCCCAGTAAAGGCGTCTTGAGAGAAGATTTTGATCCCGTTGAGATTGCAAAAAGCTATGAGTCAGGTGGCGCGAGTTGTCTTTCAATATTAACAGACCGTGATTTTTTTCAGGGTGACCCTTTGTATCTCATAAAGGCTCGAGCTGCAGTTAAACTTCCGGTAATTCGTAAGGACTTTATTATTGACCCATATCAGGTCTATGAGTCAAGAGCCATCGGAGCCGATTGTATTCTATTAATTGTCTCCTGCCTTGAAGATAGTGCATTAAAAAATCTGAGTGAGCTAGCTTCATCATTAGGCATGGATACTCTAGTAGAGGTTCATGACAAAGATGAACTTCATCGTGCATTAAAACTTGATTTGCCAATGATTGGAATTAATAATCGGAATCTTCGTAATTTTGAAGTCAGCCTGCAAACGACCATTAACTTACTATCTGGCATTGAAGATGATAAATTAGTGATAACTGAATCAGGAATTACAACGAAGAAGGATGTAAACTTGATGCATCAGCATAATGTGTTTGGATTTCTAATTGGTGAGGCTTTTATGAGAGACTCTAATCCTGGTCAAAAACTTAAGGAGTTTTTTGAATGAATATTTCTGTGAATTGGGTTGATGGCCTTCTTATGGTTGGCAAGTCAGATAGTGGCCATACTATCACTATGGATGGACCACCAGAAGTAGGTGGTGAGAATCTAGGCGTAAGGCCAATGGAAATGCTATTGCTAGGAGTGGCTGGCTGCACTATGATTGATGTAGTCACTACGCTCAAAAAGATGCGCCAAGACCTTTCTCACTGTGAAACCAAAATTAATGCAGAGAGAGCAACTGACTATCCAAAAGTGTTTACTGATATTCATATTCACTTTATTGTTAAAGGTAAAGATTTAGATGCAAAGAAAGTTGATAAGGCAATTACTCTGTCAGCAGAGAAATACTGCTCAGCATCCATTATGCTCGGAGAAACAGCTACAATTACACATGACTTTGAGGTCATAGATTAAAATTTTATTAAACGACTATTTCTAAAATACTCATTCAATTTATTTGCAGTATAATATGCGATTCTTCGGAGAGGTGGCCGAGTGGCTGAAGGCGCTCCCCTGCTAAGGGAGTATAGGCTTTAACTCCTATCGAGGGTTCGAATCCCTCTCTCTCCGCCATACAGCCCACATTCCAATAGGTTTTAATTTTTCGAATACTAAATAACGCTAAATCTTCATCTAGAATTCACAACTGAATTTTATAATTTGATGCATGACCATAAGTAAAGCAATCCACTGGTTTCGACAAGACCTTCGTTTATCAGACAATCCATCCCTTCACTATGCATCAAAGAATGGCCATATTTTGCCTATCTACATTCTAGATAATAAAAATTCTGGAGATTTTTCAATGGGTGGAGCAAGCCGTTTTTGGCTGCATCACTCTTTAAAAAGCCTTAAAGAAAACCTAAACAATAACTTATCTCTTTACCAAGGAGATCCTCTAAAAACCTTATTAGATATTATTAATCAAAACAACATAACTGCTGTCTATTGGAATAGATGCTATGAGCCCTGGCGTATTAAAAGAGACACAGAAATCAAATCAACACTTGAATCAAGAGGGATTTCAGTTTATACCTACAATGGCTCACTCCTTTGGGAGCCTTGGACGATTAAAAAAGATGATGGTTCGGCTTACAAAGTTTTTACGCCGTTTTTTCATAAGGGTTGTCTGAATTCACAAGAACCTAGAAGGCCTCTACCTAAAGTCAGCACTTCGAATTTTATTGTTGACAAAGCCCCCTCGTTAAATCTTGAAGATTTATCGCTCATTCCTGCTTTTAGATGGGATATACAAATTAAGTCCCATTGGGATATAGGGGAAATAGGTGCATATGAACGGCTAACTAAATTTATTGATAATGGAATAAAGCACTACAAAGAAGGAAGGAATTTTCCATCAAAGCCATTTGTATCTAGAATCTCTCCTCACATACATTTTGGAGAGCTATCCCCCAATCAGGCATGGTATTTGGCTAAAGAAAAAGATAGTGATAAGAACATTGATCACTTTTTAAGTGAATTAGGGTGGCGTGAGTTCTCCTATTGCCAGCTTTATTTTAACCCTCGGCTTCCAAGGAAAAATCTGCAATCCAAATTTGATACTTTTCCATGGGAAGATGACCCAAAAAATTTATTAGCTTGGCAAAAAGGTCAAACTGGCATCCCTATGGTTGATGCGGGAATGAGAGAGTTATGGTTGACTGGCACAATGCACAATCGAGTCAGAATGGTTGTGGGCTCATTTTTAGTCAAAAACCTTCTATTAAATTGGCGTCATGGTGAGCGCTGGTTCTGGGATTGCCTCGTAGATGCTGATCTTGCAAGTAATAGTGCTAGTTGGCAGTGGGTAGCTGGATGTGGGGCTGACGCAGCGCCATATTTTAGAATTTTTAATCCTGTAACCCAGGGCGAGAAGTTCGATCCGGATGGTGAATATATTAGAGAATACATTCCTGTACTTAAAGACCTGCCAGACAAGTACCTTTTTAGCCCGTGGGAGGCTCCAGAAGAAATCTTAGTGCAGGCAAATATTGTCTTGGGAGAAAATTATCCAAAACCCATAGTGGATTTAAAAGCTTCAAGAGAAAAAGCGCTTGAGGCTTTTAAATCTTTAAAAAAAATTGAAGCTTAAAGTGTTCTTAACCGCTCCTGAATCATAGTACTTAGGTTGCGCTTTACTTTGTACCAAAAATCTTGTCACCCGCATCGCCAAGTCCTGGCAATATATAACCATTTTCATTGAGTGAATCATCTATCGCGGCAATAAACAAATCTACGTCAGGATGAAGCTCTGTAACCCTCTCAAGACCTTCAGGAGAGGCCACTAAAAACAAACCAATAATTTTTTTACATCCCTTTTTCTTTAACAGATCAATTGTTGCTAGAACCGTTCCGCCAGTAGCCAACATAGGGTCAATAATTAGCGAGGTTCTTTGATCGATGTCTGCAATGACTTTATCAAAGTAGGCAACCGGGTCCAATGTTTCTTCGTCTCTATAGAGTCCCACTACACTTACTTTAGCATTAGGCACCAAAGTTAGAACCCCGTCAAGCATCCCAAGCCCTGCTCGAAGAATGGGAACAATTGAGAGTTTTTTACCGCTTAGCATCTCGGTGTTTATTGGCTCACCTTGCCAGCCATTAATTGCTCGACCTTCTAGAGGCAGGTTTCGGGTCGCCTCATATGTCAAAAGACTGGCGACTTCATTGGCAAGCTCACGAAATTGTTTTGTGCTTATACCCTCTTGGCGAAGTAAAGCTATCTTATGAGCGATTAGTGGGTGTTTTATGGCATTGAGCGGCATCTTAATTCCTAAAATTTATTGTCAATAACACTTTATTTTACATGGTAATACAAAATGTAATATTATTCTAATAACCACAAGTCATCAATATGTATGATAAACGTTTTGACAATAAAGTTAGGTATATGAATTTTGGAATTTTAGGAGAAGCAAAAATTGCACGAGAGCATGTTGTTCCGGCAATACTGAATGCCGGGCATACAGTTACTCATGTTGGAAGAAGAACCCCTGGGAAAGAAGCACTGCCTAAAATTTATGGAAGCGCTATTGAGACTGACTATGAGAGCCTTATTAATGACCCATCTGTAGATGCAATCTACAACCCCCTACCAAACCACCTGCATGCTCCCTACTCTATTAAGGCACTTAAATCTAATAAGCATGTCCTTTGCGAAAAGCCTGTTGCACTGAATTTAGACGAGTTAACTCAGCTTGAGAATGCTGCCAAAGAAAGTAAAGCATTTTTCTATGAGGCATTTATGGTTAGAAGCCATCCACAATGGCACTGGCTTCAAAATCTTGATATCGGACAATATCAGTCTTCTCACTTTATCTTTAGCTATCCCCAACAACCCGCTGGCAATGTGCGTAATCTTGTTAAGTATGGTGGTGGGCCATTATTTGATATTGGGTGTTATGCTATTCTATCAGGATGTATGCTCTTCAAGAGTGAACCCAAAGTGCTCTCTGCAGCTGCAATCATGTGTGATGAATATGAAACTGAAAAACAAGTGGATGCAACACTGAGATGGCCAAATGGGGAAACACTGAGCTTCACTGTTTCAGCTAACGCGGCTCTTTGCCAAGCCTTTACTGTTCTTGGCTCTAATGGCTGGGCCAAGCTGAACGTGCCAGTTAATCCTCCAGAAAAAACATACGCCTATTGGTCTAACGGTGGCCTTCAAAAAGGAAGTAAAGTTGAATTTCCAGCTTGTAACCACTACCAGTTGATGGTGGAGGAATTCGTTTCTCAATCTGAATCTGGGCATGACTCAGATTTCTTGTTCTCAAGAATTGTCACTAAGGCGATTAATGATATCCAAAAAATTGCTGGGTTAACGATCTAAAAAATTCATCTAAAATTGAAAAGATTATGACTCAATATTGTAATATTAATTACGCCACATGGTATCTTATAACGCTATGGAAATAGATACCCCGTTTACAATTGCTGGAAGGACTTTTAGCTCACGATTGCTTGTTGGTTCTGGAAAATATAAAGACCTAGAAGAAACAAAATTAGCGACTGAAAAATCAGGTTCAGAAATCATAACCGTTGCAATTCGAAGAACTAATATTGGACAAAATGCCAATGAAGAGAGCCTTCTTGACGTTATTTCGCCCGATAAATATACAATTCTTCCAAACACTGCTGGCTGCTACAATGCTAAAGATGCTGTCAGAACTTGTCTCCTAGCTAGAGAACTACTTGATGGTCACAACCTAGTAAAGCTTGAAGTCCTGGGTGACGAAAAAACTCTTTATCCAAATATTGTTGAAACACTTCATGCGGCAAAAACCCTAATCAAAGAAAATTTTGATGTCATGGTTTATACCTCTGATGACCCGATTATGGCAAAAGAGCTTGAAGACATTGGTTGCTGCGCAATCATGCCGCTTGGCTCTTTAATTGGCTCTGGACAAGGCATTTCTAATCCTTTTAATATTAAACTAATTAAGGAAAACTCTAGTGTGCCGGTCTTAGTTGATGCTGGAATCGGCTGTGCTAGTGATGCCGCCCGAGCGATGGAGCTCGGCTGTGATGGCGTTTTAATGAATTCAGCTATCGCAAATGCAAATGACCCAATTGTTATGGCCAGTGCAATGAAGCATGCAATTATTGCTGGCAGGAAATCATACCTTGCAGGAAGAATGATGAAGAAAGCCTATGCAAGCGCCTCATCACCCATGGAAAATCTAATATAGCAATCTTCGATTACTGTCATGGACTTTTCAAACAAAATAAGTGATCTTGAAAAAAATCACCTATTGCGATCTCGAAGAGTTGCAAAAAGTGCACAAGGCACTCATATGCAAATTGACAATCAAGATATCATTAATTTCTGTTCTAATGACTACTTATCTCTTGCGAATCATCCAAAGATCAAAGAAGCACTTATCACAGGTGTTCAGAAATACGGCGTTGGTTCAGGTGCATCTCACCTAGTTAGTGGACACTCTAAATCTCACAAAATACTTGAAGAAGCGTTATCAGATTTTACTGGACAGGAGAATGCACTTCTTTTTTCATCTGGCTATAGTGCAAATCTTGGAGTCTTTTCTGCGCTCAGAGATGAAATAAAATGGGTCATACAAGACAAGTTAAATCACGCTTCTTTAATTGATGGAAGCGCAATAATTGGGCTCCCTATTCAGAGATACCTTCACAAAAACCTTGAATCACTGAACTCTAAACTCAAAAAACAAACTGGTCCTGGACTCGTCGTCACAGATACTGTTTTCAGTATGGATGGAGATCAGGCAGACATATCTGGAATAAATAAAATCCTAAATAAAACTGATACTATTTTGATGCAGGATGACGCCCATGGCTTCGGTATTTTTAATCCACTAATCCCTAAGAATTCCATCTACATGGCAACGCTTGGTAAAGCTGTAGGGGTTATGGGGGCCTTTGTTGCTGGTAATAATGACTTTATCGAATTATTAATCCAAAAATCAAGGTCTTACACCTATACAACTGCAATCCCACCAAGCTTGTGTCAAGCAATCCTCATGAGTCTAGAGATTATTAAAAATGGAGAACAAAAGGAAAAATTACTCAATAATATAGAATTTTTCAAGACTGTATCTAGCCAATTAGGGCTCAATTTTGAAGATTCAAATAGTGCTATCCAGCCACTCATTGTCGGTTCGAGCTCAAGGGCGTTAAAAATTAGTAACAGCTTATTCGATTCAGGTTTTTTTGTGAGTGCAATTCGCCCTCCTACAGTCCCTCCAAATACTGCTAGACTGCGGTTTACACTATCAGCAAATCATCACTCAGATGAAATAGAATTGCTACTTGAAAAGGTTAAAAATGCTATGGCATAATACAATTGGGGAAGGGCCAGACCTTGTTCTTCTTCATGGATGGGCATTTAATAGTGACATTTTCCAAAGCCTTGTCAATAAATATAAACATAAATACCGTATAACAGTTATTGACCTACCTGGACATGGTAGAAGTTCAGATATTGATGGAGATATTGAATCGTGGTGTAGTGAAATAATAAAACTAATTCCCCAAAAATCGATTCTTTTAGGATGGTCATTAGGAGGCCTTCTATCCACTTATATAGCAAGCCAAATTAAAGTTAATGAGCTTATTTTAGTCGCCTCAAGTCCTTGCCTTGTAATGCATAAAAATTGGAGTTTTGGGATAGAAAGTAAGGCCTTCGAGCTGTTTGTAAATAACTTAAGAAATGATAGCACTCAAGCACTAAAGCGCTTTGTAAGCCTTCAAAGTAAAGACAAATCTCAAATCCAAGAACTGCATCAATCAATTCAAAAATACCCTGCATCGGAAAGTGCTTTGGATATTGGACTTCAAATAATCTTAAATTCGGACTTAAGCAATACCTATCAAAAAATTTCAACCCCAAAAAGATGTATCCTTGGATCCCTAGATACACTTGTACCAGTAAAAATTCAAAATTGGTATGATGAGGCTGGATCAAAAACTATTGTTTTAAGGTCTGGACATCTGCCATTTTTGAATAGTGACTTCAAAATTTAATTTATATTTCCCCAACTACAAAGTTTCAATTCTTATCGTTATCGTGTTTTTGGTATAATTTATTCAATTTCCTCACCAATATAAAAATGAGTGCATTAGTCGGAGTTATTATGGGTTCAAAGTCTGATTGGCCCACAATGAAAAACGCTACAGATATGCTTGACGAGTTTGGCGTTGCCTACGAAGTTAAAGTTGTATCAGCTCATAGAACGCCTGACTTAATGTTTGAATATGCTGAAACTGCTCAGGATAGAGGCCTTGAAGTCATTATTGCAGGTGCCGGTGGCTCAGCCCATTTACCCGGGATGGTTGCCTCTAAAACAATTGTCCCAGTTCTTGGTGTGCCAGTTCAATCTAAAGCGTTAAGTGGGCAAGATTCATTATTATCAATTGTTCAAATGCCTGGTGGTATTCCTGTTGGAACTCTTGCTATCGGAGAAGCTGGTGCCAAAAATGCAGGCATATTAGCTGCTCAAATTGTTGGAAATCATGATGAGAAAGTCAGACAAAAAGTTGCTAAATTTCGTTCAGAACAAACGCAAAGTGTACTAAATAATCCCAACCCGGATAACTAACTTATGAAAATTGGTGTTCTTGGGGCTGGACAATTAGGAAGAATGCTCGCACTATCAGCATACCCACTAGGTCATCAAATGAGATTTTTGGCTTTATCTGAGGAGGACCCCTCTTCGCTTTTAGGAAAAACATACATCAACAGTAACGCTGATGTAATTAAATTATTTTCTGATGACTCTGACGTTGTTACATATGAAAGTGAAAATACAGATGTTTCAATAGTTAAGGATGTAAGCAAAAAATCAAACGTTTTTCCTAGTGAAAGATCTCTTTACCTTACCCAGCATCGTGGCAGAGAGAAAGAATTACTCTCCGAATTAAACATTCCTTGTACCCCGTATCAGACAGTCAACAGTGTATCTGAACTCAAAAATGCTATCAAAAGCATAGGATTGCCTGCCATTCTTAAGACTACCAGGGATGGCTACGATGGAAAAGGTCAATTTCATATCAAATTTGAATCTCAAATCGATGAAGCTTGGGGCCATATGTCTGGCAACGAATCTATCCTAGAAGGCTTTGTTAAATTTGAGCGAGAACTCTCTCTGATTGCTGTGCGAGGGTTAGACGGCAGTCTCAAATATTATCCACTTGTAGAAAATACCCATCACGAAGGGATACTTAGATTGACAGTTGCTCCAGCACAAAATATATCAAAGTCCCTACAAAAAAAAGCAGAGGGATATATGCATTCTTTAATTAATGAAATTAATCATGTCGGCGTCCTTACCATTGAACTTTTCGATTCCAAAGATGAATTAATTGTCAATGAGATTGCGCCAAGAGTTCATAACTCAGGTCATTGGACGATTGAAGGAGCACAAACATCTCAATTTGAAAACCACATTAGAGCAATCACCAATTCTCCTCTTGGCGAAACATCGATTAAACATCAATTTAATGCAATGATAAATATTATTGGAGAGCATGGGGCAACTCAAAAGGTTCTTGAAACTGAGAACGCTCATTTACATTTATATGATAAAGAAGAACGTCAAGATAGAAAATTAGGTCATATTACGATAACCTCGAATTCTTTCGATGCTTTAAACAAATCAATTGATAGCTTGAAGGAGTATTTACCTTAGTCTTCATTTAAATTTAGAGGGCTATGATTTTGCCTTAGCTCTTCATGATAAAACTGTTCAGCAATCTTCTCTTCATAATGATAGGCAGATAGCTCACTAACCTCAACACCTGACAAAAATTGGCATACATGAATAATCTCATGGCACATTGTAATAATATATTTTTTTTGATCAAGTGACTCTTCAATTTCTATAAAAAACTTACCATCACCCTCATAGTCTGTCCAAGCAAGGGCATCCTCAACCTTATGAATTGTTAGGTCTATATTTGGGATATTGTCTTCTTTAAAAAGCCCATTACAACAAAAATTAAAAAGTTGGTGTGAAAGCTCTATTTGCTTTTTATTGCCGCCATGAATATAAAGCATTTTTTAGAAAACTCATAAAGTTAGTTAAAAATGTTTGTCCAGATACCTAATAATATCATTTGACTCATAGAGCCAACTTACCTCTCCAGCATTACTAATTTTAAGGCATGGAACCTGTATCTTTCCGCCACTTGATTCAAGTTCTGTTCTGTAGTTACCCTTTTGTGCATTTCTAGTCTCAACTTTAAGGTTTAAACGCTTAATCGCCCTTCGAGTCTTAACACAAAAAGGACATGCGTAAAATTCATATAATTTTAAAGATTCAGTCTTCTGATCAACAATTATCTGTTCTTCATCGCTTCTCTTAACGATTGATGGTCTAAATACCCAGTCAATAAAGATTATTAACCTTCCTGAGCCCTCTCTTAGTAGTTTTAGAAATAGTCTCATAAATTCTGCTTGTATGCGATTAATGTGTTTTCAAGAAGCGTTGCAATAGTCATTGGACCTACACCACCAGGAACAGGCGTTATTCCTCCAGCTATATCTTTAATTGCATCGAAATCTACATCCCCAACCAGTGACCCATCTTCCAGTCGATTAATTCCCACGTCGATTACAATTGCGCCCTCTTTAATCCAGTCTCCTTTGACCATTTGAGGTATTCCAACGCCGACAACAACAATATCGGCTTGTCTCACCTTCTCAGCAACATCTTTTGTTTTACTATTGCATATGGTGACAGTCCCTCTGGCATTTAGAAGCTCCATAGCCATTGGCCTTCCTACAATATTTGAAGCACCAATAACGACACAATTCATCCCTTCAACTTTACAATCAACTGATTCCAGTATTGTCATCACACCCTTTGGCGTGCAGGGCCTTAAGTGAGACTTATTCTGCATTAATTTTCCAATATTTTCGCTATGAAAGCCATCTACATCTTTAAATGGAGAGATGTGTTCTATCACTTTGTTTGCATTAATGTGACTAGGCAGTGGAAGCTGCACAAGAATGCCATCGATATGTGGATTATTATTAAGGCGCTCTACCTCCTCCAGTAACTGCTCTTCAGTTGTGTTTTCTGACTTTATAATCTTGTCTGAAAAGAATCCAGCCTGTTTACATGCCATCTCTTTATTTCTAACATAGACGGCTGAAGCAGGATCTTCACCTACCAAGATAACTGCAAGACCTGGCGGACGCTCAAGCGCCTTAACCTCATCAGCAATCTTTAAACGTAAGTTTTTTGCAATCTCTTTACCATCAATAATTTTCATTTTTTTAATTCCTTTTTAACTTTAATTAAATCACTTTCTGTATCAACACCGAAGCCAGTTGAAGCGCGTGAAATTTCAACATGTATTTCAAATCCTTCCGTCAAGAAAGTAAGTTGCTCCAATTTTTCAGCCATTTCGAGGCTTGATATAGTCATATTAATGTAATCTTTTAAGAAATCTACACGATAGGCATATAGACCGATATGCCTAAAACATAAATCTAGATTAATCTCTTTACTATCCCTGAAAGCAGGTACAGGCGATCTTGAGAAATACATTGCTTTGCCGCGCGAATTATATACAACTTTCACGCAATTCTCATCAAAGTACGACTCCTTAGTATCTATTGGTTCACACAGAGTGGCAACACTCAGTCCCGAGCTTATCAGATTGGATGCCACCTGATTGATTGCAACTGGACTCATCATTGGCTCATCGCCCTGCAAATTAACCACCACATCATCATCTTTAAAATCCAAAACCGACACGGCCTCAGATATTCTTGAAGTTCCTGAAGTGTGACTATCACTTGTCATGCAAACTTCTGCGCCAAAATCTTCTGCAATAGTTTTTATCCTTTCATCGTCAGTTGCGATGATGACTCGACTTGCATCACTCTTCACTGCATTTAAATAGGTATGCTCTATAAGCGATTTCCCGTTGATATCTTTTAATAGCTTTGCCGGTAGACGGCTTGAGGCATATCTGGCAGGAATAATAACGGAAAAACCCATTATTTTTTAGAGTCTATTTTTCTGGCTTCCTCTACAAGAAGAATTGGAATACCATCTATAATTGGATAAGCTAATCCACTTTTTTCGCATATTAGCTCATCTCCTTCAAACTTCAAAGGCCCCTTACTCTGGGGACAAACCAACATTTTTAATAAATCATTATCAATCAAAACTTAGACTCCAATTGCTGATAAAAATTAGAATTAATTTTTGCTCTTACAGATAAATACCACATTTGATCAGTTGCAAATTGTTTACATTTTACACAATCCTTTGAAGTCATTATGATTGGATGATTTTCATTAAAAATCAGGTCCTTTTCAACAAAAGCATAGTGGTCTGGAAAAGGCTTAGTGATTAATTTGACTCCATTGTTTTTGAGTGTAGAAAAGAAGTTATCTGGCTTACCAATTCCAGCAACTGCATAACATTTCCTACCTTTGAAATAATCAAGACCCTTAACTTCCTTAGTCAGAAGGTTTATATATTCTTGCGGTTCAATTTCACTTGAAACTTCACCCTCTAAACTAGAGCCATTATTAATGATAAAATCAACTGATTTCAGTCTACTTTTAGCTTCTCTCAGCGGCCCGGCAGGAAGGAACAAACCATTGCCTAAACGAGTATGCCCGTCAATCACAGCAATTTCTATATCACGACCCATAGAGTAGTGCTGAAGGCCATCATCACTGACAATAACATCTAGTGCATATTTCTTAATTAAGCGCTCAATTGCTTTAGTTCTTTTTTTTGCTACTGCAACTGGTACCTCAGTTTGCTGTTTAATCAATAAAGGTTCATCTCCACATTGCATTGGATCACTAGACATAGTAACTTCTAAAGATTCTTGTGAATATCTACCGCTATAGCCTCTTGAGACCACCCCTACTTTTTTATTTTGAGACTTTAAATAATTAACAATTGAAATGACAATTGGTGTTTTACCTGTTCCGCCTAATGTTATATTGCCGACTACTATAACTGGCAAAGATGAATCATTGACTTTCAGAATTTTGAACTTATAAAGCCATAAACGTATGTAAGACAAAACAAAAAAAACAACAGAAAAAGGCAGTAGTGTAAAGTTAACCAAGCCGAACTTATTATGGTTTATAAAACTTTGATTGCTTAACATTTGATAACTTTAATCACCTTTAAAACATTTATTATGACAAAATATTCTGACCATGAGTGTTGAATTTCATATTTCCAACAAATATTTGCGATCAAGCAGAAAAAAAGGCTTTGTTTCTTTTATTTCTGGTGTTTCAATGGTTGGTCTAATTTTGGCTGTAATGTCTTTAATTACAGTCTTATCTGTCATGAATGGATTCCATAAAGAATTAACCAACAGGGTTTTAAATACGATTTCTCATTCTTACATTACAGGCTCCGATGATACCCTTGAAAATTGGGATGACCTCCAAAAAAAGGTCGACTCTCAGGATAGCGTATTAGCGTCCTCTCCCTTTGTAGAAGATTTTGCTTTAATGACCTCAAAAAGTGCTTCCCAGGGTGTAAGCATTAGAGGAATACTTATTGATCAAGAACCGTCCACCTCTGCTCTACTGGATGACATAAAATATGGTTCACTTAGTTTAAATGAAGATGAGGCCTCAGTTTTATTGGGTGTTGGTTTGGCAACGCTCATGGGAACTGGCATTGGTGATCAGATTACTCTCATTGCGCCGGCAAGAAATTCGCTTGGAGCTCTAGTCCCTATATCTCAAACTTTTAGCGTGAGTGGTATTTTTAATGCTGGATTAAATGACTACAATAATGGTTTAGCATTTATTCATCTTTATGATGCTCAAGATCTTTTTGGTTTGGGAAATAAAGTTTCTGGAATACGCCTCAAGGTCAATGATTTATTTGAGGCAAGTGTCATTACTGATAATGTTGTTGACTCTTTAGGGGATGGATATTACGGCGTTGACTGGATGCAACAACAAAAACACTTTATTAGAGCATTAAACCTTGAAAAGCAAATGATTGCGATTATTCTTTCTCTGATAATTGCTGTAGCAGCATTTAATATTGTCTCCATGATGGTTATGGTGGTAACCGATAAAAAATCTGATATAGCGATTCTTAGAACTATTGGAATGACACCAAAACGAATTGTAAAAATATTTTTTTATCAGGGTATAAGTATTGGTCTTATTGGGATTACAATTGGAACTATCCTTGGGTTGCTATTGGCGCTTAATATCGAATCAGTTATATCTGGGATTGAGAGCATAATTGGATTTCAATTTTTTCCTAAAGATGTCTTTTATATCAATCGTTTTCCATCCAAAATTCTTCTGAGTGATGTCTTGAGTATCGTTTTTGGTGCATTGATATTGGTCATTCTTGCATCAATCTATCCTGCTAAACGAGCTGGAAAAGTAAATATTTCTGAGGTGCTAAGGCATGAGTAACATAATTGAATGTCGATCCTTATGCTTTTCGTATTCAGAAGGTGGAAGTAAAACCTCGGTATTAGATAACTTAAATTTTGAAATTAAGCCGGGTGAAAAATTAGCTATTATTGGTCAATCAGGATGTGGCAAATCAACGCTACTAAATTTGATTGCTGGATTAGATAAACCTTCTGAGGGTGATGTATTAATTAAAAGCTCAAATATAGCAATGCTCAATGAAAAAGAGAGAACAGAGTTGCGCTCTGAAAATCTAGGATTTGTCTATCAATTTCATCATTTATTGAATGATTTTTCCGCACTCTACAATGTTTCTTTGCCTTTGTTGATTAAAAACATTGATAAAAGAAAAGCAATTAAATTAGCTGAAGATATATTAAAGAAAGTAGGTCTCGAAAATCGCCTTCAACATAAACCGTCTCAGTTATCTGGAGGTGAAAGACAAAGAGTTGCCATTGCAAGGGCTATGATTTCAGAGCCTGCCTGCCTGTTAGCGGACGAACCTACTGGAAATCTAGATGCAGATAATGCTAATGATATTCTCGATTTAATTATTGAGCTTAATGACAATCAAAATACAGCTCTTTTAGTTGTGACGCATGACTTAACTATTGCAAATAGGATGGATAGAAAACTTGAATTAAGTAATAAAAAGCTTCATGAAGTCTAACGGAAAAGTCATTCTGGTCATTATTGATGGCCTGAAATTTCAGACAGCAGTTGATCAGTGTGGTTATCTAGAGGCTCTTGTTGAGTCAAAAAAAGCCCGCAGAATGAAAATGATAGCTGTTTTGCCAACTCTTTCAGCACCCATATACGAAACCCTTCACACAGGCCTTGAGCCCGTTGATCATGGTATTACTTCAAATGACAATCTAAGAAAATCGAATAGTGAGAATATCTTTTCAATAGCTAAAGAAAATGGGCTAAAGACTGCAGCAGCAGCGCACTGCTACTTCTCAACTTTGTACAATGCAGACCCTTATATTCCAATTACAGATCAAGAGGTTAACGATGCTAATAAACCCATACAATATGGCCGATTCTATTCTGAAAAAGGATACTCTTCATTTAACATTTCATTGATTTCAGAACACGACTTAATGAATCAAGCAAGCATGATGATTGACCGCTACAAACCTCACTATTTAATGATCCATTCTTGCAGTTGTGATTCTATTGGCCATAAGTTTGGTGGGAGCTCAGAGGAATATTCAAAACAAGCTTGGCTGGTAAATGACCAATTGGCTCAACATATTCCTTTTTGGACAGAAGAAGGCTATAGAGTCCTAATAACCTCAGACCATGGATTTACCGATTCAGGCAATCACGGAGGAAGTAGCGATATTGAGAGATGGACCCCTTATTATGACATTGGCCATCCGCGTCCAGGAGTGGCAAAAGAAACAGTTTCTCAACTCTCAGTCGCCCCTAGCATCTTGTCGCTGCTAGGTTTGAGTATTCCAAAGAACCTAAAGGGAGTAGCCTTGGATAAGTAAGGAACTTTTTAAGCTAGGCTAAAAACTGAATCATTATTCCGGCAGCAATTGCTGAACCAATGACTCCTGCAACATTTGGACCCATTGCATGCATAAGTAAAAAGTTGTTTGAGTCAGACTCAAGGCCAACTTTGTTTGAAACTCTTGCGGCCATTGGAACTGCTGAGACCCCAGCTGATCCAATTAAAGGGTTAATTTTATTTTTACTAAAGACATTCATTAGTTTTGCCATTAATAAGCCGCACATAGTTCCAATTGAGAAAGCAACCAACCCCAGTAACAAAATACCCAGTGTATCAAGTTGGAGAAATTTATCTGCCATTAGTTTAGAGCCGACGGCAAGACCTAGAAATATAGTTACAATGTTGATCATAGCGTTCTGAGTGGTGTCGCTGAGGCGATCAACAACGCCAGATTCTTTCATTAAGTTACCAAAGGCGAACATTCCCAAAAGAGGGGCTGCTGCTGGCAAAAGAAGAGCAACCAATAAAAGAAGGATGATTGGAAAAACAATTTTTTCAGCCTTAGAAACCTCCCTCAGCTGAACCATTTTAATTTTTCTTTCATTTTCATTTGTAAACGCTCTCATAATTGGTGGCTGAATCAATGGCACGAGTGCCATATATGAATATGATGCTACGGCAATAGCGCCAAGTAGCTCTGGGGCCAGTATTGATGCCACATAAATTGAGGTCGGGCCATCAGCACCACCAATAATTCCGATTGCAGCTGCTTGCTTTAAATTGAAATCAAAGATACCAATTACTGAGAGTCCTACAGCACCTAGCAAAGTAGCAAAAATGCCGAACTGAGCTGCAGCGCCTAGGAGTAATGTTTTTGGGTTTGCAAGGAGCGGTCCAAAATCTGTCATTGCGCCAACACCCATAAAAATAATAAGTGGGAAAGCCCCTGACTCAATACCTACCATGTAAAAAAGATGCAAAATGCCGCCATCAACTGCCAAATTAGCCCCAGGAATATTACTGAGTAATGCACCAAAACCAATTGGAAGAAGTAAAAGTGGTTCAAACTTCCTTACAATAGCTAAGTAAATCAGCAAGATGCCAACCAAAAGCATTAAGCCTTGCCCCCAGCTCATCTGATAAAGCCCTGTATTTGTCCAAAGAAGACTCAATTGGTCCATTATTTACCCTAAAGAAAGAAGAAGTTGGCCAACAGTGACTGAATCACCCTCTTTAACATCTACACTGACAACAACGCCTGAACGTGTAGCTTTTATTTCAGTTTCCATTTTCATGGCCTCTAATACAATTAAGGTGTCACCTTTTTTAACATTTTGGTTCGGAGCAACTAGCGTCTTCCAGATGGTTCCTGATAGCGGCGCAGAAATATCTTCTGTTCCATTTGCAAGTGGCGTTATTGATTCATCCTCTGAACTATCAGCACTCTGTATAGGTTGATCTGAAGAGGCTCCCATTGAAGTTATAGTACCTCCCGCAGACACATTCACGGTGTAGGACTGGCCTTTAAATGAGACAGTATAGACTCCTTCATCTTTTTGATCATTTGCAGATTCAGTTTCAGCAACGGGTACTGGCTCAAAAAAGTCTGGATTATCTCTATTCTCTAAAAATTTAACGCCTACCTGTGGGAAAAGCGCATAGGTCATTAAATCATCAATTTTCTGATCTGCAACTCTGATACCCTTCTCAGCAACAATTTTGTCAAACTCAGACTCTAAAATTTCTAGCTCTGGCTCAATATTATCTGCGGGTCGGCATGTAATAGCTTTAGATCCATCTAATACTCTTTCTTGTAACTCTTTATTGACTGGTGCTGGAGCAGCGCCATACTCACCCTTCAATATGCCTGCTGACTCTTTAGTGATTGTCTTATATCTCTCGCCTGTTAAGACATTAAGAACTGACTGTGTGCCAACGATTTGTGAAGTTGGAGTGACAAGTGGTATATAGCCAAGATCTTTTCTAACACGAGGGATTTCTAATAACACTTCATCCATCTTATCAAGTGCGTTCTGCTCTTTTAATTGACCCTCCATATTGGTCAGCATTCCACCAGGCACCTGAGAGGTCAAAATTCTTGAGTCTACACCCTTGAGAGAACCTTCAAACTTTGCGTACTTTAATCTTATTGGCTTAAAGTACTGATCAATCTCTTCAAGCTTATTTAAATCTAAGCCAGTTTTTCTTGGGCTTGCCTCGAGGATTGAGACTACAGAATTTGTCGCAGAGTGGCTATAAGTCATACTCATTGAACCAATACAGGTATCCACACGATCAATACCAGCCTCTACAGCCTTAATAATGCATGCCGTAGATAGACCTGTAGTTGCATGAGCATGAAGCTGGATAGGAATGTCAATTGCTTTTTTTAGTTTTTGAACTAGGTCAAAAGCAACATAAGGCTGAAGTAGGCCTGCCATGTCCTTGATACACAAAGAATGGGCACCCATATCTTCGATTTCTTTTGCCATATCGATCCAAAGCTCGGTTGTATGGACAGGACTAACAGTATAGGATATTGTTCCCTGAGCATGTTGGCCTACCTTAACGGTTTGATCAATGGCAATCTTAAGATTGCGCGTATCATTCATCGCATCAAATATCCTTAATACTCCAACCCCATTCTCAGCACAACGATCAACAAACTTTCTCACTACATCATCACTATAGTGCCTGTAACCAAGCAAATTTTGGGCCCTTAAAAGCATCTGTTGAGGCGTATTAGGCATCACTTTTTTGATTTCACGAATTCTTTCCCAAGGATCCTCCCCAAGAAAACGAATACAAGCATCAAAAGTTGCACCGCCCCAGGACTCCATTGACCAGTATCCAATCTGGTCTAATTTTTCAGCGATTGGAAGCATGTCATCAATTCGCATTCTTGTTGCAAAAAGTGATTGATGCCCATCTCTTAAGACTAATTCAGTGATTTGAACAGGTTTATTATTTTCTTTTGTTGACATGATTTATCTCTGTGTATGCATTTTAATTGCTGCTTCTATAATGGCCCTTGTCTTTTCATCAATTTCAATTGAAGAGTCAGTGTTCATTGATGAAGTAACATTAATTGCGGGCTGTATTTTTGTTACAACCTTTGACATAAGGGTTGTAACAACAACCATCAATGCTAAAAATACAAAAACAAAACCCATACCAAACATGGTCAAAGTTATTGCATCAGTTAGCAGGTTGTTGTCCATTTTAAAATCCTAGTTAAAGAATGGTATTCATTAATTCATAATGGTACCAGTGGACGGGCTCGAACCGTCACTCCCGTGAAGGAACCGGATTTTGAATCCGGCGTGTCTACCAATTCCACCACACTGGCTTATTAGGTTTATTTATGTCTGAAAGTAATCCTGCCCTTGGTCAAATCATAAGGAGTCATTTCTACAGTTACCTTATCGCCAGGTAATATGCGTATATAGTGCTTACGAATCTTTCCTGAAATATGAGCAAGAACGCTATGACCATTTTCCAACTCAACTTTAAATGTTGTATTGGGTAACTTTTCCTTTACGACCCCCTCTAACTCAATGTAATCACTTTTTGACATATTTATATTAATTAAAAAACCAAGTAATATTATACCTAATTACTTATTTGACGCCAATTGTAATATTGATATTAGATATTTGCTTATAAAAAAATTCAAACTGAATTGAAGTGGTTTATGAGTATAAAGAATTTATAAAAAAAATTTACTAAATGAACAATCTTTAGAAAATTATTTCAATAAAGTTAGTTTGTTTAGTATTTAACTCCTAATTATTTATGTAACAAAAATAATTACTATTTATTACTATAATGTAAACAGTAACCATCAGATTTATACAATTCTGAACCTGCCAAGGGGCGTTGCATTGAGGTCTACTCAATCAGGCTTGGCAATCGAAAACGACGCTCATTTTTTTAACTTAACGGGAAAATGAAATGGGCAATTCTTTCACAAAAAATAATGACTTTAAGGCTTCTAATCTAAAACTTAGTTTGCTTAACAACTATCAGTTAGTCAATATAGGGGAGGGAAAATGAGTTTAGATATGAAAAATATATTAACTCACTTGCACCACCCAAACTCACTGAAAGATTATCAAGAGGTAGATGAGCCTGACGCTATTAAAGTTTCAGAATATTGGGGCAGAAAAAGTAATCAATCTCAAAGTCTAAATATTAGCTTTGAATTATTTCCACCAAGATCAAGCTCCGCTAAAAAGTCTTTAAAGAAAGTCTGCCAGGAGTTAAGCACTATAAATCCAGAATATTTTTCTGTTACGTTTGGCGCACTGGGCTCATCTCAAAATGACACGCTTGACACTATTATTGATCTTTCTAAAGATACTGAAATTCCAATAACTCCCCATCTTACTTGTACAGGTATAGACACAAAACAGGTAGCTGATTTACTCGATGAATACATTGTTCGAGGAATAAAGCAGATTATGGTTTTAAAGGGTGATTACCCCAAAACAATCATTAAAAAAGGAGATTTTGCATATGCTAATGAAATGGTTGAGTTCATTAAGGAGAACTATCTTAATATGGATATCCTTGTAGCAGCCTATCCAGAGAAGCATCCACATTCAAGTTGCGTGAGAAAAGATATTGATTTTTTTGTAGAGAAAGTGAACGCTGGAGCAGACAAAGCAATTACTCAATATTTTTACAATATTGACGCTTATTTTCATTTTGTAGATGAGATACAAAAACGTAACATTGATATCCCCATTACTCCGGGCATCATGCCAATAACAAATTACGACCAGTTAATGCATTTTTCAAAAATATGTGGCGCAGAAATTCCTGCCTGGATACTCAATAAACTCAAACTTTACAAAAATGATCTCAATAGTTTAATAGAGTTTGGGGAGGATGTAGTTAGTGAAATGTGTTTAAAGCTCAAGGATAATGGCGTATCAAACTTTCATTTTTACTCTTTGAACAAAGCCGAACCAACCATGTCAATAGTAAAAAGAATAACTTAAGAATTAAAGGTTAGTGGAAGTGCCTCTTGGAGTGAACCCAGCCCTGAAGTTTTTGAAAATCTGTTTTCTTTTCTGGCTGGACAATCTTTTCAAGCTCGATCAGTCTTTCATTAAGCTCATTAAAAGCATTTGTATAGTGTTTACTTTTGATGGATTCTTGATATAGCTTAGATTTTAGAGTAGCTATGACAGAAACTAAATCTTGGTCATTGCTGGCATCAGTTACCTCGGCATCACCTTTTAACTTGACCTGAGTTTCTTGAAAACGTTTCAAGTGCTGAGTAGCCACAGAATCGATTTTCAAATGAGACTCATCTAAAGCAAGATTGCTTGGATTGAATGGGATGATTCGTTCTGAAATATTTAAATCTTGAAGAGAGCCGCGGGTTGTCGGTTGTTGGACGGTGAAGCCACTAACTCCTAGCAGACGTGCCACCCATGAAATTCCAAATCTAATCACCTGAACTCCTGATATAGTTTTACATATGTTACCCAAACAAATTATATTTGTGCATTTTTTTATTACTTTTTATTTAATAAAATATCAACAAAATCTTCATCAGAAGGATTTTGGGTGGTCTCAATTTTTATAAATCCTAACTTTTCTGCTGAGGATTTAATTCGTTCACTAAAAACAATAAGCCTTCTTGCCCGTAAAATTTCAAAATACTTTGGAGAAACACAATTTACTAGTCGTTTGATATTGATAAGACTCTCGTTACTAGTCGCCATAAGTATTCCATCAGGATGATTCACAAATGACATTAACGATTCATTATGAATTCTTGTCAATTCGCATGGAATTCTCTCATAAACCTCAAGGTAATCGACTTGATTAGATGAACTCAAATAATTTTTTAAAGTTTCTGAGCCGCCCCTTCCTCTAACAATTAATATTTTTCTATTCGAAAGTGTTGAACATTCTTTCATTTTTAAAAGCTCTCGGCTTGAGGCATTAGTCTTTGGAAAACAGTCAACTGTAATATTATTCTTAAATAATTGATTTGCTGTTACAGGACCAACTGCGAAAACCTTAGAAGAATCAGCAAATAAGTCACCATAATGCTCTTCAGCATAATTAACTGCATTGACACTTATAAAAATAATAATATCGTATTTTTCAACTGGAGCTTTGGTTTGAAGTTTGCTGACCTCAAAAGCAGGAAAAAGAGCATAATCAAAATTATTTTTATTTAGAAGCAACTCTAAGTTTTTAGTTTGAGAAACGGGTCTTGTAATCAGTATCATTCAATTATTATAGATATTTGACTTTAAAACTTCAGTAATTATCTTCATTACCCTAAAGTATTAGATTATGAATAAAAACGTGTTTATTAAAATCAAACTTCGATGACTTTATAATAAGCTTTAAATTATTTTTAACATTACTATGTTTATATCAATCATATCTCTTTTAATTGGCTTTAGCTTACTTGTTTGGAGTGCAGATTCATTTACAGATAATGGCGCTAAAATTGCTAGAATATTTAACATTTCACCACTGATTATTGGTTTACTGATTTTTGGTTTTGGAACTTCAGCTCCAGAAATGCTAGTCTCTGGACTTGCAGCTTATGATGGACACCCTGAATTAAGCATTGGGAATGCATTTGGTTCAAACATTTTTAATATTGGACTCGTGCTTGCAGTAGCTGCCATTATTCATCCGGTAATTGTAGAGAAAAATGTTTTAAAAAGAGAGTGGCTTTTTCTGTTTTTATCAACGTTAATTGTTGGATTCTTACTAATGGATGGCTTTTTAAGTTTTGTTGATGGATCTATTCTATTAATATTGCTGTTGCTATTTTTATACTATATATACAACGAGTCAAAAAAAGATGCTAATCTTGAAGATGCAGCCTCTGAAGACATAAGTGAAAATCAATCCAAAGTTAGAACTTGGCTTCTTCTAATCATATCTTTAGTGGTTCTGGTATCGAGTGCAAGGCTTGTGGTTTGGGGCGGAACAAATCTTGCGTTAGCTTTTGGCGTTAGTGATTTAATTATTGGCTTAACAGTTGTTGCATTAGGTACAAGCTTGCCAGAATTAGCGGTTGCCATTAGTAGTGCGGTAAAAAAACAACATCAAATGATTATCGGGAATATTATTGGCTCAAATTTATTTAATTCATTGGGTGTTTTAGCCATTCCAGGGTTAATTCTGCCTTTCCAAATTCCCCCTGAAGTGATGAGTAGAGACTATATTTATATGCTTATCTTTACTTTGTTGGTTCTTGTTTTCTCTCTTAAGTTAAAAATAAATCGACTTGGAGGTTTAATATTACTTGCGATTCTAGCCAGTTACTTATACCAATTAGTTTGGATTTAATATTAAAAAATCTCAATGACACGAGGGAGCTCGGTGAGAAACTTGCCCAGTGCTGCTCAAGTCTTGATTGCCCATGTGTTGTGTATTTGATTGGTGACCTAGGCGTCGGAAAAACTACGCTCGCTCAAAACTTTATTAAGTACTTTGGATTTGCCAGGGTAAAAAGCCCAACATACACTCTTGTTGAGAGTTATCAAAATGACAATGTTGATATTCATCACTTTGATTGTTACCGATTGACGGACCCAGAGGAGTTGGAATATATCGGCATACGTGAATACCTTACCCCTAAAAGTATTCAGTTAATTGAATGGCCCGAGCTGGGAAAAGGTGCGCTAGCAAAAGCAGATATTACAATCAAACTAAGTGGCAATGGAAATACAAGAAATACCAAAATAACGTTTCAAACTGACATAGGACAATCAATCAAAGAATGCGCTTTTGGGTAGGTTTATTGTTTGTTATTTATACTTGTTTCTCATTTGCAGGAGATAAGACGACGCTTTATGATTTTAGGTATTGGTCTGCCCCAGATCATACTCGAATAGTCATCGACAAGGAAGAGGACACGCTTTTCAATATCAAAAGCTTTGATGATTACGTTGTTATTAGCTTTGATGACGCTGAGGTTTTATCTGAAACTTTTTCAAATATTTTCTTTAAAGACTCTCGCATAGAGAAAGTTAGAATCAAACGTGACAAAGAGACCATTAAATTAATTGTTCATATTAAAAATAAATTCAACACTAACCACTTCACATTAAAGCCAAATTCAAAATATAAATACCATCGATTGGTCGTAGACATAGTCGATTCAGGACTCAAGTCAACAAAAATAATTACGAAGCCTGAGGCAGCAAAGCCAAACAAAAATCAAAGAATTATTCTCGTTGATGCGGGTCATGGTGGTGAAGATTCAGGGGCAATTGGAAAAAATCGTTCCAAAGAGAAAGATGTTAACTTGGCTATTGCTAAAAAATTGGTGTCAATAATTAATAAAAATAAGAATTTGAAAGCAGTTTTGACAAGAAGTGGCGATTATTATGTCCCACTAACCAAAAGAATTACAATCGCTCAAAAAGAAAAGGCAACTATGTTTATTTCCATTCATGCGGATGCTGTTGAAAGTCCTGTTGCCAAAGGCGCCTCTGTTTATACTTTGAGTGAAAAGGGTAATAACAGTAAATTAGCAAAGCAGCTGGAATTATCTCAAAACGTAGTAGACCAGTTTGGTGGAGTCGAATCAGTCATTGATAGCGATCAGTTTCTCAAAAATATTTTGACAGATTTTTCTAGAAAGGATCGCGACATGCAGTCATTTAAGCTTGCAAATGAAATAATAAACCAACTTGAAAAAATTGGTCCTATTCATAAAAAAGTCCCTCAGAAAGCTAACTTTGTTGTACTTAAGTCCCCCTCTATTCCATCCGTCTTGGTCGAGACTGCCTTCATATCTAACCCTACTCAGGAAAAGCGACTGACCAACCGTAAGCAACAAGCTAAAATTGCACAGTCAATCTATCAAGGTATTTTGAAATACTACAGTAGTTTATAGAAATCTAGACTTCGTTATCTGGACTTTTATTTAAGACAATGGCCTCACTAACCAGCTGATGAACACTCACTATCATGTATGGATCAAAGTCATAATTAGGAAGCACTTTCGAAAACTGTGATTTACAGATAGCACAAATTGCAGCTAGTGTATTAACCCCATCCTCCTGCTCCGTTTTTTTCAAGGCATGCATTCTAGGCTTCGCTCCTTTTACTCTCAGCTCTATAAGATCATCAGTCAAAAGTCCGCCGCCGCCGCCGCAACAAAAAGTGGAAGACTTGATAGTATTCTTAGGCATCTCTACAAAATGATTACAGGCCGCCTTAATGACTTCTCTTGGTAAGATAAATTGACCGTTTTTAATATCCCCCATATTGCTTCCTCGAGCAACATTGCAGGAGTCGTGAAAGGTGACTACACGATGATCATTCTTAGATTTATCAAAAGATAACTTGTTTTTTTGAATTAAGTCATATGTAAATTCAATCATATGTTGTGGCTGTGGATAATTACTATCAAGTTGCCTTTGAAGTCTTAATGAGTAATCATCACTTCCCCCACTCCCGATACCTGTAAGAGTATTCCAAAAGCTATAAGCAACCCGCCATGCATGTCCACACTCTCCAACTATTACACGCCTTACATTTAAATCAATCGCGGCTTTACGAATCCTTAATGCGCCTTGCCTCATTACGTCATAGTTTCCAATGAACATACCAAAGTTTGCTGCCTCTGAAGCGTACGAACTTAATGTCCAGCTTACACCGCTTTCGTGAAATACTTTGGCATAACCAATCAGTCCATCAATATGGGGCTCAGCAAAGAAATCCGCTGAAGGAGTCACCATTAAAACTTCAGCATCTTTAACATCTAAAGGAAGCTTAACATTCACTCCAGTTTCGTCTTTTATCTCATCTTCGAGATCTTCAAGTGTATCTCTTAAAGCTGGCTCGGGCATTCCTAAATTGTTTCCAATCTTGTTGACCTTTCCTAAAATTTGATTAGGATATTTTTGACCAACCCCAATGACATTCATCACTTCACGAGCAGCCATAGAAATTTCAGCAGTGTCTATTCCATAGGGACAGTAGACAGCGCATCTTCGACACTGTGAACATTGATGAAAGTAGTTGTACCAATCATCGAGCATATTTTCATCGAGATCTTTGGCTCCAACAAGTCTTGGAAAATACTTACCCGCAAATGTAAAATGCCTTCTGTAAACACTTCGAAAAAGATCTTGCCTGGCAACTGGCATATTTTTTGGATCTGCAGTCCCAAGATAATAATGACACTTGTCTGTGCAAGCTCCACACTTCACACAGGCATCTAAAAAAACTTGAACTGATCGATATTTAGACTTAGTTTCAGCCATTTTATCAATAGCTACTTGTTGCCAGTTGTCTACCTTTTCTCCAGGAAAACCCAGACCCTGCTGCACCTCTTCACTCGCCTTAAATGGTCCATTTCCTGCCATTGCGTCTTTCTTAATTGCTGGAACTTTAAGGTATGTGGGAAGCTTTATTGGATTATCGTTAGTCAAAATTACTATTTCTTATCATTATTGTTTTCGATATGTATTTTTGAGCCTTCTTGCTTATTTAATGCCCAAACGGATACGTGTCTTTTCTTACGTGCATTATCCACCTGATTGAATGTAGGTGAAAAAAATATTCCTGGAGCATGAAGAAGTTTAGAAATAGGGAAAATTGCAATGAGACAAAAGACAGGGAAAATATGCGCCATAAAAATCATTTCCTTTGGAAGTTCAGACCAATTAAAAGTAATTAAACCACTTGCAAAATTAGTCACTAATAGCATATTTGGATGATTATTACCAAAAGTCATTAACATTCCAGTAGAGGTTATAAAGATCAAAACTAAAAGCATGAGATAGTCAGAAGGAGAAGAAATATATTTGACCCTATCAACAAACAACCTTCGACTCAATAATCCAACCAAGCCAAAAAAAAGTAGGTAGGACGAATATTTAAGGACTTCAGTTTTATAAAGTATCAGAGGAACCTCGCCTGGCCAAAAATAAGGCAAGTGGCGAAAAAAAAGAAGGACGAGTGCCAAGTGAAAACACCAACCGAAAAGCCAAGTCCACTTGTTTGACTTGTAAAGACTAGAAAATAAAAATATCTCTCTAAAATATCTCAAAATGACCCCAGATGTATTTAAAGAGGCTGGTGTAATTGGAATTTTAAGAGGGTCAGGAGTATTCCAATACTGTACTAATTTATAAGAAACTCCGATTATAAAAATAAGTACAGAGATATAAAAAAAGAACGTAAAAAAAATACTTATTAACGACATATGACTTTACCTCTTATACAAAATTGGAGGTCACTGCTTCTTACAGCCGCCAAACTTTAATCAAACGCAACCAGTTGGTTTTGGTAGACCAGCGAATCGACATCCTTGCTTTGCAGGACCATATGGAAAGAGTGAGTATAGATAACGTGAATTACCTTTATCATTTCCAAGTTTTTTTGCAATGGCCTTGGTAAGTACCCTAACAGCGGGAGCAAATTCATACTCTTTATAATACTCTTGAAGGAAATTAATAACCTCCCAGTGCTCTGGTGAGAGTTCTATACCATCCTCTTCAGACATAGCATTTGCTATCTCAGGCGTCCAGTCAGACACCTTAAGCAAGTAACCTTCTTCATCTACTTCAGCACCTAATATTTCAGCCATAACTTCTATTGAACCTTTAAGAATTTAAAAGAAAACTATTGACACTATTTGCAACGCCGCGACCTTCATTAATTGCCCATACAACAAGTGATTGCCCTCTTCGACAATCTCCAGCAGAAAAAATCCCTTTTCTTGAAGTATTGAACTCACCATGCATTGATTGGTAGTTACCTCTCTCGTCTAGCTCAATATTAGCATCATCGCTCAGATAGTGCTCTGGAGAGAGAAAGCCCATGGATAAAAGGACCAAGTCAGCATCCCAAGTTTTCTCAGTACCATCAACTTCAATTAATTTTCCATCTATAAAATCAACATTGATTGTTTTGATTCCTTTAACATGTCCGTCACTATGCTTTAAAAATGCTTTTGTTAGAAGCTGGTATCGTCTTGGATCTTTTCCAAATACTTCATTAGACTCTTCATGGCCATAATCCACACGGAAAATCACTGGCCATTCAGGCCATGGATTTGAGTCTGATCGCTGCTCTGGAGGCTGACTCATTAACTCAAAATTTATGATTGATTTAGCACCTTGTCTGAGCGACGTGCCTATACAGTCTGTTCCAGTATCACCGCCACCAATAACGATAACATTTTTTCCTTTTGCTGATAGTTGACTTTCATCAGGGATGCCATTGTCAAGAAGGCTTTTAGTGTTTGAAGTTAAGTAGTCCATTGCTGGGTAAATACCATTAGCATTTCTATTTTCAGCTGGAAGGTCTCTTGGCTTTGTTGCGCCAGTTGTAAAAATGACCGCATCAAAAGTATCTTGCAGTTCATCTGTTGAAATATCTTTACCAACATCAATGTTAGTCATAAACTCAACACCCTCTTGCTTTAATAAATCAACACGGCGATCGACAATGTCCTTACCCAATTTCATATTTGGGATACCGTACATCAAGAGGCCGCCAATACGATTACTACGTTCATAGACCTTAACTGAATGGCCCATTTGATTAAGTTCATCAGCGGCTGCAAGGCCAGCAGGCCCAGAACCAACTACGGCAATATTCTTATCTGATCTTGATTTAATAAGTCTAGGTTTAATCCATCCTTCCTCAAAACCTTTGTCAACAATAGCTAATTCAATATTTTTGATGGTAACAGCTGGATTATTGAGACCCAATACACATGACCCTTCACATGGAGCCGGACACACTCTACCTGTAAACTCAGGGAAATTATTGGTTTTTTCCAGACGCTCTAAAGCTTCTTGCCATTCATTGTTATAAACGAGGTCATTCCATTCGGGTATTAAATTATCGATTGGACAACCGGTTGTCGATTGACAAAAAGGGACGCCACAATCCATACACCTTGAGCCTTGCTCTTGGAGTTGGTCTAAGTTGTGAGTGCCAGAAAAAATCTCATCATAATCATTGATACGGACATCGACTTCACGGTATGACTCAACTTGCCTGTCTAACTCTAAAAAACCTGTTGCTTTTCCCATTTACTGCTTTTATTTTTTTTGAGTGGAATTATCTCATATTATGGCTAAAACATTTAAAAAATAAAATCAATAAGATCTATTTAATAGCTCTTTGTTTCTTGTGTAAGAAAGAAAAAATATGTATAATTAGCGCTTTTTTCAGAAACCCCAAATAGGTGCAATCGTGAATTTAATTGATCAAATTGAAAGTGAGCAACTTAGATCAGATATTCCTGAGTTTTCTCCAGGTGATACAGTTGTTGTTCAGGTAAAGGTTCGTGAAGGTACTCGCGAAAGATTACAGGCCTTTGAGGGCGTCGTCATTGCAAAGAAAAATAGAGGATTAAACTCTGCTTTTACTGTACGTAAAATTTCACATGGTGAAGGCGTTGAGAGAGTTTTTCAAACCCACTCATCAATGATTGATAGCGTTTCAGTTAAGCGAAGTGGTAAAGTTCGTCAAGCCAAACTTTATTACTTACGTGGACTTACTGGTAAAGCTGCGAGAATTAAAGAGAAACTCAAAAAGAAATAATTCATTAAATTGATTAATGCCAGTTTTTACTGGCATTTTTTTTGTTCAATCCATAGATTCTTAAGTAGAATGATTGACAATGAACAATAACCTTATTGATCAATTTATCGATTATTACTGGCTAACTAGTGGCGCTAGTAAAAACACATTGAGTGCTTATCGCTCCGATCTAAATATTTTTAGTAAATGGCTTAATCAAACCCCCTTCACCAGTGTCGATAAAAAATTAGTACAGGAATATTTCAGTTACAGAAAAAAATCCAATCTTAGTGCAGCATCTCAGTCTCGAATTCTTACCTGCCTGCACTCATTTTTTCAGTATTTGTTAAACAATCAAAAGATGACGTATGATCCAACTGAGCAGATGGATTATCCAAAATTAGAAAAAAAATTACCTATTTTTTTAAACATACAAGAAGTTGAAAATTTAATGGAGGCTCCTAACACAAATTCAATATATGGCCAAAGGGATCGAGCAATGCTGGAACTTCTTTATTCTTGTGGATTAAGAGTTTCAGAGTTGATCGGCTTAAGTTATCATAATTTAAACCTCAAAGAGGAGTTTGTTCGCGTCCATGGAAAAGGAAACAAAGAAAGAATGTTGCCACTAGGGGAAGTGGCTATTGACTTTCTTGATCAGTATGAAAAGAATTCAAGAACAGTACTTTTGAAAAACGGTCAATGCGATAGCTATTTTCTGTCGAATCGAGGCAGCGCGATGACGAGGCAAAACTTCTTTTATATCATCAAAAGCTATGCTGCAACAGCAGGTATCGATAAGCCAATATCGCCCCACTCTTTAAGGCATGCTTTTGCAACCCACCTTGTTCAGATGGGAGCTGATTTACGTTCAGTTCAATTGATGTTGGGTCATAGCGATATTTCAAGCACTCAGCTCTACACTCACATTCAGAATGCGCAACTAAAAATGCAGCATCAAAAGCATCACCCTAGAGGGTAGATAATCTTTTAGGATAAATCCAAGTTGTCCAGCTTATAAAGTAATGGCTTTGTTAGGGACCTTAAAGATATATTTGGTTCTCCGTTGATGTCAAAATTGCTTTCAGATAAAAATTGAGTAAAGCATTTCTCAACCCTGTTCCATTCTTTATCAATCATTGCAAACCAGGCTGTATCTCTATTTCTTCCTTTGACTATGGACATCTGCCTGAAGACACCTTCGTACGAAAAACCAAATCTTTGGGCTGCAGCACGAGATCTTAAATTAAGCGCATTACATTTCCACTCGTAACGCCTGTAACCGTTTTCAAATGCCCACTTCATCATTAGGTACATTACTTCTGTCGCCTCTGTCGTTTTCTGTAAAAGTGGAGAGTAGTTAATGTGTCCAACTTCAATTGACCCAGCGGCCTGATTAATTCTCAAATAACTCGCTATACCTATCGCCTTTTTTAGTTTTTTGCTAACGATGGCAAAAAATACCGGGTCGTGCCCTCCTTCGAATGATTTAATCCAGCTTGTATATTCTGATTGATTTTCAAAGGGTCCATATGGCAAATAAGTCCAATTATCACCCTCGGTATCTATTGCATTGGATAGGAAAAGCTCCTCTGCAAATTGATTCGCAACTAATGGTTCCAAGGTCACCAGATTCCCATCAATTGATATACCCTTGGGATGGGGAGGCTCTGAAAACTTATCAATTCTTTCGCCAAGTTTCATAAATATTCTCTAAGATTATTTAAGCTAGAAAACTTACTTAATATGCATTTGGTAAGTTACAAAATCGATCGTATCAGAAATTTGATCATATACCGCTCTAGCTCTTTGGTTATCACTGGCAGTTATCCATCTCACATAAGGCCAGCCATTCTCTTGAGCTCGCAACTTTAGATCTTGAAACAACAATTGTACTGCCCCAGAACCTCTATAATCAGGGTGAACAAACAAGTCGTCCAAGAACCCTACAAGCATTCCCCTTAAGGGCGATGGCATCTCTCTAAAATGCATAAAGCCGATCAATTCACCTTGTTCTGACTTAACAGCTATCGCATAAAATTTAATATCAGGATTAAAGATCCAATCCCAAACTTTATCAACAATACCACTATTCATTGGCATTTTATAAAAGTTAGCATAGCCATGATAGAGTTTGCTCCAATCCTCTTTATCAGAGCTTATTAAAGGCTCAACTTTCATAAGTATTTATAATTTGTTAAAAGCATCCTCAAGTTTTTGAACTGCAGCATCTACATTTTTTAATTTATCAAGTCCAAATAACCCTAAACGAAAAGTTTGATAGTCATCACCTTCATCGCACTGGAGTGGAACACCGGCAGCAATTTGAATCCCCATATCTTTGAATTTAGAGCCATTATGTATTGCTTTATCGTTGGTATAGCTAACTACGACTCCAGGAGCATGAAACCCATCTGCCGCAACACTAATAAAGTTATGTTTATTGAGCAATTCCCTCACTCTATCGCCCAACTCTTGTTGTTTGTCACGAGCCTTATCAAAACCAAATTCGGCTGTTTCGTTTATGGTGTCTCGGAAGTGCTTGATGGCGTCCGTAGGCATAGTGGCATGATAAGCATGCCCCCCATTTTCATAGGCTTGCATAATTTGAAGCCATTTTAGAAGATCACAAGAAAAACTTGTACTCTGAGTATTGTGTATTTCATTAGAAGCATTCTTTGATAGTATTACCATTCCAAATGCAGGGGATGCACTCCATCCTTTTTGTGGCGCACTAACCAAAACATCGACCCCACATTTTTCCATATCAACCCATATAGCACCTGATGCAATACAATCAAGGACAAACATACCTCCAACCGAATGTATAGCTTCTGAAATTGATCTAATGTACTCATCAGGCAGAATAATGCCGGAGGACGTTTCAACATGAGGTGCAAAGACCATAGCTGGTTTTTCTGTTTTGATTTTTTCTACTGCAAGGTCTATATCAACTGGAGCAAAAGGCTCTTGAGCCCCATCAATCTTTCGTGACGCTTTTAAAACTGTTAATTTTGAGGGTATATTTCCCATTTCAAAAATTTGAGACCATCGATAACTAAACCAGCCATTTCGAATAACTAAACAATCTTTATCAGTCGCAAATTGACGCGCTACTGCCTCCATACCATAAGTTCCACCACCAGGTACTAGCACCACTGACTCGGCGTTGTATACTTCTTTCAGAGAGGAAGAAACATCATTCATCGCTTTCTGAAAAGCGCTGGACATGTGATTTAGTGATCTATCAGTGTAAACGACTGAGTATTCTAGAAGTCCATTTGGATCAATGTTAGGAAGTAAGCCAGGCATTATAAAATTCCCTAAATTTAAAAAATTACAATTCTACACAGAATTGAAAAATTAAAATAAGGAAAAAAAAATTAAAAAGCTAGTATGTAATTAACGAAGGACTAGATGTACTGGACTTCAAGAATTTCATAAAGGATATCGCCTTTGGGAGCTTTGACAGTTACTTCATCACCCTCTTCATTACCCATCAATGCTCTTGCAATTGGAGAATGGCATGAAATTTTACCCTGCTCAATATCTGCCTCATCCTCACCGACAATTTGATAGCTAGTTTCAGTATCATCAGAAAGGTTTAGAAGGTTAATTGTTGTTCCAAAGACGCAGCGACCATCCTGATTAAGCTGCTTTACGTCGATAATTTGCAATCGAGATAACTTTGACTCAATCTCTTGGATTCTACCTTCAATAAAGCCCTGTTCTTCTTTTGCTGCATGATATTCTGCGTTTTCTTTCAGATCTCCATGCTCTCTGGCTGTTGCGATATCATCTACTATTCTAGGGCGCTCTTGATCCTTGAGTCTGAGTAACTCAAGTTCTAAAATCTTTGCCCCGTTAACTGTTATTGGTATAGCGTCCATAAAATTACTTGTGAATCGATTGTAAAGACCTTACAACCAATTTGTCTTTCGTCATTAATCCGTCAAGCATTGCGAAGGCGGCTGCAACTGTAGTCGTACATGGAATTTTATGGATTAATGCTTGACAACGAATCACCGTTGCATCCTCAAAGCCTTGTGAATCGTCAGTCGAATTAATAATCAAACTAATCTCCTCATTTTTAATCGCATCTACAATATGCGGCGAGCCTTCAGAGACCTTATTGACCATTGTACATTCAAGGCCGGCTTGTTTGAGCATTTCTTGGTTGGTTCGAGTGGCAACAATCTCAAAACCTTGATCAATCAGTCTATTGCCTAGCTCAACCAATCTGTCTCTATCCAATGCTCTTAGACTAACGAGAACCTTGCCACTCGTTGGAACTACGTCACCCGCAGCTAGGAATGCTTTATCAAAAGCTGCAGGGAAATCTTTTCCAATGCCCATCACTTCGCCAGTGGATCTCATCTCAGGTCCTAAGAATGGATCGACGCCCAAAAATTTATTAAATGGAAAGACTGACTCTTTAACAGAATAATGCTTCGGAATAATTTCAGAGGTAAAGTTTTGCTCTTTTAGGGTTATTCCAGCCATAACTCTTGCTGCAATATTGGCCAGAGGAACGCCAGTTGCTTTAGAAACAAAAGGAATAGTCCTAGAAGCTCTTGGGTTTACCTCAATCACATAAATCACCTCATCTTGATAGGCAAGCTGGGTATTCATTAATCCAACAACTTTTAATTCTTTAGCCATCAGTTTAACTTGTCTTCGCATTTCATCAAGAACATTTGAGGGCAAGGAGTGAGGTGGCAAGGAGCATGCAGAATCACCTGAGTGAATTCCGGCCTGTTCAATGTGCTCCATAACACCACCAATGACTATGTCTTTGCCATCACTAATGATATCTATGTCGACTTCGATAGCGTGATCTAAAAATGAATCTAATAATACAGGTGAATCATTTGAAACCTTTACAGCAGTCTGCATGTATCGCTCAAGACTTTCATTGTCATAAACAATTTCCATCGCACGACCGCCTAAAACATATGAAGGTCTAACGACTAGAGGAAAGCCAATTGAATTTGCAATTTCCACCGCTTTATCCTGAGATCGGGCTGTGTCGTTGACTGGTTGTTTTAAATTAAGCTTTTGAATCATTTTTTGGAAACGCTCTCTATCCTCTGCAAGGTCTATAGAGTCTGGACTCGTTCCAATGATATTAGCACCAGTTTTTTCAAGAGCCTCTGCGAGTTTAAGTGGCGTCTGCCCTCCATAATGAACAATAATGCCCTCAGGCTTTTCAATATCAATAACCTCAAGGACATCCTCGAGAGTGAGTGGCTCAAAATATAGCCTATCAGAGACATCATAGTCTGTAGAAACTGTTTCTGGGTTGCAATTCACCATAATGGTCTCATACCCAACTTTTTGAAGTGCCAAAGATGCGTGCACGCAGCAATAATCAAACTCAATCCCTTGTCCAATTCTATTTGGCCCACCCCCCAAGATCATAATTTTTTTATTATCGGTTGGGTTTGCTTCGCACTCAGATTGGTAGGTCGAATATAGATAAGCGGTCTGCGTATCAAATTCAGCAGCACAACTATCAACTCTTTTAAAAACCGGTTTTATGTTGAGAGATACTCTTTTACTTCTGAAGTCTTCTTCTAAACAATTGAGGATTTCTGAGAGCCTTTTATCTGAAAAACCTTTCTGCTTAAGTTCACGAATTGTTTCAGACTTTATGCTTTGTATATCTTGTCCTTTAATTGAATTCTCCGAGAGAATAATATCTTCAATTTGTGTTAAAAACCAAGGGTCAATTTTAGAGAGGTCAAATGCATTTTGCACACTCATGCCCATTCTAAAGGCATCAGCTAAATAAAATATTCTCTCAGCACCAGCAGAGAGAAGCTCGCTTCTGATCTTTGATTTTGAATCATCAGCTGTAATATCTATAATTGGATCTAGGCCAGATTTGTCAGTTTCGAGACCCCTGAGTGCTTTTTGAAGTGACTCTTGGAATGTAGAACCCATTGCCATTACTTCGCCAACAGATTTCATTTGTGTGGTTAGTCTATCATCGGCCTGGGGGAATTTCTCAAATGCAAACCTTGGAATTTTTGTCACAACATAGTCAATAGATGGCTCGAATGATGCAGGCGTCTTACCCCCTGTGATATCGTTATCTAACTCATCAAGTGTATAGCCAACAGCTAACTTGGCGGCTACTTTTGCAATCGGAAAGCCGGTCGCTTTTGATGCTAAAGCAGACGAACGAGACACTCTTGGATTCATTTCAATAATGGTTAGCCTTCCATTATCTGGGTTCACAGCAAACTGAACATTTGAACCGCCAGTGTCAACGCCAATTTCTCTAAGAACCATCAAAGAGGCATTTCGCATGACTTGATACTCTTTGTCAGTAAGCGTTTGTGCAGGAGCTACCGTTATGGAGTCTCCTGTATGAACTCCCATTGGATCAAAATTTTCAATAGAGCATATAATAATACAGTTATCTTTATTGTCTCTAACGACCTCCATTTCGAATTCTTTCCAGCCTAGGATAGATTCCTCAATTAAAAGCTCATTGGTTGGAGATAAATCAAGACCACGCAGGCATATTTCTACAAATTGCTCCTTATTGTAAGCAATTCCTCCGCCAGAACCGCCCATTGTAAATGATGGACGAATGATTGTTGGAAAGCCTACCTCCTCCTGAACTTTTAGGGCATCTTCAAGTGAATGAGCTATCGCAGCCTTAGGCATATCGAGGCCAATTTTGAGCATTGCTTGACGAAATAGTTCCCTATCCTCAGCTTTGTCAATTGCCTCTTTGTTTGCGCCAATCATCTCAACATTGTGTTTTTCTAAAACGCCATGACGATCAAGATCAAGAGCACAGTTAAGAGCAGTTTGGCCCCCCATGGTCGGAAGCAGAGCATCTGGTTTTTCTTTTTCAATAATTTTTTCTACAGTTTTCCACTCGATAGGTTCAATGTAGGTTGCATTTGCCATTTTTGGATCTGTCATGATGGTTGCAGGATTTGAATTAACCAATATCACCCTGTAGCCCTCTTCTCTAAGAGCTTTGCATGCTTGTGCACCAGAATAATCAAATTCGCATGCTTGACCGATGACAATTGGTCCAGCACCAATAATTAAAATACTTTTAATGTCTTGTCTTTTAGGCATTTCTAATCAGAATAATATATAGTATTTAATTTCATGTCGACATCAGCCCTATAAATTCATCAAATAAGTAACTGACGTCGTGTGGTCCGGGTGATGCCTCAGGATGACCCTGAAAACTATAAGCAGGTTTATCTTTTATTTTGATGCCCTGAATACTCTTATCAAAAAGAGACCTGTGGCTAATTTCAACATTTTTAGGCATACTCTGATCAGAGACTGCAAAGCCATGATTTTGAGATGTAATCATAACTCTTTGAGAATTAAGATCCTGCACTGGATGATTTGCACCATGATGTCCAAACTTCATTTTTTCTGTTTTTGCACCGCAGGCTAAAGATAAAAGCTGATGACCCAAACATATACCAAAAATTGGAATTCCTTTCTCTAATAATTTTTTGATATTACTGATAGCGTAATCACACGGCTCAGGATCTCCAGGACCATTAGAGAGAAAAACTCCATCGGGATTATTTTCAAGCACCTCTTCTAGAGGCGTTTGAGCATTGTAAACTGTTAGCTCACAGCCCCGATCAACAAGCATTCTTAGAATATTTTTCTTGACCCCATAATCATAGACTGCCACTTTAAATTTGGATATACTCTTGTTAAACGTGTCATTTTCGATATCAAATGACCCTTGATTAAAGCTGTAAGTTTTAGATGTTGAAACCACTCTAGCAAGGTCCATATTTTTAATGCCTGGAAATTCTTTAGCCTTTTGAATTGCCAAGTTTGATTCAATGGAATCATAAGCCATAATACAACCTTTCAGCGCACCATTAATGCGCAAATGCCTTGTAAGTGCTCTAGTGTCAATATTGGCTATGGCAACTATGTTATTACTTGAGAGATAGTTATCAAGGCTCATTTCAGAGCGCCAGTTGCTATAAGCTAAAGGAAGATCTCTTACAATTAAACCAGAAGCATAAACATTTGATGATTCTTGATCAACAATGTTTATTCCGGTATTACCAATGTGAGGATAAGTCAGTGCAACGATTTGCTGACAGTAGGAAGGATCTGTGAGTATTTCTTGGTAACCCGTCATTGCTGTGTTAAACACAACTTCACCTACAGTTTGTCCGATAGAGCCAATTGATTTCCCCCAAAAAACTGTACCATCTTCGAGTGCTAGTATGGCAGTTTGAGGCAAATCTTTACTCCTGTTGGGGGTTCAAAAACTTGGGAAATTTTACCATGTGTTTGTTGCGAATTTATCTTGAATTTTAGAATCCAATGTTATAATCTCTTTAGAACTTATAACTATGCGCCTCTGTGAAAATTATTGTCAATGGTGAGAAAATTTCTCTACCTCAGAATTCAAATATAGATGATCTAATCCATCTATTAGGTTATAAAAATAAACGAATAGCTATTGAAATTAATGAATCCATTATTCCTAAATCACAACATTCTTCATTTGTATTAGAGGCAAAGGACAGGATTGAGGTTATTAACGCAGTTGGTGGCGGTTAGAACTATAATGACATTCTTAATAAGCTTTTCTAGTTGCTGAAATTCTAAACCACTCATCTTTATTTTCAAGTTTAAAGTCAGTGAAATTTTGAGAATAGCGCTTGATCACTTCTTCAACCTGCCCTTCTAAAATTCCAGAGAGAAGTATCGTGCCGTTTGAATTTAAAAACTCTGAAAAAAGAGGCTCTAATTCAATAATTGGATTTGCAAGTATATTTGCTATGAGTAAATCACACCGTGATGTATTATCTTGATCCATTGAATGAATGGTGTTGATGACTTCGTCACAACGATTATTAATGACATTCTCATGACTCGAAATGACAGCCTGAGGGTCATTATCAATAGCTAAAACGCTTTTAGCATTTAGCTTTGCAGCAGCAATAGCTAATATTCCAGTACCGCAACCAAAATCAATGACGTCAAGGTTTTTAGGTGGATTTTCATCCAGATATTCTAAACATAGGCTTGTCGTTTGATGCGTTCCAGTTCCAAAAGCTAGCCCAGGATCCATCATGATTACAACAGCTTCAGTTGATAGTTCGGGATTTATGTCCCATGAAGGGCATACCCAGAGTTTTTCTCCAAACTGCATTGCAGGAAAGTCCTTTTGACATTCATCCTCCCAAACTCTATCTTTAAGGTCTAAGGCATCAGAAATATTAATATCACAGATATCTAAAATAGTGCTCGCTACAGAATCCTTACTCACCTCAGATGGAAACAAAGCTGTTACTGTAACCTTTTCCCATAAAGGCGTTGTTCCAACCGGAGGCTCATAGATATCGTTCTCTTGCGCATCTGAAAATGTAATCGATATACTACCAAGACCCATAAGCACTTCTGATATCAGATCAACTTCAGATTTTTGAACTTCAAAAGATATTAGTTGCCAGTCCATTAAGTCAACCCTAGCACTTTACTTTTTCTTTGTTATTCAATTAAATCCTTAACGGACTCTAGTGCTTGGGCGAGCTTCTCTACATCATTTCCACCACCTTGCGCCATATCTGCTCTGCCGCCACCTTTGCCTCCAATTTGAGAGGCAACATGATTCAAAATACTTCCAGCCTGGTATTTATCGGTGAGATTTTTTGTGACCGCTGAGACAAGAGAAACTTTATTGTTTGAAACAACGGCCAAAACAACTACCGCGGAAACCAGCTTATCTTTTAATTTGTCCGCTAATTCCCTTAAGTCTTTTGAAGAGACACTTGAAACTTCTGTAGCAAGCAGCTTGACCCCATTAATTTCAACTGCATTCTCTATTAAAGTATCACTCTGATCGCTTGCTAATTGCTTTTGAAAGGTAGCGATTTGCTTCTCAAGGCTTTTTTGATTAGTGATAAGTTGCTTTACTTTATCTAGAACAGAAGAAGAGTTTGATTTTGTAAGATTAGCAATCGTATTAAGATTCTCTTCATTATTTTTATCGAGCTGATAAGCATCCAAACCTGTAACTGCCTCAATTCTTCTAATACCTGATGCTATACCACTCTCAGAAGTGATTTTGAATCTTCCAATATCACCTAATCTTTGAACATGTGTTCCCCCACAAAGTTCAACAGAAAAGTTATCATCTCCCATTGATAGAACCCTGACCTCTTCTCCATATTTTTCACCAAAAAGGGCCATAGCTCCCCTCTTTTTTGCGGTTTTAATATCTGTTAACTCAGTATTGACTTGTGTATTACCTAGAATTTGCTCATTTACTATAGCCTCGACTTGATCTAGGTCTGGTTGTAGGATTGGCTCATCTTGAGAGAAATCAAATCTTAATTTATCTGATTCAACTAAGGATCCTTTTTGCTTGACCTGGTCACCCAAAACAAACCTTAAAGCCTCATGAAGGAGATGGGTTGCTGAATGGTTGCGCATAATCTTCTTTCTTCTATTTGTGTCTATTGCCACATCTACCTTATCACCAAGCTTAATAGACCCAGAATCAAGAATTCCATAGTGCTCATAAGCATTGGAGGCTTGTTTTTGAGTATCTGTAACATTGAATAGACATTTTTTGTTGGATAGAGTGCCATGATCTCCGCACTGACCTCCAGATTCTCCATAAAAACTACTTTTGTCTAGAATTAAAATTGCTTTTTCGCCCTGATTTAACTCATTTATAGACTGACTATCTTTAATGATCGCTTTAACAATCGCAGTATTTTCAAAGTGCTTATAACCTAAAAATTCAGTTGGATCTTCAATTACTATATTAGATTTTTTGGACTCAAAATCACCAGCGTTTCTCGCACGATCTCTTTGTTGATTCATTTGTAAATCAAAGCCAGCTATATCAATCTTCAAGCCCCTCTCTCTTGCAACGTCAGCTGTAAGATCAACTGGGAAGCCATAAGTATCATATAGCTTAAAGGCTATATCTCCACTAATCTCATCGCCAGAGATGGCTTCAATTGCATTTTCAAGAATTCCCATACCCGTATCGAGAGTCTGAATAAATCGCTCCTCTTCTTTTTGTAGTGCTTGCTCTACTAATTCTTTACTTGATATAAGTTCTGGGTATGCTTTTTGATTTTGATTTGATAAAACGGATACCAGTTTATAAAAGAAGGTTTCACTAATTCCTAATTTATGGCCATGACGAATCGCTCTTCTAATAATTCGTCTAAGTACGTAACCTCTTCCCTCATTAGAAGGCATTATGCCATCAACAATCATAAACGCTGTAGATCTGATATGATCTGCAATAACTCGAACTGAAGCATGGCTTTGCTTAATCTTTTCTTCTTTTGGAGTTAATGCTACAACCGCGCTCGTCAACTCTTTAAAGCTATCAATATCATAGTTATTATTTTCATGCTGAATAACGGCTGCCAATCTCTCAAGACCCATACCAGTATCAACGCCAGTAGACTTGAGAGGGACCAAAGTGCCGTCAGCCTGACGATCGAATTGCATAAAAACTAGATTCCATATCTCAATGAATCTGTCTCCATCCTCTTCTGGCGTTCCTGGAGGACCTCCTTCAATATGGCCTCCATGATCATAAAAAACCTCACTGCAAGGCCCACAAGGACCCGTATCACCCATTTGCCAAAAATTATCTTTAGCGCCACAGCGTGAAATTCGTTCAACAGGAAAGCCAATCTCATTAACCCATATGTCTGCAGCCTCATCGTCGTCTTCAAAAACACTTACCCAGAGTTTTTCTTTTGGAAGACCCAATTCATCAGTTAAGAAATCCCAACAAAATCGAATTGCTTCACTTTTAAAATAATCACCGAAACTAAAGTTACCCAACATCTCGAAAAATGTATGGTGGCGCGCGGTATATCCCACATTATCTAAGTCATTATGTTTTCCACCAGCTCTGACACACCTTTGACATGAAACTGCTCTGTCGAAAGGTTTTTTTGCCGCGCCAGTAAAAAAATCTTTAAAAGGAACCATTCCAGCGTTTACAAAGAGCAAAGTGTTGTCATTATGAGGAACTAAAGAAGCACTCTGCTGAATTGAATGACCATGGCTCTCAAAGTAAGTTAAAAATTTCTGACGAATTTCAGCGGTTTTCATTTTGAAATTGATTTACATATAAATGAGATGATTATACTCACAGCGCTTGTTAGTAAGCAAAAAACTCTTGAAGGCAATCACACAAATGAACCCGAACCTCGGATTCAAGTTCACCTAATTTTTTAATAAAGCAAAACCTCTCGACTGCTCTAATTTGGTCTGTCATTATGAAGCCCTTTGCTCCCTCAAAAATACACTCAACCCTGCTAGGAATATCTTGATGTGATGTTGTCATTGGGGCTACCAATAGACTTGGCAGGTTGTTAAGTTCATCAGGAGTAACGATGGTGCATAAGCCCAAATTATCAACGACACGGCCATACTCAGGATTTTTCATAACAAGCCAAACATCAAAACGCTTCATTAACCCTTACTCCATTCCCAATTAGTAGTTAGTTCTTGTTCGTTTTTAGTGTCCCACCCTATTCTTACTTTTTTTTCAGGCGTAATCAGTAAACCGCTATCTAAAACAACAAAATCAAGCTCCTGCTCTTCTAGATTAGCAAGAGCTATTATTGGTTTAGGAATTCTGATTCCTTGTGAGTTGCCAATTTTAATTATTTTAGCCATAATGTAATTATATTGTAATTACATTATAAAAACAAGTAGACTTAATTTATAAACTCAAGACTTCCAGCACCCTCTCTTAAGATAACAACATTATTCTCTGAAATGTCTATGACTGTTGTTGGCTCTGGCGGACAGTGGCCAGAATCGATAATAAGATCAATTGAATTGTTGAGAACTGTTTTAACATCATTGCCGTGATAAAACTCATAACCCTTCATTATTAAAGATACGCTCATCACTGGCTCCATCAAATCTTCCAATATTGATTGCACAATAACATTACTTGAAACCCTAACACCAATTGTCTTTCTCTTGCCATTTAATAGGCGATTCGGAATATCTTTTGTACCCTCAAGAATGAAAGTATAGGCCCCGGGCAGGATTTTTTTAAATAATCTAAACCCCGAGTTATTTAACTTAGCGTACTCTCCAACTTGTGACAAATCTTTAAGCATTAGCGTGAAGTGATGATGTTTTTTTAACTGCCTAATTTTTATAATTCTCTCCATTGCACTCTTATTACCTAAGGCACAGCCAAGCGCATATCCAGAGTCGGTCGGGTAAGCAATAACTGCGCCACTCTTTAAAGTTTCAGTAACCTTGCTAATCAGCCTCGACTGTGGGTTATCAGGATGAATATCAAGAAATAATGCCATTACAAGTAACTCCAAACAGCTCTTTTGAGGTTGGGCATGTCTCTCAAATTACCTACTTGAACTCTTTGATTAGGCCATCCATGGAAATCTGAACCACATGATGCCAATACATCGTAGTTTTCTGACCACTGATTACCAAGAGAAATCTCTTCGTCAGAGCTATTTGCATTAACCACTTCAAAGCCATCTCCAGATGCTTCTTTAAAGTCCTTAATCATATTTTTTATTTTAGTATGTGTCATTCGATAGCGAAATGGGTGTGCTATAAAAGCCTTGCCCCCAGCTGATTGTATCCAATATATAACTTCATCAAAATTCTTCCATTCGACTCTAACACCTCCAGGCTTTTTTCCTGTCAAATATCTTCTAAAGACAGACTTCATATCTTTACAGTATCCTTCTTGTATTAGCATTTGAGCAAAGTGTGTTCTCGTTAACATGTGGCCTTTACTGAGGCTTTGAGCCTTCTCTAATGAGTCCTTAATTCCTGCGCGCCACAAACTTAAAGCTATTTTTTCTGCCCTATTTTTACGTAATTCTTGGTTGTGAGCTAATCCAGTTACCAATTTATCGTTATTGATATCTACCCCTAACCCAACAATATGAATAGCCATATTTCGCCAAAATGCAGATATCTCAACGCCATTTAATAGCTCAAGTCCTAGTTTATCTGCCTCAACTTGAGCCTCAGCAATTCCCTCAGTAGTGTCATGATCAGTTAATGAAAATAAATCGCAACCTGCTTCATATGCAAATTTAACTACTTCTGCTGGCGAAAAGAATCCATCAGAATAGTAAGAATGGTTATGTAAATCTGCCTTCATAATAGTAAATATTATAATATATGCTGAAATTTTGTTTAATGACTCTATATAAATAAGCTTTTTATATTTCTTGTTCAATAGTTGAACATAACTTTCTTGTAGTTTATAATGAGCTCTATGAGAAATTGGTACCTAATAAAAACCAAGTCAAGACAAGAACATGTTGCAATAGAAAATCTTGAAAATCAAAAATACTCTACCTATTGCCCTACTATTACAATTAAGAACAAGCATATAGTTTTATTTCCAGGTTATTTATTTATTCATCTTGATAAAGAGAGAGAAAACTGGTCACCAATTCGCTCAACAAAGGGTGTTGTAAATTTCGTTAGATTTGGTTTAAACTTTGCGCAAGTACCTGATACTGTTATTAAATTTCTTAAAGCCAATGAACTTATTAACAAAGAAAAATTTAATAATTTAAATAGGTTTAAGTCGGGCGACAAGATTCAAATAACAGATGGAATATTTAAAAACTGTGTCGCTATATTCAAATCTTCCAAACCTCAAGAGAGAGTAGTATTATTAATGAATATTTTAGGTCAACAACAATCTATAACCATCAAGCAAGAATCAGTAATTGGTCTATAATAAAACCTTTGTAATTTTGATTTAATTTATACCCTTTCTGTTGAATTCTTTTAAATAACCTTATGTGTGGAATCATTGGCGGTGTCACAAATATTGACATCACTCCCCTATTATTGGATGGTTTAAAGCGACTAGAGTATCGAGGATATGATTCATCTGGACTTGTTCTTCTAACAAAAAATAACAAACTAACCCTTAAGCGAGCAGTTGGAAAAGTTATTAATCTTGAAAAAAAAATAAAACTTAAAAAAAATAAAATTGAAGGAGCAATTGGACTAGCGCATACTCGATGGGCTACTCATGGAAAGCCATCAGACAAAAATGCGCATCCTCACATTTCCAATAATTCACTTAGCGTAGTACACAATGGAATTATTGAAAATTTTAGTGAACTAAAAGAGTTAAAAATAGAGCAAGGCTATGAGTTTACTTCTGAAACTGATACCGAGGTTATTGCACATGCAATTGACTTCGCTACGCAATCATCTAATTCTTTGCTAGAGGCCACTCAAAAAGTATTAAAAACACTTAATGGCTCTTACGGACTGGGAATTATTTCATCTAATTACCCAGATCAAATTATTGCTGCGAGAAAGGGCTCCCCTTTGATAATAGGAATTGGAGACAAGGGAAATTATGTTGCATCTGATCAAATGGCACTTTTATCCGTAACAAGAGAATTTATTTTTTTGGAAGAAGGAGATATTGCTGAAATTACAATAGACAAAATTACTATTTATGATTTTGATGGTAATTTAGTTAATCGTCCAATCAAAACTTCGAAGTTAAAAATAGGTCAGGTTGACTTAGGAAATTACGAGCATTTTATGCAGAAAGAAATCTTTGAGCAGCCACAAGCAATAAGAGATACATTAGAATCACGCATTACAAATGATTCTGTTGTTATTCCAGCTTTTGGGCATGCTACTGAAAAAATATTTCAGAAAATTAGGCAAGTCCAAATTGTTGCTTGCGGCACAAGTTATCATGCAGGTCTAGTTGCTAAATATTGGCTCGAAGATATAGCCAAAATACCATGCAATGTTGAAGTTGCAAGTGAATATCGCTACCGCCATCCTATCCTTTTAAATGGCACTCTCTTTGTTACTCTTTCCCAAAGCGGTGAAACAGCTGACACCGTTGAGGCTCTAAAAACAGCTAAGAAAATAAACAGCAGTATTAGCTCTCTTTGTATAAGCAATTCTTCAGAATCTAGCCTAACAAGACTTTCTGATTTCAATTTTTTAACTCATGCCGGCCCTGAAATTGGCGTCGCAAGCACAAAGGCCTTTACTACCCAACTAGTTGCTCTAGCATTATTAGTTTGCTCTATTGGTAAACTAAAAAATACAATTAACACAAAGCAAGAGAAAGAAATTGTTGAAGGTTTAAGAAGATTGCCAGGACTGATTAACGATGCGTTACTTCAAGAATCGCAAATTAAAAAATTAGCAGCGCGCTTTAAAGATAAAAATAGTGCTCTTTTTCTAGGAAGAGGAACAATGTATGCTATTGCGATGGAAGGCGCACTAAAACTAAAAGAAATTAGTTATATTCATGCTGAGGCATACCCTGCTGGAGAATTAAAACATGGGCCAATCGCACTGATTGATAAAAATATGCCAGTCATTGCAGTTGCTCCAAATGACGAACTATTAGGCAAACTTAAATCAAATCTACAGGAAGTAAAATCAAGAGGCTCACAGATGATTGTTTTTGAAGATGAAGATTCAAAAGTGCAATCAATGGAGGCAATGGAAGTAATCCAAATCACCTCAAACCTTGGCCGGATCTCTGCCCCTATTATCTTTACAATACCCCTTCAGTTGTTGAGTTATCATGTCGCCCTAATAAAAGGCACCGATGTCGACAAGCCAAGAAATTTAGCTAAATCTGTCACCGTTGAATGAGCTATTATATTAGGCGCTTTTAGCATCTTTATTGTTGTGTTATGTGATTAATATGAGTGTCCACAAAAGCAGAGTGATGGTCTGGTATAACATCACTATAAAAATGAATAAAAAAGGTAGTAATGAATGATTAAAAAATGTCTTTTTCCTGCGGCTGGCTACGGAACCCGTTTTTTACCTGCCACCAAAGCAGTCCCCAAAGAGATGCTCCCAATACTCACTAAACCTTTAATGCAATATGGGGTGGAAGAGGCTCTGTCAACCGGCATTACTAACATGGCTATTGTCACTGGAAGAGGCAAGAGGGCAATTGAAGATCACTTTGATAACGCGTATGAACTGGAATCACAACTAAGTGGCACTTCAAAAGAGAGCTACCTAAAAGATATCAAGGAGATCATTAAGAAATCCACCTTTACCTATGTTCGCCAGAAACAAATGCTAGGGCTGGGTCACGCTATCCTCACCGGCGAGCCTCTTATTGGGGATGAGCCTTTTGCTGTAGTTCTGGCAGATGATCTATGCGACTGTAATGGAGATGGCGTAATCTCACAAATGATAGAAGTCTATAACCAATACCAGTGCTCTGTGATAGCTATAGAGGAGGTGCCAATGAACCAAACCCACAAATATGGAATTATTGCTGGTAATCTGATTGATAATTCAGACGACACGTATCGCGTTACTGATATGGTAGAAAAGCCTGAAGAGGAGAGTGCGCCGAGCAATATGGCAATCATTGGCCGCTACATCCTAACTCCCGATATTTTTAACATTCTCAAAAACATCGAGCCTGACAAGAATGGTGAAATTCAAATCACTGATGCACTGCTTGTTCAAGCAAAACAGTCTAAGGTTATTGCTTATAAATTCAAAGGAAGGCGCTTTGACTGCGGCGGCATTGAAGGCTACATTCAGGCCACCAATTATTTTGCCAAAAAGCAGGGCATTATTTAAAATCAAGCAAAAAAAATCGCACTTAAACCCTAGGGCAATTGCGATTTTATAGGGCTGCACATCCTCAGAAAATACTCAGCCTAAGCCTTAGAAATTTCTGATCACCCAGCGCTCAAGCTTCATACAAAATATCAGTAATACCACTTTGCGGTTTAAAGCCCGGCACGGCTTTTACTAGTAACTGTCGCAGCTTAGTCTGATTGCCGCTATCAACAGCCTGCTCTAACTCATCAAGAATTAACTTTAAATCACCCCAGGCCAGCATCTCTTCCTCTGCGCGCAGGATCATTGGATTGCCAGTTTTGGAAACATCGCCGCCAATCAGAAGCTCCTCATAAAGCTTTTCGCCTGGCCTCAGACCGGTAAACTTAATCTCAATATCGCCGTTCGGGTTAAGCTTATCCTTAAGCCTTAGGCCGCTCAAACGAATCATCTTTTGAGCCAGGTCTAAAATTCGAACAGGCTTGCCCATATCGAGCACAAATACATCCCCGCCCTTCGCCATAGCGCCCGCCTGTATAACCAGCTCAACAGCCTCGTGTATGGTCATAAAATAACGCAGGATTTCAGGATCGGTCACCGTAACCGGCCCGCCCCCTTAATCTGCTCTCTGAACAGCGGCACCACCGACCCACTGGAATCGAGCACATTGCCGAATCGCACCATACTAAAGACTGTGTTGCACTCTTCTCCCCAGGACTGCAATACCAATTCAGCCACGCGCTTTGTTGCCCCCATGGTGTTGGTTGGGCGCACCGCCTTGTCGGTAGAAATCAGCACAAAAGTATCCACCCCATGATCGATCGCAGCCTGCGCGCAAGTAAGGGTGCCAAAAACATTGTTAATGACCCCTTCAGCGTTGTTCGACTCGACCATCGGCACATGCTTGTAGGCCGCCGCGTGATAGATTGTATTTACACCCAAGCGCTCCAGGATATGACTTAAGCGTTTATGGTTAGTAACAGAGCCCAGCATTGGCAGTATCTCAACATTGGGCATATCGACATTAGCGAGTTCTTTATGAATCCGGTACAGGGCGAACTCACTTTGATCAAACAGCACCAACACTTGGGGTTTTAAAGCTACTATCTGCCGGCACAGCTCAGCGCCAATCGAGCCGCCAGCGCCGGTCACCATGACCACTTTATGGGTAATGTTAAGGCCCAATAACTCACTATTTGGAGCAACAGAATCACGCCCTAGCAAGTCTACAATGCTCACATCCCTTAAATCAGCAATTCTTAACTTGCCCTGGGCCAACTCTGACACACTTGGCAGTGAGCGCACAAGCACTTGATAAGGCTCCAAAAAATGGATAATTTCATTACGCTCGGCGCGGCTCAGTGACGGAATCGCCAGTAGCACTTCGGTGACTTTTTTTGTCTTAATCAGTTGCCCTAAATCATCCCTTGGAACAACATTAATGCCATGAATAGATTGGCCAAGCAGTCCCGGTTTGTTGTCAATAAAAGCCGCCGTCTTGTACTCAGCCGCCTCTTTTAAAGCAATCGACAGCTGCCTGCCTGCCGAGCCAGCGCCATAAATTACCACATGAGTGCACCCTCTAATATTTTTTTTAGAATCAGCCCCTGAGAGAAGCCAGCGCGCAGTCATCCGAGAGCCGCCTATGGCTACGATGGCCAGGAGCCAATTAATCAGTATAAGTGAGCGCAGTATCCCTTCAACCTCAGCAATATACCCAACCGCAGTCATATACCCAAGCAAACCCAACACTAAGACGTATAACGATACCGCCTGGACAACGGCCCATAACGCATTAAAGTCAATGTAACGAATCACTGTGCTGTAAAGGCCAAAGCGTACAAAGATTGGAATGGCGACAACAGGCGCACCAAATACCGCCCAATAAATCGAACCACTTTCTGGCAAGTAAAAGTGGCCAAGGCGGACTGAAAACGACAGCAGTATCACTGACACCAGAAGCACAGAATCAACACACAGCATGACAAGCTTCTTGTTACGCCGCGACAAATTAATGATTGTATCTAGCACACTACCTAAGTCCCTTTAAATGAGTTATTTTACCCTTGATAAGGGCATTTATCAAAGGTCAGTTCGTTTCGTAAAAAAGGTTTTTTTGGGCGCATATAATTTTATAAATCCAGTTAAAATAAGGTATATAGTTCAATTATAACCTTAACGCCATGACTAAAAAAGATAACTACAGCAGCGGCCCAAAGACCGGCAAGGGCAAGGCCGTCTCCAGTCGCAACTCGCTCACCCACGGGCTGACCGCAAGGCGCTGGCTAGACGCGAACGAGCAGTCCCTCTTTGATCAGACCGTCGAGGAATTCAGCGCTGACTTTGAGCCGCAATCCTCCATCGAAAGAGTCCTCATCTCAAAGCTGGCCGAGTGCACCGTCAGGCTGATGCGCATCCAGCAAACTGAAAGCGCCATGTTTGATCTCGCCAGTAGCGAGGCGGGACACCCAGAGGAGTCAATCAGGAGCCTTGATAACAGCAGTGAAAAACTAACCCAGGCGGTATACGCCGCCGCATCAGCAAACTGGCAATTAAACTCTGGCGCATTTGCTAAGAATATGAACATCCTGGAGGAGATCGATCGTCAAAACCTTAGCGACATCTCTGGTTGGCACTACGTAGAAGACAACATGCCTATTGCTGCCGACTATATCATTAAAAAGTGCACTGGTGAGCGCCTTAACCTGCGTGACTTTGTCTCTCGAGAAACCGACCAATCAAGAAGCACTAAAGTTAGGTTGATCGTTAGAAAGGAAGGCGATCCTGACGAAAGCGCGCCGCTATCGATAGAGGCAATTACAGAAAATTCTCATAAGATATCGTCATCCTCTATGCAGAAATACCTGGATAAGCTTGCCGATAGTCTTGCCAAAGACCTACAGGTTCAATTCATCCTCAAAGATTTAGACAAGCGCACCCAACAGATCAAGGATGCCGCCATACCCGACACCCAAAAACTGGGCCTGGTACAGCGCTATCGAACCGCCGACGAGAGGCAGTTCTCGAAGACACTCGGAGAATTACTTGAACTTCAAAAAAGACGGAACACTATATAACTAGTCTTTTTGATTGAGTGACACGCCTGGGCTCTTAACGGGGTCTCCAGAAAACACGATCCCCTCCCCCTCAAGACAGCCTTTAATGGCTTTAAGGACAAACTTGTTTGCGTTAGGAATTCCATCTTGAGCCTCATACCTTCTTAGCGTTGTAATTCCAACGCCGCTCTTATCAGCCAGATCTTTACCCTTCCAGCCAAGGAGCGAACGTGCAGCTTTTATTTGTTTAGATGAAATCATAAAAATAGTATATAATGGTACTTAAAATACCACTTGGAATTAAAATGCATAAAATAAATTTCCTGTTCGATTCTTTAGAGGGTGCCTATGCGCCCAACACAATCAGATCGTATAGATCAGATTATATGCATTATTCCAACTGGTGTCATAAATATCACTGCGACATCTTCAATATTCATGAAGAGCAGTTTGCAGACTACATCCTGCAGATGGGTGAGAACCTGACTGTTGCAACCATTCAAAGGCGGGTCGCCAGCCTTGGCAGTATATTCAGTCTCACTAAAAGTACCAACCCCACAAAAGAACCCGTGGTCATTCTAACCATCAAAAAACTTCGAAGGAAGTTTGGCAAACCCCAGAAACAGGCAACACCCCTAACCTATGACATTCTAGTAAAACTTAAAGATGTTTGCTCTGACGATATAGTCGGTCTTAGAAATAAGCTGCTTTTACAGCTCGGCTATGAAACCATGCGTCGACGCTCAGAAATTTGTCAATTTAAATTTGAAGACCTGCAGCATCTTGGTAATCACAGACATGCACTTTTACTGAGGCACTCTAAAACTGATCAATACAATCAAGGGAAAATAATTCCAATATCTGACGAGCTGTCTGAGATGATCTCAAGCTGGTCATTAGCAATTGATCAAGATAGTGGCTATATCCTTAGAAGTTTCAAACGGAATCTATCCACCAAATCGTCCCTTACACCTGCGTCAATTAATCATATTTTAAAAAATCTTCAAAAGCAAGCTGGCCTGAATCAAATTGGGGAGCTGTCAGGTCACTCATTTAGAGTTGGCGCCGCACTTGACCTATTAGACAAAAATATCCCGCTTGAGAAAATTATGCTACGAGGTGGCTGGAAATCAGAGACTAGTGCGATGAGATATCTTCAGAGCTGGAATGATAGCAACTGGTTGATTGTTAATTGATTACAGAAAAACTAACGACCTAATTTAACATGGCTACTATCTTTACTAGTGACTCACTCCATCGCGCTTAATAACTTTTAAAAAAGTCATCCATAATATTTTCATATCAAACCAAAAGGATTGACGATTTAGATACTCTACATCTAATGCCACTTTATCAGGAATTGACAATTCATCCCTGCCATTAACTTGCGCCCAGCCTGTAATACCAGGTAATAACTTATCCACGCCTTTTTCAGTGCGCAAGGCAATCAAATCATCTTGATTATAAAGCGCGGGTCTCGGCCCTACAAAACTCATATCGCCCTTTAAAACTGAAAATAATTGTGGAAGTTCATCTAAGCTAGAACGTCGCAAAAAGCCACCAATAGGTGATAAATAAGAATCAGGATTATTTAGGAGGTGTGTCGCCACAGCATGCGTATCAATCCTCATAGATCTAAACTTTGGCATCTTGAATATTTTATTATTTTTTCCAATTCTATCGGACCAATATAAGGCTGGACCCTTAGATGATAAGCGAACAGCAATAGAAATTAATAGCAAAGGGGCTACTAAAAGAACAAGAATCGCAACACCTAGTAATAAATCAAAAGTCCGTTTCATTCATATCCTTTAAAGATTTTTTAGCTTTAAATCCAAGCCCCTCTAATTTAGCAGAAGAATAACACTCATCACCCAATAACTTGTTAACTTTATATTTAATTCGAGAACTCACCAGACTAGCAATATCGAATAACGTTTTTGGCACACTCCATTTTGGAATTGATTTAGCTGTTACACCACTCATAGCATTATAAATTTCACGAGAAGAATAAGGCGTACCATCTGTTGCGATAAATATTTCTCCATTGGCGCGATCATCATCAGCTACTAATAAAATTGCCCGAACTAAATCATCTACGTGAATCATCGATCTTTTATTGCCAGTTTCAGGCAAAGGCGGAAACCAGCCTTTTTTAATACCTGACAACATTAATTGTAAATTACCTTTAACGTTCGGACCATAAACTAATGATGGGCGAATAATAGATACATGCATGCCAGACTCTTTACCAATTTTTAATAATTTTAATTCTGCCTCTCTCTTAGTCTTTCCATAAATTCCTTCTGGATCGCTCTGGTCTATTTCACTTGCACAAACCCCAAAAGCATTGCCTCCACCTGCCTTAACACTACTAACAAATACAAACCTTTCTACTTTAGACTTTACAGCTAGTATGGCTAATTTTATTACCGCATCTACATTTACTTTTTGATAGACATCTTGAATGTCAGCTGCTTCACGCAAATCATGTGCAACACCAGCGAGATGAAAAACCACGCTCACACCATCTAAAGAATTATCAGGTAATACTTCAGATTGCAAATCACAAACTACAGTCTCATAACCAGTTTGCTTTTCACGAGACAATACTCGAATCTTTCCTTCTAATAAGTTAACAAGCCTTTTTCCAATAAAGCCAGAAGCTCCAGTTACAAAAATCCTCTTCATGCGATTAATAGAATATCGTGGTACATTTCAATTTCATTTCAATAAATTTTTATATAAATCAATATGAGTATCAACAACTGTTTCAACTGAAAACTCTCTTTCAGCAAGATGCCTTCCAGCTTTTCCCATGCCTTCTCTCACCTGTTTATTATTAGCTAAGTACTCTATTTTTTTTGCCAATTCAGCACAATTTTTAACAGGAACAAGTAATCCTGATATATTTGGTTCGATTGCATCTCGACACCCGGGGTGATCTGTTGTAATGACTGACCTTCCACAGGCTGCAGCTTCAATAAGAACTTTTGGCAGGCCTTCTCCATAAAACGAGGGAAGCACGATGATATTTGATTTAGAAAATAGTGTACTGATATCGCTCCTATTTCCTAAATATTTGATTAAACCTTGAGCCACCCATCCAGAAACTTGCCTGTCGCTAACACTACTAGAGTTCCCGGCATCAGGACTACCTATAAGCCAACATTCAACATTTACCTTCTTTTGCTTTAATATCTTTGATGCATCAACAAATACTTGTACACCTTTGTCTATTAATAACCTAGAAGCCATGGACACAATAAGGGGTTTATTATCAATCTCTATTGTATTTTTAAATAGATTTAAATCAACTCCAGAGCCCTTAATAATAAAGCACTTATCACTTGATATGACTCCGAAATTTAAAAGGTATTTTTTATCCTCTTTATTTTGAAAAATTACTGTTTGGTTATTGTGGCTAAATGCCAACTTGTAAAAAGGATACAAAACTTTTCGCAATAATGCAGATTTTATAGAATTAGACGAAAAAACAATACCTAGTCCTGCAACAGAAGTAACTACAGATTTTATTTTTAGAAGCTTAGCAACAATCCCACCATATAAGTATGGCTTAATAGTTATGAGGTGAACTATATCAGGATTGATTTTTTTAAATTTCTTATACAAACCAACTATAGATAAAAACTCTACAAAAGGATTACCTCCGCTCCTAGAAAAGTTGACGTGGTGAAATACAATGCTCAAGCTCTTGAGCTGAGAAACCAATTCAGCCTTGTATGGCCCAATTACATGTACGCTAAATCCCAACTTAGCACACCGAGTGCATATATCTAGACGGTGTGAAAAAAGAAACTCTAAATCATTAATAACAAAAACAATTTTCAATTTAACTATTCACCTGCTCAACAATAAATAAGATAAATGACCTTGTTCAAAAAAAGTCATAATTGGTAATAGCTAGAAATACTGCCATCATCAAACATACGTTTATAAACATCCAAATCTTCAACAGTGTCAACTTCTAACCAGCCATTTTTAACCAAACAGGCCTTTACGTTCCATCCAGCATCAATCAAATATTGAATAAAGCTTGTCATATACATATTTTTATAATCTTTCCCATCATAATTAATACTTTTATCCATAGCATCATAAGTATTTAGAAACTTTTGTACCATATCACTCCGGACTTTAATCAATCCCATGTACTGAGCATCAACTTCAGTATTTGAGCTTGGTTTTTTACCCAGCTCTTGCACATAATATTGTTTATCCATAATAAATGTTTCAGCATCTAACAGTGGATCATCCATACGAAGTCGCCATAGACGCTCCCACTCTTTGTCTGCTGTAATACATATTGGTTCACTACAATCAAGTAAGCTTTTTAATACTTTTGGCTCATAGATTATGTCTCCATAGCTAATAATAAGATCCTCGCCTTGCTTCATAAACTCACGAGCACAAAAAAGAGTAGAGACCATATTAGTTGAAGTGTATTGAGGATTTTCAAAAACTTTAAGTTTGAGCTTCTTCAAAATATCAATTTTATATCCTCCTACAATAGCCACATCATCCATAGAAATTTTACAAGCTTTCATCGAATCAAGTTGATGAAGCAATAAAGGCTTGCCTGCCATTTCAACCATACACTTGGGAATATTATCTGAATATGGCCTAAGTCTTGTGCCCTGACCAGCTGCTAGAATAATTACTTTCATAAAAAACCCTCGTTAAATAATTTGTTTATCAACGCAAGATCCGCATCTTGAAATGGAATCTCACGTTCTGGATGCCACATGACACCAACCCAGTTAAGGTTTTTATGGCGGGCCGCTTCAACAAAGCTATCATTGTCATAGACACATGCTTTAAGCTGGTCAGCAAGTTTAATAATTGGCAGCCCCCACTCATGAAAACTATTCACATTAATTATAGAAGAAAAGTCAGGTTCTGTAGGTTCTGAGTGAACTGCATGTCGTTTGGCAACATGATTACTCACTCTTTCTAATCCCCCACCCAAAAAAATATTCACTACTTGTAAGCCACGACACACTGCAAAAACTGGAAGGAAATGGGCTCTAGCATACTCAAGAATAGTAAACTCTGTAAGGTCACGTTCATACGAAGTATTTGACGAGTCTGGTAAACTAGTTAAATCATTTCCACCCGTAAAAATAAAACCATCTAAAGCAAGAGTGTCAAGCCAAGATTCAATTTTTTTCAGGTTATTAGGAATCGGGATGGCCGTCATTTCCAATAATTCTAATAAGGCAGGCCATCGTTGGTCCAAACAATCTCTGTCTTCTTCATACGAAGTAACTTTTTCAACCCTTTGTGTTATTCCTATTCGCATATTATTGTATTACTGTAATTCTCCGATTTGTAACATCAAGCTCAACCACTGATGCTTGAGTGAGAGTAGAGTATATACTTTCACCAACACCGATAGCTGCAGGTAAGCCAAATTCATTAGCACGAATCGCCATATGAGAGTTTCCACCACCATACATTGTAATTAGTCCTGCTACATTATAACTAAAGATCCAATCAAAGCCAGGATCAGCTTGTGGAATTAGGAGAATTTTTCCTTCTAGGAAAAATTGATCCTGATCTAAGTCCATAGAACTTAATTCAATACATTCTGCTACTTCTCGGCCAGACCCAATATAATTTGGTTGACTAGTCGGATAAAGAAACGTATAAAAATCTGACTCGCTGGCAATAATTGGCGGTAATTCAATTTTATTAGTTTTTGTATGGAACTTCTTGGAAATATTAATCTCACTCAACAACCAAGTAGCTATATCATCAGTCACAATATTCCCAGATCTTAAAGCAAATAATGAACTCAAAGATACGTGTGCGAGCTCCTCTCTTTCTATACCAAGTTCTTTGCCATAATCTACAATACAATCAAGGGCTGATGACAGGTTACGAGAAAAAATAAATTTTGCATACTCTCGCCCCTCTATGGCCCTTCTAAAAAAAGTCTCAATTGTACCAATATCTTCTTTAATGCCAATATTAGAAAGCGCATCAGAAAATTTTTGCTTTTCATTTAACCAGGAATCATTGTTTTTTATTGGCTCATGCTTGTTATTATCTTTAGCACTTTCAATTGCCGGTTTGAGGTATTTTTCAATATTATCAGCATAAGACTCGGATGTAATATCATAAGTCCCAGGACGAAGATGTCCATAACGATTAACAAATTCACTCCAAGTTACTTTCTGTTCAGCTACGCCTTTCGCATCATCAATAAATTCATGAGCAACAGTTTTTATAGAATTTAAAAAGGAGTTCATAGCTTCCTGACTAATCACTTCTTTATGAACAGCGGACTTCAATAACGCAATAGCAACAAAAGCGCTACGAGCTAAGTGTGCAAAAACCAAAGTTCCATGGCGACGGCAGTCTTCAAGCAAAGTGAGCGCTTTTTCCAAAGAAGGTGCTTCTGATGAGTTAATATTGTCAAAGCGATTTTTTACTACATCAACCATTTTTAGATCGTCTTGAGTGCGAGCAATTGCTCTTATAGTGATATCTTGTAATCCGTTAAATAATTCTTCTACCTCAGACTCTAAAAAACCATCTTTAAGCAAATGCTCACTCCAATCTTGAAAATCAAATGCATAGCATGTTGGGATAATCTCAAATTCTACCTTGTCATGAAAATGAGGGTTTTTACGAAGCCTGGAAAGATAAAAATTAACTAATCGTCCAGCAAGCTCATCATTTAGAGATGCTGGAATAAACGAATTAAAACTAGCCCTAATATCGACATAAGGATGGCCAGAAAATAATACTAGCAGAGGCTGTGGTCGTAAGTCTCTATATCCATATTCAGCACGCTGAGTCGCCCAAACTTCATCCATAATAAGATAACTATACAAATCAACAGATAGCCGCATAGGCCTTGTTCCAATTATTTCTGCTGGATTCCAATCTGGCATAATACCAAAAATTGCAGACTCCCCTACTACAAATGCTGATGGGTGTTGTAGGTTTCGAAATTGATCAACTGAAGAGCTTAGTGAATCAAAAATACTCTCGTCATCATCAACATCAAAACTAGTAAAGGTAAGTGGGCGTACTTGAAGAATATGAACTTTACCATCAGAACTAATAGCAAATTCAAAATCCAGCGAATGGTAATCAAGTAGTTGCTCAATTTCTTGGAGTGCTGGTAACAAGCCACGCAAAGCCAGAGGAATAACTTTCTCTAATTCATTCTTATTATTACGGCAAATTATTAAAGTCTTATGATTACTGCTAGTCCCACTAGTAATTGATTCGGTACTTTTAGTTGAGTCATCAAAGTTAATAACATAATAAGGCGCCCTATGTGATAACGTTCTTGTAAAGACAACACCGCTAATAAATACATTTTCGACCATAGGTTGAAGCAGCACTTGATTAGCAGGGTTATTATCTACATAAGACGATATTACTTTTACAACTCCATTTTTAATTGATTTTTTACTGACTGAGCCTACATTAAGAACACTAGTATAAGCCCCAGCATTTGAATTCTGAAAGCCATCTTCGGAAATAGCGCTACTTCGAACGATCAACTGTTTAGGTTTAAAAGTATCTTGTACATGATCAATAATTTTCTCAAAACCATCATCCCATTCAGCAACAGTGAAGCTAATTTGAGGCTCTATTTTACTTAGCATAATAACTTCTTTGAGACGATCAAGAGTCTGAGCTTTTGTACCCAAAATAAAATTAGCAAGGTCATGAGGTTTATTTAGCTCTGCCCAATCTCCTAAAACATCTATTACCTTAATGTTAAAACCATGTTTCCGAAGAAGCTCCAATAATTGGGAGAGGTTAGCATTATGCATACCCTGTAATAATTTAGAATTATGCTTTAAGAAACTTACAACAGAAGGCTTTAAGTTAACTAATCCAATAAATTCAGCATCAGCAATTTCTAAAGGAATATTCGAACTTAAATATGTTACCTGCTTATCAGAAAAGTTAACTTTTTCACAGCGATCAAAATCAGCAAATGTTCGGCTTGAGTATCGATCTTTCCATTTTGAATCAACAGCAATTGCAATATCAGAATCCAACTCGACCAACTCTTTAATACTATTCTCTCGGAAAAGTATATCGGCATAAGAAATAATATATTGTGAGCCTTCATCTAATGGGGCTTCAAGTAAAGACATAACTGGGCCTGTGCTTTTCCACTTTGGATTGATTGTGAAGTGAAGGTTAGGATATTGAGAAATAATTTCATCAATTTGATAACCAACTATAAAATGAACTTTAGGTTGGAGAAATTCAACAGCCTTTAGAATCCAGTCTAAAACCCTTACATTACTTGATATTTTTTTTAAAGAAACATGCTGATCTCCACTAAATGGACGACCAGCTCCCAAAATTATTAGATTGTATTTATTTTGATTCATGTCTCTTAAAATAGTCAAAACAAAAGTGTAAAATTATATAACTAAGGATTTAAAAAGTCCTTCTGACTAAAACAAATAGCACCGCAAAAAAAGAAGCTAAATAAAAAAAACAATAAAAAGCTAAATATAACTCTAAGATATTGAATAAAAGAGAAATACATAAAGCCGGCATCATCCAACCAACCAGTCCAAATTCCCCACTTATTCTGAAGAAAAAACTTCTACTATTTTTATCTTTTGTTTTTATCATTATTGCCATAGTATTAATATATTTTTGATAAGCAAGGCGAAAAAGTAGATTTGATATAGCTGTTAAAGCACCAATTACAATCCAAAATCCAGGAAATACTGCGCCTGAATTTTGAAGACTCAAATGAATGCCTATACTCAACGGAAGAAATGCGTAAACTATATAACCACTAAGTGCATCGAGCCATTCTCCAAAAGGGCCAGTATCTCCCCTTGCTCTTGCAATATTCCCATCAATACAATCTGATAAAGAAACTATCAACATTAATAATGAAGCAAAAAAAATAGCATTACCGCCTCCAAAAACAATAATTACACATGACACTATAGTCAAAAATATTGAAAAAAAACTTACTGCATTTGCAGTAACCCCTATTTTGTAAAGAACCCACCCCATAGGAAAAGAGATGGGGCGGAATATAATGCTGCACCATATGGGGTCAGACTTGCTTTTTGTAGTGCTTAATAAGGCCTTAAAATCACGATATTTCAAAAGCTTTCTCTTTATCATTAGTAATGATCCTATGATTAATTTTTAAAATTATATACCACTTAATAAGAAGAAATGATTTCGCTCCAAACGTTATCTAAAAACTCTTTGCGCTTAGTTATATAATCACCTGAATTATCAAAATATATAATTTTTTTTGCGAGAGGTTTAAACCCTATATTGCCCATAAAACGAGCAGAAATCTGCTCATCAGTTTCTTTGTTATCTTTGCTTCGTTTGCGATTTCTCTGAATAGCTACATTCATAGGTAATTCAAAAAAATAACAAACATCAGCTTTAGGCATGACAGAGTACGCCCAAGATTCAACACGGCTGCATATATGTTGCACATACCCAGAACTGCTACCAATAATAACTCTTGGTCCATCCATTTTACCAATTTGGTCCGTTGGCCAGCGATCAACGAGGACTAAATTTCCCTTATTAGCTTGCTTCATTGCAATTCTAGCCTTGCGTAATCTAAGTATAGCTAAAACTGCTCCGTTGAATGATTTTCCTATAGAGCTAGGTGTCGAAAGTTGAGCACATCCAGGCATAGTAGAATTTTTACTAGTATTGCCTAAAGCACGCCAAATTAACTCAATTAATTTACCTTGAGGGCGTCCAAGATGAAACTTTTTCAGAGTCAAAAATTGATCAAAGACCTTATAAAGCTCTTTAAGCATTGTAGTTTTTCCTGAGCCATCAACCCCAGAAATCGCGATCACTAATCCAACATGAGGGAATAACTTTTTCCTATTTAGAAAAAATTTATTTATAAATCGATGCAAAAAAGCCACTATCCTTCTACTAGGTAATGATAGCCAGTGGAAACGAAGGTAGGCTGAAATAGAAAATCGAAAACTTAAAGCTGTCCATATATTTGGCAAATGAAATTCTTGTTCAAGAATAGAGGATCCTTCTAAATAACTAGTTATATCAATAGGACTGGCATTACTCAAACTATGGGCTTTTTGCTTACATTTCATCCACTCTTCTTGATATGAATCCATTTCAGAATAATAAAGGGCCCTACCAGTTATTGAAGCCCCTTTTAATAAATGACGAACCATAAAAATAATTGCTTGACTTTGCTGATCTAAGATCCATATATTATGCTCATTAGACCAAATCCGACTCTGAATTATCCATAGATCAAGTGGCAATATATATTCTTTGAGCCAATTCTCACCAGTTACTACTTTAAAATATACATGGATATGATGGGATAAAAACTCCTCACTCATGCCATAGAAATGATGAACCCAAGGGTAATGAGCTACAGGATTGGTTACTTCAATCCAGCCATAATTTTTGCATAAATTTAAAAACTTAGACTTGCTATCAACTGGAATAAATAGATCAAGATCTCCTTTACCTGACATAACTAAATCAAGCTGATGATTATTTTTCCAGCTGACATAAGGCACCTTTTCATCGTCTAATGTAGAGAGAAGAAGCTTTAAACTAATTGATTTTTTTAATTTCACGGGTAAGTTTTTTTATTTTTTATAAGTCCTTTTTAGAACAAGCAATAATAACCAATCATTTCATTAACATTAATCAAGCTTCTATCTAAATCATTAATTCTAGCTTTATTTAGCTGGGTAATAATCTCGTTAGAAATCTCTCTAATGTCAAATATATTAACCGATTTCATAAAACATGGCTCTAAGTAAATATTGCCAGACTTAACAAAATTAGCATCAATAATACATATTTTATTTTGAAGACAGGATGGTATAAATTTGTAAATATTTATCAAGCATAGCTTCAATACTAAAATTATTTTTAACATGCTCTATAGAATTAGCATTATCATTTTTCAATATTTTAATATTATTAGCAATATAATCTAATGCGTTAATTACTTCACCAGTATTCGATGACTCTACAAAAAAACATCCTTCTTTTGGCAGTAATATTTCTTCATGTGGAGGAATTTTTGACAAAACCATAAAACAACCTGCATACATTGCCTCCAATACCGCAATTGGCATACCTTCACCCTTTGACAAAGAGATAAATACATCAGCTTCCAACATATGCTCAATTGCAATACTTCTATCTACCCGACCTTTGAAGGTAATTTTAAGAGAATTAGGTATATCTTTAGAAAAAAATTTTATAAAGTCTTCATTAAACCCATCTCCTAAAAAAATCAATTCGCCATCAATCTTAAATTCTTTCAAGACTCTAAGCAGTGCTATTTGATTTTTGGTATTATTAAAAGCACCAATATAAACTATTTTAATTTTTGAATCTTTATCAAAGTGAATTTTACTTTTTTTGCTGACCTTAACCCTGTCTATTCTTTGATGATCAAAACCATTAACAATAGCTTTTGTTTTTTTGCCAACAAAGTAATTAATTATTTTTGGAATGCTGTCTTGGCTAGATACACTGCAGACGCAAACTTTCCGGGATGCAAGCATGACAATAAAGTTTAAAAACTGGTTTCTTAGTTTAAGAACATTCCAACTATTATGAAGTGTAAAAACAGTTTTTTTCAACAAACTAAGTCTAAAAGGAAATATCGCAAGTAAGAAAATTATTCCTGTAAGTCCACTGTGTAGATGAATAACATCGTATTTATTTTTTTCAACTAATCCTTTTATCAGCTTCAACATTTTTAGAATCGACCCATCCCCATGAAATACTTTTATATTCTTGTCAATCAACACATCATGCTCTAATAGTGAGCAAAGCGTCTGATCTATTGTTTCTTTAAAGCCAAGAGAAAACTGATTATATGATGCGCTGGTAGATGTTACGCGAGGAGATAGTCGAAGTAATTTCATAAAGTATGATTATTGCATTATAAAAAATAAGTTAAAGATAAGTCCACTTTTTTACTGTCTTGTTTTTGTTCGAAAAATTCCAAACACTTACTTTATCTGACAGACGAAAACTGGAGCGCTATAAAGCTGGTTTCTGGCCAGAAGCAAGGACCACATGAGAAAAGCGATACATGAAGGGAATAGTGTTTAGTATGCTATTGAGGGCTCGGAATAAACGTGGTGCTATAGAGAAATCAGGGGTATAACCGCCGCTATAGACTACCTCCAGCCCAGCGCTTCTCATCCACCTTTGTAGGTTGGAAAACTTAACCATTCTTTTTATGAGAACTGAATGCAATCCCGTTGCTGATAAACCGCTTGAAATGTCACCTCCACGCCCACCCCACTCAAATCCCTCATGGGAGAGAATGCAACAGAGAAAACTCACAGGTCTTCGCAAAACATTAAATGATAGAGCGTTCCTCTGGCATACAATAAAGTGTCCGCCGGGCTTTAAAACCCGATATACCTCTTTCACACAGGCAGATGGCTCTAAGAGGTATTGAAGTGTTCCAACTACTACAACCAAGTCGAATGAAGCATCCTCAAACGGCATGTCTACGTTTAGGTCAACATTTGAGAACTCCATGTTGCTTCCAGGCAAGGCCAACTTATGAGCAGTCTTTAAGAGTTCGTCTGAGCTATCCACACCATGTACATGTAGCCCTAATTCCACGTACTTCTCAGCGTTTTGGCCGCTTGCACAACCAAGTTCTAAGCAGGCAGAGCCATCAGGAAGACCCAATCCAACAATCAGGTCTAGTACTTTCTTTTGTCTACCATGAAGATATGGATGATATTCTTGATCATATTTCTTATTCCAATAGCGGGCAACGCCCTCATCTTCGTATCTGTTAATCGGCATAATATTATTCTATTGTGACCTTGGTTATTTTGTGAATATGTTCTCTTAATTATGGGGTTAATAGTTTGTGGAGACACCTTCTAAGTTAGCGCTTTGTAGCCCATCTCATAATCGCGAGCAGTATAAATTCTATTTAATGATTTATTAATTTCCTTTTTTATTCAGATCTAAATCAATCCAGATTATCAAAACAGAAATTTAAACCCTGAATTTGCAAACCTATTTTAATGCAACTTTTTAAAATATTGGTTATTTTTCTTAACTGGAGACTAAAGAAAATATACCATAAAAACCTCTTTTAGTATTCATTTTTCTGCTTTCCAGCAGAGGGATGCCATATATTCCTATTTAGTTTTTAAATATTTATTATCTTGTGAAATTTAAGATAATAGTCAATCTTATTAATTACATAATATGCTCATTAATCAACCCTCTTAAACACATAAATTACGGTCAAGGAAAGATATTTCCCAACATAACTATTACTAAAATATTTTGCAAAAAATCTATCAATAGAGCACTCAATTGATGAATCAAACAATCCCAATCCAAATGTAATATACACTCTCTTGTCAAGCTTAAATCCAGACTTTATTAGCACACTTTCTACCCGCTTATTTCTGATCGATAAAAACTCTACACCCTTGCTTTTTGTTTTTCTTTTAATCAAACTGTGAAATTTTGACAAATATCGCCTAGTCAGCCTTAAAAAAGAATCACCATTTGCAGTAGTAAATACTAAATAGCCTCCCTTATCAACAAGGCCAGACAACCCAACTAAAAACTCTTCTTGTTTTTTTTGGTAGCCTATAACACCAAGAGAGATCACAATATTAGCACTAACTGAAATATCTTCTACACTACCCCTAATAAAATTAATATCTTTATAGCCAGATAGATCCAGTTTCTCGTTTGCCAAATTTATCATAGCTTGTGAAATATCTATGCCAAACATTTTTGCTCTAACACCTTTCTCTTTTAGATTTAAAAGCACATTTCCCATTCCACACCCAACATCCACCACCACTCCTTTTTTAGTCGGCAATACGTAGCTAAGCACCAACTCTTCTACTAGTGCTGCCCGGACCCTTTTCTCCTGGTGTAATAATTTTTTAGGAAAAGACTCACTATAAATTTGGTTGTATTCTTTTGACCTGCTATCGAACAACTTTGAAACTTGGCTCATAATTTCTTCTCCATCAAGTAGCAATGATAACTACAAAAATTTTACTGCTCACTAGATATCTATAACGTCGTTCCATTTTTGTATGATGTTACCAACTGAATATTTATCTCTCAAAAGAATGGAGTTATTAGCAATACTACTGCGAAAGTCTTCATTACTAATAAACTTATCGATGGCCTTAGACAGGCCCAGCTCTTTTTCATTGGGACTAACCAAAATACCATTAATACCATCCTGAATCATATCCCTTGGGCCTGTATCACAATCAAAACTAATGCAAGGCAAGCCGTACGCCATCGCCTCCAGCAGCACATTAGGAAACCCCTCTACCACAGAGCTCAAAACAAATATATTCGCCCTTTCATACCATTCTGACATATTGCCAACCTTTCCAGGAAAATAAACTCTGTCAACTACCTCAAGGCTACATACAAGCTGATTGAGATCATCTCTTTCCTCACCATCGCCCAATATTATTAAATCCCAATCTGGGTGCTTGTCTTTAACGTGGGAGAAAGCTCTTATCAACAAATCAAACTGCTTAAACTTATGCAACCTACCGGAAGCAAGAATTACCTTTTTGTTTTGTGGAATTACAGAGTCAGGGCTTACCGATCGGCCGTGCACGGGCAAGGGATATACCATTGGGTTTGGAACTACATCGACGTCTTTGCCGGGAAAGTTCTGGCTCAACCAAGTCTTGCTTTTGTCTGTCTGTACTATAATTTTATCAATACCCTTGAATAGAAGCCTATACATCCAAAAGAATCTATTGCTTAAGCTAGCAAACGGAGGCCAAGTTCTTTCGCATATAATTAAAGAAGATTTAATTCCAAAAGTTGATAAAGCCGTAGCAACATTAACTCTAGTAAGAAATGAAATGACTACGTCAGGGTTTCGGCTCTTGATCAACTTCCTAAGTTGAATAAACTTCCAGACTAGATTACATGCATTATTTGTTGGAACGAAAGGATTGTTACTCAAATATTTTAAAGTGACATCTTCGTTTAATCGAAAGTGATTTATTTTTTCCCTGGAAAAAGTGGCAATGAGCGTGACGGCATATCCACTTTGAGACCAGTAATTACATAAAATAGAAACCACTCTCTGAGCTCCACCCATATTCATGGCGCTGACTACAATGACAATATTCTTCTTCATTTAGAATAATTAAACCACGTTTGTAATTGTGAAGTAGGAGGTTAATAGAAAAAAAGGCAGATAACCAAGTGTAAAAACTTGAATGGTATTTCTTTTCCCCTTTTCTATAAGAAATAAAAAATAAAAAATTATTGAATATCCAATATACCTAAAGAAAGAAACATCGATAATAACCCCGCACAAGTAGATTAGAATTAATGCAATAGAAATGAACCCGTATATATTTTGTATTGCTTTTTTATTGGTGAATATAATCAATATTCCGAGTAATAAAATAAGAAAGTTGAAAGAAATACTCTGTCCAACAGGTGTTAAATTAACTTTATATACGTTGGAAAATAAAGCAACGAAGAATGAATATAATAACAATACAAACAGAGGAACAATAAAAGTTGACCCTGTTTTTATCCTGTTTACCATGTGAAATAAAATAAATAAAGATATGATTGGTACCATGGACAAATGGATAAGACTTGACAGCACAAATAAGATGTATTTTGTAACGCCCTTGAAATAAATAATAGCTATCATAAGTAAACTAAAAGCAATGCTTGATCTTATCCCAGAAGCGAATAAATTTGTTACCTGTGGTGTTAAAAAAACCATAAGAAATGGGGGCAGAATATAAATGAAATATTTACTTGATCTTATACTTACTGAAAGAATGTAGAAAATAATTGACGAAGTCAAAAAAGCAAGAGAACTTAGTAAAGTAATAATTTCAACATTGAAATATTCTCTTAAGTGATACACACCATAACGAAATATAGTATCACCGTGAAAAGTTAAATCGTTGTATGCAGGCCTACCCATAGTATTGAAATAAAGAACATAAGAGCCTATATCTCCACTATCTAGAAAAAAAAGTCTTTGAACTGCTGCAAAGACAAAAAAGCCATACGCAATAGAACCCAGCAAGGCCAAAAAAATTATAAATGTATCTTTTTTTATACTTATAGTATTCATACTTCGCTAGACGTATATGCTTACATAAATTTTATTGTCGTTATTTTAATCAATTTTTTTCTAAGCAATTTAGTAAGTGCCCCCCTACATCAAATCCCTCACTTTCATTCTTCAGACCGAAATAACTAAGAGTGCTTTCTGACACATTTAACTTTTTACTTTCTAAAAAATACTGCAAACTCTCTTCACTATTAATTAGCATAATAGCTTTGTGTATCACAAGATAGTCATAATAACCATTATGAAACATATCGACAATTCCAGCCTTAATACCTAAAACCAAAGCTTGAAGTATCGATGATGAAGATGTGGTTAAAAATCCATCACTAGAAATTATAGCTGCATTAAAGTCAAATTCATTAAATAAAATAAATTGCTTGGATATAATTTTACTTCTTTGTGTTATGTCACCAATCAATATAACGTTTAAGGGTTTTCCAGAATCAAGGTATGCGTAATTTGTAATCTTTCCATTATCTTGTGAATGAGTTTTTATCACAAATACAAACTCTTTTATACGAGAAAAATAATCAATAAGAAATTTTTCCGTCAGATAACGCTGACTTTCCTCTTTTGAAGGATCTGACGCATAAAATACTATCTGATTTTGAGTGTCAACTCCAAGCAACTTATGTAAATAACGATCCTGTTTATTGCTAAAATTTTTAAGACGATAGTTAATCAGGGAATTGCCTCCTTTATAGGCAACCTTACCGCCGTTGGTTAAAGCTAACTTTAAAGACTCTGTATTTGCTATCTTTGAAGAACAAACAGCAGAATCACAGTAGAAAATCTCTTCCATAATATCACCTAGAATAAAAACTCCTCTTCTTCTTGCTTCAATAGCCAGGTAATTGTCCACAACATTTGTTTGCAACCTACTTACATGTGCATCAATTGTGTTGGAAAATATAGAGTTAACCACATCAATACTCATGCTGAGATTGAAATGAAACTTAAAAATTATAAGAATATCAGCGATATAGCTATCTGAGCTCCAGCATAGATTTTTAATATTGAATATACCGTGTAGGGCGCCTGTTGTTTTTTTTATCTTTATACGCTTATAGTTATTAGGGGTAATATGCAAAAATCCCATACTATATAAAACAATATTAAATTGACTACTAAATTCTTCAACATACACTGAAAAAAAATCTTCAGGCCTTCTTTTAGGCATGGTGATTAGAACTGTAGGCGCATTAGAATCTACGTGCTTATAATAGTATTCTTTTGGAAGATTGCTTGGAGAAATAAACATTTTAACAATGGATCCTGACCTCATAATCAATGAGTTAATAGTGATGCATGAAGTCAGCAAACCGTTTGCTTTCCATATAATATTAGTAGGCTCGTAATTTAAAAATAAGAAAACCTCCTTCATTATGGAAGCCGTCTGTCTGTCTGTTACTATTTCTATATTTTCTTCACTTTCAATTGATAAGTTTCTTATTCTGTATGCACATTTTAATACGCCCCCTAATTTTAATTTAATCTGTCTAGTTAACAACTTATATAGCTGAAGATTTTTTATTAATAGAGCATCACAGCTTCCAGACTTTTCTAAATATTTATAAAACTTAATACTCATGGCATCAATATGATCTTTGTGAGCCCCAATAGTCATTCCACTAAGATTTCTTTTGTCACGAATAAATACATTGTCTTGATCTAATCTATATAAAACCAATGTGTTGTTTTTAGTTTTTTTTCCATTGAGTATCTTACTTATTAATGCTGTATAAACCTTTCTTAAAGGGTTAACTATATAGATGGAATCAAATGCTAAAATCTTAGTCATAGGTTACTCTGATATTTTATGAGGATTGGTAGGTAACAAACGTCTGATTCGAATATTTTTGAATAAAGCTCTCTATGTAATATTCTTTATTGTGATTGTTCCTATCAACTCTCATCTTTTTTTTCCAACAAGTTTAAAACTGCTAAATGTGCTTTTGGCCAGCTACAAATACCCGAATCAAATTTTTCGAACGCTAAATTGTTATCGCTTATAAACTCATCTAACTTTTGAGAAGCCTCCAAACCCTTAACTTCTTCAACATCTTTTAGCGAACCACAAATCAGTTTTAATTTGTTACCAAATCTTTTATACGTAGAATAAATAACATCGTCTTCTACTCCTTCACAATTTAATCTTAATAGAACCGAGTAATCACCAAATTTCTCATTAAGATGTAATTCCAATTCACTAAAGAAATCACTAACAGAGACTCCAAAAGTTGCTACATAACTACCCTTGTGGACATTGTGTTTTTCTAAAAACACAGAACTGCCTTGTGATAATTCATTTTCATCTCCAAGATAAAGTTTTGCTATTGAAACAGGTGTATGACTATCATCAGTTAAGGCCAAGTTAAAAAACATATCGGCATCAGGATAAAAATTTTTTTTATAAGCTACTTTCGGATTTGCCTCAACAAATACTGCATAAAAATCACTAGATCTTTTTCTTATTCTAGTCCTTGCTTGAATAATACTTCTTAATTCTTTAAAGCTTACAAATTTTCCACGTTTTAGAACCTTTCCGCTCAAGAATCGTCTAAGAATAAAACTATAAAAACTATAATTTGATCCAAAAATAGAGCTATGTTCTTGCGCAAAATGTGTACCAACATCTATCCAAATTACTCTCATATTTTTTATACCTTTTTGTTATGATGTTTAAATTCGGTTCTAAATTTTTTTAGCTTTTTATAGACAAACTTAAGGCCCTTTAAAAGTCCCTAATGACCTTGCACTAAAAACAGCTAAATTACAATTTACATAACTTTGACAAATAAAGTGCTATTATTTTTTGCGTTCACTCAATATCCGTCCTAACCAATAACTTATGTTTAATAATCTGAGGTTTGTCGGATACTTTAAATGTTTCATCAAGTTCTTGTGCTGAATATATTAATCTCAGAAGATAAAGACCATTTTTCTGAGGTAAGTACTGTAGATGAGGAACTAATGCTGCTTCAGACGGTTCGTGCTTAAAAATAATAGAATTGTTTGCGTCGCCCGATACGAATTTCTCCATCCGTAACTCCTAATCCATGTCTGGTTGATACTAGTTGATTTAGATTTTGAGTATGGTCAATAATAAGTCTTAAATAAACTTTGGAATGCACAGATCTATCCAACATATCCACAACCACTTTTATAGACTTTCATTGATATCAAATTTATAGGAATGATACCGGTAATATAATTCATTTTTTAATAATCCGATTAGAAGATTGTTTAATAAAACGTTCTTCTCTTTGAGAAACAACTATATTCCTTAGTTGTAATTTCTCATCTTCTTTGTCCTTATCGCTAGACAATATGTAACCTACTGGATGATATGATGTGCCTTCACTTTCATAGTCAGCTAACTTCCCTGCAGTAATTCTTCTAACTTTCTTAATAAGCTTTTTAAAACTTTCCAATATATTTGGAAAGTTTAATAGACCTTTGTCGTCATTAAAAGCAATCATTGGTGCGCTAATAATTGTATGGTGCCTAACAAAAGCTGTTAGACATCTCATTGCATAGTTATCTTGGCCGCCAATATCTTCTATTACTAACGGCGCCACAACAGTATTAGACCACAAATAATCACCGCGACGAAGATACCTAGTTCTCTCTAAAAAAGTTTGATAACCAGTTTTGATGCTTGTTCGATCTAGAGGTGAGTATACAACTGGAATGATAGCATCAAAGTCAAATAATTCGTTATGTAGTGTATCAAAACAATCGTTCTTATTTTTCACAATGCAGCGATACACTTCATCAGTATCAATATGAGTGGGGCAAATATCACAAGCAATGCAAGGTAATATACGCTTTTCACATATGACTATTACCTTAAATTCTTCATTAGGAAACGACGATACAATATCATTACAAATGTTTTGGGCTACATTGTCTTTATCTTGAAGAATTAAAAATAAAATGTTTGACTTGGTCTTTAAAACAGCATTACTACAGTTATACATGACAACTTCTGCTAGTCTTTTTCCAGTCCCCATACTTGTTTCAATGCCATAATGATCTTTATATGCCGTGCCTACATCACCCGCCACACACGTACCACCATATTGTGAAGTTGTGTCGCTAGAATTGCCTACACCAAGCATTCCAAAACGCACAAAATCATATAAATTATAAACTAGTGATGTTTCTTGTCCGCCATTACGTTTAGCGCCCACTGATATTCCAGCATAAACTTTATTCTCAAGATTCTCTTTAAGAGTCTCATCTCCTTGGATAAAGTCAATCATTTTTTGCAACAAACTACTTCTGTCTCCAAAATAGACGGGTCCAGATACTAGAATGCCATCGGACTCCATTAATTTCTTTTTTAGAACATCTGCATTCTGGACTCTGCCTGAAGCTAAGAAAAACTCAGACAAAGAAATATGTTCGATCTCACAACCTGCTTGGAGAGTTTCCCATAAGGCAGCAGAGAGCGCCGTCTCAGAATTACTTAGGCCCTTATTACCCGTATTTTTCTTTAGGTTTTTGTACAATTCATCAAAATTTTTACCATCTCTTCTACCTGCCTTAATAAAATTTTCAAGATGCAGTTCGGACTCTACAGCTAAGAATTCAAATAGCTCGTCTTTATTGTCTATACTTTTAAGACTGTCAACTAGCTGCTTATTACCACCTCCCCATCGAGCATTACGTAAACTAGCTGCTATACCAAGAACTTTAGGTTTCATTTATTTATTACCTCTTATTAATTGATTGAACACTTGTCCATCTTCCATTGCTTTATGATTTCACAATCACTAAAATCGGGATCTTGCCATTCATTGCAAATAACTGTACCAGAGTCAAAAGTCAGCAAGTTTGAAAAAGGATCTGACTTAACTTTAAGGAAACCGTTTGACTCTATTGCGTTGTTTGCAATTCTCTCTCCATAGATCTGTAAATCATACCACAATAACACTTCCTGATAGTTCCCAAGATAACCTGAAACTCCATTACCAAAAATAACTCTAAGGTTATGGTCACGAGCAAACTTGAACATCTGATGCGTAAGTTCTATAGAGCCTTGCTTCATTAATTTTAGCTTGATCCAATTACAACTACGAGAAGGCAGGACTGCCTTTTGTAAAGAATCCATGCCAATAATGGATTCATCTAACATGAAATCTATATCGTATTCATCATTGAGCTCTCGCATTTCATTCCATGAATTAATTGGCAAAGGTTGCTCAAATACTTCAACCAGACTCTTGTCACAAATTTCAACTAATTGTCTGGTTTCCGAAAGAGTAAGCCCCTGGTTCGCATCAATTCGAATTTTCTCATGTGGAAGTAAGGCTTGCTGAAGTTGCATAATTCTTTTTCTATCCTGCTCAAAACCAAACACTCCAACCTTAACCTTGAAGCAACTATAACCTTGATTTCGTTGTGTATTCAGTGTATCTAGCAAATCATTATTCCCAGCCTCCTGCACAAGACCAACCATTGAAACAGCCTTGTCTACGGCGAGTTTCCCACATAAATTAGAATGCAGGGCCGTCCATAATGCGCAATGGTTAAATCCATCTTTATTCAATATAAACTTCCCCTGCCGCATTAACAACTCAGCCAATCTTATATGCTCATTCCATGCAGTTATAAAATCAATATTGCTGTAACCATATAGAGGAGTACACTCACCCCAACTAGTAGCCCCATTACTAAAAGTAATTTTAGCATAAATGGTTTTCAGCTCTTTAACAGTTATAAATGAAAGTTCATAAGGAGATGATAAAGGCAGTCTTACGGCAATTAGTGATATTTTTTCAATGGGTTTCAATGATTGTCTCCATAACTCTTTTTGCACCTAACCCATCGACAATCTCTTTGCCGAGAAAAGATAGTTTTTCCCTATTAGGCCTAAGACTCAAGTAATTCCATGCACCTTCAAACTGATTAAGTTTATAAATTGGAATTACCGCTTTCGATTCTGCCCATAAACGTACATGTTGTGACTGATACTTTGTTTGTGGAAATACCATAATAGGAAGCCCTACACACAGCGCTTGATATATCATTGTTCCACCCGCAAAAATACCCAAATCAACCTGTTTCATATACTCTGCTAATTGATGCTGAGAAACCATACCTAAAGATGAAATATTATGACTCATTATGCTTGGGATATTCTCACCTACAACGAAAATTGTGCCGGTAAACACACTTGAAACTTGCTTCAGCAAATTTGTCATTTGATTATTAACATCGGCACCTCCCAAAGCTATCAAAATAGATCTTATGTTGTCATTAATTACTGTTTTTCTTCTACTTAGGAAAGAATCATCTATCACTGAATATCCTGGCCCGCACAAAGATTTGGATTGATAGATAGTTGGATCTACATCTGGAGCAGCATTTATTACTAAATCTTCGCCCTCAATACTTTCTTTGCGATCATCAAAACGAACAAGGGTTAGATCGGGTCTCTGTTGAATCAGCTTCTTCCAATCTTCTGTATGATCATATGCATCCAGAATAACTACACTATTTTGATTAATTATTGGTGAGAGCTCCTTAAACAAACTTTGATCCCATTGTATTGAGGTATTTTGGACTACCTCTGGCGCAAAAAGACGAACATGCCACTGGCATTGCTTAAAAAATTTTGCAAGAGGTAGACAACGATATATATGTCCTAAACCTACTGTTAACCCTGCATTTGCAAAAATCACTAGATCCATTAAGTTTACTCTTTAGTGTGTAATAGTTGAAAAGGATGCTTTTGCAAAATGTAATCAAATGAATTTCTAGCCATAACAACCCCATATTCATAACCATTATCCTTACCCGGATCATCGCCACAGGTAATCGCTGCATTTGCTAAAGGAAAATTGCAACCTGATGCTACTGCTAGATATCCATACCCCCAATGCCTTGGATTTACCTCAATAAATTTCCATTCATTATCTCTAGGATCGAGCATCCATTCAGCATTAATTGGTCCTGACCAACTACCAATGGAATTAACTAAGGTTTCTAATCTATCTATTAGTTCAGGGGAATATACACTCTCTCCTGCGACAGCAGGGCCGCCGTCTTCATGCAAGGTAAGTAGGCTGCGGGAAGCAAAACGACGTATTATTTCTCCTTTTTTGTCATATAACAATGCTGAAAGGTACATGCTTCCAGCCTTACCAGGAATTTTTTCCTGAAGTATACATTCACACTCAGCCGCTTCAATTTTTTCGAGTGTTTCTTTGGCATCATATGTAGTAAATACACCTTTCATACCATGACCAAATGTCGGCTTAACAATGTAAGGGCCATCGATGCGCTTCAAAAACTCTGTAACTTTCTTAAAAAGATTATCCTCTCCACTTGATAAAACAATGCTTTCAGGGTGAGGAATGTTATTTTCTTTACATTTTTGCGTCATTAAACCTTTGTTACTTGCAATACTTATTTGTTCATAGCCAGGCAAGTTAACACTAATCCCATAAGACTTTAATGTTTGTATTTCCTTTGAAAATAATATAGCATCTTCTTCAATGCAGGGAATAATACCGCAAACATTATGTTTTTTTGCAAATGAAATAATTTTTTTTAAATATGACTTATCGTTTGCCAAAGGCGAAATTAAATGGGGGAGATTGTACTGATACAACCCAATAGAATTCTGTTTTGCATCAGAAACGACTATCTTATACTGTTCAGATTCGTGAATTGCACGAACTACGTTTAACCCTGGGGGCGCTCCAACAGCAGTGATAAGTATCGTTTTCATAAAAAGTTATTACTGTTTTGATGAGATGAATGAACTAAATAATCTTTCTGCTTCTTCCCAATCCTCTATACAGTCGATGTCTTGTACCTGACTTCTTGGTATTATCAAGGGATATCTATTCTTTTTTTGCAAATCAGAAACATTTTTCGTCATCATTAGTTTATCACTATCCCACCAGTAAAACTGTCCAGCATCATGATATGCCTCTTCTAAATCCTGACTTCTAGTTAAGGACTTGTCTAGAAACACAAACTCTAGTACGCCACTTTCATTAACTCTTACACTGCGATATATAGTAAAAGGGAAAGTGGTTACAGGGATGACAGATGTAGCATCTTTGGCTAAAAGCAAATCATAAGCAGCTTTAAGGTTTTGAGCGGTAACAAATGGGTTAGAGTATATGCAGCAACAATATTCAATATGCGACTCTCTATCATTTAACCATTTTATTGCATGTTTAATTACAGGAATGGTAGGAGTAAAATCATCAGAAAGCTCTGCTGGACGCTTAAAAGGAACTTCTGCACCTAGCTTCCTAGCCACTTCTGCAATCTCATCAGAATCTGTAGTTACAATAACCCTATCAAAAATACCCGCATCAAGCGCTGCTTGGATTGGATATGCGATTAACGGCTTTCCTGCAAATAGGCGGATATTTTTTTTTGGTATCCTTTTACTTCCGCCTCTTGCTGGAATTATGGCTACTTTCATTCTATCTCCGGAAATTAATTATCATTTATTTAAATAGTAACATCATATTCTGGTCTAAGCCAGATTGCATTTTCTGGATCGTCAGTGGGTTCACCGGTATCACGGTTATACAATCCTCTACGAATTCTCTTTACGCGTGGAATCTCCTCGGTACTAGGTTTTTTACAACCTGAGCCAAGGGCTTTTTCAAGGTGACGAACCTGAGCCACCATATCAGAAAACTCCTCAATACTCGTAGCAAAACCATGATCAGGACCTTGAAGATTATTATCAAAAGTAACGTGCTTTTCTATAACACTCGCCCCAAGGGCTACTGAGGCAACTGGTATAGTGGCCCCTGGCGAATGGTCAGAGAGACCAACAGGCAGGCCAAATTCATTTGCCATAGAAGGTATAGCGCGAATATTCATTTCATCCCACTTAGGTGGATAATTCGCAACACAGTGCAATAAGGTAATTTCACCAGAACCGCATCTTTTTAACAAATCAACTGCTTTGTGAATATCGGTATCATTACTAGCACCGGTTGAGAGAATTACATCTTTACCTGTCTCCCCTATACGTTCTAATAGTGGATAAAAAGTAATATCTCCAGAAGCAACTTTAATTCTATTTACTCCCACATCAATCAAGAGATCAACTGCTTCTAGGTGAAATGGAGTGCTCATAAACTCAATTCCAGCTATATCTGCCTCCTTTCTTAACTCATAATGCCAGGGTTCGGGTAATTCTGCACTATAAAAAATATCATAGATAGGATAAGGAACAACTTTACCTCCTACTTTAGCAACTGGGGAGATAATCAAATTCTTTTGTAGAGTTTGGAACTTAATCGCATTAGCACCGGCTTCTGCACATGCGTACACATAACGCTTGGCTAAATCTAGGTCATTATTAAAATTAGACCCAACTTCTGCGATACAAAAAACTTCATTCTGCTCACTCATTCTAACTCCTAATTAATTTTAAACTTGTCTAATTCTACTTCTGTAAAAAATGCATGAACTATCTTTATATTTTCAGGGCCGTAACTGGTCCAAGCAATACTTTTCCGGTCAGTATTTGTGTCATGTATTACTTTACTTGGGCGATTTTCATCACAATTTCGTCCACTAGAAATTTTATAAGTATTAATCTTCATGTTAGTATCAATTTGAAACAAATAAACTTCATCGTGATTCTTTACATGCTGTTCGGAATCCAATATTTTAGCATTGAAAGAAACTTCTACTCCACTGACTGGAGCAATCCAGGAAGAAACCCCTAATTCTACTTCATAAGTGCCAATCGGGACATTTACTCGAAATACCGCAGGTTTATCATCGTAAAAAATACCTCTAGTGAGTTCATCCCCAAGTTTACGCAATTGACTCCCCGGTTTATGGTCAAAACCAAAACCACGACTATCATCAAACAAACTATCATCCTCTGTCAAAATAGTTATATCTGGTTCGCCGGAAGAAATATCAGGTCCAAAACTAAATAACTTTTCATTTTTTCCGTCGCGGATCAAAATAGTATTGCACGCCCAACAATGATTTCCTGGTGTCTTATCACTATCAAAACCAATTTCTAACTGTGCAGTAGTTGTTCTTACCTTATAACGTAATGTTTTACTACCCCAATTATTTGTGTGGCAAGTAATCCACAGTTTGTTCTGGGGGCAAATACTGATTTTTGGGCGCATATACTTGAATCCAGTATTGTCAGAAATACTGTTTGACTGCCCCCACTCACCACTTTTTTCCTTTGATGTTAAGTAGATGCAGCCATCATGACCAACAAAAGTAAGCCACACTGTTCCTCGATAGTCGATAGCAATATCACCATGCTGACCACTACTTATCTCTCGTGGTAATGACTCTATTTCGAAAGAAAGTGGTAAATACTTATATAGAGTTGCTAAATATTGTTTACGTTGTGAGCGGTCATAATAAAGTACTTTCATACCATCAGCAGCAGCAGAAACCAAAGAGGCATACTCAGTATTCAACACATCATGAAGCAATAACTTAGGTGTTGATACTAACCGTTTAGTAGAGATATCACTATACCAAAGATTGGTAATATCTCCCCCCTCCACAAAAGGCTCTTTACCAGGAGGTCGCCACGAATGCCATGCGCAACGCCAACAATTACTAGAATGCATCCATGTCAAACTAGGGCCATTGTTATAACTAGCGCCTTGAGACAAGTTTATTGGTTTTGACCAGCTCCCATTTTTATCCATTGATGAAAACCAAATGTCAGATTGTTTAGTTTTATAACGAGAGGAATATTCATACCACGCTATAGCATTCATGCCATCAGGATTAATGGACAAGCTAGGATATAGTGCTATATTTCCTGATATTGAAATGGTAGTGCTGTTTAAACTCATTTCGCATTTAGGTGATGGTATATTTCGCTTTGAACAGGCTATTCGCATTTTATCTTTGTTTACTAATCTTTTAGCTGACTCAATTGGAACTCCAGGAAGATTAAAGTGTTTAGAAATTTTAGCAGCAGTGATGCCTGGTGGTCCTGAACTTCTATTTATAACACCTATAAAATTATATTTATTCTTCAATTTATCTAATTCTTTGATAATTTGGTCAGCGTCATATGTACTTTGATAGATTTTGTGGTCTGCATGTTCAAAGCCAGGAGCATCTTTATTTTGATCAATTGCAACAACTGCGTATCCAAGAGATTTAGCCATAGCAATTATTGGCTTTTGCGATTTTCCTGCAGCTAAACAAATTACTGCAAGCTTATTAAAATTTGTAGCTTTCATAGATCTTTTCAGCTTTATTCCAATCATCTATTGTATCTATATCCTGAACAAGATAATTAGGCAGTTCAACTATCGTATTGTTTTCAGAAAAACCACTGGGTTTATTTTTCCACGCTTTAGATTTTACCCAATAAAATTGCCCAGCATCATGATAGACTTCAGGCAGGTCTTGAGATCTTGAGTTGTAGTGCTCAGGAAAAACCATCTCCAATCCGCCATTAGGTAATTTTTTTAAAAGATCTGAATAAAGGATAGGAATATTTAGTGGCAGCAATAACAGCTTTCCATTTTTCTGTTTTTATTAAATCATAGCCTTTGATTAAATCACTTCCTTGAATCATGGGAGCCGTTGCATAGATGCAGCAAGCATAGTCTAGGGCATCACCAAAATCTTCTAGCCATTGAAGCGCATGGCCCACAACTTCATGAGTTCCTAAAAAATCTCCTGACAATTCCTTTGGTCTCATAAAAGGGACTTCAGCACCATATTTGATTGCGACTTGAGCAATATTTTCACAATCTGTAGAAACAATAACTTTATCAAATAATTGGCTATCAATAGCTGCTCTTATTGAATACGAGATAATAGGTTTTCCAAAAAATTCCTTGATATTCTTTTTTGGTATTCTTTTGCTACCTCCCCTAGCTGGAATAACTGCAACTATCATAAAGATCCTTTGATTACTCTAATTTTCATGTCTTTTCATTTATTTCATTCACTTATATTAAGAATATAGATTCGTATACGTGATTTATAATCTTTTAATCCCTTCGATTTAATAAACTATAACTCAATTAATATATTGATCTAAACACAAGTTCAATATCAATTTCGTGAATTGAAAAGTGATTAATCTAAATAAAAATCTACAGTTAAATGTTGACGAGCAGCAAAATGTGTTGCGAAACCTTCTGTAAAGTGAGTCAACGCTAACTCTTTGTCTGTTGGAGTTTTTTTATCTATTTTTAAACGTTTAAGACCTATCTCGTACCACTCTACTCCATTTTTTTTGAATGTCTCAATTGCCTTCATTTGCACCACATGGCCTAAAGGCTGATCAGATAATTCTCTTTCATATGCTCCCACACAATAGAAACCACTATCTCTAGAATAGGTAAATAGACCTGCGCCTACCATTACATCGTCTTCTCCAGTTACTGTTATAATAAATGATTCCATGGAGTCAATTTGTTCTTTTTGTTTATTCCAACTCTCAATTGGTCTAGTTGACCTTCCTGCAACTGACTTATGTAACAACCTGAATGCTTCAAATAATTCGTCCGTGGCTTTTTCGTGAACTTCTACTCTCCACTCTCTTAGTCCTTTATTAATAAATGGCTTAAAGCTCTTTCTAAACTTCAAACGGATGTCCTGAAGACTTAAAGAAAGATCTACTAGAATATGATTAGTGGAAAATACCTCTTTTGCTCTTTCAGCCCACATAAAATACCAACTAGAAAGACCAAAAAACTCAGCATTAACAAACTGACACTGTTTAATTTTAAGTTGTTTTGCTAAATCATAGATTAAATCCTTTAGCTCATTTTCAAGCCTTTTTTTGACTTTACGAGCCACGGTCTGCTTAAATATCGGTTCAACGATTTCTATACCATTACTACTTAAGATCCATTCTTCCTCTTGATTTTGATGTGCCATCAAAGGCATTATCCCAATTGTTTCTTTATCCTGATAAAGAACAATTGATAAATTAATAGCACTGTTCTCTTTCTTATAAGCAACATAATAATCCACCATGCTTAGTAAATAATTACAAGAAGGGATTGAGTCACAATTTTCAAGAACTTTCCGCCATTCTTTTATATCAGTGTTGGAATTTGGAAAGTGTTTATTGATGATTTCGAGTAACTTTTCTTGCATGACTCAATACCTCCTAATTTAGGGCTTTTGCTAAGGTAGTTACAACTTTATCTTGATCCTCAGAGCTCATTTGAGAGAATAAAGGCAGACTAATTGCGTTGTTGTAGTAGGTTTCTGCTATAGGAAAATCTCCATATGCAAAGCCCATCTCCTGATAATAAGGCTGAGTATGTATAGGAATATAATGAACATTAACGCCAATACCGCCTTTTTTTAGAGAATTAAATACTTTATAACGGCTAACTTTAGTGTTGTTAGTGTCTATTTGAATAGGATAAAGGTGCAGTGCAGAAGTAATGTTATTAGACTGATGTGGTTTAATAACTGGTAGTTCACTTAATAGCTGATCGTATCTATTTTTCAAAATATTTCTTTTATTTACAAATTCATCTAGACGACGCATCTGACTAATACCTAGCGCAGCCTGAAGCTCTGTCATACGATAGTTAAAACCTAATTCTACTTGCTGGTAATACCATGCACCTTCGGTTTCTTTTGTCATTAATTTAGGGTCTCGAGTGACTCCGTGAGTACGCAATAGCTGCATACGCTCAAAAAGACCTCTATCGTTCGTTGTTGCCAGTCCACCTTCTGCTGTAGTTATAATTTTCACTGGATGAAAGCTAAAAACAGTAATATCAGAATACTCACACATACCAATTTTGTTTTTTAAATAGCTACCCCCTATTGCGTGGGAAGCATCTTCAATAATCTTAAAGCCATACTCTTTACCGAGGGAATGAATCTTCTGCATATCACATGATTGTCCAGCAAAATGAACAGGCATAACAATCTTAGGTAATTTATTATCTTTCTTTGCTTGAATTAGTTTTTTTTCTAGAGCTTCTGTGGATAAATTATAGGTTAATGGATCAATATCAACAAAATCAATCTTGGCTTCGCAATAAAGACCACTATTAGCAGATGCAACAAATGAGTTTGGACTAGTCCACAACCTATCACCCTTTGTGAGATCTAATGCCAAACAGGCAATATGAAGAGCTGAGGTTGCACTATTTGCGGCTACCCCATATTTTGACCCACAATAATCAGCAACAATTTTTTCAAAAAGTGGGGTCTTGGGTCCTTGAGTAAGAAAATCTGACTTAAGAGTTTCAACTACTTCAGCTATATCCTCTTTTGAGATTTCCTGGCGACCATATGGAATCATCATTGAACTCCTATAATAAATTTATTAATGGATGAATGAATACAATTATCCAATTCACGTATATTCCCTAAAAGACGGCCAGTCAAAAATGTCATCTTTATGAAAATCTTCTAAAGACCTACATACTCGAAGTGCGCGGTCCATTGAAGCACCCTGATTAAGTCCATGTTCATGAAAAACAATAGATTCTGGTTCATAAATTATTTTTCTACCTTTCAATGCTTGCTCTCTTGCCCAAAACCTATCCTCGACACCATTTTGGTTTTCATTGAAAGGACAATTCTCCCAGGCTCCGCGATCTATCAATGAAAAAGCATTATGAAAAAATGGATACTCCTCAAATACAATTTTTTCCCTTCCGAAAACTGTTATTAAGTCTCTAGTATCAACAGGATTGCTATTAACTGTTGGAATTTGTCTTCCATAAACACCTGCTGCATTATATTGATGGCGAATCTCAATAAGCTTCTCTACCGAATTAGGAGTTAGAATTTCACAATGAGCAGATAAAATTAAAATTTCATTCTGAGAAGTGTCTTTAATACCAATATTGAGAGCGTAACTATAATTAAATTCAGATTTGTCATAATTAATTATGTAACAGCCTTGCTCCATTGCATATTCTTGGGAGCCGTCAGTACTTGAGTTATCAACTAAAATGATTTTTGATGGCTTTATCGTTTGCTTCTTTATAGATTCAATAACTCTTGGAAGCCAACCCATTTCATTCCTACATCGGATCACTACATCATAATTCATAACTACTTAAATTCCTGTTGGGTTATGCAGAAAAAATTCATTAGAAACAGTAGTATTTTGAAACTTAATTTCAGATATATCCTTACAGCACATCTGTTCCATAATATTAGATAACTCGTCGTGTAAGATGTAGTGAATATGTTCAGCTCCTTTCTTGCCCAAAGCAGCTATTCCGATCATAAATGGCCTGCCTAACATTACGAAATCAGCCCCTAAAGCTAATGCCTTAGCAATATCCTGTCCGGAAGAAAACCCACTGTCAATAATTACAGGGAAATCCTTTTCTAGTTTTTTTCTTATATTTGGTAACAATTGCAGAGGACTTGGCACTAGATCTATTTGCCTGCCTCCATGATTTGAAAGCCATATTGCATCCACTACAGTTGAGGCCTTCACTGCATCCTCTTCATCTAATATACCTTTTAAAATTATTGGCCTATCCCATAATTCTTTTATTTCTTCAAGGTATTGCCAGTCAACATATCGGGGCATTTCATTCCAACCATTATCAATTTTATCTTGTCCAAAGAATTCATATTTTGTCATTGTTCCAAATGATGGCATCCCATGTAACAAGGTAGAAAAAGCCCATGTTGGTTTTAGTAAAGCTTGAAAAAATGTTCTAAAGTTTAGTTTTGGAGGAATTGTAATGCCGGCTTTAAGAAGCCTTTCTTTTCTACTGGTGGCAGGTATATCGACAGTAACAACCAAAGCGCTGTAATCAGCGTCCAAGGCTCTTTTAATAATATCATCTCTGATTGTTTTATCTTTGGGTGGATATAGCTGAAACCAGCCTTTACCGTGCAAATTTGGTGCAACTTGCTCCAATGACTGAGATGCTACTGAAGAAAGGCAATATGGGATATTTTTCTCAGTACACATTTTAGCCAGAGCGGCTTCGGCACCAGGCCAAATCAAGCCTGCAGATCCCAATGGTGCCACACCAAAAGGTGCTGAATATTCCATACCTATAATGGTTTGTTTAGTAGAAGGCTTAACCGTACCCTTTAGGTATTTAGGTGTTAAAAATACGTGATTGAAGATATCAGCATTACCTTTTACAACTTTATCATTTGCAGTCCCTGAAAACAGATACTCTGAGCAAAAGAACGGAATTCTCTTAATTGCTTTTTCTTTAAGATCAAGCACTCTTGGATATTTATTTTTCATTTAAGTGTGGTAATTTAGTAGTTATAAATTTATGGGGTACGATATCTGCTAGCTTTTCTATCAAGTCGAAATCCTCTTGTGACTTAAGCAATATACTGCTCCAGATTGATGATTCGATCATCTTTGTTGAATCATTGAATAGTTGACCACTTGCTAACATCTCTATTTCATTTTTATGCCAAGACATCATAGAGTAATTGAAAGATAGGACTGGAGTCATATCTTGAGTCTTTGCAAAGTTTTGATCCCAATCATAATTTATAGGTTGTCCTTTAAAGGTGGCATGAACCTGATGTTTGGTGACAGCTACAGAGGAAGAAGCATTCTCATCAATTGTTTTATTAAAAAAATTTTTAATATCAGTAAGTGTTTGTAATGGTGAAATAGTGTTGAGCCAAAATACTCGATCGCAATTATATTGTTTGAAAAAGTCTAGCACCACCATTTCACTAGTTGCTTCTGAAGAAGCTAGTTTTGACTCCCTTAAATAAAAATCAATACCATATTTTGTAACCACAGACTCTAAAGTAGGATCATCAGTATTAAGAACAACTTTATCAAATAAGTTTACAGACAATGCTTTTTCAATAGCCATTTCATAAACTGCATTACCATTAATTTGGAGATAGTTTTTTTTATTTAACCTCTGAGAACCCTTTCTCACTGGTATCATGCAAATATTCATATCAATACTCTATTTCTCTATTTCTCTATTTTTTGAATAATATAATTACGCAGCAGATAATTTATTTAGATGTTACTATTATTTGCCAGTTAGAGCCATTTTCAAGGCTGCGGTGAGCAGCTTCAATGACCATCGTGCTAATAAGAGCCTCTTGAAAGCTCGGTCTTTCAAATTGCAAATCTGATAACTTCTTAAGTCCATCCTTTAAAGCGATAACATCATTTAGAAAAGTTGTAATACTATCAATGCCATATCCTCGCCAGTGGATGTTTCCATCTTTAAAACCATATGGCATACAAAAATCTGGATTAATGTGTTCAACTCCAAGGTCATTAGTATTAATTCTTATTCCACGCTCTTTTTGATCAGCTTCATAGCGACCTTTTGTACCGATAAATTTAATTTTCTGGTCTGACATTGCTGTGCTGTTTTCTGGATCAATCCAATTCGTTAATATAGTTTCAGTAAATGGAGTTCCATCAGGCATTTCCCACTCAATAATGCATTGAATTGCATCGTAAGTATCAATGCCGTGCTGGATAATTTCAGACTTTTGGCCAATTGCCATAACTCTTTTTGGCGATGCAGAAGTTACAAATCTAATAACATCAATGTAGTGAACTCCTAAATACTGAAGAATACTTGTTTGCGATGCCCAGTCTTTAAAAAATGAGATGGGTACAGACTTCCTTTGACTGTACTCAACCCAACAATTTAATGGTGTTCCAAGAACGCCTGATTTAAATTTATCGCGTAGTATGATGTTGGATTTATCCCAGCGCTTGTGAAATTCTACAGCACCATAAAGATCATTTTTTTTAGCCAAATTAACAAGATCTAGACCCTCTGCATAGGTTGGTGTGAGTGGCTTCACTACGAGAGTGTGTAAACCCGCTTCAAGGCAATCTTTTGCAATTTGGTAATGCAAATGATCTGGAACAGCAATGATTGCACAAGCAAGCCTTTTACTATTATTCAATACCTGTTTATAGGCATTTTCATTTTTTGAATCATTCTCTGGATAAGTTTTGACATCAACTTTGATCCCAGTTTTTATCTCTAAACCCTTAGCTTTTTGTAAAAGCTCTTTTGAAGATTTAGCAGAGGTTGAGACACAGTGAACATCTCCAATATCATCATTATGTCTTTTCCATTCAAATATAGCAGGCAGAATGGTTCCATAACCTGAGGTACCTTTACCACATACATATAAGCCTGCCCCTATAATAATAATATCAAGTTTTTTCATAATTAAATTTCTTTATAAATAATTAAACTTCTCTAGTTTTTTTTTGTCAGAATTTATTACTTTTAATAACATGAGATTGTCGTGAAAAAAACTTTCTTTTATTAGAAGTTTTTCTTCATCTGTAAATGATGGTACAACTACTTTTTTGTCCACAGGCTTATTTGATGCTATACTAATATTTTTTATGATTTTATATTTGGATAGCCTTGAAAAAATAGAATGTGTAAGTGGAAGATTTTTAATAAATCGCTTAAGTTTATTTGGCTCACTTGTAATATTAGCCATGTAGGACCCATCAGAAGTTTTCTTCTTTTTATTGAGATGAACATCTCCCATTTTCTCTACCAATATTTCATGAGGAATGCCTAGAATTTTTTCCCATCCATTAAAGTAGCAATCTTTATCAGATAAGAAATCTTCAAATAACAGTACATGAACTTTGTGTTCACCGAATACAGATTTATATTTTTTAATCACATCAGTAAAACAAAAGAAGAGACGGTTTTCTTTGTTCTTAAGGCAAATATCGATATATTTTTTTGCATCCTGAGCATTACCATGCTTATCTATAAAGCCCCCGTGAGCATAAAGTGAATGAATTAAATCAACTTGATTTCGTAGAACTATAACAATGCCTATTGAATCACATAATGGTGCTAGTAACTTTTTAATCTCGACTGGATCGAAGATTCTTCCTGGATTAACTCGGCTATTTATAAATGATTCTTCTGATAGTAAATTCATCCCATAGTTCAAACGATCTGCTAATAATGATTTTAATTCTTCTCTTCCTTCTTGCCCTCTAGAAGTTAACCAGGGCCTTAAAATTCTCCTAGATAAATTATGATAGTCGCTAATTGGTGCCTTCGCTATACCCAAATAATTAATTTCATCAGTTAAATTTAAAAATAAGCTGTTTTGAAGAGAGGTACTTCCAGTCTTGGGATACCCAACATGTAAAATAAGTTTCTTCATTTAATTTCAAGTTTCTCCATGATGAACTAACTTCTATGGCAAATGTGCGCCTAAAACTTCCATTTGTTGATCAAAAACATTTACTTCCTCGATCATACGATTGTTATAATTTTCAGAATCTACCCCTTTAACAATACACCAAACTTCCTCATTTTCTTCTTCAAAAGAAATTAGCTCCAAACCTGCCATTAATAAGGTAGCAAATAGAGTTTCTTTGCAATAGTAATATGCATGAACACCTCGAAACCAATACTCCCACCAGTCGGTGTAATCGCGAAGTATAGTCCTTGGATGCATCATGTCCGGAACTGCAACATACATAAACCCTTCTGGGGACAAGGTTTTTTTAAGATTGGATAGGGTCTTTACTGGATCCAACATATGCTCTACGACATGTCGAAGTATAATAACATCGAACTGGCCTTCGCTATTGATATGCCAATCACCATCTAAATCACTATCTAATATAGTCGCGCCTACATCATTCTCAAGTATGTTTCTAGAATCTGGAGAGGCTTCAATTCCGTATATATCAATGTTAGGCATTTCGCTTTTTAGGTATTCTAAGCCGTATCCAGGACCGCAGCCAGCATCGAGAACAGATTTTATAGGCGAATCTTTAAGATTTATTTTTTTGGTAACCCGACCCCAGACTTCCCGCATATTTCGAACAATGCCTTCATTTCCATAATCAGGTTTGAGCGCAAGGTCATATAATTCATCATAATATTTTGTATAAAAAAGATTATAAGTGTCTGCTGTCCATCTTGGGTTTAACATAACAAGCCCACTAGGATAGATTACTGGATGGAGTTGCTGACCAAACTGACCAATAACGAGAGGTTTTTGATGGTGTAAGATTGGGTTAGCGATAGCATCTCTGCCATCTAAGTGACTATAAGCGGTCTCAAATTTAGGCTCAAAGCTTTCTAAATTTGCTTTATATTGGGTCATAAATATGAAGTCCTGATTTACTTAAAATATCAGCTAGTTGTAATAGTTTAATGGATTTATGTCTAAGCACTATAGAAAATAGTAGTTTATTCTAAAGGTTTAATGATCCATAAGGCGATTTGCAGCTAGTATCTTCCCTAAAGGGGTTTTCCAATTATTAGATCGATTCATTAAATCACTGTAAAAAGAGTGAGTCTCGACTGATTGCATTTCAAAGTTTTCTCTCAACAATCTAGCAATAATACTTGCTAACTCTAACTCATTATTAGCTGGATATACCAAGCCTAGCTTGCGATATATTGTAGTGAAATTATCCCCTACAGAGATTTGTTGTTTAGGGTGCTTATTTGGATCATAAAACTCTATTACCGGAACCCCCAAAGTAGCGCAGTCAATAGCACCAGAAGACCAAAATGTAATAGCAAAATCAACCTGACTTGCAATATCCAATATATGGTCCTCAACAATTCTTATTGAAGGGTAATCTTCTATAATTTTATCCCAATGCGAATTTGTTTCTCTGGGATGTTTTTTAACGAACAAGTTGTAATTAGGTATTTGATCTTGAATTACTTGTGCTGTTATTTCTACTAAATCTCTCAGAGAGTCTTCATCAATATAACCACCATGCCCCCTGCTAATTACTAGGATATTAGATTTCTTCCTTTCTGCAAAGCTAGAACGGAAGGATCTTGCTTTCTCTTGACGAGTATTAAGCCATCGCCTTGAGTATTTAGGATGACCGATGAATACTTTTTCTAAATCAGGTGCAGCATATTCACTCTCCTCATCAACTGGAAAATAATCTGAAGGATGACCCATTAAAAGGAAGTGCTTTTTATTCACATCTATATAGCCAGACTGTGGATATTTTCGTTCCAAATCTAATGTATAGATATGAGGAGAATGTGGGCAATAAAAGAAAATTGATTTATTAAACATTTTTTTAATCCACTTATCTCTTGGCCTTCTTAAACTTGGAGATTCGGAAAATATTAGAGTGCCTTCTCCCTCATTTTGTAAAATATTCCCAGGCAATTGGATTATAAAAATACTTTTGCAAAACCTCTCAACAATATAAAAAAAAATACTCAATAACCTAGGTTTTTTTAGTTTTATGTTAATACGATGCATTAAGTAACCGCATGTTTCTATCAATTCAACAAAATAACCACCACAAAATATTGTTTCAACCTCGTTACCAGGTTGGTTAATATAATTCTTTAAGAGAATGTTACGGTATACGCTTTTTTGAACATGTCTTGTTAAATAAAAAATTTTTATTTTGAACTGTAATTTAGACAAATAATCCAGTATAGGTAGCATCCAATCTAATTCACCTGCTGATCCTGATAAAAATATTACGACCTGTTTATTTTTAACGGTCTTCATAATCTGCCATTTCAAAAAACTTTTTATCACTATCTAAAAGCTCTCCATATGTGCCTCTGGATACAATATTACCTTTATCTAGATGATATATAACATCGCAATCACGGATAGTGCTTAGGCGATGGGCGATAATTATTATTGTAATTTCCTGACCTAATTTTTTAATCGAGTCCATCACGACTCTTTCGGTGGTATTATCGAGTGCGCTTGTAGCCTCATCAAGCACTAAAACAGATGGATTATGATAAAGCGCTCTAGCTAGACCAACTCTCTGACGCTGTCCACCTGATAGTTTCACTCCTCTTTCACCAACGGCGGTGTTATATCCATCTGGGAGATTATTATTCACAAAGTCATGCAAACATGCCATCGTTGAGACCTTTTTTACAGTCTCCATACTAATTTCATCAAGATTAACGCCGAAAGCAATATTTTCTGCCAACGAAGCATCCAACAGAGAAATCTGTTGTGGAACATAACCAAGGTTACATTGCCAGTTATTTATATTCTTTGACTCAATTTCCACACCATCAACAGTCAAACTGCCGCTCTGAGGCTCCAGTAAGCCCAATACTATGTCAACCAAAGTGGTTTTGCCGCTTCCAGTTAATCCAACCAGGCCCACCATACTATTTGCAGGTACTGCTAGTGATATATCATTCAAAACTTTACTATCTGTACCTGGATAAATAAAACTAACATTATTTAAAGCTATATCATCTTTAAGGGGTATAGCTTCCTTTTTATTTTTTTTGCCAACCTTGCCAAGACTATTTATTTCTTTATGAAATTCATTGATTATGGTTTCAGAAAAACGTAACGAGGTAAGGTTGTTGTAAAGCATCTGAATTGCTGGAAGTAATCTATAACCTGCGAAAGCGTATAACGCAACAATTGGCAGAACTTGTGATATATCATTCTCGCTATCAAGGACAATCAACAGCACCAAGACCATCCCTCCAAATGCTATTCCCTCGATGGCGTAGCGTGGCAAAGCTGTAATGGTTTTTAATTGAGCCTCATTTTTTGCAAATTTTTTAGTTGCAGTATCAAATCTTTTTACATAAAGATCCTCTACTCCTCCAATTTTTACTTCTTTTATTGCAAATAAAGCCTCTGACGCAACTCTAAATCGATCACGATTCGAGTCATATCTCGATGCCCCCATGCGCAATAACAGTCTAGAAATAGATATGTAAATTGTGCCATAAAATAATCCTAGCACTGCTGCTACAGTGAGTGCCAATTTGTAGTCAACGATTAAAAGCATTATCAACATTAATAATGAAACTGCACCTTGAGAGATTACATTTATTGCGGGTAATAACATCTTGGATAATAACTCACGTAATTCGGATAGAAGATTTTTACCTAACTCTGAACTATTGCGATCGAGAAACCAAGAATATGGTTGGTTTAAATAGCCTTCAAACATGCGCACGCCGATAGTGTGTTCACGCATAAAAACAAAACTAAGGAGTTTGTATTGAGTAACTGCTTTCCATGCAAGAGAGGTTATTAGAGTAATAAAAACTAGCCCGCCAAGAAAAAAGAAAAAATCAGATCTAGCAGTAAATCCAAAATAATTGTAAGTCCATGATAAGAAGGGATTTGTCTCAACTAGTTCGGGGCTACCAAGAATTGTGATAAAAGGTAAAATCGATGCAACACCTGCAACATCTAGTAGTGACATAACTAACAACATGGCTAGTAATACTAACGTTTCCTTTCTTTCTGATTTAGAAAGCAAAGACCATAATTTTTTATATTTCATTAAGTTAGGGTACTTTTAAACTTGCAAAAAATAATTTTGATAATAAAATCCCACGTTTGTAGTTGAATCATTCTGATTAGAGCTCTCTTTCTTAAGAATATAATGATTAGATACTGCCAATTTTGTTATGATTTAGCTCTATCCACTCTTTAAGTTGAGAAATTTCCATCCATTCTTTATTGTTATCAGAGCAATACGTAAAGTCAGGATCAACTTTTATACCAGTCCCTACCCTTTCAGGGTCAGTACTCCACGCATTTATGGAAGGTAGTATCTTAAAATGATTAGGGTACTCATAAGTGTAAAGTGCATCTTCAATACCTATCATTTGCTCATGAAGTTTTTCTCCTGGCCTGATACCAACCTCTTCATGCTTTGCTTTGTCATCAACTGCCAATGCTATATCGGTAATTTTCATAGATGGAATTTTTTTAACATATATCTCACCACCTTTCATGTCATCAAAAACATGCCAAACTAACTCAACACCTTCTTCCAATGAAATCATAAACCTAGTCATGCGCTTATCTGTAATTGGCAAAACACCATCTTTAGCAATAGACATAAAGAACGGAATCACAGAGCCCCGAGAGCCCATCACGTTGCCATATCTTACAACTGAAAAGCTTGTATCATGACTTCCAGTATAAGAATTTCCAGATACAAATAATCTGTCAGATGTAAGTTTAGTGGCTCCATATAAATTTGCAGGACTACTTGCCTTGTCAGTAGACAGAGCCACGATACGCTTAACCCCTTTATCAATACAAACGTCAATAAGATTCATTGAGCCAATTACATTCGTTTTTACACACTCAAACGGATCATACTCTGCAGTAGGCACAATCTTTGTAGCAGCGGCATGGACTACATAATCAATACCATCTAATGCGCGGTATAGTCTGTCTTTATCGCGAACATCGCCAATCATAAAGCGCACACGAGGGTCGTCTTTAAATAATTTAGCCATTTCCCATTGTTTCATTTCATCACGAGAAAATATAACTATTTTTTTAGGGTTATACTTTTTTAACGTCATAGGTACAAACGTATTTCCAAATGAGCCTGTGCCACCCGTAATTAATATTGATGAATTTTTTAGCATTGTTTCCCCTTAATTTAAACTATTAACATACCAATCAATTGCTTAATCCCCAATAGATATCATATGTTTTAGCTGATATTCTAACAAGTGAGAGACTATAAAAATAGCAACGCCATTTACTAACCAAGTATTTTGATTATTCTTTAAATACTTTTGTAGTTGTTCATATTTAGTCATTTATAGCCTTCCATCTGATTCATTAGCTTTAAGTAAATATTTAATGTCATAAAGCACATGGTTATCCTTACCATAGGCTCTAATTTTCTCTACTGATAACTCTTTAAATTCATCATGTGCAACTGCCAGTAAAATTGCATCATATTTACCCTCTACCGGCTTATCAATTAGCTTTATATTAAACTCATGAGCAGCTTCATCTTGATTCACCCATGGATCATAGACATCGACATTACAATTAAAGCCTTTGAATTCTTCAACTAAATCAACCACACGAGTGTTACGAAGATCGGGACAGTTCTCTTTAAATGTTAGACCCATAATAAGTACATTAGCATCAACAACATGAATGCGTTTTTTAGTCATCAATTTTGACACTTGGTTTGCCACATAAAAACCCATACTATCATTAAGGCGTCGACCAGCCAGAATCATTTCTGGATTGTAGCCAACTTCAATAGCTTTGTGAGTTAGATAATAAGGATCAACACCAATGCAATGCCCTCCTACTAGACCCGGCCTGAATGGTAAAAAATTCCATTTAGTGCCTGCTGCCTCTAATACGGATTCAGTATCAATACCTAGTTTATTAAAGATAAGCGCAAGCTCATTAATAAGAGCAATGTTTACATCTCTTTGAGTATTTTCAATAACCTTAGCAGCCTCAGCTACTTTGATGCTACTAGCCTTATGCGTGCCAGCAATAATAATTTCTTGATATAGCTCATCAACTTTAGTAGCAACCTCAGGAGTAGATCCTGCTGTAACCTTTTTGATGGTGGTTACACGGTGCTCTTTATCTCCGGGATTAATACGCTCTGGTGAATAGCCACAGTAAAAGTCTTTATTAAAAGTTAAACCAGATTGCTCTTGAAGAATAGGTACGCACACCTCTTCAGTAGCGCCTGGATAAACTGTTGATTCATAAATAATAATATCGCCTTTCTTAAGAATGGAGCCTACTGCCTCACTAGACTTTTTTAAAGGAGTTAAGTCAGGTCTTTTATTTTTATCAATCGGTGTTGGAACAGTAATGATAAAAATTTCACAATCTTTTATATCGTCAAGATTAGTTGTGTAGCTAAGGTGAGTTGCGTCTTTAAGCTCTTGGCTAGAAGTTTCAAGAGTAGAGTCAGTACCATTTTTAAGATCATTAATTCTAGACTGTTTAATATCAAAACCAACAACAGTGTGCTTTTTGCCAAATTCAACTGCAAGAGGAAGGCCTACGTAACCTAGACCAATTAGCGCTATTTTTTTATTTTTCACGATTTATTAATTTTATTATATTCTTTATACCAAACTGCAAAATTCTCCACACCCTGCTTAACACTCATGTTTGGCTTGTAACCAAACTGCTCAACCAAATCATCTACATCTGCATAGGTATGTGGCACATCTCCAGGCTGGAGTGGCAATAGTTCTTTTTCTGCTTTCTTGCCTAATGAGGTTTCTAATGCTTCGATATAATCCATAAGCTCTACTGGATTATTGTTACCGATATTATAAACCCTGTACGGGGCGCTACTCGTTGCAGGATCTGGATTATTGCTATCCCAGTCTGAGACTGGTGGCGCTGGTCTGTCTAGTATTCTAATGATGCCTTCAACAATATCATCAATGTAGGTGAAGTCTCTACGATGCTTACCATAATTAAACACTGAAATTTTTTCACCCGCTAACATCGCCTTAGTGAACTTGAAAAGCGCCATGTCGGGGCGACCCCAAGGTCCATAAACTGTAAAGAAACGCAGCCCTGTTGTTGGTAAATCATATAAATGACTATAGGTATGAGCCATCAGTTCATTGGCCTTCTTGCTTGCCGCATAAAGGCTCAGCGGGTGATCAACATTATCGTGGACTGAAAACGGCATTTTAGTATTAGAACCATAAACTGAACTACTCGAAGCGTAGACGAGATGACCAACATTATTATGCCGGCAACCTTCCAAAATATGACCAAAGCCAACCATATTGGTGTTAATGTAGGCAAGTGGATTTTCAATAGAATAGCGCACACCGGCCTGTGCTGCCAAATTCACTACTCCATCAAACTGATGCTCCTCAAACAGTGCTGCAACCGCTTTTCCATCCTCAATATCCATACGGATATGAGTGTAGTTTGAGTGACTCTCGTGGCGGGCAAGGCGAGCTTCTTTAAGATCGGGGTCATAATAATCATTATGATTATCAATACCAATTACTTCGTCTCCTCTATCTAGGAGTCTAATTGAAAGTGCTGAACCAATAAATCCGGCCGCACCCGTTACCAGTACTTTCATATAATTAACTTAATTACCATTAAACAAATCTCTAGTGTAGACCTTATCCTTTACATCTCTAAGGTCATCCGACATGCGGTTAGCCACAATCAAATCAGATAGCTTTTTAAACTCATCTAAGTCTTTAATAACTTTTGAATGAAAGAACTCATCTTCTTCGATTATTGGCTCATAGATGATTACTTTAATGCCCTTGGCCTTAATGCGTTTCATAATACCCTGAATAGAGGATGTTCTATAGTTGTCAGAGCCACTTTTCATAATCAACTTATGCACACCAACTACTTTAGGATTTTTACGAATAATTGAATCCGCAATAAAATCTTTACGAGTAGAGTTAGCTTCAACAATTGCGCTGATTAAGCTATTGGGAACGTCTTGATAATTAGCTTTAAGCTGTTTTGTATCTTTTGGTAAACAGTAACCACCATAACCAAATGATGGATTATTGTAATGAGAGCCAATACGAGGATCCAAGCTAACACCTTCAATTATTTCTCTGGAATCTAGTCCATGAGCTTCGGCAAAAGAATCCAATTCATTAAAGTAAGAGACGCGCATAGCCAAATAAGTGTTGCTAAAAAGCTTTACTGCTTCTGCCTCAGTGGAATCTGTAAACAAGACATCGATATTTTCTTTAATGGCGCCTTCTTGTAGAAGGTCTACAAACTTACTTGCTCTAACAGACTTCTCAGCCACAATGATACGTGAGGGGTGTAGACTGTCATAAAGTGCACTACCTTCCCTTAAAAACTCTGGCGAGAAGATGATGTTGTCACAACTAAACTTCTCTTTAATACTTTGAGTATAGCCAACCGGCACGGTTGACTTAATAATCATGACTGCACTAGGGTTAATATCAATCACATCTTGAATAACCGCTTCTACTGAAGAGGTGTTAAAGTAGTTGCTAGTGGTATCGTAATCAGTCGGTGTGGCGATAATGACAAAGTCAGCGTTTTTATAGGCTAGCCCTTTGTCTAGTGTAGCGGTAAAGTTAAGGCTCTTATTAACTAGAAAATCCTCAATCTCAGCATCCGCTATCGGGGAGATTTTGTTGTTGAGTTGGTCTATCTTCTCAGGAATGATATCAAGGGCAATTACCTCGTGGTTTTGAGACAAAAGCATGGCATTGGAAAGGCCGACGTAACCGATGCCGGCTATTGCTATTTTCATTTAACTTCCTTTAATAATTCTTTGGTCATTTTGTATAGACTATTTTTCATGAATGATAATGGCTATTATCGCTTTTCATTAGCCATTTCTTCGGATTCAAGTTTTAGCGCATTAATCTCTTTTTTTAGTATTTCATATTCAACAATCTTTCTTTTAAGAAAGGAAAAAGTTAGCCTTGACTTCTCTTCGATTCCGCTTGGGGTAAGGAGGTACGCATAGCCCACTTTGTTTGGATTATGAGTAAAGTTTGTTAGTTTTATTAATCCCTTCTCAGTCAGTTTTTTTATGCAGTAATTTACCTTGCCCAGACTCACGCCCATCTCCCTAGAGAGCTCTCTTTGGGTGAACTGAGGTTTTGACTCTAACTTACGAAGCAGATCAAGGCGTATATCTTTTTGATTCATTAGGTGCTGAAAAAATAATTGGAAAAAAATTTGGCATGCTACCGCCGCTTTGTACAAGAATATTTGTACAAAAAAGAAGGTCTTCTAGAGTCTTATTCTATCATCAATATTATTATTGTTCAACTAATGAACATACTTTATTTATTAATAAATATGATTTAAATCTATTGCTTATCGTTTCTTCTCTTTTTGTGTTTCATCATATGCAAATTAATGATGCTCTATAATTAAACAAAAAAATAAATATTGCGCAATGTATAACGATATATATTTCAACAACAAAACTAATCTAATTACTGGTGATAAAAGTTTTATTGGTAGAATTTCTTCTTACAATGTAGGGTCTTTATCCTAACTAACCTATGAATATTATTTGCATGAAATGGGGTAATAAATTCCCAGTAGAATATGTAAACCGTCTATATGCAATGGTGTCACGCAATATGGATACTGAGTTTAGATTTGTATGTTTCACTGAAAATAGTTTAGGAATTAGACCGGAAGTAGAAATACAAAATCTTCCAGAGCTCGAACTTACACCTGGATCACCTGAGCGGGGTTGGAGGAAGCTTACTGTATTTAAAAAAGACTTCGGCGGACTTTCTGGGCCAACACTTTTTCTTGACTTAGACCTAGTAATTGTCGGAAACTTGGATGTATTCTTAACCCAGCCTGGTGATTTTTTGATTGCACATGACAAAAAGAATCCAAAGAAAAGAGAGGGGAACTCTTCGATATTTAGATTTGAAATTGGAAAATACTCACACATACTGGACTACTTTGAGAAAAAATCTGAACAAATAAAAAGAGAGGTGCGCCATGAGCAGGCCTATCTATCACGTGAAATTGACAAGCTAGGCAAGTTAGAATTTTGGCCGGATGATTGGGTCCCAAGCTTTAAGTATAAATGTTGTCCGTCCTGGCTTAAATCTTGGTTCGTAGCCCCCTCAATACCAAAAAATGCTAGGGTTATTTTGTTTCATGGCTTACCCAACCCGCCTGAAGCGATTACCGGCCATAGCGGGAAATGGTATCGACACATTAAGCCCTCACCATGGATCAAGGACTATTGGATTAATAATGAGTCGTAGAGATAAAACTAGATTGGAAAAATGGTTCTCATTAAGTAGACATAAGAGACGCTCTGGAGCAAGTGAACTCTCAGATCAAATATCAATGGACTTTAACAAGCAAAAAGATCAATTCATTGAGGATGGAGAGGTTACATATACCCATGGAAGTACGAATAACATAGAAGATCATTTTATCGCTCTAAAAAGTGAATTCAAAGGGCAAAGTGAGCTTTGCTACACACATGCCAAAATCATTGTACTAATAAGACGCGATTTTGAGGCAAAAAAATACTTTGCTATCTTTGAGCGACTATGGCAAGAAGAAAAAGATTTTTTGCTTAAGAATCTAAATACACGCTGGCTTATATCTGCCACTGACACCTTTGCAGACTATTCAGATGATGACTCTATAAGAAGCCTCTCTGTTGCCTGCTCATGTCTCCTAAACACTGTAAAAATACAAGAAAGTGAGCGTTTTATTACGAATGCGAAGAGCTCTATAGATGACAAGAAAAGAATTGCCAGGCTGGACAATGAAGAAAGAATTCCTCTCTTTGATGGCACCTCTACCTTCAAAGTTGGTACAGACGATACGCTTAGAAATATGAGATGGAGAATTGACAAGGCAGCAAAAATAAATATTGCTGGCGAGATACTGCTTGAAATCTTCCTTCGCTTGCAAGAACATGACACCGTATTCAAGAGGCTTAAAGATAGGCACAAAAGAAGCAAAACAGGTTGGTGGTAGGTGCAAATATTTGTTATTAATTTGCCTAGCGCTTTTGAGCGGCGTAAGTTACAACAAGACCAGTTAACTAAACTAGGCCTAGAATACAAAATTCTAGATGCAACATCCGTTGACGATATCAGCGAAGCTACCTATAAAAAACATTATTTTGACTGGCAAAGACCTCTAAGAAAAACTGAAGTTGCTTGCTACTATTCACATAGGTCAGCCTGGGAGACAGTAATAAAAAGTAGAAAACCTGCACTTATATTAGAAGACGACGCAATATTGTCAAAATGTATGCCAAAACTGCTCGACAATCTTTATAAAATTGATAATAGCGACCTAATCAATTTGGAGAACAGAAGTAGAAAAAAATTTGTTTCAAAGTCTCATTTAGATATTGATTGTAACTCAAAATTACTCAGGCTCTACCAAGACAGAACAGGTGCGGCTGGTTATATATTGTGGCCATCAGGTGCAAATAAACTCATTCAACTCGAAAAAAATAGTGGAATTGGATTGGCAGACGCCCATATAACTGCCTGCCATGCACTTAAGGCATATCAAGTTGAGCCATCCCCTATAATCCAGCTAGATCAATGCAAGATATATGGCATTTCAAATACTTACACAGAAACAATTTCAAAATCAACTGTGGACGTTGGCGTTAAATATAAGAAAACTATCTACTTTATAGTGAAGAGAGTACTTTATCAATTAAAGCTTGCCTTGAGGCAGCTATTCATACTAACAAAATCACAAAGGCGCTATATAAAAATTAGAAAGAGTGATTTCAATGTCTGACAGGATACTGAAACACTACAGATTCGGAGCGACCTTTGCTTGGATTAATCGAAACTTGCGTAGCCGACGCAAAGCGATCAATAAGATCATGACTCTATATAATAGATTCGGTCTGGTCAGTGATGGATGTAGCCTCTGTAAAAGCAACAATTTCACTCTGATTAGTGAAGGCGATCGCTATGGATTTGACCTTAAAAAGCAGTTTTGCAATCAATGCGGCCTTATCCAAACATATCCAGCTCTTTCGAGAGAGTTTCATGAAGAGTTTTATCGTTATCACTACCGCCCACTCTACCTTAAAAGTGAAACAGTAAACTATCAGAGCGTTGTTAAAGAGCAAAACGACAAAGCGAAAAAATATTCAAAGTATTTTATTAATAACGGGCTTTCAGAACAGCTACCTGATTTATCTATCATTGAAATTGGGTGTAGCTCAGGCGGTACCATTGACACATTAAGAACAGCTGCAAAGTCAGTTCAGGGTTGTGACTTAGATATTGAGGCAGTAAAATTCGCTCAAGACAACTTTAAACTAGATGTTGAAGTAGGCATGTATCCATCTTCCATTCCACATGGAACTAAATTATTTATTCTGTCTCATGTACTGGAGCACGTATTTAATCCACTTGAAACCCTTAAAGAGATAAGATTACTGATGAATAGTGGAGACTTTCTGTTTATTGCAGTTCCTGGGATTAATAGGGTGACTGAGGGGGATTACAAAAATGACTTAAGGAGATATTCTCATATAGCTCATGTAACCGATTTCTCAGCCACCACTTTAAATAATGTAGCAAATTATGCAGGTTTTAAATCAATTAATATAGATGAAGAAATTAACGGCTTATTTATCGCCAATAAGATAACAAAATGGAAAAAAAATAACCAAGATTCGATTGATAATATTAACTCAATTGAAAAAACATATAAGGGAATCTTCCCTCATCTATAAACAACACAAGGTATCAGAATGAAATTTATCATATTTATCATGAACCCAGAGAAAAATTTTGAAAGAAGAGAAACGTTAACCAAGCTACTGGAAAAAACACCATTTCAATTTCAATTTATGTCCATAAATGATGACATTGAATTGACTTCCGTTGCAATTGCAAAAAATCATGATTCAAAGAAATCGATAAATGCCTTGGGTAGAGATCTCAGCCGTGGTGAGCTAGCAAGCACATTAAATCACTTACTTTGTTATAAAAGGTTTTTAGATTCTGAAAATGATGTTGCAATTATTTTAGAAGATGATGCTGATTTTATTGTTGATGAATTTAGCGATGTAATCAAACTACTCACAAAGATAATTGACGAAAGTAGTCCACAAGTGTATTTGCTAACACCAGTAATTTCATACTTAAATAAAAATTTAATAAATTTGAGTGTTGACTATAAAGTTGTGGAAGTCGTTCAATCTTGGGACAGCTCTGGCTATATTACCAATCGAAAAGCCGCACAAAAAATGATCAACGCAAACACTAAAGCATGGTTTATTGCGGACGACTGGGTAAGATACAAAAGGCATGCTAATATTGATGTTTTTAGTGTTATTCCAACAATCATCAGACAAAATTTAAATGTATTTGAATCCAATTTAATGGGCGATAGAAATATAGCTATCAAGAATAAGACCTTAAAGTATGTTGTAACCCGGCTGGGTAATAAAATTATTTCTGACGTTAAGAAGTATTGCTGGTTAATGCCATTTAAAGGTTACGTTAGGAATAAAGATGTGTAAAGAATTTGCTTGGGTTCGAGGCCGACTTAAGGCATTTCAATAATTTTACTCCGCCGTTATTTACAGTATATCAAGACTAACTCCACCAACATTCTGGTAAATGCCTATGAGGACGATGAGGCGCGCATTGCTCATCTAGTGCATGTGGAAAACTCAACTTTTTGTCATTCAACTCAACCCTATCATTTCGCAAGAAAGTAAACTCTAAGAGTTCTGGAATATTGATTGAGTTCTTATTAATAATTGGGCGTGAGTTATTTGGGTGGATGTGCGCAACGGTAAAATCATTACAGAGCTTGTCAAACACCGCCTCAACCATCTTAAAAGAATTGTTATTGAAAATCATATCAAGGCAATGAAACTCAATTGCCATGATGCGGAATTTTTTGAATATATCACTTGGTGTATCAATAATCACCTCATATTCTGCACCTTCAATGTCCATTTGTAAAATAAGATCCGAATTATCATTAATATTATCTTTTACCCAATCCTCTAGTCTGATAAATTTTTCATCATTTTTATTGCCTAGAAATTTTTTTTCAAAGTGGAAGCGCTTGTTTTCAATTGGCGGCTTATCAACTGAAAAGTCAGCCATATAAGACTTTATATCATACCTCTCAGCCAGCTCTTCTTCAAAAGTAGAAGTGACATCAACACCAGGTGAAAAGCATGCGCTAATACCAAATAAATCATCAGGCAATAAATAAGCACCATCGCCCTTACCACCTATGCGGATTAGTTTATTGCCTACTGATTTTGGACGAAATTTTTCAACGAAGCGCTCAAGGTCCTTTATGTCTGTGGCGTCAGCAATGGATTTACCTGATGTTAAAAATAATTGCCTTACCAAGTCTCTATGATTCATTGTGTTGCCATTCGTTAAATTAATATTATCTTTTTACATGCGTGTCGTTAAGGCTATCAAATAGAAAGCTTAAGTAGTCGATACTTTTTTGGTTTTAGCGCTTAAAATCATAAAGATTGCCAAGAAGAATGTATAAAACCCATTCATGTATGTGTCACCCAATAAAATATTAACCATGCCAAAACTGGCATAACCTACTGTTAACAACGCACCTGCAATAAATACAGGATTTTCACGATTTTTTCTATTTGCTTTTAGAAACAGTATAAGCGGCGCAAATAACAACAACAAAAGAGCGCCCAGTAAAACAATGCCGCCATTGTAATAGTTTGTTAAGTAAGCATTATGAAGGTGGTTAAAACCTACTGATATTCTCCCCATGGCGCTCGAATCATTTTGAAATAAAACAATATTAGAAGTGCGGTATCCATGGCCAAAAATAGGCACGTCCTCGATTTTATCAATTGCTTTTTCATACATATTAAGTCGCACACCTACAGAGCTAGGGCCTCTATCTCCCGACAACCAGTTGTCAAGTTGTGTATATGCAGTATAAGTACGGTCAATTACCTGTTGATTAAGACTGCCTAGAGAAAGCACTCCGGCAAAAATAAATACTACAATAATTTTTGATCTCTTGAATAATTTATTTTGTTGCCTGAATACAAAGTATAAATATAGACCCATTAACAGCAAGAAAGAAAGCCAAGCGCCGCGAGTACCTGATCCCACTATTGCTATAAATCCAAATATCAATACTGTAAAGCTGAATACATTATGCATTAAGGCCTTATGCTGGGAAAAAGAAAAAGCAAGCACAATAAAAAATATCATTACTGCAAGATTACCAAATACACCAGCATTCATAACGCCAGTTGCTCGCCCGCCTCCATAATAAATAACAATTAACCCTAAAACTAATAACGAAACTTTAGAACCGAAGATCAGGTAGTTGATATTAATTTCTGCTTTATAAAATGCAAGGGCAATGAAAGGCGCAAATAAAAAATAAAAATCTCTGGGAATATAATGAGCTAATTCTGCCACCTGGCCTGAAAACTGTACTGATAGAAAAACAGCTGTGAAGTATCCAATGGTTAGATACGAAAAAACTTTAATCTCTTTAATATGAAATGGAGATAGTTTTTGCGAAATTGCAACATATATCCCCATCATCACGAAGATAAACAAGACTATGTCACCCGCGACCTGCAATGAATTAATAACAATTGGAAAAATAAAAATTAGTACATTTATAACTTGGGAATATTTTCTTGTAAGTGGCTGATTAATCATAGGTTTTAATATTAATGATATATTAGTGCAATTGTATTAGTCAGTTCTATAGATGAAATTTTATTTAACTTTTAGGACTCTAAGTAGAGAAGCCATTTTCTAATAGCAGAGCTGTTTTTTGAGCTAACTCTAAATCTGAAGCTATCATTTCAGCACACATTTCTTGAGCTGAGACTTGTGGCTTCCAGCCGAGAACTTTTTCTGCTTTTGATGGGTCACCGAGCAATGTTTTTACTTCAAGAGGTCTAAAGTATCTCTCATCGATCTTTATAATTACATCTCCAATTGACAAAGACGGACATTTATCACTCAGAACTTTTCTAACAACTCCTAATTCATTTAAGCCTCGACCTTCAAACTCGATTATCAACCCTAATTCTTTTGCAGACCAAAGTATAAAGTCTCGAACACTATACTGAAGGCCCGTTGCAATTACAAAATCTTCTGGGAATTCTTGTTGCAACATCATCCATTGCATAAAAACGTAATCGCGAGCGTGGCCCCAGTCACGAAGCGCATCCAAATTACCCATATATAAACATTTTTCCAATCCCACTGCAATATTTGTGAGTCCACGAGTTATCTTCCTCGTAACAAAAGTTTCTCCCCGCCTAGGACTTTCATGATTAAAAAGAATACCATTACATGCATAGATTCCGTATGCTTTTCTATAATTTTCAACTACCCAAAAGGCATAGAGCTTAGCAACTGCGTATGGACTTTGAGGATTAAAAGGTGTTTTTTCTGTTTGCGGAGATTCTTTAACTTCGCCATATAACTCGGAAGTTGATGCTTGATAATATCTTGTCTTTTTTTCAAGACCTAGGATTCTAATAGCCTCTAAAATTCTAAGTGCACCTAAAGCATCTACATCTGCCGTATATTCTGGACTATCAAAGCTAACAGCCACATGACTCTGAGCGCCTAGATTATATATTTCATCAGGCTCCACTTCTTGAATAATACGAATCAGGTTACTTGAATCAGTCAAGTCACCATAGTGTAATTGTAAATTTAAATTATCATCATGGGGATCCTGATAAATATGATCAAGACGCTGAGTATTGAATGAACTTGATCGGCGTTTTATACCATGAACTTCGTACCCCTTCTCCAAAAGGAGTTCTGCTAAATAAGATCCATCTTGACCAGTAATTCCAGTGATTAATGCAATTTTCTTTTTATTATTCATAACTTCTAATTTTAGAAAACTAGTCTGATCTCAATACGTTCTTATTTTGTAAATAATCATTATAAGTAAGAGTAAGTCCATCTTCCAGGTTTACAGAAGCCTTCCAACCAAGAGACTCAATTAACGAGCTATCCATTAATTTACGCAACACGCCATCAGGCTTACTCAAATCAAAGGTTATTTTACCTTCATATCCTACTATTTTGACCAGTTGCTTAGCAAGTTCTTCAATAGATACATCATTGCCACACCCAATATTAATGTGGCTAATCATATCTTCTGTATGCTCACTATATTGCGCTAAATCTAAATTCATGACATGAATAATTGCTGCTGACATATCATCAATATATACGAACTCTCTTCTAGGGCGACCCGAACCCCAAACCACAACTTCAGGTAATTGCTGAATCTTTGCATTATGAATTTTACGAATTAATGCTGGAATTACATGGCTATTTTCAGAGTGATAATTGTCACCAGGTCCATAAAGACTTGTAGGTATGACACTTCGATAATCAGTCCCATGACTTTTATGATATTGACGATTATAACTTTCACACAATTTGATGCCTGCAATCTTAGCAATTGCATAAGGTTCATTGGTTGCTTCCACTTGGCCACTTAGCATTGCATCTTCCTTAATAAGTTGATCAGGAAGTTTTGGATAGATGCAGCTTGATCCTAAGAATAGAAGTTTTTTCACTCCAGCTTTCCATGCATTATGTATAACATTAGACTCAATCATTAAGTTTTCATATATAAATTCAGCAGGAAAAGTATTGTTTGCATATACGCCACCAACTTTTGCCGCACATAAATAAACCTGATCTGGTTTCTCTGATTCAAAAAATTTATGAACTTGAGTCTGATTTGTTAAATCTAATTCATCATGCGAACGGGTTAATATATTATTGTATCCCAAACTTTTTAGCTTTCGAAAAATAGCTGAACCAACCATACCTTGGTGGCCGGCAACATAAATTTTTGTTTTTTTAATCATTTAGTTTCAAATAACAACAGTTTTAATTCATTTAGTTTACTTTGAAGAGCGTCCATAAAGATCTTCAAAGCGAATAATATCATCCTCACCAAGATAGCTACCCGACTGGACTTCTATTAATTCAAGTTCTTCATTTCCAGGATTTTCAAGAGCATGCACCACCCCAACTGGTATGTATGTAGATTCATTTTCTGAAAGTAAAAAAGTTTTTTTACCATTAGTCACCTTAGCTTTTCCAGATACTACAATCCAATGCTCGGCTCGATGATTATGCATTTGAACGCTTAGTTTAGCACCAGGCTTTACTGTAATTCTTTTAGCCAGATAATTCTCACCATTATCAATTAAATCATACTTACCCCATGGGCGATGAACTTCATTATGAAGTTTCCACTCTTCACGTGAACTATTTTTTAATTGCTTTACTATCACTTTTATGTTTTCAACACTATCTTTATGTGAGATCATTAGCACATCTTTGGTAGAAACAATTACTAAATCATCTATGCCAATAGCAGCAATTAATTTATCATCAGTCCTGACATACGAATTATTCGAGCGATAAAGCATAACGTCCCCATGAGTAACGTTTCCATCAACATCCTTCTCACTAATATCCCAGAGTGATGACCAAGAACCTATATCACTCCAACCAGCATCTAATGGAACAACCACAGCATCTTTAGTTTTTTCCATAACAGCATAGTCAACAGATTCACTAGGGCATAACTGGAACTTCTCTTTATCAACTCTCAAAAAATCTAAATCTTCTTGAATATCATCCATAGAAAATTCGCAAACTTCATAAATATCAGGACGAAAGCTCTTCAACTCTTTCAAATATTTGCTAGCTTTAAAGAGAAAAATCCCACTATTCCAAAAATAATCTCCTGCGTTGACATAATCCTGGGCTAATTCTAAAGATGGTTTCTCAACAAAATAATCTACATCAAAACCCTCCTCTCTTTTTTCACCTCGTTTGATATAGCCATAACCTATATGTGGTTCATTTGGCTCTATTCCAAAGGTTACAAGCTTTCCAGACTCAGCTAAAGGAATGGCAGAAGATACTGTTCTAATAAAAGCAGCCTCATCTTTAATCACATGATCCGCAGCAAGTACTAATAATAGAGGATCATCATTCACGGAAAGAGCCGCAAGAGCTATTGCTGGAGCAGTATTACGACCTACAGGCTCTAAAATAATAGATCCTAGCTTATCAATTTCTCGAAGCTGCTCTGCAACAAAGAATCGATGCTCTTCATTGCATATTGTTACTGATGATTGAATATCTAAGCCTTCCAGCCTTTCTACTGTAGATTGGAGCATAGTATTTTTGTCATGAAGTGACAAAAACTGCTTAGGATGTGAGGCTCTTGATATCGGCCATAAACGAGTACCAGAACCTCCTGCAATAATCACCGCACAAATACTCAAACTATATTCCTTTTTTTAATAGATCTAATGCCATAATAAACCAATCTTAATATTAGATGTTTCAATTTTTGAAGCAAATAATAAATAGCACTTTAATGAAGTAAGGACGCTTTTATCCTAATAATTGCTCTACTAAAGGCTATCCATGTTTAATGATATAATGTTGCAAATATTTTACAGGTTAATGATGTAACAATGAGCGACACCATTCCACTAATAAAACCTGCGAATTTTATTCGTAATCAAATTAATTCTGATATAGATTCTGGACTCCATAGCTCTATACTGACACGTTTTCCGCCAGAGCCAAATGGGTACCTTCATATTGGCCATGCAAAATCAATATGCCTTAACTTTGGAACAGCCAAAGATTATGATGGTTTATGCAATCTGAGATTTGATGACACTAACCCTGCTAAAGAAGATATTGAGTATGTCAACTCAATAAAAAAGGATATAGAATGGCTAGGCTTTCAATGGAATGGTAAGGTTAAATATAGCTCTAGTTACTTTGATGCCTTTTATAAATGTGCTCAGGAGCTTATCTCCAAAGGGCTAGCATATATCTGTTTTTTGAGTGCTGATGAGATTCGAGAATATAGGGGAACGCTAAAGAATCCTGGAATAAATAGTCCCTATCGTGACACTAGTGTTGAACATAATCAAGCGCTCTTTAAGAGAATGAAGGCAGGTGAATTTAAGGAAGGAGAATGCGTCCTTAGAGCAAAAATTGATATGGCCTCAAGCTTTATGTGCATGCGTGATCCAACTCTTTATCGTATTCGCTTCGAGACACATCACCAGACAAATGATGATTGGTGTATTTATCCAATGTATGATTTTGCTCACTGCCTTGGAGATGCAATTGAAGGGATCACTCATTCTATCTGCACTTTGGAGTTTCAAGATAACCGAAAAATTTATAATTGGACATTAGAAAATATAGATGCCTTCAACAATCCTGATAGACCTCATCAATATGAGTTTTCTCGTTTAAACCTTGAATATGCAACAACTTCTAAAAGAAAACTAAAGCTTCTTGTAGATAATAATTATGTTTCAGGATGGAATGATCCCAGAATGCCAACAATCTCGGGGCTTAAAAGAAGAGGCTACACCCCAGTATCAATCAGAGATTTTTCAGAAAGAATAGGTGTTTCAAAAGTTAACAGTCTCACTGATATTTCGATTTTAGAGTCTTCAATTAGGGATGATTTAAATAAATCTGCACCTCGGGCAATGGCGGTAATCAACCCAATAAAACTCGTGATTGAAAACTATCCAGAAGGAAAAATTGAATCTCTTTCTGCTCCAGTACATCCTCAAAATGAGGAGATGGGAACTAGAGAAATTTTCTTTAGTCGTGAGATATATATTGACAGGAATGATTTTAATAAAGTAGCACCAAATAATAAATATAAACGCTTAGCAATTAACAAGGAGGTTCGCCTAAGGAATTCATACGTCATCAAAGCATCTCGTTTTGATACTAATGAAGATGGAAATATATCTACTGTTTATTGCACTTATGATTCAGATACTTTAGGAAAAAATCCTACTGATGGCCGAAAAGTTAAAGGCGTCATTCATTACGTTGAGTCCAGTCAAGCTATCAGCGCTGAATTTAGAATATATGACCGTCTTTTCTTGGACCCTAACCCTTCTCAATTTGACGACATGTCCTCAATCCTCAACCCGAACTCACTAATTATCAAAAATGGGTTTATTGAGAAAAGTCTTAAGAATGCTGAGGTAGAAAAAGCATACCAATTTGAGCGAGAAGGATATTTTTGTAGAGACAGCGAGTCCAAAGGATTGGTATTTAATAAAACAGTCGGATTAAGAGATACCTGGAATCAGTAATTAATTTTTTCAAGCCAGTCAGAAACTTGTTTAATTTCAGGATATTTAGTTAAATCAATCTGAAGAGGTGTGACAGATACAAAGTTATTAGAAATTGCATGAAAGTCTGTCCCTTCGCCATTGTCAGCTTCTTTACCATTCTCACCTATCCAGAATAAAGCTGGATTATTTAAATCTTGAATGCTGGGCTCAGACTTGTGTCGATTTCCTAGGCGTGTACTCTTAATTCCCTTAATTTCATTCATAGGAATGTCTGGTACATTAACATTAATAATAGTATTATACGCAAGTGGCGCCTTATCAATTTGGGCAACAAGAAGCTTGGCAATATTTCCCGCAGTCTCAAAGTGTTTGCATTCCCAACTAGCCAACGACATAGCAATAGAAGGAAGGCCTAAAAACCTGCCTTCGATTGCTCCTGCTACAGTTCCAGAATAAATAACATCATCTCCTAGATTTGCACCAAAATTAATGCCAGTAACAACTAAGTCGACTGATTCTTTAATAAATCCACATAAAGCTAGATGAACACAATCACTTGGAGTTGCATCGATTGCATAAATATTTGTTTCGATTTGAATTGGCTTTAAAGGTTTGCCTATTGTCAAAGAGCTGCTTGCTGCTGACTTATTTTCACTGGGAGCAACAACAATGACCTCTGCAATTTCACTAAGAGATTTCGCAAGCTGAGTTATTCCATCAGCTTTATAGCCGTCGTCGTTACTTATAAGAATCCTCATTTAAGAGATTTTAAGAGTAATTTTATCTTTACTTGTACCAACTTTAACAGTTCCGCCAGCACTTAATTTTCCAAAAAGAAGTTCATCAGCAAGGGGCTTGCGGATTTCTTTTTCAATTAATCTGAACATTGGGCGTGCACCCATTTTTGAATCATAGCCATTTTCTGCAAACCACTTTCTGGCATTATCTGAAACAATTAATGAGACATTTTTTTTCTCAAGGACATCTTCAAGCTCAAATATAAACTTATTAACTACATAAACTACAACATCCTCGCTTAATGAATTAAAGTAGATAATTTCCGAGAGTCTATTTCTAAATTCAGGTGTAAAGGTTTTTTTAAGTTCGCCCTCATAATCTAATGAATGATCTTGCTCGTTAAATCCTATGGATGCCCTTTGAACACTTTGCGCCCCAACGTTCGAAGTCATAACAAGAATGACATTTCGAAAGTCTACCTCTCTTCCATTTGCATCAGTCAAGACTCCATGATCCATGACTTGAAGCAGAAGATTGAATACATCAGGGTGCGCCTTCTCAATCTCATCAAGCAAGAGAACCGCATAAGGGTTGCTGTTAACTGCTTCTGTCAAAAGTCCGCCTTCATCATATCCTACATAGCCAGGCGGGGAACCAATCAGTTTAGAAATTGAATGTCTTTCCATATACTCTGACATATCAAAGCGCAATAACTTAACGCCCATAATTCTGGATAACTGTTTACAAATCTCAGTTTTCCCAACGCCGGTTGGGCCAGCAAATAAAAATGAACCCATTGGCTGCTCAACTGGCGATAAACCAGAACGAGAAAGCTTTATTGCAGTTGATAATGAATCAACAGCATTATTTTGACCAAAGACACCCAGTTTGAGGTCGTTTTCAAGATTTTTTAGCTGAGACTTATCATCACTATTAACTTGTCTTGATGGAATACGGGCAAGTTTAGCAACAATATTTTCTATATCAGAAACCCCAATATTAATCTTACGTTTTGATTTAGGAAGAATTTGTTGCAGGGCCCCAACCTCATCCATTACATCGATTGCTTTATCTGGCAAACGCCTATCTCCTATATGTCTATGGGTAAGTTCGGCAGCAGAAGCGATAGCAGCAGCAGAAAATTTAACTTTATGATGTGATTGATAATACTTCTTTAAACCATGCAGAATCTTAATAGTCTCCTCTACTGAGGGCTCTTCAATATCAATCTTTTGGAAGCGCCTAGCAAGAGCATGATCTTTCTCAAAAATCTTTCTGTATTCTTCATAAGTTGTAGAACCGATACATTTAAGGGTTCCGTCAGCCAAAGCTGGCTTTAAAAGGTTAGATGCATCTAAAGACCCTCCAGAAACACTTCCAGCTCCAATTAATGTGTGAATTTCATCGATAAAAAGGACAGCATTTTTATCTTTATTTAGATCAGTAAGTACAGACTTCAGTCGTTTTTCAAAATCTCCTCTGTATTTTGTGCCTGCAATCAATACACCAACATCTAATGAATAAATTGTCGTTTCCATTAAGACATTAGGAACCTGCCCATCAACTATCCTTTTAGCCAGCCCTTGAGCAATTGCTGTCTTTCCTACTCCGGCCTGTCCAACAAATAATGGATTGTTTTTTCGGCGCCTTGACAAAACTTGGACTGTCCTTAACACTTCTTCTTCCCTTCCAAGCAATGGATCAATTTCACCTAGCCTAGCCTTTTCACATAGATTGCTAGTGAAAGACTCAAGTGGAGAAGGCTTTGTTGACTTTTCGCCTTCAACTTTTTTCGTTTCCTCTATCGGAGTATCAGCTAATTGAGATGAAATTCCCTCCATAACATCCAATCTCGAAATATTATTTAACTTAAGCATATAGACAGCATGTGACTCTTTTTCTGAAAAGATACTCACAAAAACATTCATTGCATTAACAGCATTTTTTTGTGCAGATTGCGCCTGGTAGACACTTCGCTGAAGAACTCTTTGGAAGCCAACTGTAGGAACAATATCAATCTCAGTATCTTCTGAAATAATGGGCGTATGTGAATCTATATACTGCTCTAGTTCAGCTCTAAGCTCATCAATATTCACCCTCTTTCCTCTGAGAAAAGTTATCACCTCATCCATATTGAGAAGCGCTAATAACAAATGCTCGACAGTCACAAACTCAAGGCGACGATTTCTGGCCTCAGTCATTACCATATTAATTTCTTGTTGCAATCCTTGTTCAATCATAAAATATTAATAATTAAATCATCATGTTTGATATTAATTTTAACAGCTCTGAGAGAAATTTGATTCAAAAAAGAAATCAATTTATGTAGTTAATTATCAAACTAATTTAGCCTCAATATGCTTTCAAAATCTTCACGATTATGATAGCCACCACAGAGTTGACGATAGCCAGTTAGAGATGAACGAGCATGAAGAGCTCTCCAGTTATCAAAAGTCAGAACTGTGCCAGGCTCTAACATAAATTGAAATTGACGACTTTTGTCATTAGCTAAATTATGAAAAACCTTGTAAGCTTCATAAAATTGACTCATTAAATCATTATCAAGTCTGAAAGGAGCTCTGTCATGGTTATTAAAACTAATTTGAACTACCTCGTTCTGATCATTAACTCTAATTAATGGACGTTTAGCCTCTAAATAAGTATCATTTTTTATATATCTGCTTGGAATATTGATACTGGATAGTATTTTGAAGTAATCAGGACACTCAACTCTCATTTTTTCAGCAATTGCAAGACCGTCAACCAATTGACTTTCGCCACCAACTGAATCTTTCTTTAAGCAGTGAAGAGTTTGAAGGCCAGGAGCATCATGGACATAAGTGCCATCAGTGTGAGGTTCAATTGCAAGCGAAGTAAAGGCAGTATCTTCTGGATTTTCAAGTTGATTATCCCAAATCGAGAAACAACCAAAAATCGAATTTCTTACATAAGCCATCCTTTCCATAAGTTCTTTTGTGGCTTTGGGTGTGGCTGGAGATTCATTAACTAAAACAAAACCATTTCTTTGTATATGTTTAAGCCATTTATTTAATCCGCCATCATCCATGAATTCACCATAAGACATTTCTGGAAAGTCTTGAATTTCATTAGAAGAATCCCAACAACTATCATTAGCTAATGCTTGTGCACTTGGACGACTTGTCGATGCCAATGATTCAAGCAGCTCAAAAGAAACACAGCTGTTAGATTTATCGCTCCAATGAACCGAAATATTTTTTCTGTCTTGGTCTAATATCGCATCAACTACCGAATTGTCTGGTCTCTCACTAAATACATCAATTTGACGCTGCTTTGAGTCTGGATGAAGATCCTTTTCATTCTCACTATGGTCTCTTAGCCAAAGCCACGGGAAGCAACTAGAAGAACCATCATTCCAAAAAATATTTAAACCATCATTCTCAGGCTTTATTGATTGAATGGACATCATGATATCTCCTATAAAAATTAATTTAACTAAAAACTAAGAGGTCAACTCCCTTAAAACTGACATTAATGGCTGGTCATTTTTGCGGGAATACTCAATAACCTGCGAAACTTTTGTTTGCGCAACATCATATGAGTATGTACCGCACACTGCCTCGCCATCAATATGTATTTTAAGCATAATTGCCTCAGCAGCCAAAAACTCTTTATAAAAAAACTTCCTAAGCACCTTAACTACAAAGTCCATCGAAGTGTAGTCATCATTCAACAAAAGCACTTCAAATCGATTAGGGGCTACAAGCTTCTGTTTTAAGGTTTTTGTTTCAAGCTGAGGCATTTATTGATTTATTAATTAGAATGGCAATGGTGATAACAATCACTGTTAATGGAGGGGCGAAGGTAATAAGCAATGGGCTGAATTCAAAACTTAGCGCTATTGCAGCTCCAACTCGCGAAACCAGTTCGAATGACAAAGCTATTGCCACGCCAAAAAATATTTTTCTTCCAAGTGTCACATCACGCATAGATCCAAAAATAAAAAGCATGGCTAACAATATCATAGCACCAAGAGTTAGTGGTTTAACAAGCCTCTTATATAATTCAACCTCAAAAACTTTAGCTCTAAGCTTATTTTCTATTAAAAATTGTATCTGATTAATAAGGGTTAAAGTTGATAAATCTTGCGGCTCTTTTTCAAGGCTGTCGATCAAATCCTGATCAAAAGAAACATATTTTTTATAAAAGTTCTGCTTTTTTAAAACGATATCCTCATGCTGATTTGTTGGATTAACTGAAAAAACATTTGTTGCATCCATATTAATTGATTGGCCATCAAATATTCCACTTTTAGACCTGATTACTCCATTTATCTTATAAGATTCATTCACGTCAATAACTGTGATTCCATTAAATAAACTCCCATTAAAACTATTATTAACATTTATAAAGCTATCGCCATCCTTAATCCAAAACCCATCTTGGCCGCTAGGTATGTTATTTTTACCAAGTGCACGAGCTCTTTCATCTTCTGCAAACTCAGTCATAACTGGGGCAACTGTCTCTCCAACTACAATCAACAAAGCTAATAAAATAAATGCATTCTTAATAGTAAGCCAAGTAATTTTAAGTATAGAAACACCTGAAACCCTTAAGACCAACAACTGGCCAGTTGTTGCCAAATGCCCCATACCTAAAACGCAGCCCAATAAGATTACGGATGATACTTGCTTGTAGGCTACTTCAGGAATCTGCAATACAATATATTTAATTGCCTCAAGAATTGTATAGTCAACCTTACCAACAGTATTAAGCTCAGCTAAAAAATTAAAAAAACTATAAATACCCAGCCAAACTAATAAAACAACTAATGAATAAGTAAAAAGAGTTTTAGCAATGTAGCGATCTTTAATTTTCATTAAAATACCAACAAGTAAAAAAATATTTTTTCTTTAGTAAGTTTTTATTATGCCAAACATCCATCATCATAAAATTCTAATTCTTGATTTTGGCTCTCAGTACACCCAGCTGATAGCAAGAAGGGTTAGAGAGATTGGAGTTTATTGCGAACTAATGCCATATGATGTTAGCTCACATTTTATTGAAAATTTTAATCCCAGTGGCATTATTCTCTCAGGTGGTCCGGACACGGTAAATGAAGAGAATTCTGCAAGAGCTCCAAAAATTGTATTTGACCTCAAAGTTCCAATTTTAGGAATTTGTTATGGAATGCAGACTATGGCTGTTCAGCTCGGTGGAAATGCAAGAAATGCAAATAAATCAGAGTTTGGCTTTGCACAAATAAGGGCCAGAAATCACTCTCAACTTTTAGCAGATATTAGTGATAATACAAACCCTGATGGACATGGACTTTTGGACGTTTGGATGAGTCATGGCATAGAGGTCACTAAATTACCCCTTGGATTTGAACTGATTGCATCAACTGAAAACTGTCCGATTGCAGGGTTTGCAAATAAGGCCAAAAATTATTATGGACTTCAATTTCATCCAGAAGTAACACATACAAAACAAGGGATTGCTATTCTAGAGAGGTTTGTCACTGGCATCTGTAATTGCGATAAAAATTGGACTACGGATAATATTATTGATGATTTAATACAAAAAATTAAGTTAAAGGTTGGTAAACAAAAAGTTCTCTTGGGCCTTTCTGGTGGCGTTGACTCTTCAGTAGTAGCTGTTCTTCTTCAGAAAGCCATTGGTGACCAACTGACATGTGTTTTTGTTGACAATGGATTATTGAGACTCAATGAGGGTAATGAGGTAATGAATACCTTTGGTGAGAACCTTGGAGTAAAAGTTATTAGAGCCAATGCTCAGCAGTATTTTTTTGATAAATTATTAAATGAGAGTGACCCAGAGCTTAAAAGAAAGATTATTGGTAATGCATTCATTGAAATATTTGACCATGAAGCACAAAAGTTAAAAGATATAAAGTTTCTAGCTCAAGGAACCATTTATCCTGACATTATTGAGTCTGCTGGAGCGGCCTCGGGTAAAGCCAAAGTAATAAAATCTCATCATAATGTTGGTGGCCTCCCAGAAGATATGAAATTTGATTTGGTCGAGCCACTTAATGAGCTTTTCAAAGACGAGGTAAGACAAATTGGAGTTAAACTTGGGTTACCTAGAAAAATGTTATTTCGACATCCATTTCCTGGCCCTGGCTTAGGCGTTCGAATTCTTGGACCAGTTAAAGAAGAGTTTGCAGAAATTTTAAGGCGTGCTGATAATATCTTTATGGAAGAACTTAACAACCACAAACTTTATGATAAAGTTGACCAAGCGTTTGCAGTTTTCCTCCCAATCAAATCTGTTGGAGTTACTGGAGATGAAAGAAGATATGACTATGTTATTGCATTAAGGGCAGTGGAAACGATAGACTTTATGACTGCGAGATGGGCAAGGCTCCCATATGACTTCTTAGATCATGTTTCAAATCGGATTATGAATGAAATTAATCGTGTTTCTAGGGTCGTCTATGACATATCTGGAAAGCCGCCATCAACGATTGAGTGGGAATAATTTAAATTAAAATTAAAATACGCTTGTTAACTTTATGTTTTCTGCATTTTTCACTGGCTTTTTTCTTGGACTTTCATTAATTGTTGCAATTGGTGCACAAAATGCATTTGTTTTGAGAATTGGGATTCTGCGACAACATGTTTTTTTTGTCGCTTTATTTTGTGCCACTTCCGATGCACTTCTAATATGCATTGGTATTTCAAGTATATCCATTTTTTTTAACAATTTTATAACTCAATTTGAAAGTCTTCTTTTTGGTATTTCATCAATCTGGCTTTTTGGCTATGGTCTAATGAGAATGAGATTAGTCTTTAAATCTGATTCAGCAATTGAAATTGAAACAAAGGTACCAAAGGGTCTAGTACCAACTATATCAATTCTTACTATATTAACATTTGCCAACCCGCATGTTTATCTTGATACGATGGTTCTTATTGGATCTATTTCTCAACAATTTTCTGGAGATTTGAAAATTGCATTTGCTGTAGGTGCATCTCTGGCAAGCTTTGTATTTTTCTTTAGTTTGGCTTATGGCGCCAAGCTATTATTACCCATAATGAAAAGTACCACTTCTTGGCGAATTCTAGATTTACTTATCTCGTTCATTATGTTTACTATTGCAATTAAATTAGCTTTTTTAGGAAATTGGCTTTGAATAATAAGCCTTTGTTAAAATTAAACCATGAATGAAGACGAAAAATGGATGCAAATTGCGATTCAAGAGGCAATAAAGGCAGAAAAGGAGAATGAAGTTCCGGTAGGAGCCGTCTTGATTAAAGATGGCCTTATAATTGCAAAAGCTCATAATCAACCGATATCAACAAATGATGCAACTGCACATGCTGAAATTCAGTTAATTCGAGCTGCTGGAAAAATTCAAGAAAACTACCGCCTGACTGGAGCTTCTCTTTACGTCACTCTGGAGCCCTGCGCAATGTGTTTGGGTGCAATAATGCATGCCAGAATTAAGCGCATTATTTATGGTGCTTACGACCCAAAAACTGGCGCTTGTGGGTCTTCAGAAAATTTAATCCATGCAAATTGCTTCAATCATAAAGTTGATCTGGCTAGTGGCGTGTTAGAAAATGAATGCAAACAGTTACTGAAGAATTTTTTTATTTCACGCCGATAAATTAATAGCTCAAAATAAATTACTTCTTCCATATATTAATTGTTTTACAATAAATTTTTTATTTAGCTAAAATATTACATTAATCACTACAATAAATTTAACATGCAACAAAGCAATCAGGAAATATATCCTAATCAAACGGATGAAATCGACCTTCGAAAATTATTCAATTCTTTAGTTGAAAAAAAATTATTTATATTCAGTGTCACAGCTTTCGTAACTCTGCTTGCAATCATTTATGTTAAAACTATCTCGCCAATCTATAATGTAACTTCTGATTTTGCTCTTCCTGATGATTCCTCGATACTTAATATAAATAGACTTGAACTAACAAGCGAATCTAAAGAATCTATTTTCTCCGATTTCTTAACTGTTTTAGCATCTAACAAAATACAAAAAAAAGTCTTTGATGGTGGCTATTTATCCTCTCTCAATCCAGAGAATAAACCAATTGATGATGTGGAGCAATATATTTCAGACTTTCTAAATAAAATTAAAATAAAAGCCCCAATTACCTCGATTTCAACTAAAGAGAAAGTTGGAGAGCTTATAGAAAAACCTTATTCGATTTCCATGGAAGGAAGTAATCCTAAGATTATTTTAAAGTTTTTAAATGAACTAGTTGATACAGCAAATCATGAAAATATTTCTGCTATTAGTCGACTAATTAAACTAAAGATTGGTGTCCGTTTGGATGAGATCTCGTTAGAGAGAGATCAACTACTAGGTCTAGCAGAAAGAGATCGCCTATCAAAAATAGAGCGAATTAAAGAAGAAGATGCTCAGAAAATAAGAGAAATTAATGACCAGATTGACTCTTTAAGAGTCAAAGCTAAACGAGACCGCATTAATCAAATAGAGCGAATTAAAGAAGAAGATGCTCAGAAAATAAGAGAAATTAATGACCAGATGCAAAGGTTAAGATTTAAAGCAAAAGAAAGCCGATTAAATCAGATAATAGTTTTAACGGATGCGGCAAGGTTAGCAGGCTCTCTTGGAATAATAGAAAACAACCTTAATCAAATTAATGAAACGGATGACAACACCATTAACTTTAATATTGCAATTAACGAGGATGCAGATTTGCCTGATTGGTACTTGTATGGTGAAAAAGCTTTATTAGAAAGAATTGGATTACTAGAAAATCGTATCAGTGATGACCCATTTATTCCAGAAATAGTTACTCTAACAAATCAATTAAATGAAGTTCAAAATAACAACCTATTAAAAACTCTCGAAGCGCGCCAAGATGACAGCCCATTTATTGCTGAAATCACCAAACTGGAGATTGAACGCATAAAACTTGATTCTGCCATCATAGATCTGACTGGAATAAGCTCTATGACAATTCTTCAAGATGGGATAATTTCAACCATTTCTCAAAAGAAAAGACTTATTGTATTATTAGCATTTTTTGGCGCTTTTATGATGAGCATTTTCCTGGCTTTAATTATGGGCGCATTGAGGCCCGATAAACAGGCCGCCTAAATAAATTTAGGCATTCTTAAAGTAATGTTTTATTAAAAAGGGAAAACTATAAAAAAAAGGGCGATCAATTGTTTAATGAACAGCCTTTATGGTGTGTACATCCCGCCATTAACGTGAAGTGTTTGGCCTGTAATGTATGATGCTCCATCGCCTGCTAGAAATAATACTGCATCTGCAACCTCATTAGCTGTTCCTAATCTGCCCATAGGTATTTGAGAAGCCAAAGCTTCTTTTTGGTCTTCTGGAAGGCTGTCGGTCATATCAGTGACTATAAATCCTGGTGCAATTGTATTAACAGTTATGCCTCTAACACCAACTTCACGAGCTAATGATTTTGTAAAGCCAATCATTCCTGCTTTGGCAGCAGCATAATTTGATTGCCCTGCATTACCCATAGCGCCAACAACAGAAGTAATAGAAATAATTCTTCCAGAGCGGTTTTTAATCATGCCCCTTAATACTGCTTTCGACGTTTTGTATATCGAAGAGAGATTTGTATTGACAATATCATCCCATTCATCTTCTTTCATTCTCAAAAGAATATTATCTCTAGTTATCCCGGCATTATTAACCAGGATATCTACTGAGCCAAACTCTTCAGTGATACTCTTAACAAGATCAGAGACTTGTTCATTGTCAGTAACATCAAGTATTACGCCTTTTCCAGAAATTTTATTTTCAGCAAAGACCTTAGATACATTATCAGCGCCAGATTCAGTGGTGGCTGTTCCAAAAACAGTTGCCCCAGCACCGCCCAAAGTTAATGCAATTGCTTTACCAATGCCTCTCGTTGCGCCAGTGACAAGAACCAATTTTCCATCAAGCATTTGATATCCCCTCAATCGTCGATTTTAATGAATTAACATCTATTATAAACGAAGCGCCTAGTGATTTATCGATACGCCTAGTTAGACCTGCTAAAACCTTACCGGGGCCTGCCTCGATAAGCTTCTCTGCACCTAATTCTTTCATCTTATTGACAGATGAAGTCCAAAGAACTGGTTTATAAAGCTGCTCAACTAACTTAGATTGTATTTCTTCAATATTGTTTGAATAATCCGCATCAACATTATGAATAACTCTAGCTTTACCCATCTTTAAATCAATATTTTCAATAGAGTTTTTAAATAGAATAGCAGCCTCTTTCATTAAGGAGCAATGCGACGGCACGCTTACCGGAAGAATTAAGGCACGTTTTGCTCCAGACTCTTTCATAAGCTCACAAGCATGGGCTACAGCTACTCTTTCGCCAGCAATAACGACTTGGCCTGGTGAGTTAAAATTGACTGCTTCAACAATCCCTTTCATACTAGCTTTTTGACATATTTCGATAATGACGGCATCTTCTAGTCCAAGTATGGCAGCCATTGAACCTGAGCCACTTGGAACAGCTGCTTGCATTAACTCGCCTCTTTTTCTAACTAACCTTACAGCATCAAAAAAATTTATAGAGCTTGATGCTACCAGTGCAGTGTACTCCCCCAAACTATGCCCAGCCATAGAAACAGGCGACAAATTCGTCTCTTTTGACAATACTTTATAAGTGGCATATCCCGCAGCGAGCATAACTGGCTGTGTGTTTTTGGTAAGATTAAGCGTCTCTTGATCTTCATTAAGAATCTTCCATAGATCAACACTGATTGAATCACTTGCCTCCTGAAAAACTTCACTAACAACTGAAAAGTTACTATTTAGATCAGACAACATTCCTAAAGATTGTGATCCTTGACCAGGAAAAACGATTGAATATTTCATAATAAGCTAAATTATAAATGAGATTAATAACAAAAAAGCGCCTGAAGGCGCTTTTTCAAATATCTAAAATTTGACGATTAGGCAGTTTGTATCGAAACGTATTGGCGATTAAATTTACCTTTTTTTTCAAATTGGACTTTTCCATCAGCAACCGCAAACAAAGTGTCGTCCTTTCCCTTTTTGACATTTGTTCCAGCGTGAAACTTAGTGCCTCTTTGGCGAACCAGTATATTTCCCGCGAGTACTGCTTGGCCGCCGAAACGTTTTACACCAAGTCTTTTGGATACCGAATCTCTACCGTTATTAGTACTACCGCCAGCTTTTTTATGTGCCATAGATTACTCCTTATGCTTTAATTTTATCGATCTGTACTTCTGTAAACAACTGACGATGTCCTTGTTGCTTCATAGAGTGCTTGCGACGTTTAAATTTTAGAATATGTACTTTTTTACCTTTCCCTTGAGAGATCACTTTGGCTTCCACACTTGCCTTTGCAACTAGGGGTGATCCAACTTGAACTTTATCACCATCAGCGACCATTAATACTTCATCAAAGGTAACTTTTTTTCCAGGCTCTACTTCAAGCTTTTCAATCTTAAGTGTTTCACCTTCAGAAACTCGATACTGCTTTCCACCTGTTTTAATTACTGCGTACATAACAAATCCTAATCTGATTGTTAAAAAAAAGAGTGAATTATACTTGAACACTGCTCTTAATGAAAGTAGTGTTAATGAAATAAGTTATAATTCCACCTTTTAAATTAACTGAGATTAAACATGATTATTCTAGAGACCAATATGGGTGAAATTCATATTACCGTTGACGCTGAAAAGGCCCCAATTACTGCCAAAAACTTCACGGATTATGTTGAGGATGGATTCTTTGATGGGACTATCTTTCATAGGGTAATTCCAAGCTTTATGATTCAAGGCGGCGGGATGACAGAAGACATGGTCCAAAAAACAACCAAAGCCACCATTGAGAATGAAGCTAAAAATGGCTTGAAGAATGCCAAATATAGTGTCGCTATGGCCAGAACGATGGCTCCCCACTCAGCCAGCTCACAGTTTTTTATTAACACCAATGATAATCAGTTTTTAGATTTTCCAGGACAAGATGGTTGGGGTTACTGCGTCTTTGGTGAAGTCGTTGCTGGTCAAGATATCGTTGATAAAATTGAAAAAATAGAGACGATAAACTTAGGCGGGCATGCGGATGTCCCAGGTGAGGCTGTCATTATTACAAGGGCAACAGTTCAAAATTAATATTATGGCGCCAGACAACTCTGGCGCTAACTTTATATGATAAAGACACTAATCATTTCTGACCTTCATCTCACAAATGTCGAGCTGGAAAAGATTAAGCTGTTTGAAAATTTTTGTAAAGAGTACGCCTCAAAAGCAGATCAAATTTTTATCTTGGGGGATTTATTTAACACCTGGATTGGGGATGATGTATCTCTATCAACTTTTAATGAAATTATTGCTATACTTAAAGAACTAACCAAACAAACAAAAGTCTTTGTGATGGCTGGTAATCGTGACTTTTTATTGTCCAGAAAGTTTGAAATAGAATCTGGCTGCAAGTTAATTAAAGAGCCCTTTGAACTTGATCATCATTCCAATAAATACCTTCTGATACATGGGGACAGCCTCTGTACTGATGACATCAGCTATCAAAAATTGAAAAAGATTCTTAGAAATCCTATTATTCAGTTCATTTTTTTAAGTTTATCAAAGAAAACTCGCCTTAAGTTGACTGGGCAGCTGCGTAAGAAGAGTACTGAAGCTCAGAAATATAAATCTGAAAAAATTATGGATGTTAATCAAATTTCAACCGATTTATTAATGTCTATATACCCTGGCTATGATCTCATTCATGGACATACGCATAGACAAAAAACGCATACTCAAGAGAAATATACGAGACATGTTCTCGGAGACTGGTCAAACACTAATGGTAATGCAATAAAGATAACAGATAAACTAGAGTGGCTTGAAATCAATTGACCTTTCATACAAATTAGTTGAAATAACCTTGAGCTTAATCTTTCCTTCAACATCAACTTTTGATTTGAATTTGACTTGAGTAATCATTGCAAGCTCAGGAATTAATACAGAGGCCTTCTGCCCTTTAGTTTCAACAATGACGCCCTCCCCTTTCCATTGTTTATTTTGTTTAAAATAAACACACCTAAAGTGCTCAACACTTTGTCTTGTGGCTTTATTAATTTTTGACATAGAAGCGTTAACCACTTTAATTCTCTCTTTAATATCACTATCATTCAATAAATTACTCTTACTAAGAAATCTAACCAATTGTTGCTGGACAAGCAAATCTAGATAACGCCTCATCGGGCTAGTTACTCTTAAATAGGCCTCTAAACCTAATCCTGAGTGTAAAGCGTGCTTCACAGAAAGCTTAGATCTATTAAATCCTCTTGCAGCCTCAAAGGCCTTTGAAGGAGAGAGTTTATTAATATTTTTTATAATTTCATCACTGAAATTTCCTGGCTCTTGGGAGAGATAAGGCATTGATATGTTATTCTCAACTGAAAACTCTGCGATTGCTCGACCCGCAAGAATCATCATCTCTGAAACGAGCTCTCTGCTCTCACTATCTTCTTGCGGGAAAACAAGAACTTCTTTGTCTTTAAGCTTCATATCTACATTTGGAAGATTAAGTTGGATGGCGCCATTAGCATCTCTATGAGCTTTATGGGATTTTGTTATTTTATTTAATGCTGCTAAAGAGTTATTTGAACTGATTTCTTTATCAGCCATCTCATAACTCATCTTTGTAACTTTAACTTGACTCAAGTGAATTTGTATATCGTTGACTTCAAATTCATTGAGCATGAAGCCAATCGAAATAGCATTTGATAACTCATTAGCACCCAGTGAGCAAGACTCCGAAAGACTTGGGGGAAGCATGTGAAAAATTTGATCTGGAAGATAAAGATTGGATGCTCTCTTCCTAGCAAACATATCAAGATCACTATCAACATCTACAAAACTAGCTACATCTGCAATATGAATCCAAACTCTATCTCCATCGATACTTATTGCATCATCTGCATCACTAGAATAGCTATTATCAATCGCAAAACAAGTCAAGTGGGTTAAATCTTTTCTCTCTATTACGACTGAATCAAACTCTAAATCTTCATCAGGATAAATTTTATTTCTCTGTGGATAAGGATTATTAAGTTCTGACCAATAATTGATTTTAAGGAGTAACGAGTGTGCATTTTCTGGTGTATTTTTGATTGATAAAGCACTCATTAACTTAGAGTGTTTTGATTGATTAAGTGCAACCAGTTCTACCTCGTTAATCCAATAAAAATCCTCACTATCAAATAAATTATTTTCTATGTTTTTAATGCACCTATTTAAACTCTCCTCTTCTAGAGCCTTATCTTTTCTTTGACTCTTAATTGATTGAATTTGCTGTGGAGTCCTAAGAACCAACATATCCTTATTCCAGTAAAAATATAAGCCATCTTCGCTCAGCAAGTAAACATTCCATGCACTTTGCGGGGTAAAGTCATCAAAAAGCCACTCAGTAATCTCTTGAAGTGATAATGACTCTGCATCCAAGTCGAACAAAATTGAAATATCAACATCAGGACAATCTTGGTTGATGGTAATAAATTCAGGGTGAATAAAGTGAAAATCCTTCTCTCTTACTTTCTGACTTGTGCCATCTGAAAAAGATATTTCGTACTTATGTGTTGTTGCAGAGACAACCTTTGCTGGTTTACTTTTATATGCTACGAGTGCACCTATCATTGACAATGAATCTCTCCAATTAAAAGAATTAATCTTTATAAGAATTTAACTAGGTATCAGTTTGTTTCTCTTTAATGTGTTTACTCACCATTAATACTGTAATTATGAATAGAACTAAAGTAAGCCCTAGGGTGCCAAACAATTTAAAGTTCACCCAGGACTCTTCTGAGCTCTGAGCAACCAAACAAAGATTTTCAAGTCGACTTTGGCTGCAATCAAAATTTTTCAAATCTATTTTAGGGTCAACTATGGTTCCACTATTTAAGAATAGATTTCTCGCACTGAGAGCGGCGTTTACAAAAAAAGCATTAATGATGGCAATAAGAATAAATCCTAAACTCCAAAACCAAGTCAGGTTAACCCATGTGTTTCTAGGTAAATGAAGCTCCTTACCCATCATCCTCTCTAGTAAAGTTTTATTGCCTACATAGTTACTTCCAATGAGAACTGCCGCAAAAATAACATATAAAACACTCACCTTCCACATTACAAATGCTGGATCTCTAAGAACAATACTGATCCCTCCAAAAACCACAAGAAGAGCAAAAGTGAGAACCTGTGATGTAACAAATTTTCCAGTTGTCGCCCTTGAGTACATAATTTGGACAAATGTTGATGCAATCATTGCGTAAATTGCTGCATAAAGTCCATAGTACTTATAAACTATGAAAAACAGAACGATAGGACCAAAATCTAATAGAAACTTCATTTCAATTTACTCCGCATGCTCTTTAGAGCAGTAATTTTTACCATTTTTTACAATAACATCTGACTCAGGGACATGAGTATCGCAGACGTCACATGCAACCATTTTTTGACCGGCTCCTTTTTGATATGATCGATTTGAGTTTGAAGCCTTAAACTTTTTAATAAGACTAAATCCAGTCCAGCCTAATAGCAAAACCAATATTAATTTAATGATCAAGAAATATCCTCGAGAATTGCACTTTAAAATAGTAAATTTTACAGAATTATTTTGTACTCTGAAAGAAAGGCTCTATTATGAAAAATGAAATTTATCAAAGCAGAACTGGATCTCAAATAAACCTCTATAGCCTTATTCCAGATAATGAGGCAAGGGCAGTCGTGCATATTTCTCATGGAATGGTTGAGCATGCTTCTCGATACTCTCGGTTTGCTATTGAATTATGCAAATCGGGTTATGCAGTCTATACTCATGATATAAGGGGTCATGGCCACACGGTAGCTCGTGATGCACCTCAAGGCGTATTTGCAAAATCAAATGGCTTCCAATTAATCCTAGACGATCAAAATGAAATAATAAAGCTAGCAAAAGAAAGACACCCTAATAAACCCATAATTTGCTTTGGCCACTCTCTTGGTTCAATCATTAATTTAAATTATGCTCTAAAATACCCTGAGCAAGTTAGTGCATTAGCTTGTTGGAATAGTGGTGTAGAGACTGGAATATTACCTAGAGCGTCTCGAATCATTTTAGCTATCGAATCAATTTTTAGAAAACCTCATTTACCAAGCCTGTTTGCTTGGAAGCTCTCTTTTGGTGCTTGGAACGCTAAATTTAAACCCAACAGAACTGCATTTGACTGGCTCTCTCAAGATGAAAATGAAGTCGACCTTTATGTAAATGACCCTCTTTGTGGATTTGAAGCATCGATATCAATGTGGAGGGATATTTTGGATGGTGTTTTTTATGCAGGAAATAATAAAAACCTCATAAGATTAACAAATAGCCTTCCAGTCCATATTATTGGAGGCGCGGAAGATCCATGCACGAATAATGGTAGGGACATGTCTAAACTTTCTGCAAAACTTAAAAGTCAAGGAATAAGAGATGTCACCAGTAAAATTTTAGAGGGCACTCGTCATGAAACTTTAAACGAAATCAATCGCGATCAAACTACCGCTCAATTTCTTGAATGGCTTAATGAAAGATTTTAAGGTTTTGATGCTACCTTCAATAACAATTGATAAAAATAATTATTATCGATAGTATATAATTTGCCGTTCTCCAAACATCTCTGCCCGGGTGGTGAAATTGGTAGACACACAGGACTTAAAATCCTGCGGAGGTTAAACTCCGTGCCGGTTCGATTCCGGCCCCGGGCACCATCAAACAAATCAACTCAAACTCTTAAAATTTTCATCTCAATGGAAAATTATATGCAAAGATATCTATTTATTTAATATCAATAATAGACCTAAAAAAATTGTGTTAATATGACATTCGCAAACAACTTTCGTCAGCATTTTTAACTAAAAGGAGAGTTAATATGAGTGATTCAGAGTTAATTTACGAACTCGAAGCAGATCCACCGCCTGCTGAGAAGTTCTTTGCAGCGCTTCAACATGTGTTAGCAAGTTTTGTTGGTGTGATTACGCCAACCTTAATCATCGGCGGTGCGCTTGGATTAGGTGAACACATACCATACCTAATAAGTATGGCGCTAATGGTTTCAGGTGTTGGAACGATCATACAAGCCAAAAAACCGATGAACGTTGGTGCGGGTATGATTTGCGTCCAAGGAACAAGTTTTGCATTTCTTAGCTCAGTTCTTGCAGCCGGCTTTTTAGCAAAAGCGCAAGGCGGTGGACCAGAGGAAATTCTTGCAATGATTATGGGTGTTTGTTTCTTAGGCGCGTTTATAGAGATTGGTCTGAGTCAAGTATTACCTCAGCTCAAAAGACTCATTACGCCTTTAGTTACTGGCACAGTAATTACGATTATTGGTGTAAGTTTAATTAAAGTTGGACTGACTGATTTAGCTGGCGGTCAGTGGCTTCTAGATAACAAGCCTGAATTTTGGGGATCTTTATCCAATCTATTCCTAGGATTCTTAGTGTTGATTTCTATCATTATTTTGAATCGTTCAAGTAATCAATGGCTTCGCCTATCCTCCATTGTCATTGGATTAGCAATTGGCTTTGTTGTTGCGCTCATGATGGGTAAAGTCAATACAAGTCAGTTATTTGTAGTGCAAGAAGCAATTAGTATTCCTATACCTTTCAGATATGGCTTTGATTTTGATATTATTGCCTTTATTCCTGTTGCTCTAATATATATCATTACAGCGATAGAGTCTTCTGGTGATATTACTGCGAACTGCATGATTTCAAAACAAGATGTTAAAGGTGAAGGTTATATTGAGCGTATTAAAAACGGTGTTCTTGGTGATGGTGTCAATTCAGCAATTGCTGCTATTTTTAACACCTTTCCTAATACAACCTTCAGTCAAAACAATGGCGTCATTCAACTCACTGGTATTGCGAGTCGTCATGTCGGTGTCTGGATTGGAGCAATCCTAATCTTAATGGGATTATTTCCTCATATAGGTTCTATATTGAGAGCTCTTCCTAACCCTGTATTAGGTGGTGCAACGATCGTCATGTTTGGTACTGTTGCTGTTGCAGGTATAAAAATCCTTTCGACGGTGAATATGAATCGACGCAATATGCTGATTCTTGCAGTATCTTTTGGTATGGGTATGGGTGTTCTGCTGGTTCCACAATTTGCAGGCGCCTTGGCCAGTAATATTGGTGGCACCTTTGGGAAGCTTATGGGCAGTATTTTTAGCTCAGCAATTACAACAGGTGGTTTGACTGTTCTAATTTTAAGTGCCATTATGGGTGAAAAGCAAGAGGACTAAGCCCTAAAGAAGTAAAAAAAGGGCAGTTAACTGCCCTTTTTTTCTATTTTTTTAAAATTAAATAATAACAAATCATATGAATAAATCAATGTTGAATTTGTTTCAATATTGGAAACATTCACTTTAATCTATATGGTATATTTCGACACATTGATAAGGAGTTTTGTTGAATTTAACTCAATTTTTGCTTTACAAATGGCTTTCAATAAAGTAAATTTGTAGTGTGAGTTTGATGTAGTTTCAATCCTCAATAACTAAGTATTAGATGTTAAATGTCGTCTATGTATTTTATTTTTCGTTAAAAAAAGTATATTTATGAGTAATTCAGAACCCTTAGTCAAGTTTGAAAATGTTCAAAAAAGTTATGATGGTGAAATACTAGTTGTTAAAGATTTCAACTTAGATGTGGCTCCAGGTGAATTTGTCACCATGTTAGGTCCTTCAGGCTCTGGAAAAACAACTTGCCTTATGATGCTTGCAGGCTTTGAACCAACAACAAACGGAACGATCTACCTAAAAGACAAGCCAATTAATAATGTCCCACCTCACAAGCGAGGCATTGGTATGGTTTTTCAAAACTACGCACTCTTTCCACATATGACGGTTGCAGAGAACTTAGCATTCCCACTAGAAGTTCGTAAAATGGGCAAAACTGAAAGAGAAGCAAAGGTTAACCGTGCCCTTGATATGGTTCAGCTTGGAGATTTTGGTAATAGACGCCCAATGCAACTATCTGGCGGACAACAACAAAGAGTTGCAGTAGCAAGATCTCTAGTATTTGATCCAGACCTAGTTTTAATGGATGAGCCGTTAGGTGCACTCGATAAAAACTTAAGAGAGCAAATGCAATACGAAATTAAACACCTTCATGAGAGTCTTGGATTAACCGTAGTTTATGTTACCCATGATCAAACTGAAGCACTTACGATGTCAAATCGAATCGCAGTTTTTGATGATGGTGTCGTTCTCCAATGTTCCTCTCCAGAGGATCTCTACGAGAAACCAGAAAACGCCTTTGTAGCAAACTTTATTGGTGAAAATAATCGATTGATGGGCACTGTTGAATCCATCGATGGTGACAAGGCAACAGTTAAAACTGACTCAGGAGATATCGTAGTCGCTTCAAAGGTCAACGTTAACAAGACCGGTGATCGAGCCACCTTGTCATTGAGACCTGAAAGAATTATGATTTCACCTTCTAAAGGTAAAACACCAAACACGTATTCAGCCAAGGTAGAAGAATTAATCTATCATGGCGACCATATTCGCACACGCTTTAGTGTGTGTGGACACGACGATTTTATCGTCAAAATTCCAAATTCAATTGATAATGTTAGCCTTATGGAAGGCAAACAAGTTGATATCGGTTGGATGTCGGAGGATTGTCTAGCTCTCGATGGATAGAGTTTAGATTTAATATAAGGAGAAATATAAATGAAAAATGTTATAACTAAAACTCTGGTTGCAAGTGCTATTTCAACAGCGATGTTGGCTGGTGCAGCGCAAGCAGACGTAACTCTGGTTTCTTGGGGTGGTGGCTACTCAGCTTCACAACAAAAAGCCTACATTGATACATATTCAAGTGGAAACGTAAATATGATCAGTTACAACGGTGGTCTGGGCGAAGTTCGTGCTCAAGTCGAATCAGGTAACGTTCAATGGGATATCGTTGACGTACTTCCTTCTCAAGCTCGTACGGGTTGTGATGAAGGTTTATTTGAAGAGCTAGATCGTAGCATATTCCTTCCTGCACCAGATGGTACACCGATGGATGAGGATCTTCTAGTTGATGTACCAAATGATTGTGTAGTTCCACAAATCTGGTGGTCATATGTTCCATTCCATTTAGGTTCAACTTTTGAAGGCGAGCAACCATCAACAATACATGACTTCTTTGACGTAGAAAAATTCCCAGGAAAGCGTGGTGTTCATACTTGGGGAAATGGTATAGTTGAAATGGCATTGTATGCAAGTGGCGTAGCTATTCCTGACATCTATGATGTATTAAGTACTCAAGAAGGACAAGATATGGTTTTTGCTAAACTTGATACAATCAAAGACCACGTAGTATTTTGGTCTGCGGGTGCAAAGCCACTGGACCTAGTTAACTCTGGTGAGGTTTCCATGTCAATAGCCTATAACGGTCGTATTGGTGGTGCTGTTTTAGCTGATGGTGCTGATTATGTTACTGTTTGGGATGGACAGGTTCTTGAAGAGGAATGGTTAGTTCTTATGAATGGCGCTCCAAATAGAGCTGCTGCACTGCACTTCCTAGTTCATGCTTCAAGCACACAAGCTCAAGCAGATCAAGCACATTGGATCAACTATGCTCCTATGCGTCCATCTGCTCTTCCAATAATGGCAGCAGGTGAGCCTTGGTTTAATCCAGGTCTTGCAACAGAAGCTAATATCATGGAGCATATGCCGACTACAGATGAGCATATGAAAGGTGGTATCCTTGCTGATCCTGATTGGTGGGCAGATAATGGTCAAGCAGTAAATGATCGTTATGCAGCATGGATGGCTAATTAATTAGCTGACTAACAAATGAGCTTATTTTTTAATAATCTCATTTAACAAAAAACAGGTCAGTATAACTACTGACCTGTTTTTAATCGCTACCTTCCAATTAATGTTTTTAAAATAAAGGTTTATACATGAGTGATTCTTCCACTATTGATTCCCAGGGTCAACTTCTAACCAACGATGGTGTGCCGCTTAAAGAAAGCTTAAGAAAGTCCCTACGCCGGACTAAAATCCGATCATCCCTTTTACTTCTACCGCCGTTACTATTCCTATTAATTATGTTTGTTACGCCAATAGGGTCTCTTCTTTCACGTAGTGTTGATGATATCTCTATTAATACTGTATTTCCACAAACATTTGCTCAGTATGAACTATGGGAAGATAAATCCATAATTCCTAGTGAAGAAATGTTTGCTGCGGTCATAAATGATATTCGAGTTACCCACAAACTAGAGAACAGTGAAGGAAAAAATATTGGTAAGAATCTACTGGGTAAAGCTGGCACACGTATGACTTATGAATACTCTGGATGGCGAAGTTTATTATTAAAAACTGTCAAATCAGCAATCAAAGTGAACAAGAGATCGAAAGAAGAGATCAAACCCTACACTTGGGAAGCGCCATACAAAGAAAAAATGATTAAAAGAGACAAGCGATGGGGCAAAATCGAGTTTTGGCAATCACTCGGCGCAATGAAAGACCCATACACAATGGGCTATTATCTCAATGCGGTCGACTTAAGGTATGACGCTAATAAAAACGTTATTGAGAAGGAAGAATATTTAAAAATATATAAAACGATTTGGATGAGGACGCTTCAGGTGAGTTTGATGGTAACCATTTTTTGTTTACTTCTTGCTTATCCCGTCTCCTACCTACTGGCAACCCTACCAATGAGAACATCAAATCTATTGATGATCTGTGTTTTGATGCCTTTCTGGACATCACTACTAGTCAGAATAGTTGCATGGATGATTATGCTTCAACAAAATGGAGTTGTAAACGACACCCTGCTTACTGTTCTTCCATGTATATATGAAGGTCCAATTAATTTGCCATTTTTTGGAGAAACTAATATCGATCTCTGCTTTAGTGATGAAGACCGTATCCCAATGATGTATAACTTTACAGGCACTATTATTGTTATGACACAAGTTCTTCTGCCATTTATGATTCTTCCTATCTATAGCGTTATGAAAGGTATCCCACCGAGCTATATGAAGGCAGCGCAAAACCTTGGCGCTACCCCTACTCGCGCATTTATTCGCGTTTATATGCCTCAATCAGTTCCAGGTATTGGAGCGGGGTGTATATTAGTGTTTATTGTGGCGATTGGTTACTATATTACACCTGAGCTAGTGGGTGGAAAAGATGGTCTGATGATTGGTAATTTTGTTGCTCGTGAGATGCAACAAACCTTAAATTGGGGCCTCGCTGCTGCCATGGGAGCCATTCTTCTGGCTGCGGTTTTGACTCTGTATTGGGCATACGATCGTTTGATTGGTATTGATAATTTGAAAATGGGCTAACTATGAAATTTCCATCATATACAACTCCTCGAGAAAAACTTTGGTTCTATACCTATAGGGCATTCTGTGGCTTTGTATTGTTTTTCTTAGTAGCGCCCCTCATTGTTGTCATTCCACTCTCTTTCACAAACTCTGTCTTTCTCCAATTCATTCCTGAAATGAAAATCTTTAGTTTTGAGACTTGGTCGTTTAACTTTGATGGCTATGGCACTCGCTGGTACAAGGAATTACTTGGTATTTGTGAGGCCAATACAGGAACTACTGTCTGTACAGATAGGTGGGTGATTGGTTTTAAAAATAGTGCTATCATTGCAGTTTTTGCAACTTTCTTTGCAAGTGTGCTGGGCACTCTAGGAGCGCTTGGTTTGTCTAATCGACACATGCCATTTAATCGACTAATAATGGCACTTATGATTTCACCCATGATTGTTCCTCTCATTATTACTGCAGCAGGTATGTTTTTCTTTTTTGCCAAGGTAAACCTTGTAGCCACTCTACCAGGATTGATTATTGCACACACTATTTTAGGAATACCTTTTGTAGTGATTACCGTTACCGCCTCTCTGGCCGGTTTTGATAATAATCTAATGCGAGCAGCTGCTAATTTAGGCGGCTCACCACTTAGGAACTTTTTCAAGATTCAAGCCCCACTCATTGCCCCAGGAGTAATATCAGGCGCCCTCTTTGCCTTTATTACCTCTTTTGATGAAGTGGTCATCGTTCTCTTTGTAGGTGGTCCTGAGCAATACACACTCCCTAGACAAATGTGGTCTGGAATTCGTAATGAGATTAGTCCTACAATTCTTGCTGCTGCGACGATTCTAGTGATTTTTTCAATTGCCCTCCTCACAACACTTGAACTTCTTCGCAGAAGGTCTGAAAGAATAAGAGGAATCACGCCGCATTAACAATCACTTTCTTGCAAATACAAATTTGCTTTAATGTATAGTTTGTTAGATGAATTCCAATAATTCCGCTAATAATCAGGGAAGACTGATTACCCTAACTGCCTGCCTTTTAATTACCTTTTGTATGGGGACTGTCCATGCATTCAGTACACTCATACAAAATATTGAAATACAGACAAATGTTGGCCGAATGGCCTCCAGCCTTGTCTACTCGACCGCCCTTATTAATGTGACTCTAGCTGTTTATGTTGGTCATATCCTATATCGGAAATTTTCACCCAAGGTGCTCATATGTTTCATTGCAATCCTTCCAATTATTGGGCTATTTATTTCAAATTCAGAGAGCTGGATAGGCTGGATTATTGGTTATGGTATATGCTTTGGGTTCTCTAGTGGCTTAGGGTATGGACTTTCCTTATATATCGTCTCTTCAGTTACTAAGAATAAGAAATTGGGTTTTGCATTAGGACTAGTTACCGCATCATACGCATTTGGTGCTGTCATCTTTTCCATATTGTATCCTTTCTTATTTGATTATTTTGGTTTTAAGAACGGATATATTTTTGGATTGTTAATACTGTCATCAATCGTTGTTATTGGATTAATATTGTTTTCAACTTCAAGAGTAAAGATAGAACAAGAATCATTAATTAGTCAACAAAAAGACTACAACGAAACCAAAATATTTAAACTCTGGCTGGGTTATTTTTTAGGAGTATTTGCAGGTCTGATGATCATTGGGCATGCAGTCCCAATGATAAGCTCTTTTGGGGGCTCAGCATCTACCTCCATTACAGCCATCACCTTAATGACTCTTGGAAGTGGAATTGCAGGTATTTATGCAGGCTGGTTAGTAGATCGATTTGGTTGTAAGCGCCCACTAATTGCTATACTCATGATTAATACTGGAGCCATACTGGCTCTTTCAATAATGACAAATATTAATCTTTTATTAATACTATTAGTTCTAATAGCGTCATTATATGGCGCGGTTATTGCAATATATCCAACACTTGTCAGTCACATTGTAGGTAATAATCTTTCAGCTATAGTGTATGGAAGAGTATTTACAGCATGGGGCTCAGCAGGACTTATCTCACCTTCTTTTGCTGGGTGGCTCTTTGAAAAAAATAACAATTATGATGCATCAATCATATTAACCCTGGTTATTTCAATTGCTGCTATATTCATTATTTGGACGATGAAATACAGCATTAAAGAATAATTAAATGCATTGAAAGTGTCCACCAAAAAATTATCATCCAGAATATAATTAAACTTATTTATTTCACTAACTTATTATCATGAACAAACATATTATCTCAACTGAGAAAGCGCCTGCAGCTGTAGGCACTTATTCTCAAGCAGTCGCTGTTACAGGCGGTACAACGATTTATCTTTCTGGACAAATACCATTGGTTCCAGAAACAATGGAAGTAGTTGAAGGTGGAATTGAAAAACAAATTCATCAAGTATTTAAGAATCTTACAGCGGTCTGTGAAGCCTCAAAAGGAAGCTTAAGTGATATCGTTAAACTTAACATTTTTTTAACTGATTTAAATAATTTTGCAACCCTAAACGAAATAATGTCGTCCTACTTCACTGAGCCTTATCCTGCAAGAGCTGCCATTGGTGTTAACGAACTACCCAAAGGTGTAAGCGTTGAAATGGACGGCGTTATGGTGACTAGTTCAGACTCCTACAGCTTCTAAATTTGTGTCCGCTCTCTCTGATCCAATCATTTCGATTAGCGGATTAGGAAAGAAGACTTCGGATAGGTTAAATCAATTAGGAATTCATACCTTAGAGCATTTAGTTTTTCACCTTCCTAGCAGGTATCAAGACAAAACAACAATTACGCCACTTTCAAAGGTAAGCGTTAGTGATGAAGTTTTAATTGAATGTAGTATTGAACGAATAGAAGTGGCGCCATCAAGACAAAGACAGCTTCTTTGTTACCTCTCTGATAATCAAAATCAAAGAATTCTATTAAGGTTTTTCCATTTTAATCAATACCAAAAACAGGCTCTTATACGAGGAGAAACCCTCCAGTGTTTTGGTGAAATCAAAATAGGCCGTCAAGGTCTTGAAATGCATCACCCAGAGTACCGCATTGTCTCACAAAACCAAACCCCTCTCCTAGAGTCAACCCTAACTCCAATCTACCCTCTCTGTTCAGGGATTAGTCAAAACAAAATGAAACAGTGGATCAACCAATCCCTTGAGGTCCTTAAAACGAGCCTGCTTGATGATTACTTTGAAAAAATTACATACAACGCATTGCCCAGCCTTAAGGCATCTCTATTCTTACTTCACCATCCCAATAAAAATGAGAATCTAACTCAGATTGAAACCTTTAAACATATCTCCCAGCAACGCCTAATTATTGAGGAGCTGGCAACCCATCAACTCAGCCTCTTAAAAACAAAAAGAGCTAGAAAAAGGAGAACAACAAACCAATTTGCGATTAAAAATAATCTTAGTAATAACCTCTTAAATTCTCTCGAATTCAATCTAACCGCAGCTCAATCTCGATGCATCAAAGAAATTCATGAAGACCTATCAAATACTGAGCCCATGCTTAGGCTCCTTCAAGGTGATGTAGGATCAGGTAAGACTATTGTTGCAGTCTTTAGCTTAATCCAAGCTGTTGAAAATGATTTCCAGACTGCAGTGATGGCTCCAACTGAAATACTGGCACGTCAACACCTTCAAAATTTTACTGACTATCTCAAGCCATTAAATATCCAAATTGCTTATCTTTCTGGATCTCAAAATACTCAAGAAAGAAGAGAGCAACTTGAACTAATCGAAACTGGAAAAGCTAAAGTCATTATTGGTACGCATGCATTATTTCAAGAAAATGTCAATTTTGAAAATTTATCTTTAGTCATCATTGACGAGCAACATAAGTTTGGCGTTCACCAAAGACTTTCGCTTACTCAAAAAGCCAAAAAAACACCACATCAACTGGTAATGACTGCAACCCCTATCCCGAGATCACTGACAATGAGTGCTTATGCTGACCTGGATACTTCTGTAATAGACGAATTACCCCCAGGTCGTCAACCCGTTGAAACAGTCGCTTTGAGTAATTCTAGGCGAGATGAACTTATTGGAAAAATTAGAAAGATTTCAGATGAGGGCCGTCAAATTTATTGGGTCTGCACTCTAATAGAAGAGTCAGACGCGCTGAGAGCAGAATCGGCTGAGAAAACATTTAACTACCTATCTTCTAATCTTGAGGATTTAAAAGTAGTCATGATTCATGGCAGATTAACCAAGCCAGAAAAAGATGCAATAATGAGTGCCTTTGCACAAGGAAATATCAACCTTCTTGTTGCGACCACTGTCATTGAAGTCGGTGTTAACGTACCTAACGCAAGCCTGATGATTGTTGAAAATTCAGAGCGTCTTGGCCTAGCTCAGCTTCACCAACTCAGAGGTCGTGTCGGAAGAGGATCAGAAAAAAGCATCTGTATTTTAATGTACCAATCACCGCTAAGTGATAACGCTAAACAGAGACTTGAAGTTCTCAGACAAAGCAATGATGGCTTTATGATTGCACAAAAGGATCTCGAGCTAAGAGGTCCTGGTGAAATCTTAGGAACCCAACAAACCGGCATAGCTTCAATGAAGATTGCAAATATAGTAAGGGATGCCTACCTTCTGAAAGAGGCTAGCTACTACTCTTCTAAAATGCTTGAAGCAAATGAAGAGAGTCAAAATGCCCTTATAGACCGATGGATTGATGAAGAAAAAACACACTATTTTGATGCCTAAACATTTTTAGAATTTAAGACTCTTGTAAAATACCTCAAATATGTTTAATCCAGAAAAATTTAAATGGCGGGTCTTTGATCCTGAAGAAAAAATACCTGAATACGTCAGCAAATGGTTACTGGACAGCCAATCTTTAACCTATAAGCTTAAAGATAAGTATAGCGATTTTAAAGTTAACGTTCTTTCACAAGAACAGAACAGCCCCTATGAATGCGAATTAAAGCTTCTTGGATCATCAACTAATCTAAACATCATTGTCAGAGAGGTAGAGCTCTTAGGATCTCAAAAACCAGTTGTGAATGCGCGTTCACTTATTCCATTAACAGATGACACAAGAGACATTTTAAAAATTGGCTCTAGGCCATTAGGTGAAATTTTATTTAATGATCCAGAAATTAAGCGAGGTCATCTTGAGGTGGGAAGTTTTAATAATTCTTGGGCAAGGCGTTCAACATTTACAATTGGCAAAACAACTTTACTTGTAACAGAGATTTTTTTGGAGTCACTATATGCGTGATAAGTTATTTAACGCTGATATCGATATTGCTGATTTTCGTTTTGATAAAAACGTTGTTGAGGTTTTTGATGATATGGTCAAGAGGTCAGTTCCTGGCTATGACTCGATGATTCAAATGATCGGCCTTATTGCTAGAATGCATGGTCAAGATAATACAAATTATTATGATTTAGGATCATCTACAGGAGCTATTTCACTTGCAATTGCTCTAAATAATAAGTATAAAAATAACCAATTTTTTGCTATCGATAACTCGGAAGAGATGGTCAAAAAATGTCAGCAGAATCTAGGGAGTAAAATTGCAAATTTACAAGCAATCTGTGCAAACATTAACCAAATTACTATTCAAAATGCTTCGATCGTTGTTCTAAACTTAACGCTTCAATTTATTGATGTCAAGGATCGCTCTAATCTAATAAAGAAAATTTATAAGGGATTAAACCCTGGCGGGGTATTAATTATAAGTGAAAAAATTCATTTCGAGGATACAGAAACCCAAAATCAAATTACAAATCTTCATATTGATTTTAAAAAAGAGAATGGGTACAGCGAATTAGAGATCGCTAATAAACGTCAAGCTATTGAAAACGTACTTATAACGGATACAAAATCAATACATATTGAACGCCTTAAAGATTGTGGCTTCAAAGACACTAGCTGCTTCTTTCAGTGCCTTAACTTTGTTTCTTTTTTATCTGTAAAATAAACAAAGTTAATTTAGCCTTAAGACGCGGTGCTTCATGTTATTAATGATCGACAACTACGACTCATTTACTTACAACTTAGTTCAATATTTTGGTGAACTTGGCCAAGAAGTTATTGTTTACAGAAATGATCAAATCTCTGTAAGTGAGATACAGAAATTAAACCCGAAATATATTGTGATTTCACCAGGTCCTTGCACGCCTAACGAAGCTGGTATTTCATTAGAGTTAATTGAAAAGCTGGCTGGAAATTATCCAATACTTGGAGTTTGCTTGGGGTTCCAGGCAATAGTGCAGTCCTTTGGTGGAAAAATTATTGGTGCTCAAAAAATCATGCATGGAAAGGTTTCTCCGGTTCATCACACCTCAAAAAGTGTCTTTAAGGGTTTAAAAAATCCACTCAACGCAACTCGATATCACTCTCTTGTGGCTGAAAAGAAATCTTTACCAGATTGCTTTGAGGTGACCGCATGGACCAATACAGAGTCTGGCGAAATCGAAGAAATAATGGGAGTTCGACATACCAACTACCCTATTGAAGGCGTTCAATTTCATCCCGAATCCATTCTCACTGAACATGGACATCAAATGCTTAATACTTTTTTACAGGACAATCAATAACTATGGAATTTATTCAATTTTTACAAGGTGAACTATTACTTACAGGGACTTTATTTGCACTCATTATATTACTCATAGTAAATTTTTATGGTGAGAAATTTAGAAAGTATGCGGTAGTCGATACTAACGGAGCCGTCTCTTTGATGGATGATGATGAACTTATTATTTTGGATGTCAGAGAAGAAAAAGAGCGTAGCACTGGATTTATTTCAAATGACCTCAATATACCTATGGGTCAGGTTAAAGGAAAAATTGACTCTCTCGAAAAATCAAAAAACATTCTTGTTTATTGCAAGAGTGGCACGCGATCTGATCGTATTGCTGATCTTCTCTCTAAAAGTGACTTTCAGAAAGTTTACAGCCTTAAAGGTGGATTTAATTCATGGCTTAAAGCTGAGCTCCCCATAGATAAATAAACACGATGAACAATTCCCTCACAATTATTGGAGCAGGTGCATGGGGAAGCGCCCTTGCTATCGCCCTAAGTAATAAATTTGATAAAATCTTTCTAGTGGCGAAAGACAAAGCTAATACCTCTTCACTAGGTACGCAGCACTCAGCGCTATCAAGGCCATACAGTCAAAACATTTTTATTGGTCATAGCTACGAGGTCATTCATCACTCGAAGGCTGTTCTAATAGCAACACCCAGCTCTTCATTTTCTAGTGTTCTAAAGAGTATAAAAAATGACTTAAATGATAAACCTATAGCCTGGGTCACTAAAGGCTTTGATCCCGAAACGGGAAATCTACTTCATGAAACCTTCAATCAGTATTTACCAGAGCATCATCCGTGCGTTATATCGGGCCCGACATTTGCCGCTGAAATTGTTGAAGAGAAGCCAGCAGCTATAGTTGTCGCCTCAAAGGACAAAAAAACAAGAGCTTATTGGTCTGATATTATTCAAACAGAAACGCTTCGTGCCTATACAAACTCAGATATTGTGGGTGTTCAGGTTGGCGGGTCTGTTAAGAACGTACTAGCCATTGCTGCAGGCATTGCTAGTGGGCTTGGTTTCGGCGCTAACACGCAAGCCGCACTGATTACAAGAGGCCTAGCTGAAATGACAAGGCTGGGTCTTGCATTGGGGGCAGATAAAATCACCTTTCAAGGACTCTCAGGTCTTGGCGATCTAGTCCTTACCTGTTCAGATGACTTGTCTAGAAACCGACGATTTGGGAAAGAACTTGCCAGCAATATTTCTGCAAATGATGCACTTAAGAATATTAATGCTACTGTTGAAGGGTTTAAAGCGCTTAAGCTTGTAATGAAGGTCGCTAGAAGTAATCAAATCGAAATGCCCATCTGCGAACAAGTTCTTCTCGTTACTGAAGGAAAGACAACTCCCAAAGAGGCAGTTACTGAGCTCCTTCTCAGAAAGCCAAGTCAAGAGTAAAAGTTTAAAAAAATCTATTCTTAATTATGGGCTTGAGTGCTAAAACAATAAAAACCTCAGATCAGACTCAAAAGCAAGATTTACGCATTCTTCTTCAGCTATCGTCTTTTATAAAACCTTATAAAAAAATTGCAGTCGTTGCTTTTATGGCTCTAATTATTACCTCTCTATCTTTCCTTTTACTTGGTCAGGGAATAAAGCTATTTATTGATGAAGGCATTTATACACTCAGCCGTAATGAGCTAATTGTTATTTTTCTTGTTTTAATAACTCTCGTTACTGGAACTTTTGTACGCTTTTATTTTGTATCGTGGATCGGTGAAAGGATTAGTAATGATGTACGCCTTGCTGTTTTCAATCATCTTCTCACACTTCATCCACATTACTTTGAAGTCAATCGAAGTGGAGAAATTAATGCACGCCTAACAACTGACACTACATTACTTCAATCTATTTTTGGTTTTTCAATTTCAATGGCATTAAGTAGTTCACTTTTATTTATTGGTGGATTAATAATGATGCTCTTTACCAATATAAAACTGGCTTTAATTGTATTAATAAGTGTCCCAATCATTCTTCTCCCAATGGCTATATATGGGCGCCGTCTCAGAACCCTTTCAAGGAAAAGTCAAGACACCGTAGCTGATATTGGTACCTATGCTGGTGAAATCGTTCAAAACATAAAAGTCGTGCAAAGTTTTACTCGAGAACCTGAAGAGTCAAATGCATTCAGTATTGAGGTTGAAAAAGCATTTTCTGCTGCCAAAAGACGAATCTTACAAAGCTCTTTACTGATAGCTGCTGCTATGATTATAGTCTTTACTGGCTTGGGGGCAATGATCTGGTTTGGCGCCAAGGATGTTACAAATGGGGAAATATCAGCTGGTGAGCTTGCATCATTTGTATTTTATGCAATTATGGTGGCAAGGTCTGTAGCAGTTATATCTGAGATTTACGGTCAACTTCAAAGAGCAGCGGGAGCAACAGAGAGGCTTCTTGAACTTTTATCTGAAAAGCCGCAAATTACTCCCCCTACTCAACCAAAAAAATTAGAGAAAGGAAACCAAACAGTAAGCTTTAATAATGTTAGTTTTAGTTACCCATCAAGACCTACTGAGGTTGCTTTAAATAAGCTAAATTTTAAAGTTAACAAGGGCGAGACTGTCGCAATTGTTGGGCTTTCAGGAGCTGGAAAAACAACTATATTTGAGTTACTCCAGAGGTTTTATGACCCCTCCCAAGGAAGCATTGATGTTGGAGGTATAGATTTAACGAATCTCGACCCAACAAATCTTCGTATGAATATTGGTGTGGTTCCTCAGCAGCCAACACTCTTCTCTGCAGATGTTACTCACAATATTAGTTATGGTAACCCCTCAGCTAGCAAGAACCAAATAAAGCAGGCGGCAAAAGAGGCGTTTGCATTAGATTTCATTGAACAACTTCCAGAGGGATTTAATAGTTATTTAGGTGAGCAAGGTGTCCGTTTATCTGGCGGACAACGCCAACGCATTGCGATTGCTCGAGCTATCCTCAAGGACCCATCAATCTTACTTTTAGATGAAGCCACAAGTGCACTGGATGCGAATAGTGAGCGAAAGGTTCAAGACGCTTTGAAAAAGCTAATGGAGGGCAGAACAACATTAATCATCGCCCACAGACTAGCTACAATTATGCATGCAGATCGTATTTTGCTTATTGATCAAGGGCAACTCATTGCAGAAGGAAACCATCAACACCTCCTAACCGACTCAAAGCTCTATAAGAGACTTTGCGAACTCCAATTTAATCATTAAATTAACTGTTTGACATCAATCTAATTTCAAAAGAATATTTATTAGCAATTAGAATAACTTACTCTATTTTTTAAGGGATAATGTGCATCAAAATTTCAGTAGTTAGTTGATTAAAATATGGTCAATAAATATAGAAATATCTTTAAAAATCTTAAGACGCTTTTTCTTTTACTGTCTCTATTCACAATTAGTTCTCTTGTGTCTTCAGCGTCTCTTTCTTCATTCAAACCTAGCTTTGATTCAATTGAAAGTACGACCGTTAGAAAAGAAGTTTTCTTTAACTATCTTCTTCCAGCAATTCAACAGAAAAATGACGAGATAATTGAAATTAGAAATGCTATCTCGAATAACGAGTTAAGCAATGCTGAATTACTTGACTTAGCAAAAAAATATCGCGTCAATACTCCAGCCTCAAAAGAAGAATTATTAAAAGTAATTGATATACTTCCACCATCCCTTGTTCTCGCTCAAGCAGCGAACGAATCAAACTGGGGAAGATCTAGATTTGCCAAGGAATTTAATAACTATTTTGGTATCTGGTGCTTTTCCAAAGGCTGTGGCGTTGTTCCTATGAACCGAGAAGAAGATGCAACACATGAAGTGGCAAGTTTTAACTCATTAGATGATTGTATTGATTATTATGTGTTAAATATCAATAGAAGCTATGCTTATGAAGACCTTCGTTCAATTAGACAAAATCAACGCGAACAATATCAGCCAATTACAGGAATTATTTTAGCTGAAGGTCTTGGTAACTATGCTTTCCCAGGTGACGAATATATTGAATCAATTAAGTCTGTCATAAACTTTAATCAACTCCAGAGACATGACTTTTTAAACTAGTTAGAATTCTAATAGATATAAAAAAACCCGCTTTAAGCGGGTTTTTTTGAATCAATTTTAGCCTTAAGATTAACGCTTTGAGTACTGCTCACTCTTACGCGCTTTCTTCTTACCCACTTTCTTGCGTTCAACAACACGTGCATCACGAGTCACAAGTCCAGCACTTCTTAGGTCAGAACGCGTCGCCTCATCATAAGCCATCAATGCTCTAGTAACCCCAAGTCTAATTGCACCAGCTTGACCGGTGTCACCACCACCTCTAACCATGATATTGAAATCAAATTTATTATGCATCTCAACGACGTCTAAAGGCTGGTTGATAATCATCGAAGATGTCTCTCTTCCAAAATACTCATCCATAGGTTTTTTATTTACCGTAAAAACCCCTTTACCTTTTGTCATATACACTCTAGCAACGGATGTCTTTCTTCTTCCAGTTGCGTAAAAAACTTCTTTATCTGCCATATTAATATGCCTTAAATATCTAAAAGTTGTGGTTGTTGCGCTGCGTGAGTATGTTCACCACCTGCAAAAACCTTCATTTTTCTTGCCATTTCTCTTCCAAGTGGACCTTTTGGAAGCATTCCTTTAACTGCTTTTTGAATAACTTCTTCAGGCTTCTTGGCGAGTAACTCTTTAAATGGTACTGACTTTAAATTACCTACATATCCAGTATGATGATGATACATTTTGTCATTATATTTATTACCTGTAACCGCAACTTTAGATGCATTTACAATTACAATGTAATCTCCTGTATCAACGTGAGGGGTATATTCTGGTTTATGCTTGCCGCGCAGTCGAGAGGCAACTTCAGTCGCAAGACGACCTAGTGTTTTGCCATCTGCATCAACTAAAAACCAATCTCTTTTTACCTCATCTGCTTTCGCACTAAATGTTTTCATAACTCTTTTATCTTCGTCAGATTAGAACAAGCGCACTATTATAATCACTTTTTATTCTTAATGTAAGTTTTCATATTGCAAATACATCAAATATATAGCGATTAATTTGAGATAGAACTCATCTTATTTTGCAATCAGATCCATATCTTTTTGATAGAGTTTAGTTTCTACATCCATTAATCCAAGTAATGTATGAAATAAACTGTCATGTGTTTGTGGAAGTCCAGCATTTTCTCTTAACTTTTCTTTGTCAAAAACCTCAGATATTGATTCATCTAACCACATAAAGGCAGGAACATTTATCTGTTCATTGGGTGCTATAAAATATGGCATTCCATGTAAATATAACCCCCCTTCTCCTAATGATTCACCATGATCGCTCACATAAAACATGGCAGTATCCGAGTCTTGTGAATTTCTTTTAAGGAGCTCTATCACCTGGGACAGAAAATAGTCTGTGTACAGAATTGTATTATCATAAGCATTACTGATCTGCGCATTGGAGCATTGATTTAATTGATTCGTTTTACAGACTGGCTTGAATACCTCAAATGCTTCTGGATACCTCTTATAGTAAGCCGGCCCATGACTTCCCATAGTATGTAATACAATTAATATGTCTCTTTTATTTTGTTCATCAATGTAATTCTGTAAGTTAATCAGCATTCCTTCATCCCTACATTCAGGATTACAGATAGGATTATTTTCAGAGGATCGATAGTCTTTAAATTCAATTCGATCTGCAACGCTTTTTGAACTGGAGTTATTTTCTAACCAAATTACATTGGCCCCAGCCTGACTGATGAGGTCGAGGACATTACTCATATTTTTACCTTTGACGTGAGAGTAGTTATCACGGTCAAGAATTGAAAACATGCATGGAACAGACAATGCTGTATCAGTTCCACATGAAGTCATAGCTTTAAATGAGATAATATCCTCTTGCTCAAGATAAGGATTCGTTTTACGATCATAGCCATTAATCGACATGCGGTCTCTGCGAGCAGTCTCTCCAATTACAAAGATGACTAATCGTCTTTTATCTGACTTTTTATTGATGATGGCATCTAGGCCAATCTCCTTAAATGGCTTTGCACTTGTCTCTATTTGAGAGTCAATAAACTTTATTGAAGAATACAAAAAATATGTCGGGGTGATATAAAGTCTTAAATCTCGATTTTCCCTAGCAAAAGATGAGTAATGCTTTGAAAAAGACAACACAACAATGACAAAAACAACAATCAGTGCCAATAACATCTTAATTCTTTGCCATAATTGAGTTTTAATTGAAGCTTTGACAAGTTGGATTTTCCATACATAAATTGATGGAATTAGGCCCAATAGACAAAAATAAATTATTGATTTAATGCTAACAAGATCGCTAAATTCACTCGTATCAGTCTCAAAAGTATTGGTGATCATATTATGATCAAACACTATTCCAAAATTATTGGTACTATAAGTCACAACTGCAGAGATAAGCAGCAAGAGGATTAAAATCGGTTTTACAGACCATCTAAAACAAAAAACTATTAGCAATGCGGCCAGAAAAGTGAATATAAATAAAAACAAAGAGCCTAGAAATAACCAGTTTTCAGATAATGGATAAATCTGCAATGTTTTTTCGAAAAATGTAAAATTACCTGTTAAAGTCAGAAATGCTGCAACTAATAATACAAGATTAACTTCTGATAATTTTTTAGAAAAAAGCTGCATCTATTTTGATTGAAAAAAATATTATTATATTATCCATTAGATAACAAAGGAAGTAATGCTTAACTCACACATACACTTAGATTTTGATTCTGTAAATTCACCGTCAAGTTCAACTACTGGGGTTATTATCCCTTCAACTGGGAAAGGCAACTGGGATAGCGTCATCGCTTGCTGTCATTCCAATGACAATAGTTATTTTGCCCTTGGAATTCATCCATGGTTCATAAAAGATCACCAGATGATTGATTTGCACGACCTTGAAGTACGAATTGAGGAGGAAAAGCCCATTGCAGTTGGTGAATGCGGATTAGATTACGCAAAGGTGAAAGATCAAAATACGCAAAGATTCTTTTTTGATGAGCAAGTTGCTTTAGCGACAAGGTTTGACTTACCATTAATCATTCATTCAGTTCAAGCGACTGAAGACGTCACTGACTTACTTAAATCCTATTCAAAATCGCGAGGTGTAGTCCATGCTTATTCTGGAAGTCTTCAACAAGCGGAAAATTTATTAAAAATCAACTTTTCTTTTGGATTTGGAACTTCCCTTACTAATCCTCACGCATACAAACTGCATGACATCGTTAAATTCCTTCCCATCGAATCGATAGTCATTGAAACAGATGATAGGAAAAATCCTGATGAATTAATTCAAGTTGCTGAAAGAGTTGCGAGAATAAAAAAACTATCTGTTGATCAAGTCATAGAACAATGCGATCAAAATACTTTTAATATTTTTAAAATAAGTTGATGGCTGGTAGTTGTGCTCGAACTGAAATATTAGTCGGTCAGTTAGGTTTAGCTCAGTTAGCTGAGTCACATGTCGTTATTGCTGGACTTGGCGGTGTTGGAGGGGCTTGCGCTGAGTCACTTTGTAGGGCCGGAATTGGAGAATTGACCTTAATCGATTTTGATACTGTTGCCAAAACAGATCTGAATCGTCAACTCATTGCGCTTCATTCGACTTTAGGTGAGTCAAAAGTTAATGTCCTTGCTCAAAGACTAAGAGATATTAATCCAGACACTATTATTAATGAAAAAAACCTTTTTATTGATAGCAAAGAGGCTGAGGCAATTGCCAATGATTCCGATTTAGACTTTGTTGCAGACTGTATTGATGCAATTGCCTGCAAAACAAATTTAATTGATGCTTGTAATCGTTCAGATATGCCAATCATATCAAGTATGGGAGCAGGCGGAAGACTTGATCCGACCAAAGTCACAATCTCAAGAATGGATAAAACAGAATATTGCGGCCTAGCTCGAGAATTGAGAAGACAACTCAGAAATAAACACGCCTCATTAAAGTTTCCGGTTGTTCATTCTACAGAAGTACAAATTAAAGCGCTTCCTCATGAGGCAGTTAATGAAACTGATCTTTCGCCACCAGGAAGACCACGAGCAGTCAATGGAGCTATATCTTATATGCCAAATATTTTTGGTTTAATGATGGCAGGACACATTATTCAAACTATACTTAGATCATGATTAACTTTCTTTTAAATATGCGATGGTGAGAACTGAAAGCCCAATTTGTGACTTCGATTTACCTGCAGTTGATTTCAAGCTAAAAGGGGTAGATGGAAAGCACTATGACTTAAATTCGCTCAAGGGTCCAAATGGCTTATTGATTATGTTTATCTGTAATCATTGTCCCTATGTGAAATCTATTATTAATAGAATAATTAGAGATACAAGTGAGCTTAAAAGACTGGGTGTAAACAGCGTTGGTATTATGTCAAATGACCCAAATGATTATGAAGAAGACTCGTTTGAGAATATGAAAAAAATTGCATCAGATCTCAATTTTCCTTTTCCCTACCTAATTGATGAAACACAGGAAGTTGCAAGGTCTTATGGCGCGGTCTGTACCCCAGATTTTTTTGGATACAACAATAATCTTGGTCTCCAATATAGGGGAAGACTTGATGAATCTAGAAAGGAGTCTGTGACAGATGCAAAACGAGAGCTATTTGAAGCAATGAGCACCATTGCTAATACTGGAAAAGGACCAGTAGATCAAATTCCTTCCATGGGTTGTTCAATTAAGTGGTTTGATTAATAATACTTATTAATCCATTTTTAATCCGTATTCACCTCGTCTCCATGCATAGAGCTAAATCAAGGTATAATACTGCCCTTTATTTTTACAGCCCTCCCTCATCATGTCTGAACATGTATCAAGCATTACATTTAACAATTTTGGCCTTTCTAAAGAAATAATTAAAGTACTTGATGATGTGGGATATGAAACACCTTCTGCAATTCAAGAACAATGCATCCCTCACCTTCTTGATGGTCATGATGTCATTGGTCAAGCTCAAACTGGAACAGGCAAGACGGCAGCATTTTCTCTACCTCTAATAGACAGAATAGATATAAGCAATAATCAGGTTCAGCTCCTAGTATTAGCGCCAACAAGAGAGCTTGCTATTCAAGTTTCTGAGGCAATTCAAACCTACTCAAGACATCTAAGAGGCTTTCATGTTCTTCCTATATATGGTGGACAGTCTTATGATGTTCAGCTCAGACCCCTCAAAAGAGGTGTCCATGCCGTTGTAGGAACGCCAGGAAGAGTTATGGATCACTTAAAAAGAGGTACTCTTAAGTTAAATTCACTCAAAGCTCTTGTCTTAGATGAGGCAGATGAAATGCTAAGAATGGGCTTTATTGATGATGTTAAATGGGTGATGGAAAAACTCCCCAAAGAACGCCAAATTGCTCTTTTTTCAGCAACAATGCCAGATGTTATTAGACGGGTTGCTGAAAAATTTCTTAATAATCCTAAAATAGTAAAAGTAAAAACAAAAACTGCTACAGCAAAAACAATTAGCCAAAGATACTGGCTTGTTGGCGGAGTTCATAAACTAGATGCACTAACGAGAATTCTAGAGGTTGAGTCCTTTGATGCACTTTTGATTTTTGTTAGAACGAAAACTGCAACGGTAGACTTAGCAGAAAAACTATCAGCTCGAGGATTTACGGCTGAAGCAATCAACGGCGATATAGCCCAGAACCAAAGAGAGAGAATCATTCAGCAACTCAAAAATGGAAAAATTGATATATTGATTGCAACTGACGTTGCTGCAAGAGGTCTCGATGTTGAGCGAATTTCTCACGTTGTAAATTATGACATACCACAAGATCCTGAGTCCTATGTTCATAGGATTGGAAGAACTGGAAGAGCGGGTAGAGAGGGCAAAGCAATTCTTTTTGTGGCGCCTCGTGAGAGAAGGATGCTTAAGACAATTGAAAGAATTACACGTCAGCCGATTGAGCCAATGATGCTCCCTTCAGCAAAAATTATTAATGAACAAAGAATCATTAACTTTAAACAAAGAATTACCAATACCCTAGAAAACCAAGATTTAACAATTTTTGAAGAACTGGTACTTAGCTACCAAAAAGAACATGAAGTTGACGCATTTAAGATTGCTTCTTCATTGGCGCTAATGGCTCAAGGGACCGAGCCGCTTCTTCTTAATGAGAAAGAAATTAATCAACCCAAGTTTGACTCAGATAATAAAAATAAAATTTCAATTTCAATTTCAGCTGACCCACTAAAAGATAATCCCTCAATTCAGATGCGTAGATACAGAATTGCAGTTGGACGAAAAGATAACATTAAACCTGGAAATATTCTTGGTGCAATAGCAAATGAAGCAGAGATTAGTAGCGCCTTTATTGGAGCAATTCAAATCTTTCAGGATTTCACAACGGTTGACTTACCAGATGAGATGCCAAAAGAGACTCTTGCTATTCTTAAGAATACAAGAGTTTTTGATAAGAAACTGAACATAGAGGAACTTTCGGAAAAAAATAATACTACCGCTCCTCGTGATTCAAAGAGTCACTTTAAAAGAGAACACTCAAAAAGAAAAGGGAATAGAAAGCCACGCTCAAATAGAGATAAAAAATTTTCAAGAAGTAGGTCCAGAAAATAGCCTCAAAATACTGCTGCAATCAAATTAATATACATTTTTGAATTTTTAGGTTAAAATTACTACCGCTGGTTAATATTCAGCTGATTTTTATGTTGTGTTGTTGTTTCATTGTATGACGGTTTCACAGTAATTTGGGTTGGTTGCGTCTTTTCCATGTTTTATTTTTTTTTAGGAGACTGCATGTCTACAACAACAGGACGCGTCAAATGGTTTGATGCAAAAAAAGGTTTTGGTTTTATTGAGCAAGAAAGTGGTGATGATGTATTTGTTCACTTCAGAGCTATTCAAGGTGATGGTTACAAATCACTAGAGGAAGGTCAAGAAGTAGAATTCGAACTTGAAGATGGCGCTAAAGGCCCTCAAGCTGCTAACGTAGTAGCGAAATAATTTAAGAATTATTTTATAAAAACCCAGCCTCGGTGCTGGGTTTTTAAATTAACGCTTTGTTTTAAACTGTTTTTTGGATTATTAAATCTAAAATTAGCTCAGCTTTAATTTAAATCTCTTATTTGTTTTGAGTATAGATTTGTTTGTCTTATTTCTTAAGGCTTACTATTCTATTAATCAATCCACGCCTGTTAAAGAGCCCGTGTTACATATATAATTACAGCAAACACAGGAATCTATGAAGACATTTTACTGGTACGACTATGAAACTTTTGGTCTTTCACCAAGAGTCCAAAGAATTGCTCAATTTGCTGGAATTAGAACAGATGAAAATCTAAATGTTATTGATGAGCATATGTTTTACTGTAAACCCACTCATGACTCTCTGCCATCTCCTGAAGCATGTGCAGTAACAGGAATTACTCCTCAATTGTGTGAAAAAAAAGGTCTTATTGAGCATGAATTTATAAAGAAAATTCATGCTGAATTCTCGAAGTCTGAAACCTGTATTGTTGGATACAACTCAATTGCATTTGATGATGAATATACAAGACATACTCTTTTTAGAAACTTCATAGACCCATATTCTTGGCATTGGCAAAATGGTAATGCAAGATGGGACATACTTAATGTGGCAAGATTTTGCTATGCTCATAAAGAAAAAGGAAGCCTTAATTGGGTCATCAATGAAAAAAATAGACCTATCTTTAAACTTGACAATTTAGCGCCAGCTAATAACATTGAACATGCTAATGCTCATGATGCAATGGCTGATGTTAGGGCTACAATTGGTATTGCAAAGATTATAAAAGACACTCAGCCAAAGTTTTTTGATTATGCTTTAAGCCTAAATGATAAAAAAGAAGTGGGTAGATTAGTGAAACCTCTTCACCCCATGCTCTTAACATCTTCTTCTTTCGGCTATAAATCTTCATTTACAAGACTTGTTACTGCGATTTGTAACCATCCTAAATACAATGATCGTGCGATTGTCTTTAATCTGAATCAAGACCCTGAAATTTTTTTAGAGTTAGAGGTCGAAGAATTAAAAACATTAACATTTTCAAAAAAATCAGATTTACCTAAAGGTATAGAAAAGCTTGATCTTAGTGAGCTAGTCTATAACAAAAGCCCAATGTTTGTATGCAGTCCAAATTCAGATAGCTTTAAAATCTCACCAATTTTGATTGATAAATTTCAATTAAATTTGGAAAAATGTCTGAAAAATTTGCGATTTATTCAACAGAATAAACAAAATATTGAAGACAAAGTACATGCAATTTACAATAATGACTCTGACAGAGAGCAAAGCGGAGATGTTGACCAGTCTTTATATGATGGCTTTATAAGTAACAATGATCGAGCAATTTGTAATGAGATTCAAAATCTTTCACCAACTCAATTAGCTAATTATTTACCGGCATTTGAAGACAGAAAATTAGTAAAGTTATTTTTAAATTTTAAGGCACGAAACTATCCACAACTACTGAGTGAATTTGAACAAGAACAATGGTTTGAAATAGTTCAAGCCAGAATTCAGAGTGGTGAAAATGGATTTCTTTCAATTGATAGCTTTGAAAGAAGCCTAGAAAGTCTTAGGGAAAGCCATCCTGGAAGAGAAGACCTTTGGAAAGAGCTTGAAGATTATGCACAATCATTTATCTGATAGCGAGAGCTAGTTATTGATAAATATGTAAAAATTAAGTATAATATTTGGCCATAGTTTAATCAATAAAAAGGTTCAAATGAACGCAGAAACAAGAAGTGAAATGTTTGGTAGGCTTTTAAAGCAAATACCAAATCCAACAACTGAACTTAACTACTCAACATCATTTGAACTCCTAGTCGCTGTTACGTTATCGGCACAAGCTACTGATAAAAGTGTTAATCAAGTCACAGATATCTTGTTTCCTCTTGCAAATACCCCAGAAACTATATTTGAGCTTGGTGAAGACACTGTAAGAGAAACAATTAAATCTATAGGTCTATTTAATTCAAAAGCTAAACATATCATTCAGACTTGCAGAATATTGATTGATAAATATAACTCTGAAGTTCCGGAAACTAGAAAGGAGCTTGAGGCTTTACCTGGTGTTGGCAGAAAAACTGCAAATGTAGTACTAAATACAGCATTTGGTCAACCAACTATTGCAGTAGATACGCACATATATAGAGTCGCTAACAGAACTGCTATCGCATCTGGGAAAACTGTATTGGAAGTTGAAAAGAAACTCATTAAATTTATACCAGATGAATTCAAAGTTCCAGCTCACCATCTTATGATTCTTCATGGTAGATATGTGTGTAAAGCAAGATCGCCGCACTGTACAGATTGCACCTTACTGGATTTGTGTGAATACGAAGAGAAAAATATTTAAACAATATTAAGTGTTCACTTCTGACAGATCTAAGCAGAGGCAATATCTAAAACAAGCCTGGGAAAAATATACTAAACAGGAACAACTAGAACCATTGGAACTGCAATTAGCCAAGATAGTTGAAAAGCATCCAGAATATCAAAACTTGATCAATAACTTAAATTCAGAGTATTTTCCCGAACAAGGCAAAACCAATCCATTTCTTCATATAAATCTGCATTTAACTCTCCAAGACCAGCTGACAATGGACCAGCCAAAAGGAATTAGAGGAATTCATAATAAACTTTTAGTAAAGATCAAAGATGAGCATGAAGTAGAACATTTGATGATGGAGCATATAGCAGAAATGATTTTCAACGCTCAAAAAAATAAAACAACTTTTGATCTTGATGGGTACATTAACGCTCTAAAGGAGCTTTAAAGATTGATTAATACTATATATAGGTTTCTAAGAACTCTTATATATTAAACCCACTCAACAAAATTTCTGAGCAATTGAAGACCATCACTTTGTGATTTTTCAGGATGAAATTGAACCGCAAATACTTTGTCAATAGCTATTGCAGAAGCGAATGAATGTCCATATTCAGTTGTTCCCACCACACAGGTAGTGTCAGTCGGATTAACGTAATAACTATGAACACTATAAAAACGGCTATTATTATCAATTTTATACCAAAGTGGATGTTTTTTAACTTGATTAACGTTATTCCAACCCATATGTGGTATTTTTAAATCACTATTATTAAATTTAACCACATTTCCTGGTACTATTGAAAGTCCATTTGTGCCATTATTTTCTTCACTATATCCGAATAATAACTGAAGTCCAAGACAAATTCCCAAGAATGGTTTCGATTCGGAAGATAATTTTATTTCATTTATCAGCGCGTTGGATTCAAGCGCTCTCATGCAAGATCCCATTGCCCCTTGTCCTGGGAATACCACTCTATCTGAATCTCTTATGACTTTTGGGTCACTAGTCAGAATGCACTCATCATTGGGCGCGACATATTCTAATGCTTTTTGAACGGAACGAACATTTCCCATTCCATAGTCAACAATTGCAATTGTCTGCATGTTGCCCTTCCTGTTAACCTTCTATAGTGAACCCTTGGTTGAGGGAATTATATTTGATTGTCTCTCATCTGGAGTTATTGCCATTCGAAGCGCTCTACCAAATGCCTTAAACACTGTTTCAGCTTGATGATGCGAATTAATTCCCTTTAGATTATCAATATGAAGAGTTACCAACGAGTGATTAACGAATCCTTGAAAAAACTCTCTAATAAGATCAAGATCAAACGAGCCCACTCTATCTCTTGTAAACTTTACACTGAGATCCAATCCCGGTCTTCCTGATAAGTCAACAACGACTCTTGATAATGCCTCATCAAGTGGAACATAGGCGTGTCCATATCGAGTCAGTCCTTTTTTATCGCCCACTGCCTCAAAAAAGGCTTGTCCGAGGGTTATTCCGATATCTTCAACTGTGTGATGATCATCAATTTCAGTATCCCCTTGACAGTCTATGGTCAGATCCACCAATCCGTGACGAGCAATTTGATCTAACATATGATCTAAAAATGGAACACCTGTTTCAATTTTAGAATTACCAACGCCATACAGCTCAAGACTTACTTTGATGTCAGTTTCGTTTGTTTTGCGCTCTTTTATAATCATAATTTAATTTTATCTTATGAAATATAGTCTCTGATGAGTATTTCCGCTATTTGAATTGTGTTCAGAGCCGCACCTTTTCTAATGTTATCCGAAACAACCCACATATTTAACCCATTATCAAAACTAATGTCTTCCCTTATCCTGCTAACATAGGTCGCATCATTGTTAGTCGCTTCAGAAAATGGAGTTGCATAACCCCCATCCTCTCTTTGATCCATCACTACCACTCCATCAGCATTTTCGAGTAGATTCCTAGCGTCATCTGCACTAATTTTCTCTTTTGTTTCTATGTGAACAGCCTCAGAATGACCATATACCACTGGAATTCTGACCGCTGTCGGATTCACCAGAATACTTTCATCCTCGAAGATTTTTTGTGTCTCCCAGACCATTTTCATCTCTTCTCTTGTGTATCCATTCTCTTGAAAAGTATCTATATGGGGTATTGCATTAAATGCTATTTGCTTAGGATAGACATCTATTTCAACATCATTACCATTGAGTAAGTTAGCAGTTTGAGTTGTGAGTTCTGTAATTGCCTCCTTGCCACTTCCTGAAACTGCTTGATATGTGGCAACATTAATTCTCGAAATACCTACTGCATCATATATTGGCTTAAGAGCAACCAACATCTGAATCGTTGAACAATTTGGATTAGCAATAATGTTGCGATTTGTATAGTTAGCGATTGCATGAGGATTCACTTCTGGAACAACTAGGGGAATATCCTCATCTCGTCTAAAATGTGAAGTATTATCAATGACAATACAGCCTTGTTTTGCTGCAATAGGGGCATATTTTTCAGAAATACTTCCTCCGGCTGAAAACAATCCAATTTGAACCTTTGAAAAATCAAAAGTATCAAGATCTTCAACAACCCATGACTTGCCCTGGCAAGAGACCTTGCTACCAGCTGATCGTTTTGAAGCTAAAGGGTATAAATTTTCAATAGGAAAGTTTCTCTGATCAAGAATTGAGATTAGAGTTTCACCAACTGCACCAGTTGCTCCAACAATAGCTACGTTATATTTTTGGCTCATAATGTTCTAAGAGGTAAAAAAGACTATAGATTATAAAGTACTAGACTTAATTTTCATAAATATATACAACACTTTTGTCTATTTATTGCTTTAAATCAAGAAAATACTCTGATTTTTGATAAATCTTGGAATTCTCCATTGTAATTAAACAGAATTATCGACTTCGATAAATTGATGCTGCAATTTGAATTTAGAGCAAAGATGATTGCATAGTGACTGAACTCCAAATCGTTCGGTTGCATGATGTCCAGCTGAGATATAGGTAATACCATTTTCTTTTGCTATTGCAGGTGTTCTTTCAGACACCTCTCCACTCAAGAATAAGTCAACTTTAAGTTTTATGGCTTCATCAATAAAGCCCTGCGCTCCGCCAGTACACCAGGCAATCTTGTTTATTGATTTTTTCATATAGCCAAATAACTGAGGCGCCCTTCCTAATTCTCTCTCAATTAAACTCGAAAAACTCTTTAAATCAGTTTTTAATTCACCCTGCCAAAGATAACTGTCTTCAACTGGTTTTATTTTTTTTATTCCAAGGATTCTACCTAATTCAATATTATTCCCCACTTCAGGATGATCATCGAGTGGGAGGTGGTATCCAAAAAGATTGATATTGTTATTAATCAGCAAGGCAATCTTCTTTCGCTTCGCGCCAGTTATTACATTAGATTCATTGTCCCAAAAAATACCGTGGTGAACAAAAATAGCATCCGCTTTTTCTTCAATTGCACGCTCAATAAGATCTAGATTCGCACTAACGCCACTTACAATTTTATTAATAGTCTCAGACCCTTCAATTTGAAGTCCATTAGGGCCATAATCCTTAAAATTTTTTACATTTAGGAAGTTATGACAATAATTATCTAGATCATCTCTATGAATCATAGTAATTCCTGAGTGCATCTAAAAGGCTGTTATTCTCACCTAGCTCACTAACACTGATACGAATGAAATTTGCTAACTCAGAGCCTCTAGAAAAGCCTTTTACCAATATCCTATTCTCTTTAAGGGCACTGTGCAGAGAATGTGCGTCCTCAGAATGAACAAGAATAAAATTGGTTTGAGAGGGGTAGACTTTGAATTTAGGAAATAATGAAAGCTCATGAGTAAGGCGCCTTCTCTCTTCGATAATTATTTGTGCATTATTAAGTATTCGCTGCTTATATTTAAGCAGAAAATTTGCACTAGTTTGAGTTAAGGCATTTATATTATAAGGAAGTCTCAACTTGTTTAATTGCGCTATTGTTTCTTGGTCACCAATTAAAAGGCCCAACCTCAGTCCAGCAAAACCGATTTTTGAAATTGTCCTTAAAACTAGCAAGTTAGGAAAATTTGAAATTTCGGATAAAAAACTTTTGTCTGAATAAGCGTAGTATGCTTCATCGAGAACAACCATGCCGCTAGTTGACTTAATAATTTCAATAATAGCGCCATAATCAAAGGAATTGCCTGTCGGGTTATTAGGGTAAGCAATAAAAATTATCTTTGGCTTCTCTCTTTCGATGACCAAAAGTGCTTCGCTTAAGTTAATGTCAAAATTAGAATCTAATGGAACCCCGAAGTAGTCTAAATGAACATACTTTGATACTAGTTCATACATCACAAAACTTGGCTCAAAGCTCATTATTAAATCATCTTTACTGCAAGCAAGTGCTAGAAGCTGAATTAGCTCATCCGAGCCATTTCCAAGGAGAATGCCAAACTCATCCGGAATATCCATTAAGGCTCTAAGAGTATCTTTAAGTTCACTCGGATCAGCCTCAGGATACCTATTGATCTCAGACTGTTCGATGCGTTTCAAGAATTCAACTTTCAAGTTTTCAGGCACCCCAAAAGGACTCTCCATTGCATCTAACTTGATCATATCCTTTGAGACAGGGACATGATAAGCGTCGATATTTTTTATATCAGATCTTAGCCATTGTTCAATAAAGGTCATATTGGTTTTGATGAAGTTCTGTTCGGATGATATTGCATTTTACCAAGCTTTTTTGCGTTTAATAGACATTGATAAGTATACTGAAGTGCCTTACTACAAGCCACATCAACATCATCACCGCTAGCAATAGAAGCAGAAATTGCACTGGACAGGGTGCAGCCTGAACCGTGATATTTATTTGGTAATTTATCATAAGTGAACTTTTTGACGAGCTTAGATTCATGATAAAGGCGATGCTCAATTTCAACTTCTGAGCTATCAGAGGTAGTGACAAGAATCCAGGGACAATTGAGGCTCGCAACTGCTGCTTGCTCATTCAAGCCAGGAGCGAGGGCATTCAGTTCAGCTAGATTTGGTGTTAGCAATAAACAAAGAGGGAAAAGCTGATTTTTCATAGCTTCCATCATCTCAGTAGAACTTAAATTTTCATTGGTTCCTGAAATTAAAATAGGGTCTAGAACAATATTCAGTCGTTTTTTATCTTTAAGCAGTTTAGAAATAGCGATAATTTGACTGGATGATCCCAAAAGACCAATTTTTACTGTATTGAAGAACATATCCTCATCAATTAAATTAAATTGATGCTCCAATAGCTCATTGTTTGTAATCTCTAATAAATCTATTTTTTGAGTATTTTGAGCGGTTAGTATAGTAATAATTGGAAGCGGAGTCAGTCCAAATTGATTGATAGTCTCAATATCTGCAGCTATCCCAGCAGCCCCTGATGGATCTAAGCCTGAAAATACTAAAACTGAATCAGCTTTAGGCCTATCCATGTATTATTGGGTTTCTTTTTGAATTAAATAATCGATTACTTCAAAAATCTTCTCTTCACTGCCTGCACTTGTTGCGTTAACCATATACTTGCCATTTACAATGAAAGCTGGAACCCCGGTAATACGGTACTTATATGTATTAGCTTTTGCTTTGTTAACTGCAACCTTAACTGGAAATGACTCGTAAACTTTATTTGCTTTAGTTTCGTCGACTCCATTTAATGCTAACCATGTCACAAAATCTTGTTGAGTTTTAAAGTTCAATTTCTGGATATGAATCGCATTGAATAATGCAGAATGCAATCGATCAAGCTCACCCAACTCCTCTAGTACATAATAAAAAGTAGATCCGTACTCCCATCCAGGAAAAACAGCTGGCTGAAGCACTAATTGAGCTGAACTATCCATAGTCTGCATCCAATCTTCGAGCATAGGATGAACGGAGAAACAATGAGGGCAAAAATACCAAAACAACTCTCTAACTTCAACCTGATCTCCAGTTTCAGTTTTTACCGGCTTATCTAAAACAACATAATTTTTTCCAGCAACAAACTCTGCCTGAGTCGTGTTGGTAAAAAAAACAAAAACTGATAGAACAATTAATGAGATTAGTGCTGTTATTTTTTTCATATTATTGGTCATTTTTATTTCAAAAATAAATTATATATAAATTTACTTAATCTCATGAATTATTTATATGAATAATTATCTTTCAGGTAACGAATTTAAATAAGATTAATTATATAGTTTATCAATATTATACTTGTGCAAATCAAAATTCTGATTACTCTGTAAATCTTCCCAAAGGCTTGAATAAGGAACCTTTGTTTCGGGATGAATGCCTTCAGGATTAAGTTCAAAAAGAGGAGCTAAGACAAATGCGAACTTAAGAATATCTTTTCGAGGAATGTTTAATTTTTCATCGATTAAGTCATCGTACAAAACAAGGTCAATGTCAATAATCCTTGAAGAAAATTTTGGAAGCTTTCGATTTCTTCCAAGCGAGTCTTCAATTTGATGCAAAATATGTATAACTTCAGATGGATTTTTTTGAGTTTTAACATTAACTCCAACATTATAAAAATCATTACCCTTAAAGCCTTCAGAAGGACTCTCAAAAATTGAAGAAGTAGTAATTTTATTAAAAAAAGGTTGGAGCTGATCTAGTGCTAAACGAATATTTTTTCGTCTATCTTGATTTGAGCCAATATTAAGATGCAGCTGGCTCATTAATTTTTTGACCTCTCGATAATTACTCCAACTCCTTCAGCACCAGTAATTGCTTCACCTTTATTAAGCTTTAATTTAACCCAGTTAACATTAAATTCATTTAGAATGATCTGGCAAATTCTCTCTGCCAAAGTTTCAACAAGTTCAAATTTTGACTCACGAACAAAACTGGCAACTCGTTTGCAGACGTTTTTATAGTTAAGGGCCTGATCAATATGATCAGTTTCTGCTGCGGCAGAAATATCATACGACATCTCTATATCTAAAACAATATCTTGACGAATGTTCTTTTCCCAATCATAAATACCTATTACCGTATCAACTTTGAGCCCTTGAACAAAAACAATATCCATAATTAAAATAAATTTATTAAAACTCTAATGATACCTTTGTGATATCCACTAATAACCACAATAAATTGCTTACATTGATATAATTCGCGGATAGATTGAAATTTCGTTTTAAGAAATAACAGGAGAATTTATTGTTATATTTTTTAATTTGTAGCTACTTACTTGGATCGATCTCTAGTGCAATAATCACTTGTAAGATTTGCAATCTACCTGACCCAAGAACCACAGGCTCCAGTAATCCAGGTGCTACAAATGTTCTTAGAATTGGCGGGAAAAAAGTTGCAGCATTTGTTCTTATATTTGATGGCCTTAAGGGGGCTATACCTGTCTTGCTTGCTCATTATTTTGGGCTAAACTTGTTTGAATTAACAATTATTCTCCTTAGTGCTTTTCTAGGACATGTTTTTCCAATTTACTATGGATTTAAAGGTGGTAAAGGTGTGGCAACATACCTTGGAGGACTTATAGGATTAAATTTTTTTGTAGGATTAACATTTTCAATTATATGGCTTATCGTTGCTAAAATAATGAAAGTATCATCCATTGCAGCCTTAACTGCAACACTCCTATCTCCGATATATTTTTATTTCATAACCAATCATGATGTTAGAGCAACTATGGTTATTTTTCTTATAAATCTTTTTATCCACTTTACTCACCGTGAGAATATTAGAAGAATTATGAATGGCGAAGAGGGTGTGATTGGCTCTTAGTTAAAAAAAACCTTCGGAGCTAGACTTGTTAAGCTACCTTTCTACTCAGTCTTGATACTTACACCACGATTGAGCATTAAATTAGCGGCAAAGGCTAAAACAATTATCATAAATATAGGGACTAAAAAAGCCTTCCATAATTCTACAGATCCTATGCCTAAAAAACCTAACCTGAAAGAATCCATCATATAAAAGATAGGATTAAATACTGACAAACCCTGCCAGAAGCTTGGCAAAATATCAATACTATAGAACATTCCACTAAGATAGGTTAGTGGCAATAGAACAAAGTTTGGAATTATAGAAACATCATCAAAGGTCTTCGCGAAAACAGCATTGATAAAGCCAGCTAATGCAAACATAATTGATGTTAAAAAGAAAGTTACTGCAATTATTAACAGGCTATAAATTTTAATTTCTACAAAAAAAGAAATTGTAAATGTTACAGCTGCGCCAACACAGAATCCTCTAGCAACACCACCACTCACAAAGCCTAATAATATCACCCAATTTGGCGTAGTAGATACCAGTAATTCTTCAAAGCTATTATTGTATTTTGTCATAAAGAATGAGGACACCGTATTTGCATATGATTGCATAATTACTGTCATTAAAATGATTCCAGGAACGATGAAATCAAGATAATCAATCCCCCGCATCTGGCCTATTCTTGATCCCATCAGTCCGCCAAAAATAAGCAAGTAAAGTGAGGTTGTTATAACTGGTGGCACTATTGTTTGAACCCAAATTCTGGAAAACCTCAGTATCTCTTTAATAACAATAGTCTTATATGCAATCCACATAAATTAGCTAGTAATTGATAAAAAAAGTGACTCTAAGCGATTTTGAGAGCTTCTCAGATGAGAAACATTTACATTTTGAGCTGTTAGAGCTGAAACTACATCTGAGATTGTTATGCCTTCGCCTTGAGAAACTTGTAATGTATTTTCATCTATTACCTCACAATCGCAGTTACTTATTTCAATATTCTCAGATAACTTTTCAATAGTATCAATAATAATTACTTGCCTCTTCGCTTTAGAGAGGAGTTTTTTCATATTAGACTGCTCAACTAAAACACCATTATTAAGAATTGCAATATTTCTACACAAGGACTCAGCCTCTTCCAAATAATGAGTAGTCAAGATGATAGTCATGCCCTCTTTATTGAGCTGCGTAAGATAATGCCACATTGATTGTCGTATCTCAACATCAACTCCAGCTGTTGGCTCATCTAAAATCAAAATTTTAGGCTTATGCATTAAAGCTCTTGCAAGCATTAAACGCCTTTTCATTCCTCCAGATAGGGACTGAGCAACATCAAAACGCCTGTCCCACAATTCCATTTTTTTTAAAAGAACTTCAGCCTGAATTTTAGCTTCATTTCTAGGGATGCCAAAATAACCACCCTGGTTAATTAAAATTTCGATATTTGGCTCATGAGGATTAAAATTAAACTCTTGAGGCATCAGGCCAATCATTTGCTTAATTTCATTCACATGCTTTTTTTGATTCAATCCATCGATTACCACTTTCCCAGAAGTGCTTTTTAACAGTCCCGAGATGATTCCAATTACTGTTGTTTTGCCAGCGCCATTGGAGCCCAATAATGCAAAAAAATCTCCCTTCTCTACTTTTAGATTGATACCTTTTAAAGCTTCAAGATTATTGGAGTATGTTTTGGCTAGGTTATCAGTAGAAAGAGCGAGAGGCATAAATGAATGGAGGCAAAAAAAATTAAAAGGAAATGTGGATTATTTATCAATTTATGATATAAATTAATTTTAACATTAATCGCCTTTCATTGAGTAAATTTGGGATAATTACATTGTTCAAATATAAAGCTATTTAATAGTACAAATGCCTACCAAAAAAAAAGTAGAGTTACCTGATATTGGTGATTTCGATGCTGTAGATATTATCGAAGTTCTTGTCAAGGTTGGAGATACTGTAAATGAAAATGACAGCATCATCACACTTGAGACCGATAAAGCTACAATGGAAATACCAGCCCCCTTTTCAGGAAAGGTCACTAGCCTTGAAGTAAAGGTTGGAGACAAGGTAGCGAAAGGTGATCTAATACTGACTCTCGAAACTGAATCAGCTCCTACAGATGAAGTAGAAGAACCTAAAAAATCTGATAACAAGATCAATGATGATAAAGAACCAGCAATCACCTCAACGATATCAAAAGATAATGCAAAACAAAAAGATGAAGTTTCACTTATAACAGATTCAAACTCCCATGCATCGCCTTCAATTAGAAAACTAGCTAGAGAACTCGGAGTGAGTCTATCTAGAATAAATGGAACAGGAAAAAAAGGTAGGATTCTTGAGGAAGATTTAAAATCCTTTGTAAAAGAGCTCGTCACTCATGGGACTTCAAATGAAGAAGTGGAAACAATACCTTTATCAAGAATCAAGAAATTGTCTGGCAAACATCTTTCTAATTGCTGGAATACAATCCCACATGTCACCCAATTTGATGAAGTAAATATCGATCAGTTAGAAAAATTTCGTAAGCATCAAAAAGAAAGAAATATCAAGTTAAGCCCTCTAGTTTTTATTATGAAGGCAGTTGTTCAAGTATTAAAGCGCTATCCCAATTTCAATGCCTCTTTGGATGAAGGTGGTGAAAATCTCATACTTAAGAAATATTTTAATCTAGGAATAGCTGTGGATACTCCAAATGGTCTTCTAGTTCCAGTTGTTAAAGATGTTAATAAAAAGTCACTGATTGAGCTTTCAGAAGAGCTTGCAGATATTTCTTTGAGAGCAAGAGAAGGTAAGCTTAATTCAAGTGAAATGAAGGGTGCTGGTTTCACAATATCCAGTTTAGGAGGGATTGGTGGAACACAATTCACACCAATAATTAACTCTCCAGAAGTTGCAATTTTAGGTGCATCAAAAACTCAAATTAAACCTATATGGAATGGGAGCTCTTTTGAGCCAACTGCGATGATTCCTTTGGCACTTTCTTATGACCATAGAGTAATTGATGGCGCCGAGGGAGCAAGGTTTATGGCTGAACTAAATCAAATCTTAAGTAATATTATGGAGATGTTATTATGATTAAAACTCAAGTTTTAGTTATTGGATCTGGTCCTGGTGGATATACTGCAGCTTTTAGAGCTGCAGACTTAGGTAAAGAAGTGACTCTGATTGAGCGCCACGAATCATTAGGTGGGGTTTGCCTCAATGTTGGCTGTATTCCATCCAAATCACTCCTTCATACAGCTGAAGTAATTAATGAAAGTAAGCATGCAAGTGAACTTGGGATAACTTTTTCAAAGCCTAAAATTGATCTTGATGGTGTTAAAAAAAATAAAGATGGCATAGTGAACAAGCTTACAGGTGGCATCCAGGCACTTGCCAAAGCAAGAAAAGTAAAAGTTATTACTGGATATGCCAAATTCTTATCTAAAAACCAGGTTAACCTTGATGGAACTGATGAAGTTATAGAATTTGAACAGTGCATTATTTCTGTAGGATCAAGGGTTACTAAGTTCCCTATGTTTCCTTTTGAGGATAAAAGAGTCATGGATTCGACTGATGCTCTTCTATTGGATGATATACCGAAACGAATGCTAGTTATTGGTGGTGGAATTATTGGCCTAGAAATGGCTACAATTTATGATGCTCTTGGCACTGAAATTACGATTGTTGAACTCGGAGGTCAAATCATTCCTGCTGCTGATAAAGATATTGTTAATCCTCTCTTTAAGAAAGTTAAGAAAAATTATACAAATATCTTTTTAAATACCAAAGTCACTTCAATGTCTCCATTAAAGAAAGGTATTAAGGTTGTTTTTGAAGGTAAAGATGCACCTGAGTCAGATACTTTTGATAAGGTCTTAGTTGCAGTTGGAAGAACACCTAATGGAAAGCTCATAGATGCCGAAAAAGCTGGTGTTAATATTAATGACAATGGCTTCATTGAAACAAACAAACAAATGAAAACTAATGTTGAAAACATCTACGCAATTGGGGATGTTGTTGGCCAACCAATGCTTGCTCATAAGGCAGTTCATGAGGCTAAAGTTGCCGCTGAAGTTATTTGTGGTGAAAAGTCTGGTTTTGATGCTCTGACTATTCCTTCTGTGGCTTATACAGATCCAGAGGTTGCCTGGACAGGCAAAACTGAAAAGGAGCTTAAAGAAGCTGGAATAGCGTTTGAAAAAGGCGTTTTTCCGTGGGCTGCATCTGGAAGAAGTTTGAGTATTGGAAGAACTGAAGGAGTATCAAAAAGCCTTTTTGATTCCAATTCAGGTAAGATTCTCGGCATGGGCATATGTGGAACAAATGCAGGCGACTTAATCGCAGAGGCCAGCCTAGCAATTGAAATGGGTTGTGATATGAGTGATATTGCTTTAACTATTCATGCCCACCCAACATTATCAGAAACTACTGCGTTTGCAGCAGAAATGGCTGAAGGAACAATCACAGACTTAATACCGCCAAGGAAAAAGAAAGTAGGTTAAATATGGATATTCAAGAAGCAAGAAAAAATGTGATTGAGCAACAAATAAGGCCTTGGGGTGGGCTAAATGTAAGAGCTAATCAAGCACTTTCAGATATTCCACGGGAGAACTTTGTGCCTGAGGAGTATCAAAAACTCGTGTTTGCAGATATCGAAATACCCCTCAATGAGTCAGACAAGATGCTCTCTCCAAAAATAGAGGGAAGAATTTTAGATAGTCTTAATCTTCAAGGCAATGAAGATATTCTAGAGGTTGGTACTGGAAGTGGCTACTTAACATCAGTTCTATCAAAACTATCAAACTCAGTGACAAGCCTAGAAATTGAGCATGACTTATACGTTAAAGCAAAACAGAATATAAGTAAACTTAAGCTAAACAACACTTCACTTATTCATGAGGCTTTTGACTGTTCAAATTTTAAAGAGGGGCAGTTTGACACAATTATCATTGGTGGTGCCCTCCCCAACATAGGGGATGATTTAAAAAAACTTTTAAAAGTAGGTGGAAAATTATTTGTCGTCGTGGGCTCAAAAAATCAAATGCACGCCACCCTTGTCTCAAGAGAAACTGAACTTCTTTGGAATTCTAAATCTCTTTTTGAAACTCATCTAGAATTCATGAAAGGTCATGAACCGCCTATACAGTTCTCTTTTTGATTGGGAATAGGCAGTCATGCTTAATTCAATTTTAAATTTTTTAACTAAAAAACCTGCTTGGTCCTTATTGGCATTTTTTGTTATTATTGGCTCATCATTTTTTCAGATACAACATTTCTCCCTTGACGCTTCTTCAGAATCATTGTCTTTAGATGGTGATAACAACCTAGAACTTTACTTTGAAACTCAAGAAACGTTTGGTTCCGATGAATCACTGGTAATTAGCTATACAGCTAATAACGGAACAGTGCTCTCAAAAGAACAATTGATTGATTTACGGTCGCTAAGGAATGATTTATTAGATATTGATGGAATTAACTCAGTCATATCAATTCTAGATGTTTCACTTTTTCAATCACCTCCGCTCTCATTGGTTGAACTAGCAAGTGATGTTTATACCATTGACAACGGAAAAGCTGATCAAAACCTTGCTGCTAAAGAGTTTCAAAACAGTCCCCTATACGCTAACAATATTGTCAGCTCTGATTTAAAGACTACAGCTTTATTAATCCCCCTCGCAACTGATGACCCTAGAGAACTAATAGATGATAATTCATTAAAGCTCTTAATAGAAGAGATTCGTTCAACAATGAGTCAATATCAAAATAACGCCACACTTTATTTGGGCGGCGTCCCGATGATTAGAAATGATGTAATTGATTTCATAAAAAGTGATTTAATTATCTTTAGTCTTGCAGTTTTATTCGCTATGTCATTAATGCTTTCACTCTTTTTTCAGAAAGTTAGATGGGTATTAATCCCAATAACAATAAGCATCATTGGTGCTTTGTTTATGACTGGGTTGATTAGCGCCATAGGTTGGAAGGTGACGGTGATTTCTGCTAATTTCTTTTCACTTCTTCTTGTTATGACGCTTTCAGTTATTATTCATTTAGTTGTTCGATATAGAGAAATATCAAGTCAACAAGCAGCTATTAGTAACAATGAAATGGTAAGGAGAACATTAAATGAAATGATTAGGCCATGCCTCTATACAGTGGTCACGACCATAGCTGCATTTGCTTCACTCACCGTAAGTCATGTGCAGCCTGTAATAGATTTTGGCTTAATGATGAGTATTGGTGTAACGGTTGCTTTTATGTTGTCGTTTATAAGCTTTGCAATAATCATGACTCTCTTTCCAGTTTCTCAATCATCTCACAAAAATGGGCAATTTTATGTCCTTCAAAAGTTAGCTATTGCAACAGATCAAGGCGGCAAAAATATACTTTTTGGTATAGCAGTAGTTAGTGCTATTGCAATTTTTGGCTTAAGTAAACTCTCTGTAGAGAATAGCTTTATTAATTACTTTAAAAAAGACACTGAAATTTATCAAGGACTTAATTTCATTGATAAAGAGCTAGGAGGCACGATTCCACTTGAAATTGTTTTTAATGATTTAGCAAGTGCTTACTGGGCAGATGCAAGTCTCAGAGATGACTTTCATGATGTTCATCAATACCTTGACAGCATCCCCAGCATAGGAAAAGTTTTATCAATCGATACCTTTATGCAGGTCCTCAAAGAATCAAATGATGGAAAAGCGCCTAATGGTTTTTTACTTGTTCTTGGCAAAAATAATATGCCTGAGTCTGCAAAATCTCAAGTTTTAAAGCCTCACATTTCAGACGACACTAATCAAATCAGGATCGTTGCTAGAGTTAAGGAAACGACCACTGACTTAAACAGGAACCAGTTAATCATTGATGTCAAAAAAGAATTAGTTGAAAGCTTTTACTTTAACGAGGATGAATTTTATTTCACTGGAACCTTTTCACTCTACAACAATCTTCTACAAAGTTTATTTTCTTCACAAATCAAAACTATCTTTACTGTTTTTACAATTATCTTTGTGCTTTTTTTGATTGTATTTAGGTCTATCTCTATTGCACTAATAGCGGTAATTCCAAACACAATACCTTCTTTAATAATTCTTGGAATAATGGGACTTGCAAGAATACCGCTAGACATAATGACAATCACAATAGCAGCTATTGCTATAGGGATTGGTATTGATAATGCCATACACTATATTAGTAGATTTAAATCAGAACTTTTAGTTGATGATGACTTTGAAGCTTCGATGTATAGATCGCATAACTCTATTGGTGTCTCTATGTTTTATACTGCAGCAACGGTTGCAATAGGATTTCTTGTCTTGATATTATCGAACTTTATCCCGAGCATATATTTTGGAATTTTTATGGCAATTGCAATGCTCAGCGCTGTATTCGTAAATCTTACTTTACTGCCAAAATTGCTTGTATTTTTTAAACCAAAAATGAATAATATACATCCTTAAAATAAAAAACCCCACCTCGAATAAGAGTGTGGGGTTAGTCTACTATTAAAAGGAGAAATAAGTTAAATATAGTAGTTTTTAACTTGCGGCAAATTATATATAAAAAATATTTCAATATTTTTTTATTTTGTGTCTTTTTGTGACAATAAACTATGGCAAAAAATTATCAATTCGATGTTCTAATTATAGGCTCCGGTGCTGCCGGATTAATGAGTGCTGTTCGGCTCTCAAATAACACCTCAATTGCGGTCATTGCTAAAGATAAAATATTAGAAGGCTCATCTTATTATGCTCAAGGTGGTATTTCAGCTGTCCTAGATCCAGAAGATAACTTTGCTTCGCATATTGAAGACACTATTAATACTGGTTTTAACCTTGGCAACGAAAATAGTATTAGGTTTATGGTAGAGCAGGCCCCTCAAGCCATTAAAGATCTTGAAAGCGCCGGAGTTCAATTTTCTCACATCAATAATAGCTATGATCTAACTACTGAAGGTGGCCATAGCTCAAAAAGAGTTGCTCATGTTGCCGATAAAACGGGTCAATCAATCCAGGTCAACCTGCTTGCAAAGGTAAAGCAAAAAAGCAACATCGAACTTTTTGAAGAATATGTTGCTGTCGACCTTGTTGTAAAGGATAAAAAGTGTCATGGCGCATATGTTTTTGACAAAAACTCTAAGGAGGTTGTGACCTTTAGCTCCAAAAAAACTATTCTTGCAACGGGTGGCGCCTCAAAATCATATTTATATACTTCAAACCCTGACACCTCAACTGGAGATGGCATTGCTATGGCTTACAGAGCAGGATGTGAGATATCCAACATGGAATTTACGCAATTTCATCCTACATGCCTGTTTCATCCCCATGCCAAATCATTTTTAATATCAGAAACACTTCGAGGTGAAGGTGCAAAACTTCTTTTGCCTGATGGTAAAGAGTTTATGCACAAATACGACGATCGACTTGAACTTGCGCCAAGGGATATCGTAGCAAGAGCAATCGATAATGAGATGAAGGTTAATGGTTATGACTGTGTATTTCTAGATTTCTCATTCAAAGACGAAGAATGGATTAAAGCTAGATTTCCAACAATTACTCAGCGCTGTAAAGAACTTGGTATTGATATTTCTAAGGAAGCCCTCCCTGTTGTCCCTGCAGCACATTACACTTGTGGTGGCGTCAATACAAATATAGATGCACAAAGCAGCATAACTAATCTTTATGCTGTTGGTGAAGTGGCGCATACTGGGGTTCATGGGGCAAATAGAATGGCAAGCAACTCTTTGCTTGAGTGTGTAGTTTTTGCGAAGTCCTGTGCTAATCATATCAACGTTAGCACATTAGAAAATACACTAGCTAAGATTGAAAAATGGGATGACTCAAGAGTCGCACCTTCCAAAGAAAAAGTTGTTATAGCTCATTTATGGCACGAAATAAGACTCATCATGTGGAACTTTGTTGGCATAGTTCGGAGCAACAATCGACTCAACTCGGCATATCTAAAAATTCAACAAATCAATAAAGAGGTAGACGAGTATTATCGTCTTTACACTGTAACCGAGGATCTAATTGAATTGAGAAACTTAGCTCAAACTTCTAAAATTATTATAGAATCTGCCCTGTCTAGAAAAGAGAGTAGAGGACTTCACTATAACCAAGATTATCCGAATAAAATGAGTAAGATTCATAACACAGTAATGATCAAATCATGATATTAGAAATCCTAAAATACCCTGATAAACGCTTAAGAACTGTTGCAACGCCAGTTGAGAATGTTAATAGCGAAATAAAAAAACAAATTAAAGATATGTTTGAAACTATGTATGATGCGCCAGGAATTGGTCTGGCAGCAACTCAGGTTAACTTTCATCAACGCCTTATAGTTATTGATGTATCAGAAGAGTGTAATCAACCACTCTGCCTAATTAATCCAGAGATAATTGAAAAAAATGGTGAAATTGAGTGGGAAGAGGGCTGCCTTTCAGTGCCAAATTATTACGAGAATGTTAAAAGAGCTAATGAAATTAAAGTTAGTGCCCTGAACGAACTTGGCCAATCAGTCGAGGTTGAAGCAAACGAGATGCTTGCCGTTTGTATCCAGCATGAAATGGATCATTTAAATGGAATATTATTTGTGGACCATTTATCAAAGCTAAAACAGAAGAGACTTAAAAATAAAGCTGAGAAGCAAACAAAAAAACTTTAAGTTAATATCTTTATGAATATTGGGTCACACAAACTAACTTCAAAAGTACTACTTGCACCTATGGCGGGCACTAGTGACAAACCTTTTAGAATGATATGCAGGGAACAAGGTGCTGGACTTACAACCTCTGAAATGGTTGTCATTCAAAAACATCTACTAAACTCAAAAAAATCAAAGCATCGCTTAGATTTTAACTCTGAACAACTCCCAATCAGCATTCAGATTGCTGGATCAGAGCCTAATGAGCTTGCTGATTCAGCTATAAAAGCACTTGAATTTGGAGCAGATATTATTGATATCAATATGGGATGTCCAGCAAAAAAAGTGTGCAATAAGGCTGCTGGATCTGCTCTCATGCAGAATGAAGCTTTGGTAGAAGATATTTTAAAATCTGTCGTAAATGCAGTTGAAGTACCTGTCACACTCAAAATGAGAACAGGCTGGGATGAAGAAAATAAAAATGCACCCACAATCGCTAAAATTGCTGAAGATAATGGTATACAAATGCTAGCAATACATGGGAGAACGAGGTCACAGAAGTACAATGGTGATGCTGAGTTCGACACAGCCAAGAAGATTGTAAACCAAGTATCAATTCCAGTTGTAGCAAATGGAGATATAGATTCACCAAAGAAAGCCAAAGATATATTGGACTATACTGGCGCGGATGCTGTGATGCTTGGAAGAGCTACTCAAGGAAATCCATGGCTAATTAGTCAAGTGAATGAGTTCCTAACATCAGGTGAACTTTTAGAAGACCCAATATTAGAGAAAAAAATTCCGATGATTTTAGGCCATATTTCACAAATTCATGATTTTTATGGTTATAAAATGGGCACACAACTATCCAGAAAGCATATTTTTTGGTATTCTATGCACCTTGACCAAGAAAAAGGTTTGGCTTTTTGGCCAAGCATTAACAGAGTGTCCGATCACTCTGAACAATATTCGAAATTACATGAATTTTTGTATTCAATATGAAACAAAGGGGTTTACAGGATTGTATTAAAGAAAATCTTGAGAAGTATTTCTCAGACTTGAATGGTGAATCATCTAATGGTGTTTTTAAGATGGTAACTCAACAAGCTGAGTCAGCAACTATTAAGTTTGTTCTTGACAAAGTCAATCAAAATCAAAGCGAAGCTGCTAGAGTTCTCGGCATAAATCGTGCCACCCTAAAGAAAAAAGTAAGCCTTTACAACTTGTAAGAGTTTATAATTTAAACCTTAAATTTCTACATCGATAAACCCTAGAAAATGCCCATAAAAAGAGCTTTAATAAGCGTTTCAGATAAAACTGGAATCGCTGAATTTGCCAAAAGTCTATCTTCACTTAATATTGAAATTATATCGACAGGTGGTACTGCGAAACTCCTTCAAGATAACAATATTTCTGTTACCGAGGTATCAGATTTTACGGGCTACCCTGAAATGATGGCAGGACGCGTCAAAACTCTTAACCCAAAGATTCATGGTGGCATTTTAGCCAGAAGAGGAAAAGATGAAGAGGTGATGTCAAAGAATGACATAAAGCCAATCGATTTAGTGGTCGTCAATTTATATCCATTTCAAAAAACTATTCAAAACCTAAACTGCACTGAGGAAGATGCGATTGAAAATATTGATATTGGTGGACCTGCAATGCTTCGATCAAGTGCAAAAAATCATATTTCAGTAACGGTTGTTGTGGATACTGCTGACTATCAATCAGTTATAGATGAAATAACAAAAAACGGTAATACAACGCTTTCAATGAGAAAGTCTCTAGCCATGAAAACTTTTGAGCATACGGCACAATATGACGGTGTAATAGCAAGTTATCTTGGAAGGATGGAGGACGGATTTTCCAACACAATAAATCTTCAATTTGTTAAATCGCAAACAATGAGGTATGGTGAGAATCCTCATCAAAGTGCTGCTTTTTATAAAGAATTAAATTTACTTGAAGCATCAGTTTCTTCAAGTCATCAAATCCAAGGAAAACCTCTCTCATACAATAATTTGGCTGACGCAGATGCAGCGCTAGAATGTGTTCGTGATTTTGAAGAGCCAAGCTGCGTTATTATTAAGCACGCCAATCCTTGTGGGGTTGCAACAAGAACAAATATTTACGATGCTTACCAAAGTGCATACCTGACAGATCCAACATCTGCCTTTGGAGGAATCATAGCCTTTAATCGTGAGTTAGATAAAGAAACCGCAAAAAGTATCATTGACCAGCAATTTGTTGAAGTAATAATAGCACCTCATATTACAGATAGTGCTAAAGCTGTCCTACTTAACAAAGAAAATATCAGGGTTCTGGAGTGTGATAATCTAGAAAAGGCTAAACATTCATTTGATTATAAAAAAATCTCTGGAGGGCTTCTTGTTCAAGATAAAGATTTAGCGTCTTTAAATCTGGATGATATGAAGTGCGTCTCTTCATTACAACCTTCAGGCTCTCAGATGAAAGATTTATTATTTGCTTGGAAAGTTGCAAAGTATGTTAAATCTAATGCTATCGTCTATGCAAAAGATCAAATGACGATTGGTGTTGGTGCAGGTCAAATGTCTAGAATTTATTCAGCTAAGATTGCTGGCATTAAAGCAACGGATGAAAATTTTGAAGTTAAGGGCTCTGTAATGGCATCAGATGCATTCTTTCCATTCCGTGATGGAATAGATTCAGCTGCCCAAGCCGGAATCAGTGCAATTATTCACCCCGGTGGGTCAATGCGAGACGATGAAATAATATCAGCTGCAAATGAGCATGACATTGCTATGATTTTTACCGGAATGCGCCATTTTAAACATTAAGATTATTATAGGAGATTATTGATATGATAAAAACGGCAGGTGAACTAATAACGCTAGCTCAGAAACAAATCGATTGCGTTAATCCAGTTGAAGCTAAAGCTTTATATGATAATTCTAATGATGCCGTGATTGTAGATGTTCGCGAAGCCAAAAATTATGATGAGTCTAGCCTCAATAATTCGATTAATATTCCAAGGGGTCTCATAGAAATGTTAATCGAAAAAAATTGCCAAAATTCTGAAACTTTAATTTTAACTCACTGCGGTGGAGGCGGCCGTGCTTCCCTTGCAGCTTTAACTCTTCAGCAAATGGGTTATTCAAATGCCCACGCTATAACAGCAACTTTTGAGGAAATTAAAGGTGTATTTGACTAATTAAGCTCGTTATTTCAATACCTAAGCGATAGACAACTTAATCCACCATCAAGCTTTTTAAATTCAGAAACATCGACCTCTATAACCTTATATCCAGTACTGCTAATTTTTTCTTTTGAAAGTGGGTATCCAGCTGGAATAATAACATTATCATTTACCCAAATACAATTCGCAGCATAACTCTCTGATTCAGGTATCTCAATATGGTCAAATCCTGAAAAGATAGGGTCGCTCTTAAATTCACCACAAATGACAAGCATGTTATTTTCGAGATAGGATAACCCGGTCTTAAGATGAAGAACATCTTTGAGTGCAACAGTCGAGCCAGTGTGGCCATGCTTAACTAGTAACTCAATTAATTGCTCAGCGCCTTGAAGGTTAGTCCTATGAGACAAACCAATGTAATAATGATTACCAACCATCATTACATCTCCTGCCTCTATAGTTCCTGGCGCTTCAACACTCTCAACATTATCAAATTGACCCCTTAAAACAGTTTCAATTTGTTCAACCTCCCCTCTTCTGGACTTGAAACCTGGACGTGTAAAAATAGCACATTTTGGTGTTATAAGAGCTACATCTTCTACAAAAGTCGAGTCAGGATAATCTTCGCAAGATTCTAATACATGAACCTCAAGGCCACATGATTGAAGAGCCTCTATATATGCCTTATGCTGAATGATGGCTTTTTGATAATCTGGAGATCCAAGGTGTTTGGAATCAGTCAAGCCATTAATTAGGCTTTTCCCAGGAATTCTAACAATTGCCTTAGAAAACATATACTAACCTTTATACAAAGACATTAACTAGTTCAGAATATTATTAACCAACTGAATCCAATAACTACTGCCGATATGAAGAATTTCATCGTTAAAGTCGTACTGCGTATTGTGAAGCATACAACCGCCCTTAGGGCCATCTTCAGGAACCAGTCCATTTCCAATCCAAATATAAGCTCCTTCAGATGCATTCAATAAAAAAGCAAAATCTTCGGACCCCATAGTGGGCTGTTCATTTCTCAAAACATTTTTACTGTCAACTATCATTGATGCGGCAATAGCGCAAAGTTCAGCATGCTGAGGAGTATTAATTGTTGCTGGATAATTAGGAGTTGAATCAAATATAGCAGTCGCTCCCATTGATTTACTTATTCCTTCAACAATACTCTTTATATTGTCTTTCACTTTATTGCCTATATCGTTACTAAAATATCTAAGTGAGCCAGTTAATTCCATCTCATCAGGAACGACATTGGAAGCGAAACCAGCATTGACCATTGTTATGCTTACAACAGCAGAATTAAGTGGAGCTACATTTCTTGCAACAACAGTCTGAAGTGCACTAATAATTTGTGCACCAACAACAACTGGATCAATACACAAATCTGGCATTGCAGCATGCCCGCCTTTTCCTTTAATTGTAATTTTGAGTGTTTCGTTAGCAGCCATCACTGCAGTATCATGGACAGCAAACTGGCCTTCAGCAATACCTGGAAAATTATGCATACCATATACAGCTTGACATGGGAACTTATCAAATATACCTTCTTCAACCATAACTCTTCCACCGCCACCGCCCTCTTCGGCTGGCTGAAAGATAAAATGCACTGTTCCAGAAAAATCATTATGCTCTTTCAAATAAATTGCAGCACCAAGTAGCATTGTTGAATGACCATCATGGCCACAAGCATGCATCTTTCCATCATGAACAGATTTGTAACTAAATTCATTAAGTTCTTGAATTGGAAGTGCATCCATGTCAGCTCGAAGTCCAATGACTCCGCCCTTCTTTTGACCACGAATTGTTGCAATAATGCCGGTTACTGCCAATCCTCGATGAATCTCTATATTATGAGACTCAAGTATTGAGGCAATATAGTCGCTGGTCATCTCTTCTTTAAAGCTTAGCTCAGGATGCTTATGAAGGTGGTGACGCCATGTCACCATCTGTTTATGAAGCTTAGAATTTTTTTTGATGAGTGACATACTATATTATGACCTTAAACATTCATTGGTTGGATCAAAAGGTGATTCGTCTATTACAACTGACTTGTATTTTTCACCCAATATCTCTATTTCAAGTTCAGTTCCAATAGCTGTAAGATCTTTCCTTACTAGTCCTAGCGCAAGAGACTTACCACAACGCCATCCAAAGCCACCTGATGTTGCCCTCCCGACAACTTCTCCATCCTTATATATAGCCTCAGAGCCGCGTGCGTCAGCATCCTCTACTCCTAATACTTCCAGTGTAACAAAGCCATTAGCGGCTCCACGATCCTGCCAATCCTTTAAAGCTTCTTTGCCAATAAAATCATTTTCTTTATCAAGCCTTACAAAGCGATCGAGCCCAGACTCATAGGCAGAATACTCAATTGACATCTCTCTCGGAATAAGGCGATAAGACTTTTCAAGACGCATGCTGTCCATTGCTCGAATTCCAAATGGTTTAATATCAAATTCTTCTCCAGCTTCCATTACCTGATCAAATATATAGTTTTGCATTTCGATTGGATGGTGAAGCTCCCAGCCCAACTCGCCAACAAAATTAACTCGAAGAGCCTCAGCAGATGCGTAGCCTACATTTATTGTTTTACCTGTTAACCACTTAAAGTTTTCATTAGATAAGTCAGTATCAGTAAGCTTTTGAAGAACGTCACGAGACCTTGGTCCAGCTAAAACCAAAACACCAGTTTGAGTTGTTACACGCTGAACAGTTATGCTTCCATCTTTTGGAGCAAGCTTATATAGATAATCATGGTCGTGCGTTTCAAAGGCGCCGGCAGAAACTAAATAATAGCTTTGAGGTCCGGTCTTATAAACAGTAAATTCAGCCCTTACGCCGCCATTCAAAGATAGCATATGAACGAGGCTTATTCTGCCAATAGTTTTGGGCATCTTATTCGCAAAAATAGACTCCAGCCAATCCTCTGCTCCAGGACCTTTAACGATACATTTTGCAAAAGCAGACATATCCAATAGTCCAACCTTTTCATTAACGTGTTTACATTCATTCCCTACATGCTCAAAGTAGTTAGAACGGCGAAAGGAATTCTTTTCTACAATACGTCCATCATCTAAAGCTTTCGAGTGGTTTTTATTAAGAATAACTTTTGAAGGGTCAGCCTGATTTAAATCTTCAGCAGTGAGTGAGTAATCTGCAGTTGGCATAAACCAGTTTGGGCGCTCCCAACCATAAACAGACCCAAATACTGCACCCAAATCTTTCATTCGATCATAGCATGGCGCAGTCTTGAGGGGCCTTGCAGCACTTCTCTCTTCGTCAGGATAGTGAGTAGTGAAAACATTTGCGTACGCTTCCTCATTCTTTTCTTTCAAATATCCACGGGTAGCATAGGGGCCAAATCGACGTGGATCCACGCCCATCATGTCGACTGTTGGCTCACCGTCTACCATCCACTCTGCAAGCTGCCAGCCGGCACCACCAGCTGCAGTTATTCCAAAACTATGTCCTTCATTTAGCCAGAAGTTTTTTAGTCCTGGCGCAGGTCCAACAATTGGGTTACCATCTGGAGTATATGCAATTGCACCATTATATATTTCCTTAATTCCAACCTCGCCAAAAGCTGGAACACGATTGATGCATGCATCAATGTGGGGCATTAAGCGGTCAAGCTCACCATTAAATAACTCGTACTTACAGTCATCGCTTGGTCCATCAACGTAGCATGCTGGCGCTCCTTTTTCATAGATACCTAAAATCATTCCGCCAGCCTCTTCACGGAGATAATACGCCGCATCAGATTCACGGAGAACAGCCATCTCAGGAAGCCCTTGTTTCTTTCTTTCTAAAATATCAGGGTGTGGTTCGGTTACAAGGAACTGATGTTCTACAGGTATTACAGGCACATCGAGTCCCACCATTTCACCTGTCTTTCTCGCAAAACTTCCGGTACATGACACAATGTGTTCGCATGCTATATCGCCTTTATCAGTCTTAACAACCCAAGTGAGGTCTTTTTGCTGTTCTAAGTCAGTGACTATCGTGTTTTCATAGATTTCAGCGCCACGATTTCTAGCTCCTTTACATAAAGCTTGGGTTAAGTCTGCTGGCTGAATGTAGCCATCATCTGGATGCTGAATTGCTCCAACTAGGCCCTCAGTATTGCATAAAGGCCAAACCTCTTTCACTTCATTTGGGGTTAAAAATTTAACATCAACACCTACAGTGCTTCCAACACCAGAATAATATTTATATTCATCCATTCGGTCCTGGCAATTTGCTAAACGAATATTTGAGACGACACTAAAGCCAACATTCATACCAGTTTCTTTTTCAAGATCGTGATAGAAGTCGACTGAATACTGGTGAAGCTTTCCAACTGAATAGCTCATATTAAATAGTGGCAATAGTCCAGCTGCATGCCAAGTCGAACCAGATGTCAAGTCTTTACGTTCAACTAGGACAACATCAGTCCAACCTTTTTTAGCCAAATGATAAAGTGTTCCAGCACCGACAACACCACCGCCAATTACAACTACTTGTGCTTTATTTTTCATTGCTTCTCCAATACAAAGTCTAACTTCAAAAAACGTGAATTATATACCTAAATTATAGCAATTACATCAATAAATTAATGGTAGAATTTTTTGAAATTTATTTCGATAATTGTTTGTATTTTTTTGGAGAATGAAATGAAGCTAACTGTCATTAAATGGCGCGATATACCAACACAGGTCATGATAAAAAAAAGCAGAAGGGAGGTTGAAAAAGTTCAGCTAAACAATCGTTTTATGGAGGCTGTTGATTCTGCTGCCACAGTGGGTGACTCAACTGATGCAGATGCATACCTTACAGATTGGCATAATGAAGTAACTGAAATTGCAGATGGAGATTTAAAAGAGCCGGTCGAGACAAAGGCAACTGAACTTGAGACAGAGTTTACCGATGAAGTGCTTTTAAGTTATGTAAATAACGCAGGTTATAAGCCTTAAATTAGCTTGTATATCTACCATGTAAAAATTTCAAGGTTTCTCTAACCTTAGCCTCTTTTAGAAGATACCTGATAATGGTATCTGGGGAATCCAACAATTCAGCATAGTCGAGTTCAGCGGGTTTTTTTGATACCTTGTTATTAAAAACCACTGAGATAGTCGCCCAGTGTCTACTTAACTTATAGAAGCCGAGCTTCTCCTCAAGTTGTGCCAACTTATCACTCAAATACACATCATCATTAAGTAACAGCCTCTTTGAGTCAATATTTACAACACCATGAACATGACTTGCAGCCTTGTGCTCCAAGGCGAACTCTACCAGAACCATACTTTCACGATGAGCAATAGCAACAACCTCTTTCTTTTTAGATTGATCGTGGTGTATTAAAGTCCCTTCAGAATCATTAAAGTTGTTTTTGGCGATAATTGGGGTTTTGGATTTTAATGAAGCTTTGATTGCCCTTGGATGAATCACTCTGGATCCCTCATCTGCCATTGCAAGCATCTGATTAACGCTGATAGACTCCAAGTAGCTTGAACCCTCAACCTGTCTTGGATCACAATTAGCTATACCATCCACATCAGAAAAAATTTCAACTTTTTCAGCTCCCAACGCAGAAGCTAGGGCTACAGCCGAGGTATCACTCCCCCCTCTTCCAAGTGTACGAATATCTCCCTTATCGTTTACACCTTGAAAACCAGCCACTACCGCAATGAATCCATTATCAAGGGCCTCAACAATTCGAGCAGGATTAATATTTAAAATTTCAGCATTACCTGCATTGTCATCAGTAAGAATTCCAGATTGCCTTCCATTAAATGATTCAGCAGGCATTCCATTGTGACTCAGAAGGTGAGAAAAGTAAGCAGAACTTAGCGTCTCTCCGACACTCATAACCAGGTCCAATTCTCTCGGATTGATATTGTGTCCAACATCCCTAAGAAGCGCAACAAGGGTATCCGTAGCATATGGCTCACCTTTGCGTCCCATAGCAGAAACAACAACCACAATTCTCTCTCCAGACTCGTGGTAGCGCTTAATATGCTTTAAAGCATACGAGCGGCAATCTTCATCTCTAAGGCTTGTGCCGCCAAATTTCATAACTATAGGTGCCAAATTCTTCGCCATTAAGTTTTTCAAAAAGGCGCCATTATAGCCTTTGCAAGCTTACATAGCAAATATGAATAGATACAGATAAGTTTAAAATTTAAGAAAAATAAATTCTAAATATTGAATGATTGTTTTAATCCATCGAGAATAAAGTCAACTGAAACCATTATTAGTAAGATCCCCATTAATCTTTCAATAGCGTTTAATGCTCTATTACCTAATTTTCTTCCCAGTGCTTCTGATGAAATTAATATAGTTCCAGTGATTAAACAAGCAACAAATACAACAAAAGTCCACTCAACCCATCTATCTGGTTCTTGCGCCATAAAAAGTATAACTGCTGCAATAGCTGATGGGCCAGCAAGCATTGGGACAGCAAGAGGAACAATCAGGGGTTCAGTATTCTCATTGTGACTAAAGATAGGCTTGGTTCCAGGAAAAATCATTCTTATGGCAATAATAAATAATATTATTCCACCAGTAATTCCCAGCGAAGATTGTTCTATTTCTAACAACTGAAGAATGTATCTTCCAATAAACATAAAAAACAACAAAATGATTAGGGCAATTAATAGTTCACGAATAATGATTATTCTTCGTCTTTCAATTGGAATATTTTTAAGGATACTGAGGAATACTGGAACATTCCCAATAGGATCCATAATAATTAATAGTAATAAAATTGCAGCTAATACAGTCACTTAAAAGTTTTCTTTATTAAAAATGAAACAGGCATTTTATAGGAATAGATTTCTAATAAAACAGTAATTGGAATTATCAAATCTAGGTCTCATCTAAATTAAAAGCAATAAAAGAAGAAATACCATTGCAATTGAATCCTCAAAGGGTGATAATTTATTTATCTGTTGTGTTCGTGGTTGATTTATTTCCCTGAGCCGATTAAGTACAGAAAAGGAGATGAGATTGGTTGCTATTGTGTATGCCCACCTTGAAGTGGGAAACCTACGGTAAACATCGAACTTCCGCCTTGAACCAGAAGGTTCAGGACCATGTCAACGCGGCACAACGGACCCTCTATTCTAAATCTAAATAACCGTTCTTTGCATTTTTTGTACTGCTAAAATTAGTACATATTTATATACATTAACGAATGAAAGAGCTTCGAAAAAAACTGAGAATCATTAGAAAGTCAATCGATACACCAACTCGAAAGAAGAAAGGTAAAAAGCTGCTGTATCAATGCCAAAAACATGCCCTCTTTAGAAATGCAAAACATATTGCAATTTTCACTCCCAATGACGGTGAAATTGAAACTATTGACACGATAAACTATCTAACGCATCAGGGCTACTTTGTATATTTGCCAATTCTTGTTGGGGAAAAACTAAAGTTTGCAAAGATGGGTAAACTTTACAGAAAGAATAGGTTTGGTATAGATGAGCCAATCTTTAGTCCTCTTCTTGGAGCTCACAAGATGGACATTATTCTGATGCCTCTTGTTGGGTTTGATATAAATAAGAATCGACTTGGGATGGGAGGAGGCTTCTATGACAAAACTCTTAGCTTTCATACCAAATTAAAGCATTTCCGAGTGCCAAAATTATTTGGGTTGGCGTTTGATGCTCAAGAAGTGAATCATCTTTCCTCTCAGCCTTGGGATGTTCCGGTTGATGGAATAGTCACTCCAACGCGTTTTATACGTTAGCTATTTTTTATTCACTTTGCCTAAGGCTTGTCTTTGAAAAAAAGATTTTAAAAAGGGCGTTTCATCGATTAAATTCATTCCATAACCCCTAAGCCATCTTATTGTCTCATTATTCTCCTTGTAGATCCAGTCAAGTCCTGTCATCGTCTTTGACATCATTTCATTGTCTAACCTTCTTGCTCTTGCATACTTTTGAAGAACAAGAAAATCTCCCAGAGGTTTGTCACTATTTTCGACTAACTGTTTGCTAAGCTCAATGACATCAGAAAATCCCAGATTTGCTCCCTGGCCCGCCAATGGATGGATGTTATGTGCCGCATCACCGATTAACGCCAGATTTGCGCAAACATACTTTTTTGCACTTCTTGAAATTAGTGGAAAACTTTTTTTACTGCTTTGGAGCTCCAAAACTCCAAACTGGTACTCTGAGGCCTCAGATAACATTTTATTGAATACTCTTTTGTCTTTTGCTTCAAGCTCATTGGCAAGTGTCTCTTTACATGACCAAACAATCGAAGCCTGATGCTCTGATAGTGGCAATATGGCAAGGATACTATCTGATAAGAATCTTTGCCAGATGGTTTCCATTAAAGGCTTTTCACTCACAATATTTGCAATAATTGCTTTTTGTTGATAATCATGTTCGGTGACTTGAATCTCTGTCAAATCCCTTACTTTCGAATGAGATCCATCTGCCCCAACCAGAAGTTCACAGGAGTAACTTTCGCCATTGTCTAGGTAAATGTTATAACCGGTCTCTGTTTTTTTTAATTTAACTAATTTTGCACCAATCATGGTGACTTTAGATTGATCAATGACGTTAAACAGTGCAGATTGAATAAGATCATTCTCTACAATGTAACCTAAGTATTCAATGCCTTCATCTTTTGCATAGAAATTGAGGTGACCATGTGAGTTTTGATCCCAAACCTTGGTGGCACTAAAACCTTTCTTTCTTTTTATCTTGTCCCATACATTAATTGAGCATAAAAAATCATGGGTGGATGGCGTAATCGCGCTAACCCTGGTATGGAATGAGTCACTTATTGCTGGATTACAATTATTTGGATCAATAATTGCAACACTTAAATTCATTTTTTTTGATAGTTCAACAACTAATGAGAGTCCAATCATGCCACCACCCACAATGATGACATCAAATTTTTTCAATTACCCTTCCCCAGCAATTGTCATTTCACGTATCAAGGTTGTTCCCACTTTGAGGTTGCTTCTTAGATCGTAATCATTACCCACATGGACTATATTTTTAAGCATGTCTTTTAAGTTGCCAGCTATTGTAATACCAGACACTGGGTATTGAATCTCTCCGTTTTCTACCCAAAAGCCGCTTGCACCTCGAGAATAATCGCCTGTTGTTGCGTTAACACCATGTCCCATCAAGTCAGTCACAATAAGGCCTTTTTTCATATCCTTGGTCAGCTCTGCAAGCCCACCATCATAATTAGAATCAACTCGACAATTGCTTACACCTCCAGCATTTGCGGTGGTTTTTAAACCAAGCTGATTGGCAGAGTATTGACCCATCAAGTAGGTTGAAACTATGCCATTTTTTACAAAAAACTGCTTAGATTTCAAAACACCGTCTAGGTCAAATGCTCTTGATCCAAGAGTCTTCGCTTGTAATGGATCCTCAAATATACTGATTGATTCATTGAGAACAGCCTGGCCTAGAGAGTCTAGTAGAAAAGATGTTTTTTTAAATTGTCTCGAACCGCTCAGTGCGCCAAGCAGTTGAGAAAACAAACCTGAGGACTGTCTTGGCACAAATATAACTGGACACTTCTGAGATTTCAAATTACGCGAACCCAATTTTTGTTGAGCGAGACTTGCAGCCTTTTGACCAATTATAGAAGGACTCATTAAATCATTTGAGTCTAATGCAATTGAATACTCATAAGCAATCTGCATTTCAGCGTCTCTTTTGGCAATCAAAGAGCAATGAAGAGAGTGCCTGGTATTTCTTATACTTGTAACTAATCCATTTGAATTGGCGTAATAAGTTTCACCCTCGTAACTTGATAACTCAGCACCATCAGAGTTGTCAATTTCAGCCTGTTCAAGTGCAATTTGTTCACACTCTGTGGCGATATCTATACTCTCCTTAGCTTCCAATTCCCATGGATGATAAAGATTCAAATCAGGCGCATCCCAAGCCATTCTGTCTTTTGGAGCTAAACCGTTAAATGGATCCTCTTGGGTATATTTTGCGATCATACTGGCTGATTCGATAGCCTTTTTTAAACTTTCTTTGCTAAGATCCACACTGGTCGCTTGACCCTTATTCTTGCCAAAATAGACACTGACATCAAAACTTGTATCGAGGTGATATTGAAGTGTTTCTACATTTGACAATCTAACAGCAGTTGAGACACCTGAGCTCTTGCCAATAGAAAATTCGAAATCGGTCGCTTTATTTTGCTTAATGAGGTCGATGACTAATTGCGTTGTCTGTTCTAGTGAATTCATAATGATGAATTATACTAAGTGACCGATATTAATTGAAGCTTCAATGAATGCTTTTTTCATTCTTTAGCTTTATCGTCAATCACCTTGTGTTGGACTTCAAGAAGATGAAGCCTGCGGTTATCTGTTTTAAGAACCTTGAACTGGAATCCATGAAGATTGATTTCACTCAATTGCTCGGGCAAGTAGCTAAAACCTGAAATAACCATACCGGCAACAGTGTCGTAATTATCACTAGCAATATTTGAATTAAAAAACTCATTAAATTCTATCAATGTTGTATTAGCTTGAAGCAAATAACGACCATCCCCATAGTCTATGATGTTTTCTTCCTCCTTATCATGTTCGTCTTCAATTTCTCCAACAATTTGCTCTATAACGTCCTCTAGAGTTACTAATCCCGCTATTTCACCATACTCATCAAGCACAATTGCCATGTGAGATTTGTTTTGCTGGAACTCACGCAGTAAGGGACCCAAAGGCTTACTTTCAGGGACCGATAAAGCATCCCGAAGATACTCTCTGTAGTTAAATTCATCGTCTTGATTCTGTGCAAAATGTGACAATAAATCTTTAGCTAAAACAACACCCAAAACCGAGTCTTGCTCTTCGTTGTGAATCGGAAATCTTGAGTGTGATGAGGCCACCATAACCTGAAGAAGATTTTTTGTAGTTGCCTCGGAATCAATCATGATCATTTTTGATCGTGGGACCATAACGTCGCGCACCTTTAAGCTTTCAACTTGCAATGCTCCCTCAATAACCGACCTACTATAAGGGTCAATGACAAGATTCTCTTCAGCCTCCTCTAGGGCCTGCATTAGTTGTGCTCTTGGTTTTAAAGTTTTAGGGAAAAACTTATCAAATAACTTAAAAAATGATCTACTCGGAGGTTTGTCGTCGCTCATATAATTATTAAATGTGTTATCGCTAGTCTATTTTACCTTGAATTAAGCTTTTTGATTGACTCGCATTGCCTTACCCTCAGCGGCTCTTTCTTTGCGAACTTTTTTTGGGTCTGCAATGAGAGGTCTGTAAATCTCAACTCTATCTTTCTCTCTTAGGACAGTCTCTAAAGTTGCAAATTTAGAAAAAATACCTACTCTATCTTTAGAGAGATCAATTTCCTCAAAAGTATCAAGGATGCCTGACGCTTCAACTGCTTCTTTAAGTGTTGCGCCTTTTTCAACCTCAATACTAATGAGGCTTTGCTTATCAGCCAAGGCATATGCAACCTCAACTATCATAAATATCGCTCATTGTTTGCGCATCATTAAAGTCAAGCTGTCCCTCATATATTGCTCTTCCAGTAATAGCGCCCATTATCCCATGATGGGCGTTTTTCAGAAGCGCTGCTATATCGTCTAAATTGGTTACCCCTCCAGAGGCAATAATAGGAATAGATGTTTTTTTAGCTAGATTCGCAGTCGCTTCGACATTAACGCCTTGCATCATTCCATCTCTCGCAATATCAGTATAAATAATCGAACTAACCCCATATTGCTCATATTTTTTTGACAATTCCACAACATCTATATCTGTCTGCTTAGCCCACCCGTCTGTTGCAACAAGGCCATTATTTGCATCGAGACCCACAATAATTTTATTTGGAAATTCATCACAAAGATTTTTTACAAAATCCGCATTAGTGACTGCCATAGTGCCAATAATGAGGTAACTTATCCCTGCCTCAATGTATGCACTGGCAGTCTGTAAATCACGAATACCTCCTCCAATTTGTACTGGAAGATCTGGGAAAGACCTAGTAATCTCATTGACACAGTCAGCATTAATGGGCCTACCCTCAAATGCACCATTTAAGTCAACCAAATGTAGCCTTCTTGCACCCTCAGCAACCCATTTGGAAGCCATCTCGGTCGGATTATTTGAAAAAACAGTTGTATCCTCCATAATTCCTTTACGGAGTCGGACACATTGACCGTCTTTTAAGTCAATCGCAGGAATAATAATCATAGGGGTGTTTAATTGGCTGAAAAGTTCTACTTGTAATTATACTCTATGCACTTGAAAGAGGCACTATTTAAGAATCGATAGTATGCCTTCTATACGGGAAGAAGCTCCTCAAGGCTCCATCGAGGCTTAATACTTATTTCATAATTTTGATTACTTTGACCTGCAAGAAATCGATAGTGGCCCGCTAAAGCAATCATCGCCCCATTGTCAGTACAAAAATCTAGCGCAGGATAAAAAACACTTGCATCCATCACCTTTATCATCTCTTTTAAAGATTCGCGTAGCGACAAGTTGGCACTGACTCCGCCAGCCACCACCAGGGTCTTATATCCAGTCTGTTTAAGCGCTCTATTACACTTTATTGTTAATGTTTCAGTGGCTGCAACTTCAAAAGCCTTGGCAATATTTGCTTTCTCTTCTGGATAATCAATGAACGTGTTTCTTGCAAATGTTTTTAGACCACTAAAACTAAAATCAAGCCCTGGTCTGTCTGTCATTGGCCTTGGAAAAGTGAATCGACCCTTGTCGCCTTTTTTTGCTAGACTTGCAAGTGCAGGTCCCCCGGGATAGCCCAAACCAAGTATCTTAGCAGTCTTATCAAACCCTTCACCAACCGCATCATCGAGTGACTCTCCAAGAATCTTATATTCACCAATTCTAGGGACATCTACAAGCAATGTGTGACCTCCAGAAACTAAAAGCGCTACAAAAGGAAACTCAGGTCTTTTTGCCTCCAATAGTGGCGCTAAAAGGTGCCCTTCCATGTGATGAACGCCTAATGCTGGGATGCCTAAACCCCATGCTAAACTCTGCGCAATTGACCCACCAACTAAAAGTGCTCCAGACAAACCTGGTCCTGCAGTATATGCAATACCTGTAAGCTCTTTTAATTTGATTCCACTCTCATTAAGGGCTTCTTTAATCAGAGGTATGGCTCTTTGAATATGATCTCTAGATGCCAGCTCTGGCACAACGCCGCCATATTCTGCATGAAGATTCACTTGAGAAAATAACTTATGGGAAATCAAGCCACCCTCACTTGTATAAACCCCAATTCCAGTTTCATCACAAGAGGATTCAATCCCCAAAGTAATAAGATTTTTACTAGCCACCTACTGTCTCACCTAAATAAACTTTTTTCACCTCTTCATTGGCCAAAATTGCTTCTTTTCCGCCCTGCGCTATGATTTTTCCTTCACTTAAAACATAAGAATGATTACACGTATCAAGCATTTCCCTGTAGTTGTGATCAGTAATTAATATCCCAATTCCTTTATCTCTCAGTTGATAAATTATTTCTTGAATGTCGCCAACTGAAATGGGATCAATACCTGCAAATGGCTCGTCTAATAAAATGAACTTTGGGTCCATAGCCAGTGCTCTTGCAATTTCGACCCTTCTTCGCTCTCCGCCAGATAAAGAAATACCCTTGATATAGCGAACATGCTCAACCTTAAATTCTGATAAAAGTTCTTCAAGTCTTGCAGGCCTATCCTTTTTTGAAACTGACTTGTTCATCTCTAAGATAGCCATGATATTATCTTCAACGCTTAGCTTGCGAAAAATTGATGGCTCTTGGGGAAGGTAACCAAGACCCAGCTTTGCACGCTTATGCATCGGCATATGGCCGATACTCTTATTATCTAGGGTCACTTCGCCTCTGCTTGAACTTACAAGGCCGCAAGTTATATAGAAGCAAGTTGTCTTGCCAGCACCATTGGGACCGAGCAAGCCAACAATTTCACCGCCTTTAACAGAAAATGAGACATCATTAACAACCTCACGACGTGCATATTTTTTATAAAGATTTTTAACTTCTAACTGGTGATTTAACATTCTATTACAACGCCTAATTGATGGAAACTATCTTACCCTAAATGTACTCGATATGCATAGAGCTATAGACCTCTTTGAAGCCGTCTGGCGTTAAAATCCTGAGCGCCCCATACTCACTAATTCCATCCACCTTGCCTTCGAAAACCTCTTTTGATTCTTTTGATCTAATTTTGACACCTTTGAGCATGTCGTAATCGCTCCACTCTGAAAGCAGACCAGAGAGACCATTGAATTCAAAATCCTTCGACATGGCTAATATATTCTTGATGAATGAAGCAGTCAATTGATCAATGCCAGGTAATTTTTTTACTATTTGTGATAAATCAGTCCAAGGGGTATCGATATTAACTTGGCCATCCAACAGATAATTAACGCCAACTCCAATGACTACGTACTGAAACCCTTTATGAATATTATTTTCCATCAAAATGCCTGCTAACTTTTTATTTCCAAAATAAACATCATTAGGCCATTTAATTTTTAAACCACTGAGTTGGCATTCTGCTTCTATGGATTTAATGATGGCCATTCCAATCACTAAACTGAGTCCATTTAAATTAGTATCAACGCTAAAGCATTTACGAAGTGAGAAGAGAATACTGCCGTCTTTTTGTGACGCCCAGTCCCTTCCATGCTGACCCTTTCCCTTAGTTTGCTCTCTCGCAACACAGAGCTGGGTTCTTCTTGAGTAAGGAGTCTCTGTCAGAAAAGAGCTTGTACTCTCTAGTGAATCAAAAAAATGACAATCGATATCATCTTCTATTAACTTCCTCAGAGAAGAATAATGATCCATGTGAATAAGAAGATAATTAATGAGATTAAAACTGCTGCTGACGCCACATCTTTAGCAAAACCTGATAACTCATGATGCTCAAGGCCGACTCTATCAACAACTGCCTCAATAGCAGAATTTAACATTTCTACCATTAAAACCAAAAAAATAGGAAAGATAAGTAGTACTTTTTCGATTGAAGATTCACCAAGCCAGTATCCAACTGGAACCAAAAACGTGGCTAACCAAACCTCAAGCCTAAATGCATATTCTGATTGATAACATGCCTTTAAACCCTTGGCAGAATAGATAGAGGCAGACCAAAGTTTTCTTATACCTGTCGGTTTTTGATTTTCTCTCATATAATTAGCATCCAAAGGAGACTCGTCAGGCAAGTCAGAATAGTTTGTTAAAATATTAATATCGATTTTACAATAAAAAAATTTAGTGGTTGATTATGAAAATTGCATTGGGCGTTGAATATTTTGGGAAGGATTTTCATGGCTGGCAAGTTCAAAAATCTGGCCTTCGAACTGTCCAAAGCTGTGTTGAGTCATCCTTAGCAAAGGTAGCAGACCACCCTGTGCGTGTATTTTGTAGCGGAAGGACGGACTCTGGTGTTCATGCCATTGAACAAGTCATTCATTTTGAAACGTCAGTAATTAGAACAGAACGTGCTTGGCTTTTTGGTGGGAATGTTAACCTTCCCAGTGATGTCAACTTTAAATGGGTCAAGGAAGTGAGTGATGACTTTCATGCAAGGTTTAGTGCTCATGCACGGTCCTATGAATACAAGATCCATCATAACCCTGTTAGATCTTCACTTAAAGGGGATTATTATTTGTGGGAGCCGAGACCTCTAGATATCAGCAAGATGCAAACAGCTGCATCTATACTGGTTGGAGAGCATGACTTTTCTTGCTTTAGGGGAAGCTTGTGTCAAGCAAAATCACCAATTAAAACGATTGAGTACATTAAAATTGAATCATCTAAAGACGAGTTGATCATAGGTATTAAGGCGAATGCCTTCCTTCACCACATGGTTCGAAATATTGTTGGGACCCTTTTAAAAATTGGAAGGGGTGAGAAAAATGTTGAATGGATGTCATCGGTATTAGCAAGTCAAGATCGAAGAGTAGCAGGCCCAACCGCAGAACCACAGGGCCTATACTTCATTAAAGCGTTCTATGAAGAGATTTAATTAAACTAAAACGCCGGCATCGTCAACATCCTCTGGTTGTTGCTCCTCGATTTCTTTGGCAATGATTTCGAGTTCTTGCCAGACATGTTTCAAAGCGTCTGCACGTAAATCAAAAAATCGATTTTCGCCATAACGCTTTTTAAATCCTGATCTAAATAATTCAGCCTCTAGCCTTTCAGTTCTGGCAAAAAGTATTTCTACCCCTGAGTTTGAGCAGCTCTCTACCAAGTTTGATAACACCTGCTCACCGCTTGCGTCAACCTGAACAATCGATGCCACATCAACTATGACATACTTCAATTCGTCATTGTTTCTAGCAATTAGTTCTAGCAGCTTGGTTTCAAAATAAGCAGCATTTGCAAAGTAAAGTGACCCACTCCACTTGGCAACCTTAACTGCTTGGCTGACCTCAACGGATTCATCAGCAAATCTTGATGCAATAATTGATCCGTGTTCTACGGATAGCTCAGCAAAGTTTGGCTCCATCGTTCTGTAAAGAAACAAACCTAAAGACATAATGATTCCAAAGGCTATCCCGTTCTCAAGGTGAGGCGCAAAAGTTAGCGTCATGACGAAAGTGAGTAAGCCAACTAAGCCATCATGCTTTTCTACTTTCCATGCGTGCCTGAGTGGGGAGAAGTGAATCAGATTTACAACAGCCATTAGAATAATTGCAGCGAGAGTGGCCTGAGGGAGATGGTAAAGTAACGGCGTTAACCAAATGATGGTTAATCCTACGATAACAGCTGTTACGACGGATGAGAATCCAGTCACAGCTCCTGCTGTCAAATTGACTGCTGATCGTGAAAAAGATCCTGAAACTGCATAGCCCTGAAAAAAACTTGAAGTGACGTTTGATAATCCCTGACCAATTAATTCTTGGTTGACATCTAAGCGCTGTTTCGTTGTTGCGGCCATAGATTTGGCAACCGATATAGCCTCCATAAAACCAATTAATGAAATTGTTATTGCATAGATAAACAAAGTTCCTACAGCATTAAAATCAAATTGTGGCGTCTTAAAACTAAACAATCCATCAATATTGATTGAGCTCACTATTGCGCCGCCCATAGCCTGGTAGTCCATCAAGAATGACGCTGCCGTTGAAAGGACTGCTACAGACAATATAGCTGGCAATCTAGGGAAAAATCGCTGAAAAAGTACAATGCCTATAACGCCAGAAATAGCCATAGCTATTGTGGGTAAGTGTGTATGGAAAACTGCTGCCTCAAGAAGTCTAGCTATGGTTTGGTAACTCTGATCGGCATTGCAAATTGTATGAAGTTCGCTAACATTTGCCAACTCAATTCTTTCAATTATAGTGAGGGGTTGGCAGGCACTTACCCAGTCTGTATCATTTGAATTAATCACCCTTATACCGAAAACCTTTGGAAGCTGGGAGGCGCCAATAATGATTGCTGCAGCATTTGTAAAGCCAGTAACTACAGGAAGCGAAAGAAAGTTAATTACAAAACCCAATCTAAGGACGCCCAGAGAAAACTGAAATAAGCCAACGATTAATGCTAGTAGTGCAGCGTAGACTGCGTAACTCGATGGATCGGTCACGATTTCACCAAGTGCTGCGGCGGTCAATAAGGAAACAACGGCAACTGGTCCAGTAGAAAGTTGCCTTGATGAGCCCATCAATGCACCAATTAGAACCGGTAAGAATGAGGCATAAAGACCATATTGAGGACCCAAACCTGCTAGCTGTGCATAGGCCATAGACTGAGGAATTATAACGAATGCAACTGTTGTGCCCGCCAAAATATCCGCTTTTATAGTCTTAGGGTTACTTAAGTCTTTAATCCATAACAAAAACGGGAATAGTCTTGTTATCCAATTCATGAAATATGTTTCTGAAATATTGTTTTTAATTCACCAATAAGTCTACCTCACTGGCGAAGGCAAACACAGAATTTTTTTACTGATAATTAAAAATCTTTATCCCAGTCAACAAATATAACTTTGTTTATTGAGTCGACAGAAACTAGGTATGGCTCAATATATGGAATCCAGTGTTCTTTTTTTCCTTTTACAACTAAGACATTATTTGAGCCTGTTTCAACAAAATAATCAACCAACCCAAGCTTTTCTTTTTTCTGATTAAAGACTTCAAAGCCTATCAGTTCATGCCAATAGTATTCACCTTTCTTCAATTCTGGAAGCTGCTCTTTGTCAATATATATGTCTTTACCAATAAGCTTTTGAGAATCTTCTCGGGTATCGATTCCTTTTATATGGGCGACAATTGTTTTTGACTGTTCACGCCCATTGTTTATTTCGATTCTTTGAAGTTCTCCGTCAACATCAATTGACCAAGGAGAGTAGCTTAGAATATTGACTCTAGGCTTGGTGTATGAAAACACCTTTACCCACCCCTGTATACCAAAAAAGCCATTAATCTTCCCGACTAATAGCTTTTTTTCGTTTGAATGAGGTGCAGATGACACCAAATTATTTTTCTTCAGACTCTTCCGCGGGCTTTTCTTCTGCTGCGGCTTCTGCTGGAGCTTCTGCTGCAACTTCTTCTGCTGGAGCTTCTGCTGCAACTTCTTCTGCAACTTCTTCTGCTGCTGCGGCTTCTGCTGCTGCTGCGGCTTCTGCTGCTGCTGCGGCTTCTGCTGCAGCCTCTTTAGCCTCTAGATCAGCTTTAGCTTTTTCTTCTGCTGCCATCTTTTTAGCCTTATCATCAGCTTTTGCTGCCAGTTTAGCTAATTGCTTTTCACGAATAGAAGGGTCTCTATATTCTTTTACAAGCTGCTTAACACGATCTGAGATCTGCGCACCTTGTGAAATCCAGTGTGACAGTCTGTCTTCTTCGAGTTGAAGCCTGACTTCTTGTCCGCGAGCGACGGGATTAAAATATCCAATACGCTCAATGTAACCACTATCTCTTCTCTTTCTAGAGTCTGTCGCTACAATCGAATAAAAAGGGGTTTTCTTGGCTCCACCTCGGGCTAGTCTTATCTTAACCATGGGTTTTTTGCTCCTTTTAGATTGTTAAATTATTAAGGCGGGAAATTATATCAGTTTTAGATGTTGCGTGCTAATTTAATCGCATCTCCAATATAGTTCATTGGGGTTAACTTATTAAGTTCTTTTTTTGCCTCTTGAGGTATGTCCAATGAATCAATAAAATCATTTAGGATTTTCGCGTCAATTTTCTTACCCCTTGTAAGAGTCTTAAGTTTTTCATAGGGGTTTTCAACGCCGTACCTTCGCATTACAGTTTGAATTGGTTCAGCCAGAACCTCCCATGAATTATTCAGATCTTCGATCAATTTTTCCTCGTTTACCTCTAGTTTTTTAATGCCTTTACGAACTGAAGCATATGAAATTAAACAGTGGGCACTGCTAACACCTAAATTTCTTAGAACAGTAGAATCTGTCAAGTCGCGCTGCCATCTAGATATGGGCAGTTTTGTTGCAAAATGCTCTCCAATGGCAATAGCTAATCCAAGATTTCCCTCAGCATTTTCAAAATCAATGGGGTTCACCTTATGCGGCATAGTTGACGAACCAATTTCGCCTTTGATCGTTTTTTGAGTGAAATAACCCAATGAAATGTATCCCCAAACATCGCGGCAAAAGTCGATTAAGATGGTATTAAATCTATTTAACGCATGAAAATACTCAGCAATATAATCGTGTGGCTCAATCTGAGAACTATATGGAGCGTAATTTACTCCAAGACTCTCGATAAAACCCTTAGAAACTTTCTCCCAATCAATTTCAGGATATGCGCTAAGATGAGCATTGAAATTTCCAACCGCTCCATTAAACTTGCCCATTATTTGTACATCTTTCAGCTGATTTATTTGTCTCTCCAGTCGATAAGAGAAATTAGCCATCTCTTTTCCAAGAGTTGTTGGCGATGCTGTTTGTCCATGTGTTCTTGAAAGCATTGGGATTGCAGCATTTTCTTTTGCCAGGCCCGTAATTAGATTCAAAGTTTCTGACATTTCAGCCAAAAGAACTTCTCTTCCATTCTCGAGCATAAGGGCATGTGATAAATTATTAATATCTTCAGATGTGCATGCGAAATGGATAAACTCACTCACTTGATGAAGTTCTAGTGTTGCAGATACTTTCTCTTTCAAGAAGTACTCAACAGCCTTAACATCATGATTAGTTGTCTTTTCAATTTCTTTAATCGCCCTTGCATCTTCAATAGAAAAATTATCGGCAATAGCTAATAATTTCTTGTTGGCTTCAGAACTAAATACGGGGACTTCAGAAATTTCTGAATATTTTGACATTGCCTCTAACCATCGCACTTCTACTAGAAGCCTATACTTTATGAGCCCAAACTCACTAAAAATAGTTTTGAGTGGGCCCGTCTTATCGCTGTAACGTCCATCGATTGGTGAAATAGAGGTAAGTTTGTCAAATATCATAATACGAACTATTGCTTTAAAAGATTTAAGCCTTCATATTAAAAAGGATAAAATTATACTCTTTTATTTAATCACCTTATAGTCAGTATTATCATGAAAGAAGCTTACTTAAAGCACTGCGATGAAAGACAGTCAGAAAACCTCCCGCCACTAGCGCTCAATGCCAAGCAGACCAAGTCCGTTGTTGAAAGCCTAATCTCAGGGATTGATGATGACTTCAATTTAGATTTACTTACTCATAGAGTGCCTCCAGGGGTTGATGAGGCTGCGTATGTGAAAGCTGGCTTTTTAACTAGTATTGCTAAAGGCAAAGAGTCCTGCAAGGCAATTTCAAGAAAACATGCTACTTTTTTGTTAGGAACAATGTTGGGCGGATACAGCATCGAACCCTTAATTAACCTTCTAGATGATGATGAAACCGCTGAGGAAGCCTGTGAGGCACTCTCTCACACAATCCTTATCTATGAGGCCCACCAAAGCATTCTCGAAAAGTCAGCAAACAACGCTTACGCTAAGAAGATAGTTGACTCTTGGGCTTCAGCTGACTGGTTTACATCAAAAGACCCCCTCCCCGAGAGTATTAAAGTAACTGTATTTCGTGTCGATGGTGAAACCAATACCGACGACCTTTCGCCTGCAACTGAAGCCTGGTCTCGTCCAGATATTCCCCTTCATGCTAAAGCAATGCTTGTCAAAAAAATGGTTAGGCCCCTTGAAAAAATTGAAGAACTAAAACAAAAAGGCCACCCTCTTGCCTATGTTGGAGATGTAGTAGGCACTGGATCTTCAAGAAAATCAGCCATTAACTCAGTATTGTGGCATATGGGTGAGCCAATTGACTACATTCCAAATAAAAATAGCGGCGGTATAGTGCTTGGAGGGAAAATTGCTCCGATATTTTTTAATACAGCTGAGGATTCAGGTGCACTTCCAATCCAATGCGATGTTTCAGAGCTCAAAATGGGTGATGAGATTACAATCTATCCTTATAAAGGCATTATCAAAGACGCATCTGGAGAAGTTGTTTCAAAATTTAATCTTGCGCCTAGTACGATGCCAGATGAGGTTCGTGCCGGTGGCAGAATTCCACTTATTATTGGAAGAGGTCTGACGGACAAGACAAGATCTGAGCTCGGTTTAGAGGTGAGTGATGTTTTTCTGCGCCCAGTTGACCCTAAGAATAGCTCATTAGGCTTTACCCTAGCACAAAAAATTGTTGGCAAAGCTTGCGGTGTTAAAGGTATTAGGCCTGGAACCTATTGTGAGCCTCGAATGAGTACGGTTGGTTCTCAAGACACAACAGGAGCCATGACTCGTGACGAGCTCAAAGAGTTAGCTTGTTTGGGATTTTCTGCAGACCTAGTTATGCAGAGTTTTTGTCATACAGCTGCTTATCCTAAACCCATTGACCTTGAATTGCAACATACACTTCCAGACTTCATGCATTCGCGAGGTGGCGTTTCCCTCAAACCAGGTGACGGCATTATTCACTCTTGGTTAAATCGCATGCTTTTGCCAGACTCTGTTGGAACCGGAGGTGATTCTCATACGCGTTTTCCCATAGGAATTAGTTTTCCAGCTGGCTCTGGCCTAGTTGCTTTTGGCGCCTCTATTGGGGTATTGCCTCTGGATATGCCTGAATCAGTTTTAGTTAGATTTAAGGGTGAAATGCAGCCTGGAATTACTCTAAGAGATCTTGTCAATGCAATCCCTTATGTTGCCATTCAAAAAGGATTACTCACTGTTGATAAATCTAACAAGAAAAATGTATTTTCTGGTCGCGTTCTAGAAATTGAGGGTCTCGGGGATCTTAAAGTTGAGCAAGCCTTTGAGCTAGCTGATGCAACGGCAGAGAGATCAGCAAATGGCTGCACTGTTAAGCTTAATAAAGAACCTATTTCGGAATATTTAAATTCAAATATTACCCTTCTCGGCTCAATGATTGACTCGGGCTATGATGACAAAAAAACAATAGCAAAGAGAATCCAGGATATGAAAAAGTGGCTTGATAATCCAGAGCTTCTAAAGGCAGATAAGGATTGTGAGTATGCAGAGGTCATTGAAATAAATCTGAATGAGATTAAGGAGCCAATATTAGCCTGCCCCAATGATCCAGATGATGTAAGACTTCTATCATCGGTCGCCAAAACATCAATAGATGAAGTTTTTATTGGCTCTTGTATGACTAATATTGGACACTTCAGGGCAGCAGCACAGCTCCTCAAAGACAAGTCAGAGCTCAACACTGTTTTATGGGTAGTGCCTCCGACAAGAATGGATGAAAAGCAATTAAGGGCTGAAGGAATATATGAAACCTTTGAACGCCTTACAGACAGGACTGAAGTTCCAGGGTGTTCACTTTGCATGGGAAACCAAGCAAGGGTTGAAGAAGGAGCCTCGGTTGTTTCAACCTCGACTAGAAACTTTCCAAATCGACTAGGGGATAACAGTAATGTCTTTTTAGCATCAGCAGAGGTTGCTGCAATCTCAGCAAAGCTGGGTTACATTCCTACCCCTGAAGAGTATTTGTCCTTAATGAAAGATATTGAGCCTTTATCAGGTGAAATATACCAATATCTCAACTTTGACCAAATCGCAGATTATCAAGAGTCTTCTTCCAATGTTCCACTTGAAATGATTCTACAAAGTTAAACTTTAGGTATTAAAAAAGCCGCTCTAAAGCGGCTTTTTTTATGAATATTTTTAAGGATTACTTGATCTTTGCTTCCTTATACATTACGTGTTTTCTTACAACAGGATCGAATTTTTTAACTTCGACCTTCTCTGGGTGAATTCTTTTATTTTTTGTTGTAGTGTAATAGTGACCTGTTTCAGCTGAAGAAACTAGTTTAATTTTTTCTCTCATAACTTACTCCTTATACCTTTTCACCGCGACCGCGGATTTCTGCTAAAACAACATCAATGCCTTTTTTGTCAATAACGCGAAGACCTCTTGCAGATAACTTCAACTTAACAAAACGGTTTTCAGCTTCAACCCAAAAACGATGCGTATGAAGGTTAGGATAAAAACGACGGCGCGTTCTATTATTAGCGTGTGAAACGTTATTTCCGCTTACAGGCCTCTTACCTGTCACTTGACATACTTTAGACATAACGACTACCTAATCAAATTTCTAAAAAGGGAGAATTATACGCAAAAAATTGCAGTTTTTTTAAATAAATTTTATTTACTTTATACATAAAAACGGTATCATACCAATCTTTCGGAGGGATGGCAGAGCGGTTGAATGCACTGGTCTTGAAAACCAGCAAGGGCTAATACCCTTCCAGGGTTCGAATCCCTGTCCCTCCACCACACTTATTCACAATTTGCTTAAGACTTGCTAAGTCTAATTATCTAATTGTCAGCTTGAAATTAACCTAAAAGCTCCAAGGCAAAGATATGCCCGCATAGACCTCTCTAAACACACTCTCATTATCTGCATTTAGATTCGATTGTCGAATACCAATATTGATTGTTCTTCCTAGTACTACGAAACTGCTTTCAATAAAATAAAAACGGTCAGTTCCGCCCGTCTCTATATTAGTACTGATGCGAATATCTGTATCAAGTGCACTTTTCGCTAATGCCGACATATCCCAATTATTAATTCCTCCCCCGGCAGTCAATACGGTGTCATCATTAAGATGATAATTTAGGCCTACACTACCGCGAATAAAAGAGCTACTAGAGTCTATGCTTGCTGTTACTGGTTCGCTTAAGTCAAATACCCCCAGAGCCTCTCCAAAATGGGTCGTTAATTCCTTGCTAACCTCTAGGTCAATACTAATGGGTGAACTAAAATCAGAATACCGATAATTATAGCCAAATTCAATTGTTTCTATATCAAGGGAGCCACTCGCATCTTCATCACAGGTAGCACATTTCTTTGAGGTAGCGAGTTGTCCGTAATTGACAAACAGATTACTGGCGTCATTCAATTGATATTTACCGCCAACACCAATAAAGCCAGTCACATAAGGGAATGTTAAATCATTAACCTGGATATCACTCTGAGTCAAACCCACTCCGCCCAGCACTGAAAGACTAAGTCTGGGGGAATCTGGAGTATCACTAGCGAAGGTTGAATTACCAAAGAATAGTAGGAAGAGGGCCACTAATACTATTGGGTACTTGTTATTAAAACTGGTTATATAGGTTTGCATGATTAAGCGCTATTATAGAATATCTACAGGAGTGAAATCAACTTCGGTGAGTGCAGTGGCGTTGATACCCTCAACAATAGCAAGATATTCCCTTGTTGCAGTGATAGTGATAGACACTAGTGTGTCATTTGAGTAATCACCAGTGCCTTGTTCAACGCTTAAATCAGAAAATAAAAGACCATCATCAAGTCCAATCACATCAGTTCCATCAGTGAAATCAGTAACCGTATCGGCATTAGCAATTACCGAACTTCCATCTCCTGAACGTATTATAAATGTGTCAGAACCGTCTCCTCCAGAGAGAGAGTCTTTTCCAGTACCGC